>ERZ889217.151-NODE-151-length-45183-cov-25.478151_pt1 | contig 45183 bp, 41 predicted proteins | sample MGYA00521098_ERZ889217 | MGnify/ENA primary metagenome ERZ889217 (study PRJEB32303, sample SAMEA104408613) | aquatic metagenome | biome: Brackish water; feature: Pelagic; material: water | place: Baltic Sea | collected 2014-06-10T22:04:00 | depth 2,362 m ... | reverse complement strand
CCAATATCCAACTTTTCCAAAACCTTGAATAGCAACAGTTGCTCCCTTTGGATCAATTCCTTTAAGTTTTAGCGCCTCGCGAACTGAAATTGCAACTCCATCGCCAGTGGCTGAAGTTCTCCCAAGAGATCCACCAAGAACAATTGGTTTTCCAGTAACAACTCCAGGAACAGAAAATCCAGCATTAACAGAGTATGTATCCATCATCCAGGCCATATTGCGTTCATCAGTTCCTACATCAGGGGCTGGAATATCTCGCTCTGGCCCGATGATTGGAAGAATCTCTGAGGTGTAGCGCCTTGTTAATCTCTCATTTTCAGCAAGGGAGAGAGTCTTAGGATTTACTGCAACGCCGCCCTTTGCTCCGCCATAAGGAAGATTGGTAAGTGCACACTTCCAAGTCATAAGCATTGCAAGTGCAACTGTTTCATCTAGATCGATATCTTGGTGGAATCTAACGCCACCCTTAGAAGGCCCGCGGGTTGTTGAATATTGAACGCGATAGCCCTTATACATCTCAACGCGGCCATCATCGCGGCGCAAGGGAACAGCCACTTCTAATATGCGGCGGGGAGTTGAAAGGGTATTCCAATCATTTTCAGAGAGTTTTAATTGATCAATAGCTCTTCTTAATTGTGAGAGAGCGGTAGCTAGCGGAGATTCCAGAGATGGCGATTTTGCACGTGAAGCATCCTGCGATGACGCCTTTGTCATGGAGCCAATGTAACCCTGTCTTGAATAAAAAGCGATTAAGAGAAATGAAATTCTCTATGGCGCTCTACACACATTTAGGTGAATTTCTACTATTCTGAGTGCAAAGGCACAGAATGTGCCGCTGAAGGTTGAATTCGGCGAAAACTTCAACGAAGAGGTCAGGTATGTCAGAGAATCAAGACTGGTCGTTTGATACCCAACAAATTCATTCAGGACAAACCCCAGATCCAACTACCGGGTCTCGCTCTCTTCCTATCTATCAAACTACTGCTTACCAATTTCGCGATACTGCTCATGCTGCAAATCTATTTGGAGTAGCTGAAGCTGGAAATGTTTACACCAGAATTAATAACCCAACTCAAGATGCAGTAGAAAAGAGGCTTGCTACCTTAGAAAAAGGAATAGCCTCACTTCTTGTTTCATCTGGAATGGCAGCTACTGCTCTTGCAATTATGAATGTTGCCGAAGCCGGTGATCACGTTGTGGCAAGTCCTTATGTCTACGGCGGAACTTATAACTTATTTAAATACACGCTACCAAAATTCGGTATTCAATTTACCTTCGTTGAAGATGCTAGCGATATGGATTCTTGGAAGCGAGCAGTAAAGCCAAATACCAAGGCTTTCTTTGGTGAGGGAATTTCTAATCCATTAGGAGTAGCTCTTGATATCGAAGGAATTGCCAAGGTTGCTCATGAAGTAGGAGTGCCTTGGATAGTAGATAACACAATCGCTACTCCATATGTGACCCGCCCCTTTGATTATGGAGCAGATATCGCTGTGCATTCAGCGACTAAATTTCTCTCCGGCCATGGCAGCGCGATGGTAGGGGCGATTGTTGATTCAGGAAATTTTGATTTTTCAAAGAATCCAGAGAAATTTCCGGGCTTTAATCAACCAGATGGAAGCTATAACAATATGGTTTATGCAAAGGACCTTGGAGTGGGCTCATCATTTGGAAATGTTGCCTATATCTTCAAGTGCAGACTGCAACTGCTTAGAGACTTAGGTCCAAGTGTTTCGCCATTTAACGCCTGGCTCTTAGCGCAAGGTTTAGAGACGTTAAGTATGAGAATGGATCGCCACTTACAAAATGCGCTGGCAGTTGCCCAGTGGCTTGCTAAACACAATCAAGTGGAAACAGTTAGTTACTCAGGTCTGCCAAGTTCTTCTTGGCATTCAAATGCATTGAAGTATGCAGCCAAGGGAGCCGGAGCAGTTATGGCCTTTGATATTAAAGGCGGACTAGAAGCCGGCAAGAAATTTGTTGAGGGGCTCTCACTCTTTAGCCATGTTGCCAATATTGGTGATGTGCGCTCACTTGTTATCCACCCTGCCTCCACTACTCATTCACAGCTTGGAGAAGATGGTCTACGCAGCGCGAGAATAACGCCGGGAATGGTTCGACTTAGCATTGGAATTGAAGATATCTCAGACATCATTGCTGATCTAGAGAAAGGTTTTGCAGCGGCAAAGGTTTGAGAAAGAATTATTTAGACTTTAATCGCTTTACTTTTTTATTTATATAGAAGCACTACTGGTGCGGGAGGTGGGACTTGAACCCACACGCCGAAGCACAGGTTCCTAAGACCTGCGTGTCTGCCATTTCACCACTCCCGCAAGAGTTGGAGGCGTAAGGATACCCAGTAATTGCCAGAGTCAAAAACCGCTGGAGAGTACTTAAATACTTAGCCTTTAGGTCGTGCTCGCTCCTCGCCTAGATACTGCATCAATACTTGCTGAGATTAGAAGAACTGCGCCAGTAACCATGAACTTAATTCCAGCTGGATAGCCAAGCAGCGCCATTCCATTATCAATGATTGCTACAACAAGTCCGCCGAGGATTGCATCACTAACTTTTCCTTTTCCACCAAAAAGACTCGTTCCGCCAATAACTGCAGCGCCTACTGCATAAAGAAGCGTTGAACTTCCTCCAGTTGTTGGTGAGATGGAATTTGCTCTTGATACAAAGATCATTCCTGCAACTGCTGCAAAACCGGTACAGATCATAAACGCTGTAATTCTTACCATCTTGACATTAATACCAGCTCTGCGAGCAGCTTCAGCATTTCCACCAACTGCATAGATATGAAGGCCAAATGAGGTGCGAGAAAGAACGAAGGTGGCACCAACTAAAAGAACCAGAATTACCGGCACTACATAAGGAATTCCTCGAAGACTTACTAAATCTGGATTATTGCTGCGCTCTACGGTTAACGCCCAGGTAGCTAAAGTTCCAATAGCAATTAGAATAAAAGTCTTTATTACCCAGAGTTTAAATAAATTATCAACTAGGCCGGCTTTTTTGCGCTTTCTAAATTTCAGTAAGCCAGAGAGGAGATGAGCGCCAGCGGTGAGCAGGAAGAAAATCCAGCTATAGGAAACTGAGAGGTTCTTATTCTCAACAGCGAGAATTACTGGATCTTCAATCCGAATTGTTCCGCCCTCGCCAACCAAGAGAAGTAATAGCCCTTGAAAAGCTAGAAATGTTGCAAGAGTTACCACGAATGAAGGAATCTTTAATTGGGCAACTAAATATCCAATAATTGCGCCTAGGAGAACTCCAGCAAGAACACTGATTGGAAATGCCAGAAACCAGGGATAATCCATCTTGGTAATCATGATTACCAAGAGGGCGCCGCAGACTCCTGCGGCATAACCAGCAGAGAGATCAATTTCTCCAAGTAAGAGCACGAAAACTAGGCCCATCGCAATGACAATTACTGCTGCTGCCTGGGTAAGTAAATTAGCTAGATTTCCTGGCGTTAGAAATACCGAGCTCTGAGTTCCAAATACGATGCAGAGAACTAATAGTCCAAGGAGTGCTGGGAGTGCGCCAACTTGGCCGGCTTTTACCTTGCTCCACCAATCAGTAGCTGATTGCTTAATGTTTAAATCCTGGCTCATTTTTGCGCTCCAGTCGTAATGAGTCGCACTACATCATTTTGATTTACTGAGTTCTTCTCCACTTGCGCAGCCATACTCCCGAGATACATCGCAGCGATGTTATCTGCTACTTGGAAAACATCATTTAGATTATGGCTAATTACAATAACGGCCAGCCCATTATCAGCTAGTTGTCTTACTAGTTTGAGAACTTGTTCAGTTTGAGCAACGCCGAGCGCGGCAGTTGGTTCATCAAGAATTACTACCTTGCTGTTCCAGAGCACTGCTCTGGCAATAGCAACAGTTTGTCTCTGGCCGCCGCTTAGTGAGGCAACCTTTTGTCTTATTGATTTAACAGTTCTAACACTTAAGCCATCTAGTGTTTTCTTTGCCAAAGATTCCATGCTGGATTCATTTAGCGTAATCCCACTAATCTCTTCTCTTCCTAAAAACATATTATGGACAATATCTAAATTGTCACAGAGCGCTAGATCTTGATAAACAATTTCAATTCCAAGTGCTGTGGCATCCCTTGGTCCTGAGATGGTCACTGGATTTCCTTCAAAAATAAACTCCCCAGTCTCTGGGGTATAGATGCCGGCGATGCACTTAATTAGCGTGCTTTTTCCTGCGCCGTTATCTCCAACTAAGGCGGTTACCTTTCCAGCATAGGCAGAAAAATCAACATCCTTTAATACATGGACGGGGCCAAAAGACTTATTTACTCGCTTAAGGGAGAGAATCGGTGATGCCACTTTATTCCTAGCCTTAGTGGGTTTAATAGTTCAGCCCGAGTAATTTAATACTCGGGCTGAACTCTTTTACTTCTTTTTAGCTAACTATTCCTCTAAGAATTCTTAGATTCCGTTAGCTGTGCAGAGGTCTTCGATGCCTTCGCATACTGCTTCACGTGTCTGGAAGCCATCAGCAATTACATCGGCAACGTTTGCCTTGGTGATTGAGACAGGAACTAGAAGAACTGATGGAACATCGGTTACACCGTTGTTCACAGATCCGGTAGCTGTGCTTGCTGTTTCGCCCTTTAGAAGAGCAATAGCAAGTTCTGCAGCAGCTTCTGCTTCAGCCTTGATTGCCTTGTAAACGGTGTTTGAAAGATCACCAGTAAGAATTGCACGGAGACCATCAACGGTTGCATCCTGTCCGGATACGCAAACCTTTCCATTGAGTCCGTTCTTCTTTAGAACAGCAACAGCTGCAAGGCCAAGGCCTTCGTTAGCTGAGACTACGGCGTCAAGCTTGCCGCCAGCCTTTGATAGTTGCTGCTCAAATATTGTTCCACCCTTGACGTTATCCCAGTCTGGAACAGCCTGGTCATCAACGAGTGTGTAATCGCCTGCATCGATTGATGGGCGAAGTACTGAGTCATAACCAGCCTTGAACAAGGTTGCGTTGTTATCAGTTGGTGAACCATTTAGGTAGACAAGACGTGCCTTTGTCTTTCCTGCTCCATCAAGGCAAGCCTTGATTCCTTCACCTTGTAGACGACCAACAGCTTCGTTATCAAATGAAACGTAGTATGAGGCTGAACCGTTAAGAGTTAGACGGTCATAATCAATTGTTGGCACACCTTGTTCTGCTGCCTTATCTTGAACAGCCTTTGCTGACTCTGAGTCAAGGTTTACAAGAATGAGAACCTTGGCACCAGCAGATAACATTCCATCTGCAATAGTCTGGAATGCAGCAGCATCACCATTTGCGTTCTGGATATCAACCTCTACTCCAGCAGCATCAAATGCAGCTTGTAGGAATCCGCGGTCAGCGGTTTCCCAACGTGCTGAAGATGCAGCATCTGGAAGGATGACTCCAACGAAACCATCAGATGAACCTTCATCTGATGAGGAGCAACCGGTGAGAATTAGTGCGAACGATGCAACAAGTGCAGAGATCGCGAGACGGCGCTTTGACATATCTATTAGATACCTTTCGAAAGTAGTTAATAAATGAACCGCAAGGGCGGCCCACCTAGGGTGAAACCTACTTTTACTAACCTCTTGCGCGGTAGTCGGATATCTCAAATTCTGAGCGCGAGTAGATAACACTTTGATAACGAGGCCCCTTTTCGAGTTCAAAATCAGGACCTTTTTCTCGTTGACGCAAGAAAGAAGGTGGGGTCGGTAGCCTTATGTAGGTGTCGGCCCCTAATTCACCAGATTCACTTGAGATTGCCCCTCATGAACTCCTTGCCGCTGCCATTTTGGAAGCAGTCAAGGTTGCTGTTGCAAAGGGAGATCTGCCAGCGCAGCTAAGTTCCAATGCAGCTCTTGATGAGATTACTTTGGAGCGACCAAAGAATCGCGATCATGGTGATTATGCAACTTCAATTGCGCTCGCTCTAGCAAAGAGCGCTGGAAAACCACCAAGGCAGATCGCAGAGATTATTGCTGGCTTACTAAAGTCTAATGAAATTATAGAAAGAATTGATATTGCTGGGCCAGGATTTATAAATATTACTTTAGTAAAAGCATCGCAAGGCGCTGTAGTCAATGCCATCTTTGCACAAGGTGAAAAGTATGGAGAGGTAAAGATTCTCTCTGGAGTAAAGATTAATTTAGAATTTATAAGTGCTAATCCCACAGGTCCCTTGCATTTAGGTCATACCCGTTGGGCAGCAGTTGGTGACGCCCTTGCAAGAGTTTTAATCGCTGGTGGAGCAAAGGTTGCTCGTGAGTTTTATATTAACGATCGTGGCAATCAGATGGATCTCTTTGGTGCATCACTTGCAGCATCTGCCCTTGGTCAGGCCAAGCCTGAAGATGGTTATCAAGGGGAATATATAGATGAGCTGGCTCAAGAGATACTTGTAAAGAAACCAGAATATAGAGAGCTTAGTGGACAGAGCGCTATTGAGGCTTTTCGCGAAGCAGGATATGAATTGCAATTAGCGCAGCAGAAAAAAGTTTTAGATAACTTTGGCACACACTTTGATATCTGGTTTTCAGAACGCTCACTTCATAGTGGTGATGGAATTGATAAAGCTTTAGCAACTCTTAAATCTCAAGGTCATACCTATGAAGATGAAGGGGCCATCTGGCTTAGAACAACTGACTTTGGTGATGATAAAGATCGAGTGCTGGTGAAATCCGGGGGAGAGTTAACTTATTTCTCATCTGATACTGCTTATTATCTAGATAAGAGAAGGCGCGGCTTTGATATCTGCATCTATATGCTCGGAGCAGATCACCATGGATATGTCGGCAGGCTTAAGGCAACTGCTGCTTGCGCCGGGGATGATCCGGAATACAACATCCATGTATTAATCGGCCAATTGGTCAAGATTATTGAAGGTGGCCAGGAGATTAAGCTCTCAAAGAGAGCGGGAACAATTATCACTCTAGAGGAGCTGGTGGAAAAAGTTGGCGTTGATGCAGCTCGCTACACCTTGATTCGCTATCCAGTAGATACTCCTATGGTTTTAGATATCGATCTACTCAAGAAACGCACTAACGATAATCCTGTCTTTTATGTCCAATATGCTCATGCCAGAATTTGCGCTGTGCTAAGAAATGCTAAAGATTTATCAATTCCTTATGGAATCAATTCCTACCAAGCAGAGCTACTAACCCATGATCGTGAGAGAGAGCTCTTAGGCTCTCTTGCAGAATTTCCTAGAGTAGTTGCAAGCGCTGCAGAGCTTCGTCAGCCTCATCGCATCGCTAGATATATCGAAGAGTTAGCAACTCTGTATCACGGCTTCTATAACGATTGTCGCGTCCTTCCTCTAGGTGATGAGGCGCCAAGTGAAATACATTCATCTAGGGCATCGCTCTGTGATGCAACACGTCAGGTAATAAGTAATGCCTTGAATCTATTGGGCGTAAGTGCTCCGGAGAAGATGTAGATATGAGCCAAGATCTAAATCCCGCAATTTGGCCATTGAGTGCAACAAGAGTAAATGGCGAAATCACAATTGGATATATCTCAGTTAGTGATTTAGCAGATGAGTTTGAAACGCCAGCATTTATTCTTGATGAATTAGATTTTAAAGCTCGAGCAAGCCTCTGGGCTAAAGCTCTGCAAGAGGCATTTGGAACCAATGCTGGAACTGCTTATTACGCAGCAAAGTCATTTATCTCAACTCAAGTTGCGCGCTGGATTGAGCAGGCTGGTCTTGGACTTGATGTCTGCACTGATGGTGAATTAGCGGTAGCTATTGCAGCCAATTTCCCAGCTAAAAAAATTGAATTACATGGCAATAACAAATCAGAGTCAGAGATTGCTGCAGCCATTGATTATGGAGTTGGAGTAATTGTTATTGATTCACTGCAGGAAATCGATCGGGTAGCCAGAATTGCACATGAAAAGTCGGTCACTCAAGGGGTATTACTCCGTCTAAATCCTGGAGTTGATGCCGATACCCATGAGGCTATCTCAACTGGCCATGAAGATGTGAAATTTGGATTTTCCATTGCATCAGGGGCTGCATGGGATGCGATCTTGTCTGTTAAGAAACATGACTCTCTTGAGCTAAGAGGCTTACATGCTCATATTGGTTCGCAGATATTTACCCCAGATTCCTTTGAATTAAGCGCTTCAAGGCTTATCTCAGTGCTTGCTAAATACCGAGATGAGTTTGGAGCTGAACTTGCAGAATTAGATCTTGGCGGTGGTTATGCAATTGCATATATCGAAGGCGATAAACCAATTCCTGCTCAAGAGATATTAAGTGTTATTGCAACAAGAGTTAAGTCAGAGTGCGAAAAAGCGCGACTAAAGATTCCAAGAATTTCTATTGAACCAGGTCGAGTAATCGTTGGCCCCTCTATGGTAACAATTTATAAAGTTGGAACAACTAAAGAGGTAACTCTGGAAGATGGCTCAACGCGTTGGTATGTATCAGTTGATGGTGGAATGAGCGATAATATTCGCCCAGCTTTATATGAAGCGCAGTATTCAATTTCACTTGCCAATCGCAGTAGTAGCGCCCCACTTAGAAAATCTCGAGTAGTTGGAAAACACTGTGAAACAGGAGATATCATCATTAGAGATGTGCAGCTGCCTAGCGATATCACTCCAGGTGATCTGCTCGCTGTTCCGGCTACTGGCGCATATGGGCGCAGCATGGCCAGCAATTACAACCATATGGCAAGGCCGCCAGTGATTTGCGTCCTTAATGGCAAGGCGCGCAGCATTATTCGCCGCGAAACTCACCGCGACCTTCTAGCCTTGGAGATTGAGGAAGAACCAAGGCAGATCGGCAAAGGTGAGGCAAAATGAGTAGCGCGCAGCAGAGTTTTAATGTCGCCATGCTTGGCTGCGGCGTTGTTGGTTCTGAGGTAGCTCGCCTGCTCTTAGCAGATGATGGCGATTTTGCTGCTCGCTCTGGCGCTAAATTGAATTTAACTCGCATTGCAGTTAGAGATAGCAAAGCAAGTCGTGATCAGATCCCAAGTGAGCTACTTACCCAAGATGGCGAATCTGTAGTTAGCGATCCATTGGTAGATATTGTCATTGAAGTAATGGGCGGCATTGAGCCTGCTCGAACTCTAATTTTAAAAGCAATTAGCAACGGTAAATCGATTATTACTGCTAACAAAGCACTTCTTGCACAACATGGCGCCGAGCTATTTAGCGCAGCTGATAAAGCTGGCGTTGATCTTTACTATGAGGCATCAGTTGGCGGAGCAATTCCAATACTTCGCCCAATGCGCGAATCAATTGTTGGAGATCATGTAAATCGAGTTATGGGAATTGTTAATGGCACTACCAATTACATTCTTACCAAGATGGATGAAGAGGGATTATCTTTTGAAGAGGTATTAAAAGAGGCGCAGTATTTAGGTTTTGCTGAAGCAGATCCAACAGCAGACATTGCAGGCCATGATGCTGCAGCAAAAGCTGCAATCCTTGCAGGCCTTGCCTTCCACTCAAGAATTACATCAAGTGATGTTTACTGCGAAGGCATTAGTCAGATTAGCGCCAGAGATGTGGCAGTGGCAAGAGATATGGGATGTGTGATTAAGTTATTGGCAATTGCAGAGCTCACTAAAGATAATGAGATATCAGTTCGAGTTCATCCCACCTTAATTTCTCGCAAGCATCCACTTGCAGCGGTTCGTCTAGCTTTCAATGCAGTATTTATTGAGGCTCAATCTGCTGGGGAGTTAATGTTCTATGGCAGAGGAGCGGGAGGTGAGCCAACAGCGAGCGCAATTTTGGGAGATCTAATTGCAATAGCCCGCAATAAAATCAGGGGTGGCCAAGGCCATGGCGAGAGTGATTATGCTGATTTGGCTATCGCAGCGATAGATAATGTGAAATCACAGTATTTAATAAGGCTAGATGTGGCTGATAAACCAGGAGTTCTAGCAAGTGTGGCCCAGTTATTTGCTGCCAATAGCGTCTCTATTGAAACAGTTAGGCAGACAGGTCGAGGCGATAGCGCAGAGTTAATTGTTGCAACTCACTACGCTCCAGAGTCGGCGCTAAAGAAAACTGTTAAATCCCTGGCAGATAGTGATGTAGTAAAGAGCGTTGAGAGCGTGCTTCGTATCGAAGGAAGTAAATAGTGAGCTTATTTAAGAAATCTGGCGCCCACCAATGGCGCGGTGTAATAAAAGAGTATGAAAAGCGTCTACCTGTTAGCAGCAAGACTCCAATTGTTACGTTAAATGAAGGTGGCACTCCGCTTATCTATGCCTGCGTGCTCTCGGAGATGTTGGAAAATGATGTCTGGCTTAAATTTGAAGGAGCAAATCCAACTGGATCTTTCAAAGATCGTGGAATGACGATGGCTATTTCAAAGGCAGCAGAGGATGGAGCAAAGGCAGTTATCTGCGCCTCTACCGGCAATACCAGTGCAAGCGCAGCTGCCTATGCCACTAAGGCTGGAATGGTTCCTGTTGTTTTAGTTCCGCAAGGAAAGATCGCTATGGGAAAGCTAGCCCAAGCAATTGCCCATGGCGCAAAGTTGTTACAAGTAAAAGGTAATTTTGATGATTGCTTAACTCTTGCAAAGCAACTCTCTGAACAATATCCAGTTTCACTTGTTAATTCAGTAAATCCTTATCGCATCGAAGGACAAAAGACCGCATCCTTTGAAGTTATAGATGCACTTGGCTTTGCGCCAGATATACATGTTATGCCAGTTGGAAATGCTGGAAACATCACCGCTTATTGGAAGGGTTATAAAGAGTATTACGCAGATAAGATTTCAAAATCACTTCCAGCTATGTGGGGATTTCAAGCAAAAGGAGCAGCTCCTATCGTTCGTGGCAAGATCGTAAAAAACCCAGAGACGCTCGCCACCGCTATTCGTATTGGAAACCCTGCTTCATGGAAACAGGCAGAGCAAGCTAGAGATGAATCAAAAGGTTTAATAGATATGGTCAGCGATGCTGAGATATTAAGCGCCTATCGCTTGGTTGCAGCTAAAGAGGGAGTCTTTGTTGAACCATCAAGCGCTGCAGGACTTGCCGGATTAATTAAATATAAGGCAGCCAAGAAGCTACCAAAGGGAAAGAAAATTGTTATTACGGTAACTGGAAATGGTCTAAAAGATATTCAATGGATATTAAATGGAGCTGATAAACCAATTACTGTCCCTGTTGATGTTAAAAAAGCTGCCAAAGTGATTGGACTTAGCTAATTATGTCTAGAGGATTTAAAGATCGCCTTACTTATAAGGCAACTCCGATGCAGGCAAGCGTTCCGGCTAGCTCTGCCAATTTAGGCCCTGGCTTTGATTGCTTAGCTCTAGCTCTTGAACTTCGCGACACTTATGTTGCTCAAATTTTAGATGATGAAGTCTTTGATGTTGATGTTACTGGCCAGGGAGCAGATGATGTGAAAAAAGATGGAAAACATCTAGTAATCAAATCGATGATGGCAGGTTTTGAGTTTATGGGTGGAAAACCAAGAGGTATAGCGCTTAGATGCCTAAACGAAATTCCTCATGGAAGAGGGCTTGGATCATCAGCTGCTGCAATTGTTGGTGGGCTCAGTCTTTCTAGATCATTGGTTCTCTCTGGAAGTAATTTGATGAGCGATGATGATCTAATTGCTCTTGCTACAGATATCGAAGGACATCCAGATAATATTGCTGCTGCAACTTTGGGTGGTGCAACAATTTCTTGGATGGAAGATAGAGCAAAGGTTTTAACTGGATGCGCTTCAGGCTTTAGCGTTGATCCAAATATCCGAGCACTTTTATTTATCCCTGACTCTCAGCTCTCAACTGGCAAGGCAAGAAAAATGCTTCCGGAGCAGATATCTCATAGCGATGCCAGTATTAACTCAGGAAGATCTGCCCTTTTAGTTCACGCCTTATCTTCTAGGCCAGAGTTATTGTTTGCTGCAACTCAAGACCTTCTTCACCAAAGTTATCGAAGAGAGGCGATGCCAAAATCGATAGATCTAGTGAATAAATTTAGAAAAGCTGGGGTAGCGGCAATGATCTCTGGGGCAGGACCCTCGGTTCTGGTTTTACACACTGCAACTAAGGCCGAACATGACGATTTAATTCGAAGCGGGGGCGATTACTTCAAGTCGATGGATCTTGAGATATCTCCAACTGGCGTGAGGATTGCAGCGGTATAAGTAGCCTTAAAAGCGGGCAAAGTCTTGGATTTGTCGGTTGAGTCGAGGCAGTGGTAGATTTACCACTCGTAGGGCAGACATCTTGAGCCCACAATCTGATACTTCCCGTAAGACCAGATAAAAAAAATCATAAATTCAAACTAAAAGATCTCACTTAAGGTCTAGAAAAGAACCATAAATGGCAGAAACAAGCACACGTGCTCGGAGAGAATCTGGCGATCTATCTGCATTGCTACTTCCTGAGTTAAGAAAAATTGCAACTAATCTAGGTATCGAAGGCGTAGCAGATTTAAAGAAGCCTGACCTAGTAACAGCAATCACCGACCTGCAGGCCGCTAACCGCGAAGCTGCTAAAGCTGAACGCGAAGCAAAGCGAGCCGCAAGGAATCAAAAGAGACGTGACAACAACTCAAATGAAACAGCGCCATCTGATAGTGAAGATGATGATCAAGATGAGGAAGATATGCCTTCAGATAATTCAAGTAATAGTTCCAATAACTCAAGCAATGGTAATTCACGAGATAACTCTCGAGGAGATAGAGAGTGGCGCAGAGATCGTCACCGCGATAGAGGCCGTGATCGCAGTAGAGATAGAGATCGCCCAAGCCGCGGAGAGCGCGAGATAGTTTTAAGTGAAGATGATGTGCTTCTTCCAGTTGGTGGCTTGCTAGATATTCTTGATAATTACGCATTCCTTAGAACTGCTGGTTATCTGCCTGGTCCAAATGATGTCTATGTCTCACTCCAACAGGTGCGCAAGTACGGCCTTAGAAAAGGCGATGTAGTCACCGGTCAGGTGCGCCAAGCGCGCGAGGGTGAAAAGAAAGAGAAGTTTAATGCTCTAGTTCGTCTCGACACTATCAATGGCATGGAGCCAGATAGTTCAAAGGAGAGAGTTGATTTCTCAAAACTTGTTCCGCTCTATCCCCAAGATCGTCTACGTCTTGAGACTCTTCCAAATATTTTAACTACTCGCGTAATTGATTTGATTGCCCCAATTGGTAAAGGTCAGCGCGGATTAATTGTCTCCCCACCAAAAGCTGGAAAAACTATGGTGCTGCAAGCAATTGCTAACGCCATTACAACTAATAATCCAGAGTGTCACTTGATGGTTGTTCTAGTTGATGAGCGTCCTGAGGAAGTTACTGATATGCAAAGATCAGTAAAGGGCGAAGTAATTGCATCAACTTTTGATCGCCCTGCAGATGATCACACCACCGTTGCTGAACTCGCTATTGAACGCGCAAAGCGTTTAGTCGAGCTAGGACATGACGTTGTTGTTTTACTTGATTCAATTACTCGTCTTGGTCGCGCTTATAACATTGCAGCTCCAGCATCAGGAAGAATTCTCTCCGGCGGTGTTGATTCAGCGGCTCTATATCCACCAAAGAAATTCTTTGGAGCAGCGAGAAATATTGAAGATGGTGGATCACTAACTATCTTGGCAACAGCTCTAGTTGAAACTGGCTCAAAGATGGATGAAGTTATCTTTGAGGAGTTTAAAGGAACTGGAAATATGGAACTCAAGCTTGATCGCAGATTTGCTGATAAGCGCATCTTCCCAGCAGTTGACATCGATGCATCTGGAACTCGTAAGGAAGAAATTCTTATGGGACCTGAGGAGCTAAATATTGTCTGGAAACTACGTCGAGTTCTTCACGCCCTTGATTCCCAACAAGCTCTTGAACTTCTCCTAGAGAAGATGAAGGGAACTAAGTCGAATGCTGAATTCTTGATGCAGGTTCAAAAGACCACCGTTGGTCCTGATCAATCCCCGAAGGGGGAGTAGGGCCAATTGGCTCAAATGTGGGGGCTTTAGGTAGCCTTCGCACCTAGGTAGCTGGTTCACCGAAATTCCTCGGACCCAGCTAGATGAAAAATAAGGAGCAATAAAGATGCGTAAAGATATTCATCCTGAATATGGATATGTGATATTCCGTGATACCTCTGCAGATTTTGCAATTTTGACTCGCTCTACAATGAAAAGTGATCAAAAGATGGTTTGGAGCGATGGCAAGGAGTATCCGCTAGTTACTGTGGAAATTTCCTCAGCTAGCCACCCTTTCTACACTGGCAAGCAGCGCATCCTTGATACTGGTGGACGTATTGCTAAGTTCGAAGAGAGAGCTAAGAAACAACAGACCAAGAAGTAGCTTTTTAAAGTAAAGGCCGTTGCCCCTTGAGTAATTGGGGCGCGGTCTTTTCTTATTTATCAAACTAGGTTTACTTGAATTAGAGAGGGAGGGAGCAAATGGCTGAGAAGAATGCCAACCGTTTCTCCACCATGCCTGAAATTCTTAAAGAGTATGAGCAACTTGAAAAAGATATGGCAGATCCATCGATTCATGCCGATCAAGGAAAAGCTCGCCAACTAGGAAAGAGATATGCCCAACTAGGACCTGTCATTGCTGGCTATCGCGCCTTTAAAAAGTCTGAAGAGGATCTAACTGCTGCACGTGAACTGGCAGAAGTGGAACCAGATTTTGCTGCAGAGATTCCTGCTCTTGAAAAAGCTTATGAAGATTATGCAAGCGCGATGGAAGAGCTGCTATTACCAAGAGATCCCAATGATGATCGAGATGTTATTTTAGAAATTAAAGCTGGAGCTGGTGGAGATGAATCAGCTCTCTTTGCTGGGGATCTATTAAGAATGTATCTTCGTTATGCTGAGAAGCAAGGTTGGAAGACCGAAATTATTGATGTCACTGAAAGTGATCTTGGGGGATATAAAGATATCTCGGTTGCTGTTAAAGCTCGTGGGGCAACGGCTGCTGGAGCTGCGCCCTTTTCAAAGCTTAAGTTTGAAGGTGGAGTTCATAGAGTCCAAAGAGTTCCAGAGACTGAATCCCAGGGGCGAATTCATACCTCTGCTGCAGGAGTTCTAGTTCTTCCAGAGGCCGAGGAAATTGATGTTCAGATCAATATGAATGAGCTACGTATCGATGTTTATCGCTCATCTGGTCCTGGTGGGCAGAGCGTTAACACCACAGATTCAGCGGTACGCATCACTCATATTCCAACTGGGATCGTAGTTTCTTGCCAGAATGAGAAGAGCCAATTACAGAATAAAGAATCTGCTCTTCGTATTCTTAGAGCCAGAATGTTGGCCGCTGCTCAAGAGGCAGCAGATGCTGCAGCATCTGCAACTAGAAAGAGCCAAGTTCGAACCGTTGATAGATCTGAGCGGATTCGTACCTATAACTTTCCAGAAAATCGCATCAGCGATCACCGAGTAAATTTCAAAGCAAATAATCTTGATGCAGTATTAAATGGCGAACTTAATGAACTAATCGGAGCCCTTCTTGAGGCTGATAAGGCAGAGAAGCTCTCAGCTGCCGAAGCGTAAAGACGATGAGTATTAAGCAGGTTCTAAAAGATAATAAAGCAAAACTTGCATCTGCTGGAATTTCAGAGGTAGATGCTGAATTAATCTTGGCATTTGTCCTAGGCGTTGAGCGTATGGAACTTCATGTAAGAGACTTTGAGTTAAATCTTGAGCAGATAGAAATTCTTGATGAGCTAATCGCAAAGAGAATTTCAGGAAAGCCAACCCAATACTTAATTGGCCATGCTCCATTTAGATATCTCACCTTCCAGGTGGGCAGTGGAGTCTTAATTCCAAGACCGGAGAGCGAAGCTTTAGTCGATGCTGCTCTTCTAGAGATTGAAAAGATAATTTCAGCGCGGAGCCAATCAAGTAGAGCGCCTGTAAGCATTGTTGATTTAGGTTCAGGTAGTGGCGCTCTTGCCATCTCCATTGCCTATGAGGCAGAGAAGAAGAATTGGCCAGTAACTGTTATCGCTGTTGAAAAATCAGATCAGGCCATTGAATGGTTAAAGCGAAATATTGCAGCTTGTGATGTCTCTGTTCGTCTTATCTCTGGTGATGTTTTAGAGGTGTTAGAGGGAGTTAAATGTGACATCGTTATTGCAAATCCACCATATGTTCCAGAGGGTGATAACTTGCCAGAGTTAGTCATTGCCAATGAACCAAAAGAGGCGCTCTTTGGCGGTGGAGATGATGGCCTTGAGATCCCGAGAAGATTTATTCAGGCTGCATCTAGCTTATTAAAGCCTGGTGGTCTATTAATTATGGAACATCATGAGAGTCAGCCTCTGCTACTTGAGGCTGAGTTATCAAGGGGCTACTCTGAGATAAACCAGAACCGAGATTTAAATAATCGTCCAAGATGGATCAGCGCTAGGCGAGAGGCAGAGTAATGGCAGAGAGATTCTCGCTAACTGATGGCCTCATCGATAGCCAAGAGCTAATTGAGAGAGCAGTGGCATCACTTCGTGATGGCAAGTTAATCATCGCTCCACTTGAGCATGGTTATGTCTTTTTAGCAGATGCTTTTAATCATGGAGCCGTGAAGAAAATTCATAAACTGCGTCAAGTTCCTCCAGCAACTGCGGCGCAGGTAATAGTTGGAGATATCAAAACTGTTAAAGGAATATCTCTTCAATTCGGTGAAACAATTACTGCGCTAGCAGAAAAATTCTGGCCCGGTCTTTTAACTATTAATCTCACCCCCGCACAAGGTTTAGTCTGGGATCTAGGAGATGCAAGAGCTTTGAAAGAAATTTCAGTTCGTGTGCCAAGCGCAGAATTTGTTCGAAGCGTTGCACTTGCTTCAGGTCCACTAGCTGTTGGCGCAGCCTGCCTATCTGGAAGACCTGCTCCAAGAAAATCAACTTTCTTTCCAGCCTTAGATAGTGATTATGCAGCGCTCTTTGATCTAGGTGAACTGCCAGAGGGGCCAAGCTCAACTGTTATTGCTATTGAGCAAGAAGGGGCGAGACTGGTGCGTGCGGGAGCAATATCACTTGCCGACCTGCGCTCTGTATCTGCCAATATTTCAGTTCCCGCCTAGGATTTAGGCCATGTCAGAGACTTTCTTCGGCCCAGATTTCCAAGCCCTGCAGGGACAAGATCCAGAGATTGCTGCAATCTTAATTTCTGAACTTGATAGGCAGCGCGAGAATCTTCAATTAATAGCTAGTGAGAATTTCACATCTCCAGCTGTTCTTGCCGCCCTTGGTTCAACCCTTTCAAATAAATATGCTGAAGGCTATCCAGGGAAGCGCTATTACGGAGGATGCGAAGAGGTTGATAAGGCTGAAGTAATTGGTATTGCAAGAGCTAAAGAGTTATTCGGAGCAGAACATGCAAATTTGCAACCACACTCAGGAGCAAGTGCCAATGTTGCGGTTTATCAAGCCTTTACAAAGCCTGGAGATACCGTTCTTGCGATGTCACTGCCACATGGTGGTCACCTAACCCATGGATCTAAAGTTAATTTCTCTGGTAAGTGGTTTAACGTTGAGTCATATGGAGTAAGGCAAGATAACGAATTAATTGATTATGACGAGCTTCGTGATATTGCGCTAAGAGTTAAACCAAAGATGATCTGCTCAGGAGCCACCGCCTATCCAAGCTTGATTGACTTTAAAACGGTTAGAAGTATCTGCGATGAAGTTGGCGCAATTATGTGGGTTGATGCAGCTCACTTCATTGGTTTGGTTGCCGGAAAAGCTATTCCTTCACCAGTTGAATATGCAGATGTAGTTTCATTTACTACCCATAAGGTTTTAAGAGGTCCTCGAGGTGGAATGATTTTAAGTAAAGCTGCTCATGCATCTGCTATTGATAAAGCAATATTTCCAGGTATGCAGGGCGGACCAATAATGAGCGCAGTAGCTGCCAAAGCTATTGCCTTAAAAGAATGTGCCACAGCGCAATATCAGTCCTATGCCAAAGAGGTAATTGTTAATGCCAAAGCTCTTGCCAAGTCCTTAGAGGATGAGGGAATGAGGGCAGTCTCTGGCGGCACAGAGACCCACCTGGCGCTAATTGATATTCGCTCAACTGGAGTTAATGGAAAAGTAGCTGATGAGAGATGCGGCCGAGCCGGAATTTCACTTAATAAAAATGCTATTCCTTATGATCCAGAATCACCTGCTGTGACAAGTGGGATAAGAGTAGGAACGCCAGCGGTGACCACCCAAGGCATGGGCGCCGAGCAGATGCCAGTAATTGCATCTTTGATTGCTCGCGCCATCAAAGATGGAGAAGATGAGGCAAAGATTGCTCAAATTCGCAAGGAAGTTAATGCGCTAACTGCAAAGTTCCCTGTCTATCCAGCCTAATGCGCGAATACTTCTTAACTCTCTTAATCGCTGCAGTACTAACTTATATGTTCACCCCGCTTGTTCGCTCCCTCGCGCTGCGCTCAAGTGCAGTTGCATCAGTTAGAGAACGCGATATTCATACTCAAGTCACCCCGCGTTGGGGCGGGGTAGCGATGTGGCTAGCTATGGGCGCAACATTAGTAATGGTAAGTAGCCTTAATTTAGTGGGCAAGGCTTACTCACAAGAGTTACTTGGAATCTTTCTTGCTGCAAGCTTTGTGCTTTTAATTGGCGCTCTCGATGATCGCTATGAATTAGATGCAATTACAAAGTTAGCAGGTCAAGGTCTGGCGGCAGCAATTCTATTAATTTTTGGAATTCAAATTCTCTGGCTGCCAATAGATGGAATCATTGTTCTTCCAACAAATATTGGCCAGCTATTAACGGTAGTGGTGGTAGTTGTAATAATTAATGCGGTTAACTTCATAGATGGGCTCGATGGTCTTGCTACTGGAATTGTTGGTATCTCTGCGGCAGCATTCTTTGGCTTCTCATATCTATTAGCTGTTGAAAATGGCTTTAGCCGGGCTGGCGCTCCATCGCTAGTAACGGCAATTGTTATTGGCTGCTGCCTAGGTTTTCTGCCACATAACGCCCATCCAGCAAAGATATTTATGGGAGATTCTGGATCGATGTTCCTAGGTTTATTGCTTGCCGCATCTGCCATTACTTTGATGGGCCAGATAGATGCTAACGCGGTATTTGCAGAGAAGATTGGACCTGCCGCCCTCCCACTTCTCTTGCCATTTGCAGTTCTTGCTATTCCTTTACTTGATCTAGCGCTAGCAGTTCTTCGCAGAGTTAGATCGGGGCGCTCACCCTTTGCTCCAGATCAAGAGCATCTCCATCACAAATTAATGGCATGGGGAAACTCACAACAACGAAGCGCAGTAATTCTCTATTTAGTTACCGCCATGCTTGCACTTCCTGCAATGCTCTCAGCATTTATTCCACTATGGGCAGCGCTGCTTGTGGGCGTACTGCTCCTACTAAGCGCCGTTCTTACCACCAAGCGAGAGAAGAAGGTCAAGGCATAGATGGATATTGCATCATCTAATAAGCAGATGTGGCGCGGGGCATTAACTGCCTCACTTGTTGCAACTGTTATCGCAATTGTTTTTTTCACAATTTATTCAGGTACCCCAGGATTTTTTGGTAGCGCTCTTGCAAGTTTTGTTGTTTTAATATTTTTTTCAGTCTCAATAGCAGTTGGGATATTAAGTAGGAACGCAGATCCAATTTCAGTTATGGCCCTTGCGCTGATGTCCTATTTCACTAAGCTCTTGTTGATTGCACTTTTTCTTATTGCGGTCACTCGCTTAAGTGAGCCTGAATCACTTGATAGGACTGCCTTTGGCATAAGCGCTCTGGTGATCTCTGCCGCATGGTTATCTGGCGAGGTTCGGGCTTTCTTTAAACTACGACTAGAGTTACCTCAACCTAAGAGCCAATCTAAGGAGTAATGATGAGTAGTAATGAGCCAAAAAGACCGAGCGAAGACAACGCTTTCTGGACCATCTTTGGATATATGCTCTCAGGGCTTCTAATCTGGGGCGGCATTGGCTGGGGGCTTGATCAGTGGCTTAATACCGGCTTCTTCCTTCTCTCAGGACTCCTTCTGGGTATGGGATCAGCCCTTTATCTGGTCTGGCTCCGCTTTGGGCGAAAGTAAGAGAGCCCCGCTAATTTAAGTAAGGTAAGTAACCCTTTTTACCCCTATTTCGGCTTAGTTGAATTTCTCAACCTGGCCACTTGCCCATAGGGTTACACCGTCTTCCCCATGAATTAAGGCCCAAAAACGCTTCAAGGAGTTCTTTCTTGCTTAGTTATGCAGCCGAGGTTGGCAAGGACGAGGGATTTAATCCCCCCGATGCCGGAGACTTCAACCTCCCTCCATTTATTGAAGGTAATGAGTTTGCGACTAAGCCAATTCTTCTAGTTTTTCTCTCGGTAATTTTGATTTCAATCTTCTTTATTCTTGCTTCAAGAAAAGCAGCTCTAGTTCCTTCAAAACTCCAATTTGCTGGAGAGTCGGTCTATTCATTTGTTAGAAATGATTTGGGGCGCGAGGTAATTGGCCATGAGTTTATGCGCTTTGTCCCATATCTATTTACTCTCTTTACCTTCATTTTAGTTAATAACATATTTGGAATTATTCCGCTTATCCAATTTCCAACGATGTCGAGAATCTCTTTTCCTTATGTTCTAGCGGCTTTCACATTTTTTATCTTCCATTATGTTGGAATACGTAAACAAGGTTTCTTGAAATACATGAAAGAGATTATGTTCTTGCCAGGAATTCCAAAACCTGCCTATATTTTGATAACTCCTCTTGAGCTTGCCACTTACTTTTTAGTTCGCCCAATGACCTTAAGTCTTCGTCTCTTTGCCAATATGTTTGCTGGCCACCTGCTTCTTTTGGTATTCATCTTGGGTGGGGAGCATCTGCTACAAGGAGTAATTGGACTTAAATTGATCAGCCCATTTGCCTTTGCTATCGGTATCGCGCTGACATTCTTTGAATTTATGGTCCAATGCCTCCAGGCCTATATCTTTACCCTCCTAACAGCTCTATATATCGCCGGAGCGTTGGTAGATGAGCATTAAATAACTAGATTTACTCACGATAACGCTCGGTTATTGTGAAGGATAAAGAAGAAGGAAAGGTAAGAAACATGGAAGGCACACTCAACCTGGTCGGTTTTGGCCTGGCAGCGATTGGACCGGGTATTGCAACCGGACTTATTTTCGCCGCATATATCAATGGAGTAGCACGTCAGCCAGAGGCTCGAAGCGTTCTCCAGCCGATCGCATTCCTAGGCTTTGCACTCGCTGAAGCTCTAGCGCTATTCGGTCTAGTTCTAGCATTCGTTCTCTAGAGTCAAGCAAATAAATATGCGTTCTATTGAATTGGCGGCTGCAGAGGAGCTAAATCCTCTAATTCCCCATACCGCAGAGATAATTGTTGGCTTCATCGCCTTCTCACTTCTCTATATGGTGCTGCGACGCGCAGTTGTTCCACGTTTTGAAAAAGCATTTGCTGAAAGAACAGATGCGATTCAAGGCGGTATGGAGCGAGCAGAGAAGGCTCAGATTGAAGCAGAGGCAGCTCTCAAGCAATATAAAGCTCAACTCCAAGATGCTCGCGGCGAGGCTGCAAGCATTAGAGAGGAAGCCAGAGTTCAAGGCGCTGCAATCATTGAAGAGATGCGAGTCAAAGCTCAAGAAGAGGCAACTCGAATCGCTGCAAGCGCGCAAGCTGCTATTGAGTCAGAGCGTCAAGCAGCGCTTACTTCACTTCGTAATGAAGTTGGAACTCTTGCAACGCAGTTAGCATCAAAGATTGTCGGAGAAGCACTCGATGACCAGGTCCGTCAGTCAAGAATTGTGGATCGTTTCCTAGAAGATCTGGAGAAGAGTAAGTAAAAATGAGTAGAGCAATGGCAGCACTGGGTGGGGCGTCTCGCCAGTCACTTATCGCTGCTCGCAAATCACTTGATGAGCTCTTAAAGGGCTTATCAGCAGCAGATGCTTCAGCGCTCTCTGCTCATTTATTTACAGTTGTTACAACTCTTGATTCCTCAACTCCACTTCGCCGCGCGCTAACTGATAACTCAAGAGATGCTAATTCCAAAGCAGAACTTGCGAAAGAGCTCTTTGGTAAGAGCACATCCGATCTGACCATTAAGTTGCTAATCAGCCTAACCGCCCTTCGTTGGTCGAGCCCATCGAATCTTGGTGATGTAATTGAGCAATTAGCTGTTGAAGCTGAGGCATCTGTTGCTAATCAAAATAACGAGCTAGATCGCCTCGAGGAGGAGATTTTTCAGTTCTCAAGAATCGTGGCTAGTGATCTAGAACTTCGTCAGATTCTCAACTCAGCAAAGTATTCAGGCGAAGGCAAGCGAGTTCTTGTTGCAAAGTTATTGGCATCAAAGGTCAGTCCTTCAACTTCAAGACTACTAGCCGCATTGGTAAGTGGAATGCGGGGAAGAAGTATTGAAAGAACTATCGCCTTTTATGCCAGCGCTGCAGCTGCAAGAAAGATGAGAGTAATTGCTCATGTTAAAAGCGCAGTCGAGTTAAGCCAAGGGCAGAAAGATAAATTAGCAAGCAGCCTCTCTGGCAAGATAGGTCAGCCAGTGAGATTAAATGTTGAACTTGATCCAAAAGTTTTGGGTGGTCTATCCATCCGATTTGCAGATGAATTGATTGACGCCACAATCGTCAATCGTTTGGCCGACGCGGGCAGAGCGCTCGCAGTATAGGGAGAGAAAAAATCATGGCGGAATTAACGATTCGACCTGAAGAGATTCGTGATGCCTTAGCAAACTTTGTTAAGTCATACGATCCAGGTAGCGCATCACGCGATGAGATAGGTACCGTCGTTGTAGCTGGCGATGGCATTGCTCGCGTGGAAGGACTTCCATCGACAATGACTAATGAGCTTCTAAAGTTTGAAAATGGCACCTTAGGACTTGCGCTAAACCTTGATGTGCGCGAGATCGGTGTTGTTATCTTGGGTGAGTTCACCGGAATTGAAGAGGGAACAACGGTGCGCCGCACCGGAGAGATTCTCTCTGTTCCTGTTGGCGATGGCTTTTTAGGAAGAGTTGTTGACGCCCTTGGTCGCCCAATTGATGGAAAAGGCGAGATTAAGGCAGAAACTACTCGCGCACTTGAAGTACAGGCGCCATCAGTTGTTCAGAGACAACCAGTTAAAGAGCCTCTAGCTACTGGAATTAAAGCAATCGATGCTATGACTGCAATCGGCCGCGGTCAGCGTCAGTTGATTATCGGCGATCGCCAGACTGGAAAGACTGCAGTTGCAATTGACACCATTATTAACCAGCGTGATAACTGGCGAAGTGGTGACAAAAAGAAGCAGGTTAAATGTATCTATGTAGCAATTGGTCAGAAGGGTTCAACTATCGCATCTGTTAAAGGAGCGCTAGAAGAGGCTGGAGCGATGGAGTACACAACAATCGTTGCAGCGCCAGCATCTGATCCTGCCGGATTTAAATACCTTGCTCCCTACACCGGTTCTGCTATTGGTCAGCACTGGATGTATGGCGGGGGACATGTATTAATTGTTTTCGATGATCTCTCTAAGCAAGCAGAGGCTTATCGCTCGGTATCGCTCTTGCTTCGCCGTCCACCAGGTCGTGAGGCATATCCTGGCGATGTCTTCTATTTACACTCCCGTCTGCTTGAGCGCTGCGCAAAACTCTCTGATGAGTTAGGTGGCGGCTCAATGACTGGTCTTCCAATCATTGAAACTAAAGGTAATGACGTTTCAGCCTTCATTCCTACAAACGTTATTTCAATTACCGATGGACAGTGCTTCCTTGAAACCGATCTCTTTAACTCAGGAGTTCGCCCTGCTATCAACGTTGGTATCTCAGTTTCTCGCGTTGGTGGCTCTGCTCAGACTAAAGCGATGAAGAAGATTGCTGGTCGCCTACGTCTTGATCTTGCGCAATTTCGCGAGCTAGAGGCATTCGCTGCCTTTGGTTCAGATCTTGATGCAGCATCAAAGGCGCAGTTAGAGCGCGGCAGCCGTTTAGTTGAACTTCTAAAGCAGCAGCAATACACCCCATTCTCACTAGAGAGAATGATTGTCTCTATCTGGGCTGGAACCACAGGACAGTTAGATGTGGTGCCAGTTGCTGATATTCGCCGCTTTGAATCAGAGTTTCTTGATTATGTAGGGCGCGAACATAAGGCAATCTTTGATGTAATCGCTGAGAGCAAAGAGCTAAGCGATGACACTGTTGCTAAATTGACCGCAGCTATTAATACCTTCAAAGAGCAATTTGCCTCATCATCAGCCTCTGCTGTTAATGAAGCCCCTGCTCAAGCTGAAGGCAGCGATGGCACCGAGCAGATTACGAAATATAAGAAGTAGATAAATGGGCGCACAACTACGCATCTATCGTCGACGCATTCGCTCGGTTAAAGCGACTAAGAAGATCACCCGTGCCATGGAGTTAATCTCGGCATCGCGTATCATCAAGGCGCAGCAACGAGTAGCAGCATCGACCCCGTACGCAAATGAATTAACGCGTGCGGTGAGCGCAGTTGCCACCTTTTCAAATACTGATCACCCGCTAACCACTGAATCAATAAATCCAAAGCGAGCTGCGGTATTAATCATTAGCGCAGATCGAGGAATGGCTGGGGCTTACTCATCAAGTGCAATCAAGGAAGCAGATGGTCTAGTCATCACTCTTAAAGAGCGCGGACTTGAGGTAAATACCTATCTGGTGGGAAGGAAAGCAGTTAACTACTTCAAATTCCGCAATCGCCCTATTAAGAATTCTTGGACCGGCTTTTCTGATAATCCAACTTATGCTCACGCTAAAACAATTGCTGATGAATTAATTCCAGCATTTATTGCAGATGCAATAACTGATATCAATGGCGTGGATGAACTCCATATTGTTTATACCGAATTTAAATCAATGATTGCTCAGATTGCGATGAATAAGCGGATGCTTCCGCTAGAAGTTGTTGAAGCTGAAGGTCCAGCGCCTGCAGGGCTTCTACCAATGTATGAATTTGAACCAAATGCAGCAGAAGTACTCAACGCCCTTCTGCCACGCTATATCGAATCGCGCGTCTATAACGCTCTTCTGCAATCGGCAGCCTCCGAACATGCAGCAAGACGTCGTGCGATGAAGTCAGCAACAGATAATGCTGACGAGCTAATAAAGTCGTTGACCAGACTTGCAAACGCGGCCCGTCAGGCCGAAATTACGCAAGAAATCAGTGAAATCGTCGGCGGCGCAGACGCGCTCGCCTCAGCAAGCGCAGGGAGCGAATAATGACAACTAAGACAGCAACCGGACGCGTAGCGCGCGTAATTGGACCGGTCGTTGATATCGAATTTCCAGCAGATTCGATGCCTGCGATCTATAACGCGTTAAACGTAGAGGTAAAACTTGGCGGTGAGGTACGAAAGCTCACACTAGAGGTCGCCCAACACATTGGCGATAACTTGGTGCGCGCTATCTCAATGCAACCAACTGATGGAATGGTTCGTGGTGTTGAGGTAAGTGATACCGGATCGGCAATCTCTGTTCCAGTCGGAGATGTCACAAAGGGCCATGTATTTAACGCCCTCGGTGAATCACTTGATGTGCCAACCTCATCTCTTGATATCAAAGAGCGTTGGCCAATTCATAGAACTGCCCCTGCCTTTGATCAACTTGAGTCAAAGACTGAGATGTTTGCAACCGGAATTAAAGTTATCGATCTTCTAACTCCTTATGTTAAGGGTGGAAAGATTGGTCTCTTCGGCGGCGCCGGTGTTGGTAAGACTGTTCTTATCCAAGAGATGATCTATCGCGTTGCTGAAAACTTCGGTGGCGTTTCGGTATTTGCCGGCGTTGGTGAGCGTACTCGTGAGGGTAACGATCTATTTTTGGAAATGACTGAAACCGGAGTTATCAATAAGACCGCTCTAGTCTTTGGTCAGATGGATGAGCCACCTGGAACGCGTCTTCGCGTTGCACTTTCAGCTCTAACAATGGCTGAGTATTTCCGTGATGTGCAGAAGCAAGATGTGCTCCTGTTTATCGATAACATCTTCCGCTTTACTCAAGCAGGATCAGAGGTTTCAACACTTCTTGGTCGTATGCCATCTGCTGTGGGATATCAGCCAACTCTTGCTGATGAAATGGGCGTGCTTCAGGAGCGTATTACTTCAACTAGAGGCCACTCAATTACCTCTATGCAGGCTATTTATGTCCCAGCCGATGACATTACAGACCCTGCGCCACACACCACCTTCACCCACCTTGATGCCACCACAGTTCTATCTCGTCCAATTTCAGAACTTGGTATCTATCCTGCGGTGGATCCACTTGATTCAACATCACGCATTCTTGACCCTCGCTATATTGGAGAGAATCACTTCCGAGTAGCAAACCGCGTTAAGCAGATCTTGCAGAGATATAAAGATCTTCAAGACATCATCGCCATCCTTGGTATCGATGAACTATCTGAAGAGGATCGAATTCTCGTTGGTCGCGCTCGTCGTATTCAGCGCTTCCTATCTCAGAATACTTTCGTAGCTAAGGTCTTTACCGGACTTGATGGTTCATTTGTTCCACTAACTGAAACCATTTCAGCATTTGATGCTCTAGCTAATGGAGATTATGACCATATTCCAGAGCAGGCCTTCTTTATGTGCGGCGGACTAGAAGATGTCGAACGCAAAGCTGCAGAGTTGGCAAAGAAGTAGAAAATGTCAGATAAAGCGCTAACCGTTGAGTTCGTAACGCCAGAGAAGCGTGTCTTCTCTGGCAAAGCGATCTCCCTCTCTGCTAGAACGCTAGAAGGTGATCTTGGAATATTGGTAGATCACGCACCACTTCTAGGAGTTTTAGTAGATGGCAAGGTCAGCATTGAAGGCGTTGATGGCAGCGTGCAAGAGTTTGAAGTAAGTGGCGGCTTTATCTCAGTTGCTAATAATCGAGTTTCAGTTTTAGGCGAGAGTGCGACGCAGTAGTTCACTCTTTATTGCCCTTGCGCTGATTCTTAGCGGCGGGCCGGTGCTTGCGCATTACCCTGTTTATCTAACGAGTGCTAACAAGAATATTTCCAAGAGCCCAATTTTGCTCGATGGCACTATCTCATTTGCTGTTTATGCAGACTTTAATAAGGCTAAAGATAAGCGAAGCGTTCGTTTTGCCTTGAAAGAAGGCGATGATTTAAACGTCGAATACTTGATTATTGATGCAGCCCCGAGCAATAGATTAAAGAGCTCACAGCTTCCCTCTATCGCTATAACTACGCCATCGGGAAAGAAGATAGTGATGAAGATTAATGAGCGATCACCTTTTTATGAACCTTATGGCAAGAAGAATTACTTCTTCCTCTCAAGGATTTCTCAGAGCGCTGAAGCTGGAATCTATTCAATTACTGCCACTGCAAAGACAAAATCTTCAGCTGTAATTGCAATTGGAAGAACTGAGATAAGAGGTGAGTATCTAGAGGTAGGAAGTAGCGCTGGAGAGTGCCCGAGAACTCTAAAGAGTGAGGAGATGATCTCTGAAGCTAGAGTGAGCCAGTTAATCTCTATGAGCGAGCTTGAGGCGGAGGTTTGCGCAGCTGCTAACTCTTGGATTTATCGAATAGGCGAGAGAGATGGCGAAGGATTTATGCTGACTAAGGATTATCGAACCAATAGAGTTACGGTCAGTATTGAGTCAGATTTTATTACAAAAGTTAGCGTTGGCTAGAGCCTTAATCAACTCTTGTTACATCTGCTCCAAGTCCTTGAAGTTGCTGGGCAAAGTCTGGATAGCCACGATCTATGTGATGGCCACCTTCAATAAAGGTAAGTCCATCGCTAACTAAACCTGCAAGAACAAGGCCCGCTCCTGCTCTAATATCTGAGGCAACGACAGGGGCTGAAGAGAGCTCTTTAATGCCAGTAATTGATGCGTGATGGCCATCAACTCTAATCTTTGCTCCAAGGCGCAAGAGTTCATTAACAAACATGAAGCGTCCTTCAAAGACATTCTCAGTTACTAGTGAATCACCTTCGGCAATTGCATTTAAGGTTATTACAAAGGGCTGTAGATCAGTTGGAAAACCAGGATAGGGCAAGGTTGCTACATCGATAGCAGTTGGTCTTCTATCCATTTTTACTCGTATTCCATCGGCAATACTGGTAATTACCGCACCTGCTGAAACTAGTTTCTCTAAAGGCAGCTCTAAGTGCTCAGGCCTTGCGCCATGGATGCTGATATCACCTAAGGTCATAACTGCTGCAAATGCCCATGTTCCAGTAACAATTCGATCTGAAATTGCCGTGTGAGTCGCGCCTTTAAGTGATTTCACTCCAGTAATAGTGATTGTTGATGTGCCAAGTCCTTGAATATCTGCCCCCATGGCAATTAAGAAATTTCCAATATCAACGATATCTGGTTCTCTTGCAGCATTTTCAAGCGTGGTTACACCTGATGCCAGAACTGCTGCGCTCATAATGTTTTCAGTGGCGCCAACACTAGGAAATTCAAGTTCAATCTGCGTTCCAGTTAATCCATTAGCAGCGCTTGCAATGATGTAGCCATGTTCGTTATATGTCTCTGCTCCAAGTGAGATAAGTCCCTTAGTATGAAAATCGAGTCCTCTTGAACCAATGGCATCACCACCAGGAAGAGCAACTTCTGCTTTTCCAAGCCTTGCAACAAGGGGACCTAAAACATTTATTGATGCGCGAAGTTTTCTAACTGATTCATACTCTGCCCGGTAACCTGGAGTTTCTGGCACATCAATTGTGATGCTCTTGCTTTCAAAATCTCTAGATATCTTGCAACCTAGCTGCTCTAGTAGCTCAGCCATCATGGAAACATCGGCAATATCTGGAACATTATTAATTGTTGAATTTCCTGGAGCAAGGAGAGAAACCGCCATTAATTTTAAAACAGAGTTCTTTGCTCCTGAGATATAGACATCGCCAGCTAAGCGCGCGCCGCCAACGACGCGGAAGCGATCAGGGTTTATCTGCCCGGCTATGGGATAGAGCTTGGCCATAAACTCCTCTTAATTCCTTCCCAATTCCAAGTATTTGCCTACCTAAGTGGCTACATCGTAACGACTCTATTAGGGTGAGCCCATGGTAAATCTGACTCGTATTTATACAAAAACCGGCGATGATGGCACGACATCACTTGGGGATATGAGTCGAACCTCTAAAAATGACCCACGTCTTGAGGCATATGCCACCGTGGATGAGGCAAATTCCTACATCGGAGTAGTTCTAGCCAGCGCTGATTTGGATCCAGAGATTTCAAAATTATTGGTTCGAATTCAAAATGACTTATTTGATGTTGGGGCAGATCTCTGCACTCCAGTAGTAGATAACCCAGAGCATGAACCACTACGAGTTTTGCAATCACAGGTTGATTACATTGAAGCCCAAATCGATCATTACAACGCAAGCCTTGCTCCCTTAAAATCTTTCGTTCTTCCTTCAGGAACTGCGGCATCAGCTCATCTCCATGTTGCAAGAACTGTTGTTAGGCGCGCTGAGCGTAGAACTTGGCAGGCTATTCACTCATTTGGTGAGGGTGTAAATAAATTAACGGCAAAGTATTTAAATCGCCTTTCAGATCTACTCTTTGTTCTTGCTCGCTATGAAAATAGAGAGAGTGGCGATCAACTCTGGGTTCCTGGAAAGAATCGCTAACTTCTTAATATTGCCTGAGCCACGCTAATCTCTTTCTCGAAAACCAAAACTTTTGGACCACTCTTAGTTTGAGTCAGCGTTGCTTTAATTCCATGTTCATCTAATTTCAACCTCAACATCTCACCTTCTATAAAGTTAGATGGCGAGGCGACTACCTTTAATAATCCATACTCATCTTCATCGCCAATCTTCTTTGGTTTTTCAACAAGTGATGAACCACGAGAAAAGGCCCACTTAAGCAAAATGATAAATAAGCCCATCACTGCAAAGCCGGCAAAAGATGTGAAAAAGAGAGTGTTATTTATTCCACCAAGCATTACTAACTCCTTAAGAATTACTTGGGCTGGCAGTTGGGGTGGGGGCAACAATTGGTGAGTAGATATTGCCTGGCTTTGGTTTATTTGCCGAATCTCTATGGCAAATTACTCTTATTGATCCGATAGAAGTTCCAGGAGTTACCTCGGCTCCACTTATTAGAAAGATAGTAGCCTGAGCCTTTTCTTTACTTCTCTTGTGATAGGTGGTTAGTGTTCCAATCTTTTCCTTACTTAAATCTTCAGCTTTTAGGCTAAAAACAGAGGAATTAACCTCCCACCACTTACATCCTGTTTGCGAGGCGACAAATACTGCTCCGCAAGCAAACTGATCACAGGTTTTAACTAGTGGTTGAAGTGACTTCTTTGCAGAGAGTAGCCCGACAACATCCTTACTACTTGGAACTTTGGCATAGACGCCTTCTTTGCCCCTAAAACCTTCAGGGGGCCATTTGGCTGCAGGTGAGGGGATGGGCTTAGCGGTTTTCTTTGCAACGACTTTGACCTGATCTGCTTGGCCATTTGCAGTTGAAAGCAGAGTGACGGCAAGGCAGGTGATCAATATCTTTACAAGCTTGGAGTTCACGGAGGTAATCTTGCCTTAATTACGAGAGAATATCCCTGTGAGTCCTCGGAGAAATAGACCAAAGCAGCGCGGTCATAGAGCAAAAGTTGATGATGAGAGTGATTCCCCCTCCCATCAAAGCATTGAGGAGCATATCGAAGGTATCTATATGGTCCGAAAAATCACCGGATCATCTTCAAATAAGCCTTATCGCTGCCCGGGATGTGATCAGTTAATTCCTATGGCAACACCACATATCGTTGCTTGGATTGAACATGATGTGGAATCTCGACGCCATTGGCATAGCGCATGTTGGAGTAAGAAGGATAAGAGAAAACCAAAGGTTGAGAGAAGTAGAAATGCTCCGAGGTTTTAACGCCTGCGGCGCTTATGCAAAATCTTTGTCAGTAACATAACTATTCGATCAGCTCTCTGACTTCTATTAAAAGTTGTGAAATTTATAGGAATTCTAAATCTAGGCTTGATTATCGCTCTTGGATAGGTAAATTCAAGAAGGCCCTCTGCTCCATGAGTTCTTCCATATCCGCTATCTTTTATGCCGCCAAAGGGGAGAGAACTTACAGCGGTATTTGAAAAAGCTGAGTTAATTGAAACCATTCCACACTTAAGCAGCGAGGCAATTCTCTTGCCATTCTTCTTTGACCAGACGGCAGCGCCAAGGCCATAGTTACTAGCATTAGCTAGATCAACTGCTTCATCCATATTTCTCACCGAATTGATGATTAAAGTCGGTCCAAAAGTCTCATCAGTAATTGCCTTTGAATCCTCAGGGACATCAGCCAAAATAACAGGGCTAACAAAGCTACCTTTTACTGCAGACTTATCACCAAAGAGAAAGCGTCCGCCACGTTTTTCAGCATCATCGATATGGGCTTTAATGACTTTTAATTGAGATGGCATAGTCGCCGGGCCATAATTGGCGCCATCTTCATAACCTACTTTGATCTTTGTCGCCTGCTCCACAATTAAAGTAGAGAACCGCTCAGCAACATCTCTATGGACATAGACCCGCTCTGCTGCAATACAAGATTGACCAGCATTAGCCATAGCGTGCCAGAGCGTTACCTCAGCTGCTTTCTTCAAATCAGCATCTCGATCTATTAATACGGCATCTTTTCCACCGCACTCAAGTAACACTGGGGTCATATTAAGCGCGCAGGCTGCTGCAACTAACTTCCCAGTCTTGGTCGATCCAGTAAATGAAATCTTGCCAACTTTAGACTTAGTTAGGGCGGCTCCAGTTTCAGCTCCACCAGTTACTACTGTGAAAATATCTGCAAAGGGAGCGATACGTTTCCAACTCTCTCCAAGCCATGAACCAACTGCTGGAGTAAATTCACTTGGCTTAAAAACTACGGTATTTCCAGCTGCCAAGGCATAGGCGATAGAGCCAATAGGAGTAAAAAATGGATAGTTCCAAGGCCCAATAATTCCAATTACTCCAAAGGCAGATCTCTGAACTTTTGCTGCCATGTTAAACATCAATAGACCTGAAGGACGAGATTGATCACTTAGAACTTTTGGCGCATATTTTGCTGCCCAGCCAATATGTTCAATTGCAATGCTGACTTCAAGACGAGCATCACTTATGGGCTTTCCAGTCTCGCGATGGATTAAATCTGCGCTGCTTTCAATCTCGCGCGTTAATATCGATGCCCAATCACGAAGGATTATTCCGCGCTTTCTAAAACTTAAAGAAGCCCAATGCTCACTTGCAACATTTGCTTTAGCAACAGCTTCATCAACTTCTTTGGCAGAAGTCTGGGGAAATACCCCAATAACATCACCAGTTGCTGGATTTAAGGATTCGAAGGTTTTCATACTCAAGGATAAACTTACAGGTATGGCGGAGTTGATACGACCCAGCACAGTACTACCCGCCGAGCGCAGCGCTATTACCTTTCTCACCAGCGATGGGCTCGAGTTAATAGGTGAAATTGCTAGGCCGATCCAAGATAAGCAAGGAGTTGGCCTGCTCTGCCTTCATCCACTTCCAACCCATGGCGGGATGATGGATAGCCATATCTATAAAAAAGCTGCAAATCGCCTGCCAGAGTTAGCTGGCATTAATGTGATCCGTTTTAACACTCGCGGAACTAAAAGCGATCAAGGATCAAGTCAAGGTCAATTTGGGCAGGGAATTACCGAGAGGGAAGATGTAGTTGCAGCAATTAATTACTCATTTGAGCAACTTGGCATAAAGAAATTATGGGTAAGTGGATGGTCTTTTGGAAGTGATTTAGCTTTGAAATATGCACGAGATAAAAAAGTAATGGGGCTGATACTTCTCTCACCGCCACTTAGATTCTCAACAGATGATGACCTTGCTTTCTGGGGGCAAGATGGGCGGAGCGTCACGGCGCTAATTCCAGAGTTTGATGATTATCTAAAGCCAGATCAGGCTAAGCAGCGCTTTGCTCCGATACCTCAAGTTGAACTCGTCTCTGTAAAAGATGGCAAGCATCTATGGGTAGGAGAGCCTTTTGTCCATAGAGTATTAAGTGAAATCGTTAAAGTAATTGCTCCTGAGCGCTTGCCTATTCCGCTTGAGATTTAAACTAGGCGTTATCAGTTTTTGGAAATACCACTTCATCCATAATTAGAAGTATTGCAGCAGCAATTGGAATAGCAAGAATTCCACCAACTAAACCAAGAAGTGATGTTCCAAGAAGGGCTGCAACAATTGTTACTAAGCCTGGAATAGCAAGTGAGCGCTTCATAATTCTTGGCGTAATAATGAAATTTTCAATCTGAACATATGCGGTATAAAGAATCAGAGCAAGAAGAGCCTTACCTGGTGATTGGGTAAGAGCGACTAAAACTACGATGCTAGCTCCAAGAAAGTGGCCAATTAATGGAATTAAGGCTACAAATAAAATCACCATAGCTAGAGCTGCGGCATATGGAAGCTCTATTCCTAAGGCAAGGGCAAAGACAAATAGAGCAGCAAGAGCTGCAATTAATACCTGACTTCCTACAAAGCTTCCAACTCGAGAGATTATTGCATCACCAATACTTGATACCCGCGCTCTTCTTGATGCTGGAGCTAGGCGATAAAAGATTTTTGTCACAGATGGCAGAGAAATTAAGAAGTAGAGGGTTAGAACTAAAACAGTAAGAGCTGAGAAAGCGCCAGATAGGACGGTTCGTCCCACCCCGAGAACTCCACCAAATGCTCCCGTTATTATCTTGCCATCAGATATCCACTCTTCGAACTTACTTTCAAGAGAGTCAATGAAGCCATAATCAATATTTAGTTGATTTATAGTGGCATTACTTCGAAGTGAATCCAATAACTGTGGAGCACTTTCTATAAGGTCATTTCCTTGAGAAGCAACAGGGGGAATAACAACTAATGTAAAGAGTGTAATAATTCCAATTGCAATAAAAACGACCAATGAAACTGCTACTGATCTACTCAGTTTTCTAGCTTGGAGCGCCTCAACTGTCGGATTTAGCCCCATTGCTAAAAAGAGAGCAATAATTATTAGAACAAATACCTGGCTAGCTGATTGAAGAGCGCGTAGTAGAGCGATGGCAACTAAAGCTCCGGAGGCGGCAAGAAAGCCAAAATAGAAGGGGTGTTGAGTGTTAAGTGGAGCACCTTTCATTCCAAAACCTTGAACTTCTTGAACTTTAGATGGCTTTACTCCAACTTTTTTAAGAACTCCTCTAACTTTCGCCATATAAGTAGTCTAAAGCCTGAAAGAATGCAGCAGTGGCAACGACAGATAAACAATTACATATAAAAGGTCTAGGCGAGGAAATCTCAGCCCTTTATAACCTGCCCTGGCATATTCCATTGGAGCAGTGGCCTGAGGATGAAACCCTGGCAGCTCAACGCGGTATTTCTCGCCACATTGTCCGTTTAGTTCGTTCAACTCCAGATCCTGCAAGTGAAATTTACGCCGTTAAGGAAACTGTTGAAGAGTTTGCAGTGCGTGAGTATGAAGCTTTACGTGAATTAAGCCTTAGGGGGGCGCCAGCTGTTGCCCAAGTAGCAATTGTTACCAATCGCTATAGCCAAAATGGTGAAGAGTTGCCTTGCGCCATTGTCACCAGATTCTTGCCTTACTCACTTCCCTATAGAATTATTTTAAGTGGCCAGATAACCCAACATGAGATTTCAAATATGGCCAATGCTCTGGCATATCTACTGGTCCGTCTTCACTTACTGGGATTTTGGTGGGGAGATTGTTCTCTTTCAAATACTCTGTTTAGAAGAGATGCAGAGGGGTTTGCTGCTTACTTGGTTGATGCTGAAACCGGAGAGTTTCAAAAGAAGTTAAGTGATGGACAGAGAGAGCATGATTTAGAGCTTGCACGATTTAATGTCGCTGCAGAGCTTGAAGATCTAAAGATAGCTGGAGTTCTCTTTCCAGCCATGGATCCAATTAGAGCAAGTGAATCAGTAATTACTCGCTATCGAAGGATATGGAAGTCCCTTAGTGAGCCTCAAGTCTTGCCAGCAGGTGATAGGCATGCGGTAGAGAGAGCGATGCGCTCGCTTCAAGATATTGGCTTTGCTGTGGAAGAAGTTGATATTCAATTAGCAGGGGATAAATCAACTGTTACCTTTATTCCAAAGCTAGTTGCCCCCAACTATCACTCACAGCGATTAGTTGAACTTATGGGACTTGAAACTGAAGAGCTACAGGCAAAGAGAATATTGGCCTCATTTGATCGCTTTAGATCGCGTGAAATTGAGAAGACTCCCAAGAAAGAAGAAGCGGCCAAACGATGGCTTGATGAAGTTTTCTATCAGGTCATAAATGCAGTTCCTGCCGCAATGCGAGGGCGAGTAGAGGATGCTCAGCTATTTCATGAAGTACTTGAGCATCGCTGGTATTTGGGTGAGAAGGCAGGGCGAGATTTGGGCCTTGAATTTGCTACCAATGACTACATTTCAAAGGTATTGCCAGAGAGAATGGATTCTGGTGCTCCAGGTATTTGAGAGAATAACGCTATGAGTATGCCTCCTGCTGGTTTTGGTCGAGCCTTTGATTTGAGCTCGCTAACCAAACCAAAAGTTGAAGTAGACGCCACTGCAAGTGATGAAGCAACTGTTGAAAACTTTATGGCTGATTATGTTAGCCGCTCTAAAGAAAAGCCCGTGGTGCTCCTTGCTTACTCGCCAAGAAGCGCGGCAACTGTTGAGTTAAGGCAATTAATGGCAAGTATTGCAAAAGAGGATAACGAGAGTTGGATCTTTGGAGCAATTAATGCAGATACTCAAGTCCAATTGGTGCAAGCGCTTAAAATTACTGCAGTTCCATTTGCAATTGCATTTATAAATGAGCAACCTGTAGCTCTCTTTGACCGTATCTATCCAAGAGAACAGATTGTCATGGTGATAACTAAATTATTTGAATTAGCCAAAGAGCAGGGCTTAAATGTGCAAGTTCCCGAAGTTAAAGAGATTCCAATGGAGCCAGAGGAGGCAGCTGCCCTTAGCGCTTTAGAAAAAGGTGATTACTCAGGGGCTGCGATGGCTTATCGAAATTGGCTTATGAGAAAACCTGATGAGCCAGTTGCCAAGATTGGCCTTGCCCAATGCGAGTTAATGATTCGTATCTCAGCTCTCAATCCTGCTCTTACTGTAAAAGATGCCGATAGTGATCCTACTTCGATAGAGAAGGCGGTAATGGCAGCAGATGTTGAGATTGCTCAAGGACTTCAGAAAAATGCATTTGCAAGGCTAATAAGTTTTGTTAAAAACTCCAGCGGGGATGAGAAGAAGCAAGCTAAGGAACATCTATTATTGCTCTTCCAGTTAGTAGATCCTGCCGATCCTGATTTGATCCGTTCTAGAAATGAGTTAGCGAGCGCCTTGTTTTGAACAAACCTCTAGAACGTAGCGAGCTACGCCACCTGCAAGCCTTCTTTTTCCTCTTTGGTATTGGGGTTATGTGTCTGGCTCCTCGCCTTCCAGATGTGAAGGCAAATCTTGGGGTCTCCACAACATATTTCGGATTCTTAATGAGCACTGGGTCATTAGGGGCTTTGACCTCGATGTTAACCATTGGCCACATCATCCATCGCGTGGGCGTATATAAAGTATTAGTTATCAGTTCCACGGTTACATACTTAACTATTGCGATACTGATCGAATTAAGTAGCCCTTTACTATTCATGGTTGTAAATATCACTTGTGGCTTTGCTTGGGCTTCCTATCACATAGCAATTAATGCTCAGGCTCTACGCCGACAGAGTGAGAGTGGAAGACAGATCATTCCCATGCTTCATGGCTTATGGAGCGCAGGAGCGGTTGCTACTGCTTTTATCGCACTATTGATTTCATCTTTTGTATCACTGAATTGGCATATCTTAACCCTAGTTCTAATTGTCTATCTTTTGACGATTAATTCAATAAATGCTTCAAAGCAAGTACTGCTCAAAGGAAATGAAGTTAACGAGAGCGATGAAGTTGTAACCTTCAAAACTATGATTTCTTCATTTCATATTGATTGGGTAGTTAGCCTTGGTTTTCTATGCGCCCTAATGCTGGAGATATCAATTGGAGACTGGGCCACGATTATGGCGCGTCAGGAATTTAGGGTAAGCAAATCACTTGCCGTTGCTCCTTACTTCTTATTTATGGGAGCGATGATTATTGGAAGGCTCAGCTATAGCAGAATAAAGGGAGATCGAAGCGATAAAGAGATAGTTCAACCCTTTGTTATTACTGGTGGAACTATCTTTCTAACTTCTCTTGCTCTGAGCATGCAAATCAAAGAGAGCAACTTAGTGCTTGGATATCTGATATTTTGCCTTGGCTTCTTGCTTACAGGATTTGGAATTTCCTTTGTTGGTCCTTTATTTTTTGGTTACGCTGGCGCTCGCTCTGACAAACCAGGTGGGGTTGCTGTTGCAGAGCTTGGAGCTCTCAATCAGGTACTCACATTCATTAGCCGTGGGGTAATTTCACTTGTTGCAGGAGCAGCAAGTCTTCCTGTCGCTTTGGCAATTCCTGGAGTTATGTTGATTCTTGTGGCTTTCTTTGTTACCGCAGCAAGTCAGCCTAAGCGAGCCTAATTAAGCTTTAGCCAGATAGTTGCCAGGGGAGCAAGGCGAATAATTGCTGAACTTTCAAATCCCATATGTTGCCTCTGCTCAATTTTGATCTCACTATTAATCACTCCAGAGCCACCATATTTCAGATCGTCAGTATTTAAAACCTCTATCCAGTTTCCTAATTTAGGAATTGGCAGGTGATATTGCTCATGTGGAACTGGCGAGAAGTTTGTAATTGAGATTATTTCAGAACCATCATCAGCCGAGCGAAGATATGCCAGAGTATTTCCTGCTCCATCATCACCAATTAACCAAGTAAAACCATCGCTTGAACTATCTCTCTGCCAGAGCGCAGGGCTCTGTCTATAGAGTGAATTTAGATCTCTAACTAAATCTTGAACTCCCTTATGTTCGCCATATTGAGTTAGATGCCAATCGAGTGATTTCTCATGGCTCCACTCATCATTTTGAGCAAATTCAGAGCCCATAAAGAGCAATTTCTTTCCAGGATGAGACCACATATAGCCATAGAGAGCGCGAAGCGTGGCAACTTTCTGCCAGCGATCTCCTGGAAATTTATTTACTAGGGCTGCTTTGCCATGAACAACTTCATCATGTGAGAGAGGCAGCAAGAAGTTCTCACTAAAGGCATAGAGAATTGAGAAGGTGATCTCATTATGGTGATAGAGGCGATGAATCGGGTCGTGAGAGAGATATTGCAAGCTGTCATGCATCCATCCCATATTCCATTTAAATCCAAAACCTAAACCGTTCTCAGAAGTTGGCTTAGTCACTCCAGCCCAAGCAGTTGATTCTTCAGCAATCATCATGATTCCCGGAAAGCGCTTATAGGCAGTAGCAGTTGCTTCTTGCAAAAACTTTACCGCTGCTAGATTCTCACGTCCTCCAAATTCATTAGCGATCCACTCTCCCTCTTTGCGCGAGTAATCTAGATAAAGCATCGATGCCACAGCATCGACTCGAAGTCCATCGATATGAAAGCTCTCTAGCCAATAAAGAGCGCTGGCTACTAGGAAATTACGAACTTCATTCCTTGAGTAATTAAAGATCAGTGTTCCCCAATCAGGGTGTTCACCTAAACGGGGATCTTCATGTTCATAGAGACAAGTTCCATCAAGACGAGCTAGAGCCCATTCATCTTTGGGAAAGTGAGCAGGAACCCAATCTAAAATAACTCCAATTCCAAGGCTATGTAGGTGATCAATGAGATATCTAAAATCATCTGGGCTTCCAAAGCGCGACGTTGGAGCGAAATATGAAGTTACTTGATAGCCCCAAGAAGGATCATAGGGATATTCACTAACTGGCATAAATTCAACATGGGTAAAGTTCTGCTCGATTAAGTATTGGCCTAGCTCCAGGGCTAGTTGGCGATATGAAAGTCCAGCTCGCCATGAACCTAAGTGAACTTCATAGATAGATACAGGACTCTTCCAAGGTTGAAATAAACCACGGCTATCCATCCACTTACTATCACTCCATAGGTAATCACTCTCATTAACGATAGATGCAGTGAGTGGAGCTCGCTCACTCTGCCTTGCTAATGGATCTGCATGATCAACCCAGCGAGAATCATGGCCTTGAATTGCAAATTTATATTTAAGTCCTGGGCCAACATCTTTGATGAAAATCTCCCATAGCCCGTTAGAACCAAGAGGAATCATCGGGTGAATCTCTTTATCCCAGAAATTTGCATCACAAATCAAACTCACTCGCCTTGCATTTGGTGCCCAAAGGCTAAAAGCTGTTCCAATTAACTCACCGCTCTCATCCCTTTTAACATGTGCTCCTAATACTTCCCAGAGCGATTCATGTCTTCCTTCGGTGATTAGATACATATCTAGCTCACCAAGGGTGCTATGTGGATTTAAATATCCAGCAGGCGGTGATTGAAAAGTGCTCCGCTTTGAAAATAGATTCTTAAAGAGGCGGCGCATAGGGCTTAAGCCTAATTACTTCTTAACGCGTGCGATATGGGCAACTCTTCCCATAGGACGAGAGGGATCAAGGCGAATGAATGTATCCCTACTCCAGCTGTATTTCTCTTGATCTAGAAGGTCTGTTACCTCAAAGGCCTTATCCTCAAGGCCAAGTGCTGAGAGATTCCAATGGACCAATGTTTCAATAGCTTTAAATGGATCGAGATTAACAACGACCAGAATTAGATTATCGCCCTCTCTCTTTGAGTAGGCAATTACCTGATCAGAGTCGCTCTGATGGAAAGTTATATTTCTAAGGCGCTGCAGGGCGATATTTTGATTCTTAATCTCATTTAACTTAGTGATAAAAGGCGCAAGCGTGAGAGACTTTTTCGATGCTGCCTGCCAATCACGCAGCTTAATTTCATACTTCTCACTATCTCGATACTCCTCTTTGCCCTCTCCAATTGGGATATGTTCATATAGTTCATATCCGGCATACATTCCCCAAGACGGGCTAAGAGTTGATGCTAGAACTGCTCGAAGCGCAAAGGCTGCAGGATTGCCGCTCTGCAGGTGAAAGGGAAGAATATCTGGAGTATTGACCCAGAAATTTGGGCGAAAGAAGGCGCTAGTTTCATAGGCAACTTCCTTGCCATATTCCTCTAATTCAGATTTGTTAACTCGCCAGGTGAAATAGGTATAGGACTGCTGGAAACCAGCTTTTCCAAGGGCATGCATCATCGCAGGCGTTGTGAAAGCCTCTGCAAGGAAAATAACTTGAGGGTATTTCTCATTTATCTTGGCGATAAAATCTGCCCAGAAGTTAATTGGCTTAGTATGCGGATTATCGACTCTAAAGATATTAACTCCAAGTTCAATCCATAGCGTTACAACTCGATAGATTTCTGCAAAGAGCCCTGGATAATCATTATCAAAATTTAAAGGATAGATATCTTGATATTTCTTTGGAGGATTCTCAGCATATGCAATTGAGCCATCAGCCCTCTTTGTAAACCACTCTGGGTTTGTCTTAACCCAAGGATGATCGGGGGAGCATTGCAGGGCTAGATCAAGTGCAACTTCAATATTGTTTTTCTTAGCAACTTTAAGAAAGTATTTAAAGTCATCAAATGTTCCAAGCTCAGGATTGATTGCATCATGGCCCCCTGATTCATTGCCAATAGCCCAAGGAACCCCAGGATCTAGCGGGCCTGCGGTAAGTGAGTTGTTTCTACCCTTGCGATGGGAGTATCCAATTGGATGAATCGGCGGGAGATATAAAACATCAAAGCCCATTTTGGCCACATCTTCAATTCGATCTGCTGCGCTTCTAAAGTTTCCAGAACTTATTGAGCCATCACTATTTTTTATAGCCCCCTCGCTACGAGGAAAGAATTCATACCAATTTCCAACAAGTGCTCGCTCACGTTCAACTTTGATTGGATAGCTCTCTGATTTTGTTATTAGTGTCTTGGCAAACTCTCCAGGATTTTGCGCACTTACTTCAATATAGAAACTCCAATTACCTAGGGCTTTGGGCCTTAGATGCGCCTCAAATCTCTGGCTATTTGGCCAAATCTCAACCATCTTCTCGCGTGAAGAGGTCTTTCCACTTTCATCAACTAGAACTGCATGTGCATCAAAGCCTTCATGGCCCTCTCTGATGATGGTGGCAGAGATTGCAACCGCCTCATCAACTACAGCTTTGGCACCGATAAATTCTCCACCAAAGAAAGTTGTTGGAGAGATATCTACTATTCCAAAGCGAGAGATCATCCAGATCCTTCAGTATTTCCTGGATCTGCTGCAGTGACATTGTTTAACTCATACTTTGCAATTGCCTTCATAACAACTTTAGGTGAAATTTTTCCTTGATTTGCAAGCTGTGAGAGAGTTGCAACAACTATTGACTCGGCATCTACCTTAAAGTGGCGACGTAGCGCGCCTCTTGTATCAGATAGACCAAAGCCATCGGTTCCAAGGGAGGCAAAGTTCTGTAGCACCCAAGGAGAGATTTGATCTTGAACCGTTCTCATGAAATCACTAACTGCAAGAACGCTTCCTTTGTAGTTTTTGAGTTTGGTGGTGAGGTAGGCGCTCTTTTTATTTAGAGGGTTTAGAAGATTATGTCGATCAACTTCTAGACCATCTCGCCTTAGCTCATTCCAAGAGGTGACGCTAAAAACATTGGCGCTAATCTTCCAATCACTAGCAAGTAGATCTTGCGCTTTAAGGGCCCAATTAAGAGCTACTCCTGAGGCCAAAAGATTGACCTGGCGCTTAGCTCTGCGCTGTTTTTTAGCCTTCGAATAGAGATAGATACCTTTCAATAAACCTTCCACATCTAGATTCTCTGGCTCTGCTGGTTGAACATATGGCTCGTTATAGACAGTGAGGTAGTAGTAAATATTCTCGCTATCTTCGCCATACATTCTCTTCAAACCATCTTTAACGATATGGCCTAGTTCATATGCAAAAGCTGGATCATAGGCAACTACAGCTGGATTAGTTGAAGCTAGAAGTTGTGAGTGGCCATCTTCATGCTGCAAACCTTCGCCATTAAGAGTTGTTCTTCCAGCTGTTGCTCCCATAACAAAACCGCGGGCCATCTGATCTGCTGCTGCCCAGAATGCATCTCCAGTTCTCTGGAAACCAAACATTGAATAGAAGATATAAACGGGAATCATTGGTTCATCATGAGTTGAGTAGGAGGTTCCCACAGCGGTAAATGAAGCAGTTGATCCAGCCTCATTAATACCTTCATGCAAAATTACTCCAGAGGTTGATTCTTTATAAGAGAGCATCAACTCTCGATCAACTGCCAGATATTGCTGGCCATGAGGTGAATAAATCTTCATAGTTGGAAAGAGTGAATCCATACCAAAAGTTCTAGCTTCATCGGGAATGATTGGAACAATTCGATGGCCAAGGCCCTCAACTTTTGCTAGATCTTTAAGCAGGCGAACAAAGGCCATCGTGGTGGCAATTTCTTGCGCTCCAGAGCCTCTTGTCATTACTGCAAAATCTGAATCTTGCGGCTGGGGAAGGGGTTTTGATTTTGATCGTCTCTTCGGAACAGAACCACCAAGTTCTGCTCTCTTCTCCATCATGTATTGGAACTCTGGTGATTCTTTTCCAGGATGGAAATATGGTGGAAGCTTTTCATCTAATTTCTCATCATCGATTTCAAGATAGAGACGATCTCGCAGGGATTTGAGATCCTCTAGCTTTAACTTCTTCATCTGATGGGTTGCATTACGTCCTTCAAAATGTGATCCGAGGGTCCATCCCTTAATGGTTTTAGCAAGAATTACAGTGGGCTGGCCTTTATGGTTCATCGATGACTGATAAGCAGCATAGAGCTTCTGATAATCATGGCCGCCGCGCTTTAGATTCCAAATATCATCATCGCTCCAATTAGCCACCATCGCAGCTGTTCTTGGATCGCGATTAAAGAAATTCTCTCTCACAAAGGCTCCGCTCTCTGCCTTATAAGTTTGGAAATCTCCATCTGGCGTCTTATTCATCAGCTCAACTAGCGCGCCTTCTTTATCCATGGCAAAGAGTGGATCCCACTCTCTACCCCAAACTACTTTTATTACATTCCAGCCAGCGCCAGTAAATAGGGCTTCAAGTTCTTGAATAATCTTTCCATTGCCACGCACTGGTCCATCAAGTCTCTGCAGATTGCAATTGATGACAAATGTTAAATTATCTAGATTCTCTCTAGCAGCAAGAGTGAGCGCTGAAACGCTCTCTGGTTCATCCATCTCGCCATCGCCAAGAAATGCCCAGACGTGTTGGCCAGAGGTATCTTTTATTCCGCGGTTATGAAGATAGCGATTAAAGCGGGCTTGATAAATTGAATTAATCGGACCAAGTCCCATAGATACAGTTGGAAACTCCCAGAACTCTGGCATAAGTCTTGGATGTGGATAGGAGGAGAGTCCACCACCTGAGTGTGAGAGCTCTTGTCTAAATCCATCTAATTGATGCTCGCTAAGGCGTCCTTCAAGAAATGCTCTGGCATACATTCCAGGGGATGCATGTCCTTGGAAAAATATCTGATCTCCGCCGCCTTGATGATCTTTTCCTTTAAAGAAGTGATTAAAGCCAACTTCATATAACGCAGCAGATGATGCAAAGGTTGATATGTGTCCGCCAACGCCAACTCCAGGGCGCTGGGCGCGATGGACCATGATCGCTGCATTCCATCTGATGTATGCCCGAATTCTTCGCTCTAGAAATTCATCGCCAGGAAATTGTGGTTCACTCTCAGGAGGAATTGTGTTCATGTAATCTGTTAAGCGCAGATTTGGTAGCTGAATATTTGCCTCATGTGCTCGCTTAATAAGTGAGAGCATGAGATAACGAGCCCTGGCTGGGCCGCCATGTTTAATTAAGGAATCAAGGCTCTGGTGCCACTCGGCAGTCTCATCAGGGTTGGCATCGATTAGCTGGTCCACATGGAGGTCTTGGAGATTATTCATATTCTCTGGGCCTGGGCTCACAGGGCTATCTTTGCCTTAAATGGCTCTTTGAGTGAAATCCAAGGAGTGTGAGTTTGCCCCTTTTATCAAGTTGCTTTCTAGCCCTTAAGAGTGTGGACTTAGCCCATAAGGCTCAACTTTTGAGCGAGCTAAGAAAGTTAAGGAGAAGGCATTGAGCACCCCGCCGGTGGGGCCAGGGCAACTGGCATCCCGAATGGGAATCCAGAGCGGTCATCTCGTATTAGAGCGAGGCTTTGGAAGTGATTGCGATGAAGCAATTCGTAGCGAGATCTCAGCTGCTACAGGAAGTGATCTCCTTGATGAAAATTCTCAAGAGGTAGTAGATGCAGTTATCACCTGGTGGCGCGAAGATGATGGCGATCTAATCGATGAGTTAGTTGATTGCCTTACCTACTTAAGTGAATCAGGACCTATCTGGCTTCTAACACCAAAGGCCTCAAGGCCAGGACATGTTGAGCCAAGTGATATTCAAGATGCTACGCAGACTGCAGGCTTAAGTCTTACCTCAACGCTAGCGGCATCAAAGGATTGGACTGCAACTAGATTAGTTGCGCGAAAGAGTGGAAGAAAATAATGTCAATAAAAACTGGAGATCTTGCACCTGATTTTGAATTGGTAAATCAATTTGGAGAGAAAGTTTCACTCTCCTCCTTTAGAGGCAAGAAGAATGTCGTTCTAGTCTTCTTCCCATTTGCTTTTACCGGCACCTGCACAGGAGAGCTCTGCGCGCTAAGAGATGATCTATCGGCTTTCCAAAATGAAAGTATCGAACTCCTTGCAATCTCATGTGATGCGATGTTTACCCAGAAAGTCTTTGCAGAGAAGGAGGGCTATAACTTCCCACTTCTCTCTGACTTCTGGCCCCATGGCGCAGTTGCGATGAAATATGGAGTATTTAATGAAGATCGCGGCCTTGCCCTTCGCGGCACATTTATTATCGATAAGGCAGGAATTGTCCGTTGGAGCGTAGTAAATAGCCCTGCTGAGGCGAGAAAAATCGAGGATTACAGAAGCGCGCTAGCCTCGTTATAGACTGCGCAGGTATTTAGATAGGGCGCTTAGCTCAGTGGTAGAGCGGCTCGTTTACACCGAGTAGGTCGGGGGTTCAAAACCCTCAGCGCCCACAAGAGTTTTACTTATTGCTCATACTGCCCTTGGCTGATTTACAAAGTAGTATCTATCCATGGGTGAATTAATTTATGTTCTCGGAGTTTTTCTCTTCTGCCTTGCTTGGGGTTGGGCATTTACTAGCTTGATAGATAAGG
>ERZ889217.150-NODE-150-length-45203-cov-18.129153_pt1 | contig 45203 bp, 51 predicted proteins | sample MGYA00521098_ERZ889217 | MGnify/ENA primary metagenome ERZ889217 (study PRJEB32303, sample SAMEA104408613) | aquatic metagenome | biome: Brackish water; feature: Pelagic; material: water | place: Baltic Sea | collected 2014-06-10T22:04:00 | depth 2,362 m ... | reverse complement strand
CTACCAGGGTATCTAATCCTGTTTGCTCCCCACGCTTTCGTGCATGAGCGTCAGTATTATCCCAGGGGGCTGCCTTCGCCATCGGTGTTCCTCCGCATATCTACGCATTTCACTGCTACACGCGGAATTCTACCCCCCTCTACCGTACTCTAGCCTTGCAGTCACAAGTGCAATTCCCAGGTTGAGCCCGGGGATTTCACGCCTGTCTTACAAAACCGCCTGCGCACGCTTTACGCCCAGTAATTCCGATTAACGCTTGCACCCTACGTATTACCGCGGCTGCTGGCACGTAGTTAGCCGGTGCTTATTCTGCAGGTACCGTCATCCACACAAGGTATTAACCCGTGCGATTTCTTTCCTGCCAAAAGTGCTTTACAACCCGAAGGCCTTCATCGCACACGCGGGATGGCTGGATCAGGGTTTCCCCCATTGTCCAAAATTCCCCACTGCTGCCTCCCGTAGGAGTCTGGGCCGTGTCTCAGTCCCAGTGTGGCTGGTCGTCCTCTCAAACCAGCTACGGATCGTCGCCTTGGTAGGCCTTTACCCCACCAACTAGCTAATCCGATATCGGCCGCTCCAATAGTGAGAGGTCTTGCGATCCCCCCCTTTCCCCCGTAGGGCGTATGCGGTATTAGCTACTCTTTCGAGTAGTTATCCCCCGCTACTGGGTACGTTCCGATATATTACTCACCCGTTCGCCACTCGCCGCCAGACCGAAGTCCGCGCTGCCGTTCGACTTGCATGTGTAAAGCATCCCGCTAGCGTTCAATCTGAGCCAGGATCAAACTCTTTAGTTTAATCACTGTTGTTTTTTTCGCACTCGACTCGCAGTCCTTAAACCACTCGCCTCATGCGCGCATCACTCAAAGAAACTTGACAAGTTCTTGCGCCCAAGTAACTCTCATCACTGTGGCACAAGCTTCTTACCTTGCTTCTTTTTTGTGAGCACTTGCTTATGTTTTTGGTCCGCGTCATCCACAACAAGCTCAGCCACCTCGCGGTAACCCCACCTGCTATCGATTCGCTTCGCATTCAATAATCAAATGCCCACACTTATCGGTTGTTTCGTTGTTAAAGAGCAGTTCGCAATCATTTACTGAGAGGGCACCAGAACGTCACAAACTTGTTACGTCCGAAGACTTAATTTGTTTGTCACATATCTGTAGTGATTTTGGGATATCTTGATCGAACTGATCAAAGAAACCTGCTCTCTGCTACTGACTGCGTCTGCAGTTGTTTTGTTTCGTTTCGGAAACTACGTAACTGCAGAGAAACGAGATTATGCACATGTTTTCGAAGGCTGTCAAATCGACGCTGCCTTTTTGTCACTTGTGTACTCCAGGCAACGAACAGTTTCATCAATCTGCCTAGAATACCCGCCATTGCCAAATCCTTAACTACTTGTGTTTTAGCCTCTCACCAAATAACTTGACGAGCTTGCTGACCTTCGGGGCAATGACAAATTGGCAGTACCCCTGCTGAGGATGGTTCGCAAAATAATCGTGGTGGTAACTCTCTGCAACCCAGAATTTTTGATCTGGCAGAATCTTGGTGCATACCGGTACAGGCCAAACACCAGAGGCATCAAGTTTGGCCACAAAAGCCTCGGCTGCGGTTTTTTGTTGATCGTCTTGATAAAAAACAGCCGACTGATATTGCGGCCCAACATCATTACCCTGTTGGTTGGGTGTTGTTGGATCGTGAGTCGCAAAGAAAATTTCCAGTAACACCTCATAGGAAATCACTGACGGGTCATATTCGATTCGAATGACTTCGATATGCCCAGTGTCTGCGCCACAAATCTGCTCGTATGTCGGTCGCTCAACATGTCCGCCGCAATAACCTGGCTCAACCAAGCTGATGCCCTCAAGGGTATCAAAGACTGCTTCCGTACACCAAAAGCAGCCCCCACCAAATATTGCCGTTGCCATTACTATGTCCTTGTCCGCTTGTTTTGCCTAGGGTTCGAGCGCAAGTATCCAATGCGTCAACGCTTTGGCTTGCTGCTCACTGACTTGCGTTTGTGCTGGCATGGGAATCGCACCCCACTTCCCCCGCCCCCCTTGACGAATCATCTGGCTCAGGTATTCAAATGCCTCAGGTTGTCCAGCATAGCGCTGAGCAACCTGAGTAAAGCCTGGGCCGACACGCTTGGCTTTGACTTGATGACAACCCAAACATGCCATTTTTTTTGCAAGGGCTTGTCCCTGCTCAAAAGTCAGCGCTGGTTCAGTGCTAGCGGCCACAGGGCCGCCAAGACACATCGCCAGCGCACCTGCTGCTGCTTTACTCGTCAAACGCATCAGTGACCGCTCCTCGGCTTGCCGTGCTGACCAGGCGAGCAAACTTTGCCAAGACGCCTGTGGTGTAACGAGGCTTGGGTTGAGTCCAATGCTGACGACGCCGGTCAATCTCGGACTGATCAACGTTTAACTGTAAAAGTAACTGGTGCGCGTCGATGGTGATTGAGTCACCCTCTTCAATCAAGGCAATCGTCCCACCAACGAAGGCCTCTGGTGCCACGTGACCGACCACCATGCCCCAAGTGCCGCCAGAGAAGCGACCGTCGGTAATAAACCCAACACTTTCTCCCAGCCCTTGGCCAATGAGTGCCGAGGTCGGTGCCAACATCTCGCGCATACCTGGACCACCTTTGGGGCCTTCGTAGCGAATGACGATCACATCGCCAGCAACAATCTTTCTACCCATGATGGCGGCCATCGCCGCGTCTTCAGAATCAAAGACACGTGCAGGACCCGTAATGACGGGGTTTTTCAACCCAGTAATTTTGGCGACAGCCCCTTCGGTGGCCAAATTGCCTTTCAGGATAGCCAAATGCCCGTGGTTATAAAGCGCATTATCTAGCGTGCGAATCACATCTTGGTTTGCAGGTGGTTGATCGGGCACATCTTTGAGTACCTCAGCAATTGTCTGGCCCGTAATCGTCATGCAGTCCCCGTGCAGCAGGCCAGCGTTGAGTAAGATTTTCATGACTTGCGGGATGCCGCCCGCCCGATGTAAGTCCACTGTTAAATATTTACCGGATGGTTTGAGATCGCAAATCACGGGCACACGCTGACGAATACGTTCGAAATCCTCAATGCTCCAAGGCACTTCGGCTGAATGCGCAATGGCGAGGAAATGCAACACCGCGTTGGTCGAACCACCCACCGCCATAATGACTGACACGGCGTTTTCAATGGACTCACGGGTGATGATGTCGCGAGGGCAGCGTCCGCCGGCATGGACCGCTTCAACCAAAACTTGCGCCGCTTTTTTCGCATTTTCCAACGCCTCGCCATCTTCGTTGGCAGCCGTGCTGGAGTAGGGCAAGCTCATCCCCATGGCCTCGAATGATGAGCTCATGGTGTTGGCGGTATACATACCGCCACACGACCCAGACCCTGGAATTGCTTTTTGCTCAATGGCCTTGAAATCCTCTTGGCTCATACGGTTCATGGTGAACTCGCCAACCGCTTCAAAAACAGAAACAATATTGAGATCTTTACCCTTGTGTTTTCCAGGCTTGATGGTGCCGCCATAGACGTAAATACTTGGCACATTCATCCGCGCCATGGCAATCATGCCGCCGGGCATGTTTTTGTCGCAACCACCAACAACAACAACACCATCCATCCACTGGCCCTGGACAGCCGTTTCGATACAGTCCGCAATCACTTCACGAGAAACCAAAGAAAATTTCATCGCCTCAGTGCCCATTGACATGCCGTCTGAGATGGTTGGCACACCAAAAACCTGAGGGTTGCCCTTGGCTTGGCGAATCGCCTCAACAGCGGCATCAGTCAGTGGTTGCAAACCACTGTTACAAGGCGTAATAGTCGAATGCCCATTGGCCACCCCAATCATGGGATTGGCAAAATCTTTTTCTTGATAGCCCATGCCGTAATACATGGCACGGTTTGGTGCGCGAGTGACACCTTCAGTGATATGACTGGAACGTTCGAATTTAGACATGTTGTCTTCCGGAAAAATTAATCACAAACTCGGAGGTTATTATGAAACATATTTTAAGGAAACGTTCAATTCATGCTCTCATTCCCACAAATCGACCCCGTTGCAATCAGCTTAGGCCCTGTCGCCGTGCACTGGTACGGTTTGATGTATTTGGTGGGGTTTGGTTCAGCTTGGTTACTTGGACGATGGCGGGTCAAGAAAGGCTTGACCCGCCTCACAAGTGCTGACCTTGAAGACATGCTTTTTGTCAGTATGCTCAGCGCAGTCCTTGGCGGCCGCTTGGGCTACGTTATTTTTTACAAACCAGACTACTACATCCACCACCTAACCGAAATCTTTTACCTTTGGGAAGGTGGCATGTCGTTTCACGGTGGCTTACTTGGGGTTGTATTCAGCCTGTGGCTATTTGCTAGAAAACGCAACTATCGATTTTTAGAGCTCGGTGATTTAATCGCTCCGCTTGTGCCGCTTGGACTTGCAGCTGGCAGGCTAGGTAACTTCATTAACGGCGAGCTCTGGGGCCGCCCGACCGACAGCCCTTGGGCAATGGTCTTTCCAGCCGCACAAGACGGCATCGCGCGACACCCTTCGCAGCTTTATCAGTTTGGGCTCGAAGGCATCACGCTGTTTGTTATTGTGTGGCTGTTTGCTCGGCAACCTAGGCCTGTCGGGCAGGTTAGTGCGGTATTTTTAATCGGTTATGGTGTACTTCGGTTTATTGCCGAATTCGCACGCGAACCTGATGCTTTCTTAGGCCTGCTGTTTGCCAATCTCAGCATGGGGCAGTGGTTGTGTATCCCAATGATTGTGGGCGGCATCGCGCTCTATCTATTTAGCGCAAAAGCACCCGTCCTGAAACAGTCACACTAACCGACTCTTGTCCGGGCTGCAGATTTAACGCGGGGGTCGCCATCGCGTCAGCACTGGCCATCCTGCCCATCAACAATGGGCGACTGCCAACCATTTCGCCGCTGTCGGTCATTTCTAGCGAAATGATTTCGTATTTTTCGTAACCAAACGCTTTGGCCGTCATGTCGGCCTTTTCGCGAAATGCTTGTGCCGCACGCTCTGTCAAAAGCAAATGGGCTTGACGCCGTGCCCGATCAGACAAAGAAAAGGTGACTCGCGACAGTGCTAATTGCCCCGTCAACTTGTCAGCAGCCTGGCTGGCCCCCAAAATATCCTGCGACTCAAGAATCAACTCGGCCCGACCGCGCCAAATCGTTGGCTCATTTTTCTGACCGTAAATGGGGTAAATCTGAATAGCGCCTGAGCTTATGTTCACACCAGGCGGTTTACCCAAACGCTTTTGAGCATCATTAAGTGACTGTATAAGTAGCGCACTGGCGCCACTCGAGTCAGCCGACTCGGTCTGCGCTGTGAAAACGAGCTGGATTTGGTCTTGTTGATAATCAGCGCTCACTGCCGCTGAAAGGCTGAGTTTGGCTTTGTCATCCGCTTGTGCGGTTGCGCCAAGGAAAAAGAGGGCAATCAAGCTCGCCCCAAATATCACCGCGACTCTGGAGCGAGCACTAATCATTGATTACCTCTAATAAATGCCCCGCTGGTGCCGTCGAGACCGGCATCTCGAACCTAGGGTTCAAGTCGGTCGCTTCGTGAGAGGCTTCGAGCACGTCCGCGAAGGACACGCATTCCCGCCTGCCAACCCGCAACCTGAATGCCATAAGCATTGGTTCAGAGAATATATGGTCAAGTCACGAGCACTGCAGGGACAACTGGTTGAGCAATGCTTAAGTCACTTGCGCGGCATCAAGCATTGCATTCATGTCGTCTATCTTACGCTTGAAGTCGCCGACCGACAAATCACCCAAGGGTCCACCGGGGGCTTTCACCACCAAAAGCTCTGCTGCAATCTGAATGGCAGCCATGACAGCGATTTTTTCGTTACCGGCGACCTTACCTGTACCTTGGATTCGGCCTGCGAGTTGGCTCACATGGTTAACGGCTGCCTCAAGCGTCGACCTCTCTTCCGGCGGACAGGATAACGAGTAATCGCGTCCCAATATCTTCGCCTGAACAGTTTCCATTAACTCATCTCCTGTTGCACAGCGCCGGGCAAGCGTTCAAGGACGCCTTCAATGCGCTGGCGAGCTTGTGCGTTGACCTCGCGCAACCGCTTAACTTCTGTTTCACGGCTAGCCAAATTTGTCTGCATCGTCTCGTTTTCTCGACGAAACAGGTCAAGAGTGCCTTGCAACGAGGATTTTTCTTGTTCAGCCAAGTTGCGCGATTTTTCAACGGCCACTTCCGCTTGACCCAACGAAGCCTTTAGTTTCAAAGCGTCGGCCTGTTCAACCTGCAACTGGGCCACGAGTGCTTCGCGTTCGGTTTCTAGTTGTCGGACTTGCTGTCGCAAGGACTGAGCCTCGCCAGAAAGCGATCGCAACTTTTCAACAAGCTGCTCGATACGATTAGCCAATAGGTTCAGTTCTTCAATCATGTGCTTATCGTAAAACAATTCCTTGCAATCGTCAGCGATTGTTTCGGTACACTTAAATAAATCTTGCCAAAAACTCTGTCTCGGAGACAAAAAATGACAACCCCAAGTATCCAACCCCGTGAATACGAAAAAGTCTCAGCCCTAAAAGTCGCCTTTATTGGCTTAGGCGTCATGGGGTTACCGATGGCTGGCCACTTGGCCCGAGCCGGCCACCACGTTACGGTTTACAACAGAACTGAGGCCAAAGCACGCGCCTGGGCCGCTGAGTTTGGCGGGCAACACGCCACGACGCCACAAAAAGCAGCCGAACAAGCTGATATTGTTTTTTGTTGCGTCGGCAACGACAACGACTTGCGCAGCGTGGTGCTCGGCGACACGGGGGCCTTCGCGGGCATGAAGCCAAACAGCGTTTTTGTCGATCACACCACGGCGTCAGCCGATATTGCTAAGGAATTGGCTGCCATCGCCCACGAAAAAGGACTGGCATTTATTGACGCCCCCGTTTCAGGTGGCCAAGCAGGCGCTGTAAATGGCTTGCTGACTGTCATGTGTGGCGGCGATGCTCAGACCTTTGAGCGTATCAAGCCCGTGGCCATGCACTTTTCTCGGGCGGTTACCTTGGTCGGCGAAAGCGGTGCGGGCCAGTTGGCCAAAATGGTCAACCAAATCTGTATCGCCGGATTGGTTCAAGCACTATCCGAGGGCATCGCCTTTGGCCAGGCTGCGGGACTTGACATGAAGCTTGTGCTCGATGTCATCAGCAAAGGGGCTGCCCAAAGCTGGCAAATGGAAAACCGTGGCAACACCATGGTGGACAACAAATTTGACTTTGGATTCGCCGTTGACTGGATGAGAAAAGACTTGGGTCTTGCCATCAACGAGGCCAACCGTAATGGCGCTCGTCTGCCAGTCACGGCACTGGTTGATCAATTCTATGCAGACGTGCAAAAGATGGGTGGCCGGCGTTTTGACACCTCAAGTTTAATCAAGCGCTTAGGCTAAACCTTCAGGGTCGGGCCGGCGCTGGCCATACAAGGCACGGCTCGACCGCTGACGGAACAAAAGTGTCGATAGCTCAGCCAGCGCTTGCTTGTAAACGTCACGCTTGAATTCAATGACCGAATCCAGTGACACCCAGTAGGGACTCCAGCGCCAAGCATCAAACTCAGGGTGTGATGTTGCCCGCAAGCAAACATCACCATCTTTGCCCACCAGCCTTAATAAGAACCAAATTTGCTTTTGCCCACGATAATGCCCACGCGAATCACGCCTAATAAAATGATCAGGCACATCGTATCTGAGCCAATCTTTGGTTCTTCCCAATATCCGCACATGTTCGGGCATCAGCCCGACTTCCTCGTGCAGCTCGCGAAACATAGCCTGAGCAGGACTCTCACCAACGTTGATGCCCCCTTGCGGAAACTGCCAGGCGTGCTCCCTAACGCGCTTACCCCAGAAAACCTCATTTTTCTGATTTACGAGGATAATGCCGACATTGGGGCGGTAACCTTCTCGGTCTAGCATAGCCGCACCCATCGAATTCAATACAATTGGTACAAATTATACGGACTGATTACCGATTCACCTTACTTAATTCTGCGAAACCATGCGAGCCAGTGCCTTTCACATCAGCACCACCAAAGAAGCCCCCAATGACGCGGAGGTTGCGAGCCATCAATTGATGTTGCGATCTGGCATGATCCGTAAATTAGCTGGCGGCATTTACTCGTACATGCCTTTGGGTTTACGGGTTATCCGAAAAATTGAAACCATCATCCGCCAAGAGATGGAAGCCGCTGGCGCGCTCGAGCTTTTGATGCCGATCGTGCAACCGGCTGAACTTTGGGAAGAGTCAGGTCGCTGGGAAAAGTACGGTCCTGAACTGTTACGCATCAAAGACCGCCATCAACGCGACTTTGTTTTGCAGCCCACCTCAGAAGAAGTGGTCACTGACATTGCACGTCATGAAATAAAAAGTTGGCGCCAATTGCCCGTTAACTTCTATCACATTCAAACGAAATTCCGCGACGAGCGCCGCCCTCGCTTTGGCATCATGCGAGGGCGTGAGTTCACCATGAAAGACGCCTATTCTTTTGATCGCAACGTCGATGGCGCCATGCAAAGCTATCACCGGATGTTTGATGCCTACCACCGAATATTTTCGCGTTTGGGCCTGACCTTCCGGGCCGTTGCTGCCGACACCGGATCAATTGGTGGGTCTTCAAGCCATGAGTTTCAAGTCATCGCTGACATTGGCGAGGACCAAATTGTTTACGATCCCGCCAGCGACTACGCTGCCAATATTGAACTGGCAAAGGCTCCATGCCTCATTGCCAGTCGTGGCGAACCCAGTCAAACGATGCAGAAGGTACACACACCGAATGCAGCCACCTGCCAGCAAGTCAAAGAATTACTGTCTATCGATTTGCAACAAACCGTCAAATCTATTGTGTTGGTAACCGAACCTGACGCCAGCAACATTAGGGTCTGGCTTCTCTTGTTGCGTGGCGATCACGACTTAAACGAAATCAAGGTCGGTAAATTGCCCGGCTTTGAAACTGGATTTCGGTTTGCAACCGAAGAGGAAATTCAAGCTCACTTTAATTGCAAGCCCGGCTACTTGGGGCCCGTGGGCCTAGCGGCTTCGGTCAGCATCGTTGCCGACACAACGGTCAATAACATGAGCGACTTTGTGTGCGGTGCCAATGAGGCGCCCTATCACCTGCAAGGTGTTAACTGGGGCACAGACCTACCAGAACCTATGATGGTGGCCGACGTGCGCAACGTTGTGGCTGGCGACCCAGCGCCCTCGGGCGAAGGCCAATTGAGCCTGCAGCGCGGCATTGAAGTCGGCCACGTGTTTTATTTGGGCACGCAGTATTCAGCGGCCATGAAGGCATCATATTTGGATGAAACAGGCAAACCAGCGCTCATGGAGATGGGTTGCTATGGCATTGGTGTGACTCGCATTGTGGGTGCCGCCATCGAACAAAACCACGATGACCGCGGCATGGTCTGGCCGGTGGCAATGGCGCCCTTCGAGGCCGTCATTTGCGCCATCGGCTGGGGCAAAAGTGAAGCCGTTCGTCACGCAGCAACTGAACTTTACGACGCTTTAAGGGCGGTTGGTGTTGACGTTATTCTTGATGATCGTGACTTCAGGCCTGGCGTTATGTTTGCTGAATGGGAACTGATTGGGGTGCCGGTGCGTCTTACTGTTGGAGATCGAGGTCTGGCCAATGGCGAAGTTGAGTTATTGGCTCGGTGCGATACGCAATCCGCACTGGTAAAGTTAGAACAGGCCGTGGCTTCTACTCAAGCGGCATTGTGCCACTGAAGCAAGCAAATGAGTAACTGACAAATGCCAGCAATCGCTTTAGGCCCAGACCACCATTGGCAGCGTGCCCATCATTGGCCGGTGCGCGTTTACTATGAGGACACGGACGCAGGTGGTGTGGTTTTTTACGCCAACTACCTGAAGTTCATGGAACGCGGGCGAACAGAGTGGTTGCGCGCCTTAAGTATTGGCCAACAAAACTTGGCTTTGACCCAAGGCGTCGTGTTTGTTGTGTCACAACTCGATATCCAATATAAGATACCGGCACGTCTTGATGATGCGTTAACGATTGAAACACTGGTGACTTATGCTGGACGTGCCTCAATAAACTTCGCTCAGCGTATCCGTCGTGAACACGACACAATCGCACAAGGCAATATAAGGGTGGGCTGCGTGGACGTGAATTCAATGAAAGCCACAGCCCTACCCGTCAACGTTCGTGATCAAATTTCAACATTAACTAAGAGATAACTCATGCCCGACGCTAATCCTGACATGTCGATACTCTCCTTGATTTTGCAGGCTAGTTTGCCTGTGCAATTGATCATGTTGATGCTAATCGTCATTTCAATCGTTTCTTGGACCTTCATATTCTCAAAAAATGCGGCTTTGAAGCGTGCCCGCGTTCAAACACAGCACTTTGAAGACGATTTCTGGTCAGGTGGCGACCTTGGTTCTTTGCACCAAACAGTCTCAAAACGACGTAGCGAGCAAGGCGCACTGGCACGCATCTTCGATGCGGGCATGACTGAATTTTTAAAGACACACCAAACGGGCAACGCCCTTGACGGTTCTCGCCGTGCCATGAAAGCCGCTTTCCAGCGCGAGCTCGACGACATGGAAACCAACCTTGGCTTCTTGGCATCAGCCGGTTCAGTCAGTCCGTACATTGGGTTGCTCGGCACAGTTTGGGGCATCATGCATGCCTTTTTGGGGTTGACCAATGTTGAACAGGCCACACTCGCAGCAGTGGCGCCTGGCATTGCTGAAGCCTTGATTGCCACAGCGATTGGCTTATTTGCAGCCATCCCCGCTGTGGTCGCTTACAACCGCTACACCGGCGAAGTGGATCGCTTGGCAACACGGTTCGAAACATTTGTTGATGAATTTCTCAACATTCTGCAACGCCAGAGCCGATCATGAACTCGCTGCGATCAAGTCACGGTCGCTCGCATCGGCGACTGAAAAATGAAATCAATGTTGTCCCTTACATTGATGTGATGCTGGTTCTGCTGGTGATTTTTATGGTGACCGCGCCGTTAATTACACCTGGGGTGATTGATTTACCCAGTGTAGGGCGAGCCGCTAGCGTGCCCAGCGAGCCTCTTGAGATACAAATCTCTGAAAATGGCGAATTATCATGGCGCAAACGTGAGCCGGGTGCGACCTTTCAACCCGTTCAAAAAGACGCATTGGCACAAACTGTTTTAAATGCTTTGACGCCAGATCAGCCCGTGGTTATTGCTGCCCATGGCAAAGTGCCTTATGAGTCAGTTGTGGCCATCATGGACCGACTGCGGGCCAATGGCGTCAAACGACTCGGCTTGCTGGTTGAGCAAAAGCAAGGCAAACAAGCCGTCGACGTCACGCCGCCAGGTCGGTAATGAACCGCAACCGCAGCCGATCACGCAACCCTTGGTTGAGCGCCTTGCTCAACCCAGACCAAGCACGCGCACTAGCCGCGGCCTTGGGTCTACACCTGTTGCTGGTTGTTTTGATGGTTGCAAGTTGGAGCTGGCAACAGGAAAGCCCCGGCCCCGTTCAAGTTGAGCTTTGGACCGAGGGCAATACCCAACAAATCGTGAGCGCGCCAGAACCGGAGCCCACCCCTGAGCCCGAACCCACACCTGAACCCAAACCAGTCGCTAAACCGCAGCCTGAACCAGAGCCCACGCCTGAACCGGTGCCAGCACCCGCGCCGACGCCTGAACCAGCGCCCGCGCCAGAACCTGAAATCAACGTTGCTGAGCTTGAGGCTCAAATTGCGCTTGAGAAAGAACGCGAGCGCTTGGCTGTACAACAAGAGCAAGAGCGGCTGGTGGCCCTGCGTCTCGAGCAAGAAAGACAGGCGCTTGCCGCCGAGCAAGAGCGTCTGCGTTTGGCGCAAGAACGGATAGAAAAAGAAAAACAAGCCAAGCTCGAAGCTGAAAGACTAGCCAAACTGGCGGCTGAAAAAAAAGCCCAAGAACAAGCCGCGCAACAAGCCAAGCTAGAGGCTGAGAAGCAGGCTAAATTAGAAACTGAAAAGCAAGCCAAAATCGAGGCCGACAAAAAAGCCCAAGAACAAGCTGCGCAACAAGCCAAGCTAGAGGCTGAGAAGCAGGCTAAATTAGAAGCTGAAAAGCAAGCCAAACTCGAGGCCGACAAAAAAGCCCAGGAACAAGCCGCGCAACAAGCCAAGCTAGAGGCCGAGAAGCAGGCGAAATTAGAAGCTGAAAAGCAAGCCAAAATCGAAGCTGACAAAAAAGCAAAAACTGAGGCCGCTCGCCAAGCAAAACTTGAGGCTGAGCGAAAAGCCAAAGAGGCAGCGGCTAAAAAGGCCGCTCAAGACAAAGCCATGCGTGATGCGTTTCGAAGCGACGTGCTCGGGGCTACCGGCATTGCTGGTGGCACAGCGACGCGTAACCAACAAGGTGGCGGCGGCGACGCTGCTTACGCCGGCCTAGTGCGTGCCTGCGTCAAACCAGGCGTGTCTTTTTCAACGCCCGTGCGTTCGGGTTCTAACAATCCCACGGCAGAGTATCGGGTATATTTAAAGTCTAACGGTACAGTTGAATCAATGACCTTGCGACGATCCTCGAACGTCGACGCTTTTGATCGCGCTGTATCCAATGGCATTCGTCGGTGCTCAACATTTCCGACCCCTTCTTCTGGGCGCTTTCCGTCGTACATCGACGTTGTGTACCAAATGTACGATTGATCGGAGATCGAATCATGCAACATGCGTTAAATTTATCCATCCTAACGATAGCCGCCAGAAAAACGTGGGGGTTTCTGTTGGCCTTGACGGCGTTTTTACTATTTGCCACGTCGGCCCAGGCCCAGCTCAGGGTTGACATTTCTGGAACCGGTGCGCAACAGTTCCCTGTCGCTATCGCTGACTTTGAGGGCGACTCAGCAGGCCGTCTGATTGCTGAAGTAATCCGTGCAGACCTGACCCGCTCAGGGCAATTTCGCTTGATCAACACCACGGGCGCTCAACTTTCTGCAAATTCACCCTTAGCCTACGCCGAATGGCGCACTCGTGGCGCAGATTATGTGGCCTATGGATCAGTCACCACCACCGGGGAAAACAAGTATGAGGTGCGTTACCGTCTGGCTGATACGATTAACCAAAAGGAACTCGATGGCGTCGCGTTTAACGGGACTGACCGTGAGTTGCGTCGCATCGCCCATCAAATAGCCGATCGCATTTTTGAAAAAGTCACTGGCGTGCCTGGTGTCTTTGCCACTCGCATTGCCTACGTCTTAAAGCAAAGCGGTACTTATGAATTACAGATCGCCGATGCAGACGGCCAAAATCCACAAATTGCATTGCGCTCACGTGAACCCATCATCTCACCGGCTTGGTCACCCGATGGCCGCAAGCTCGCCTACGTGAGCTTTGAATCAGGCAAGCCTGTGGTCTACGTGCACGAGCTTTCAACCAGCAAGCGCGTGCCAGTGGCGAACTTCAAAGGCAACAATTCAGCGCCAGCCTGGTCACCCGATGGTCAAACCTTGGCTGTGGTACTAACTCGTGATGGACTTTCACAAATTTACTTGATTAATGCCAACGATGGCTCAAACCTTCGACGGCTCACCCGCTCGCCACTGATTGATACCGAACCTGTCTTCAGTCCAGATGGGCAATCGATTTTCTTTACCAGTGACCGCAGCGGTCGCCCCCAGATCTACCAGATCCCTGTCACCGGTGGTGAAGCCCGACGCATTTCTTTTAATGGTGACTACAACATCTCGCCACGCATATCACCTGATGGTCGTTCGCTACTGGTTGTGACACGCCGAGCAGGTGAATTCCGTGTGGCAGCGATTGACCTGAGTAGCGGCTCAGAGACCCTTTTGACTGAAGGACCAAACGATCAGTCGCCTAGCTTTGCACCGAACGGGCGACAAGTGTTGTATGCCGCCAAACAAGGCGGTAGAAATATGTTAGCGGGTGTATCAAGTGATGGACGAATGCGTCAGACACTGTCAATATTGAACGGTGAAATCAGAGAACCCACTTGGGGTCCTTTCGGCGACACGCCATAACGCCAAACGGCACAGCCACTGACATACCGATCGAATCGCCCAAAAGGAATAGCCATGAAACTACGCATCGTTAACACGCTCACGGTACTAACACTAGGACTTGGCTTAGCCGCTTGCAGCACCGTGTCGTTAGATGACAGTGCCGCTGGTGCTGGGTCATCTGGCTCGGGCGGTGCTAGCGGATCAGGCGTAATGGATCCATTTAACCCCAGCAGCGTCTTGTCTAAAAACCGCTCGGTTTACTTTGAATTCAATAGCTATACCGTTTCGAGTCAGTACGGTGACCTTGTCAGCACGCATGCGCAGTATTTGACAAAAAATCCCAATCAAAAAATTATGATTGAGGGCAACACAGACGCCAGTGGCGGTACCGAATACAACTTGGCACTCGGTAACCGACGCGCCGAGGCCGTTAGAAGAAACTTGACCCTACTCGGCGCGCAAGACGTACAAATTGAGACTATCAGTTTTGGGAAGGAAAAGCCCAAAGCTTTGGGTGACACAGAAGCAGACTATGCGGAAAACCGCCGAGCTGATATCGTTTACCTTCGCCCTTAACCTGAAGTGATGGAAATGGCTGCCATGTTTCGTATTGTTAAAGCTTCACTTGTTGCCTTGGCCTTGAGTGCCACAGTGTCCACCAGTTATGCGTTTACTGACAGTGAGGCACGGACAGCCATTATTGAGTTGCGCCAGCAATTGCGTACGCTCACAGAGACCAGTCAGCGTGCGAGCATGCAATTGGCACAGCGCATTGATCGCCTTGAACAAGAAATCACACGCCTTCGTGCACAACTCGAAGAACTGGGTGCTCCCCAAGGGGCTGGTCAGCAATCGGGCTCAGCTGTACAAGAACGAGCCAAAGACAGCAAAGAGCAGGCAGCGTTTGATGGTGCCTTGGATCTTTACCGAGAGGCTAAATATAAAGACGCTGCCGCCTCTTTATCCGCTTTCCTGACGCTTTACCCTGAAAGTGTCTTAGCACCCACAGCTCAATTTTATTTGGGCAGCAGTTTCTATGTGCTTAAAAATAACCAAGAGGCGATTAAGGTACTGTCACTGATGGCTGAAAAATTTCCAGACCATGCCCGTGCGCCAGACGCACTGCTTGTGGTGGCGGGTAGCCAGTTCGAGTTGAATCAAAGAACCAACGCCAAAGCCACGCTTGAGAAAATCCTGAAAAACTACCCAGGCACGGCCGCTGCGCAGTCTGCTGAAACCCGTTTAAAACTGCTTTAGCCAACTTCAGTTCATGATTAAACTTGGACTGACTTAATGTTTTAGAGCGCGGACAGCGCTTGTTAGCCTGTGGAGAGGACGGCTCTGGCCGGGGTCGCAAGACCCCGACGAAACCAGCCTCTGTGAAGCAGGAACCCACCGAAGCGACTACGCAAGAGGCTTCTCATGCGTAGCACCGTAGGAATCCTCGCCCTTCGGGGCGCGGAGGATGTCAAGTCTGCAGCCACAGTAGGCCAGCCACGCCAACCACAATTAGGGCCATACCGATTTTTTCTTGAGTCGTGGTTCGGCCATCAAAAAATCGTTTTGACAAGAAGTGCGCGAAAAATACCTCTACCAAGGCTAGTGTCCGAACATTGGCAGCGGTGGTTAATGCAAAACCAATAAACCATGCTTGAGAGCCTGCCGCCCCCAAGAAACCACCCAAGATCGACACGCGCCAGGCCTTCAGGCAACGCTGCCAGGTGGCTGGGTCACGCCACGTTAACCAGATGGCCAATACCAGCGACTGAAAAAACAAGCCACAAACCAGTGCCCAAGACGCACGAACCAGAAAATTGCCATCAGGCAAAGACAAAATCGCGCCTCTGAAACCCACTGCCGCCACTGCAAAGGCTGAAGCTGCTGCAAGCCCCAGCAGAACTGGCTTATACGCTGACTCCCCATCTGAGCCGCTTTGGCTTGGCTGGTAAGCCATCCACACCACGCCAAGCGTCGCCACAACAATCGCAGCACCGGTCCCATACCCTAGCGGGTCACTGAGCACCAACACCCCAAACAAGGCAATTTGCAAGGGTTCCGTCTTAATCCAAACGGTGACCACCACAAAATCACGCAATCGCATGGCCGCCAGCATGAGCGCAGTCGCTGTGATTTGTGCACTCGCGCCGATGACAGTGAATAACAAAAACTCAGCGGTCAATGTTGGCCAAGGGGCCTTGGTCAGCCACCAGGCCAACAAAAAAAACAGGCATGCAAAGGGCAGCCCGAACAAAAACCTAACCTGTGTGGCGCCAAGAGTGCCGAGCTCTTCGGTTAGTCCTCGCTGAATGGCATTGCGCCCCACTTGCAGGGCCGCAGCCAAAATAGTGACCGGCACCCACAACCATGGCCAGACATCGGAATCAACATTCACAGGGCACCTTCAACGTGAGCATTACATAATTCATCAGTTTAGTAAAAAAACAACCCTCGACGTTAACCGTCGAGGGTTGTTTTTGTACTGAGAGTAACTGCGCAGATGGCTCTATTAGAAGCCCATACCGCCCATACCACCCATACCACCCATACCGCCCATATCACCACCTGGCATACCACCACCAGCTGGCTTGTCATCAGGCAGTTCACAAATCGCAACTTCTGTGGTCAGCAACAAGCTGGCGACTGAAGCGGCGTTTTGCAGTGCTGTGCGTGTGACTTTGGTTGGATCAAGAACGCCTTGCTCAACCAAATCACCATACTCGCCCGTTGCTGCGTTATAGCCGTAGTTGCCTGATTGGGCAGCAACAGCAGCAACAACCACGCTTGGCTCGTCACCAGAGTTGGCAACAATGGTACGCAGTGGCTCTTCAACCGCACGCAACACCAACTGAATACCGGCGTCTTGGTCGGCGTTATCGCCTTTTACTTTTGAAATGGCCGAGCGGGCACGGATCAAGGCGACACCACCGCCAGGAACAATGCCTTCTTCAACGGCAGCACGCGTGGCGTGCAATGCGTCTTCGACACGGGCCTTCTTTTCTTTCATTTCGATTTCGGTCGAAGCACCCACGCGAATCACAGCAACACCGCCAGCCAACTTGGCCACACGCTCTTGCAATTTTTCACGGTCGTAGTCCGAACTGGCTTCTTCGATCTGGGCACGGATTTGCTTAACGCGTGCTTCGATCGATTTGCCATCACCGGCACCATCAATGATCGTGGTGTTTTCTTTCGCCACTTCGATACGCTTGGCTTGGCCGAGCTCTTCGAGTGTTGCTTTTTCCAACGACAGACCTGTCTCTTCCGAGATCACGGTGCCGCCGGTCAAGATGGCGATGTCTTCCAACATGGCTTTGCGACGATCACCAAAACCAGGCGCCTTAACAGCGGTGGTCTTCAAGATGCCGCGGATGTTGTTAACAACCAGCGTTGCCAAGGCTTCGCCTTCAACATCTTCAGCAATGATCAACAAAGGACGGCTTGATTTGGCCACTTGCTCAAGAATTGGCAGCAAATCGCGGATGTTGCTGATCTTCTTGTCAAAGATAAGAACATACGGATCTTCAAGTGCTGACACTTGCTTTTCTGGGCTGTTGATGAAGTAAGGTGACAAATAACCGCGGTCAAACTGCATGCCTTCAACGACGTCGAGTTCGTTTTCTAGGGACTTGCCGTCTTCAACGGTAATGACGCCTTCTTTACCAACTTTGTCCATCGCATTGGCAATGATTTCACCAATGGAATGATCGCTGTTGGCAGAAATCGAACCCACTTGGGCGATTTCTTTCGTGGTGGTGCAAGGCTTTGACAGCTTCTTGAGCTCGGCAACAGCAGCAATCACTGCTTTGTCGATGCCGCGCTTAAGATCCATTGGGTTAATGCCAGCAGCCACATACTTTAGGCCTTCGACAACGATGGATTGAGCCAAAACGGTTGCTGTGGTTGTACCGTCACCGGCTGTGTCTGAAGTCTTGGAAGCGACTTCCTTAACCAACTGTGCACCGATGTTCTCAAAGCGATCTTTCAGTTCGATTTCTTTGGCGACTGAAACACCATCTTTGGTCACGGTTGGGGCGCCAAATGAACGCTCCAGGACCACGTTACGGCCCTTTGGGCCGAGCGTTGCTTTAACAGCGTTGGCGAGAATGTTTACACCACGCACAATGCGTGAACGTGCATCATCACCAAATAGTACTTGCTTTGCAGCCATGAGATTTACCTCGTGAATTCAGTTCTGATCAGTTGATGACGGCGAGAATTTCTTCTTCGCGAATAACCAACACCTCGTCGCCGTCGACTTTGACAGTCTGACCGGCGTACTTACCAAAGAGCACTTTGTCGCCGACTTTGACGTCGAGCGGATGCAGTTTGCCATCTTCGCTTTTCTTACCGGGACCAACGGCCAAGATCTCACCTTGATCTGGCTTTTCAGCGGCACTTTCCGGGATGACGATACCCGAGGCAGTTTTGCGCTCGTTGTCCAGGCGTTTGACGATCACACGATCGTGCAGGGGACGCAGGGCCATGAAACACTCCTGTTACAAGTTAAATGAAAAATAAGCGAGGATGAGTTTGTTAGCACTCGACCTCGTTGAGTGCTAATTATAAGGATGAATCAGCAGGTTTCAAGGGGCACACCCATTTAAAACCGAAAATTTTTATCAAAAAGCGCCCCGCTAACTGAACTGACACCTGATTTTTATTTGGTCGCCGACACTTTGGCTGCTTTGCGCGCCATAAAGTCATTGATGATTTGCGCGTGCTCAGGTGTTTTGTGGGCAATGGCCTGATAAGCGGCAGACAACTCCAAGAGGTTGGCCAAAGAACTTTGTTGCCCCTCGCGCAGCAATCGTTTGGTCATGCGAATCACGTCTGGCGAATTAACCGTCATTTTGTGCGCTAGGGCCTGTGCAGTGGCTAGCAAATCTTGCTCTGGCACGACGCGCGACACCAAGCCCCATTGCAATGCAGTTTCAGCATCAACCGGCTCTCCAGTCAATGACATTTCGACAGCCCGAGCCATACCGACAATCCGCGGCAAAAACCACGCGCCACCATCACCTGGAATAATCCCAACCTTCACAAAACTTTCAGCAAAGGTCGCTGTTTGCGACGCAATCCTAATATCGCACATGCAGGCCAAATCACAACCCGCACCGATCGCCATGCCATTAACTGCCGCAATGGTGGGGATTTCGAGCTGATAGAGCGCCAATGGCAAGCGTTGAATGCCGTGACGGTATTCCTGCCGTAACGCAGCCGGCATCACTTCGGGCTGAATCTGACGCGCCATCTCGTCAATTTTGCCGCCAGAAGAAAATACCTTGCCTTGGGCGGTGAGAATCAACGCCTTAATGCTGGCGTCAGCCTCTATCCTTGCGAAAGCATCGAGCAACGCTTCGGTCAAGCCGGTGCCCGTTAAGGCATTGCGCGTTGGCAAGTGGTTTAGCGTGAGCGTCAGCACGCCGTGCTCGTCTTTTGACTCGATCAGTACGTCAGAGGTCATCACTATTGCCTTTAAAAACTTGAGGTCTTGGAATTTGTATTTTACCGGCCAGATGCCTTCGCACTGATTCCGCCAGCCACGCCGAGGTCGGTTTTTTCTAAATCATGCAGTAAAACGCGGGTGTGTTGTGTCGAGATGCCGATTGTTTTTTGCACGGACTCAGATAGCGCTGCAATCAAGGCCGCCTTTTGCGCCTCATCTCTGCCCACAATCAGCGCCACATAAATCAAAGCCATGGTTTGTCCGATTTCACCCGAAACAATGGTGTTCTCAGGTGGGATCTCAACCAAATTGGCACGCAGCGATGCCAAAGGGGCTTGAATGCTATCTATGGCGGCTTGCGTAACCCCGTTTAGAAGTGACGCCTTTTGGGCTTTACTGTATCCGGTTGGTATTTGTATCGTTAAAATTGGCATCACACGCTCTCTTGATTTGTGGTGTTAGGATTAGGTGTATCAACTCAAGGGTCAAAAGCCATTCGCAGGCCCAAACCAGTTTTGTAATCACAGGCTAAGCCTAACAAATTTCCCCTCTTTGGACGACAGTTGCCACGTGTCATCACATCCATCTCCGTTTAAAAGCAAGGGTGGCCTAAGCCGACTGAGTGCCGCACTGGGCTACTCTTGGAAGGGTCTTAAGGCTGCCGTGCGATATGAGGCCGCTTTTCGGCAAGAGCTTGCTGTGGCAGCGATTTTGCTGCCGTTTGCTTTCCTGCTAGGGCGCTCTGCGATTGAAGTTTTGGCGCTATTTGGTTCGATTGTCTTAGTGCTAGTCGTCGAACTCTTGAACTCAGCCGTCGAGGCCGTGGCCGATGCGGTGTCTTTAGAAGACCATCCTTTGCTCGGTCGCGCCAAGGACTTGGGTAGTGCAGCTGTCTTTTTAGCGGTTGCCTTTGCGCTCGCCGTTTGGCTGACCTTTATCTTTTTAAGATTCATTCCAACAACATGACATTTTCAGAAAAACTCAAACACGCTTGGCAGGACACCGATTCCCTTTTGATGGTCGGCCTTGATCCAGACATGAGTCGTTTGCCAAGCAAGTTGGCATCAACACCCGATGGTTTGTTTGTCTTTTGTCGCGACATTATTGATGCCACAGCGCCCTATGTCTGTGGTTTTAAACCACAAATTGCCTATTTTTCAGCCATCGGGGCTGAACCCGTGCTGCACGGGCTGTGTCAATACATAAGAAAAGAGTACCCAGATTTGGTGCTAATGCTCGATGCCAAACGCGGGGATATTGGAGCAACTGCACAGCAATACGCCATTGAGGCGTTTGACCGCTACCAAGCCGATGCTGTCACCATCAATCCCTACATGGGCTTAGACTCAGCTCAGCCCTATCTTGATCGCGGTGACAAAGGCGTCATCGTCTTGTGCCGGACATCAAACCCGGGAGGCTCAGACTTACAAGCCCTAAGCATTGATGGCGTGCCACTTTATTTGACCGTCGCTGAGATGGTGGCCAAGCGCTGGAACCAACACGGACAGTGTGGTCTGGTCGTGGGAGCCACCTACCCAGAAGAGTTGGCGCGCGTTCGACAGTGTGTTGGCGACCAAATGCCCTTGCTCGTACCTGGGATTGGTGCTCAGGGCGGCGATATTCTCGCCACCTGCCAAGCGGGTTGCAACAGCAACGGTTCTGGCATGATGATCAATTCATCGCGTGCTATTTTATACGCCAGCTCAGGGCACGACTGGGCTCAAGCAAGCGCCCACGCGGCTCAAGCCACGCGCGACGCAATTAATCTTGCGAGGCGCCGATCAGTTGATTAACAAAAAGGGAACAGAAATGATTCAAGGCCTACACCACGCTGCCTATCGCTGTCGCGATTCGGCCGAAACGAGGGCGTTTTATGAGGATTTTCTGGGGCTTCAGTTAGCCCACGTCCTGCCTATTCACCAAACAAAAACCGGGCGTGACGTCACGGTTTTGCACACTTTTTATCGGATGGGTGACGGCTCTTTTATCGCCTTTTTCGAGGATCCCACGCGCGCCTTTGACTTTAAGGCACAGCACGACTTTGACCTACACATCGCACTTGAAGTTGATGAGGCAACCTTGATTGCCCAGCAGCAAAAGGCGCTAGATCTCGGCATGGAAGTTCGCGGTATTTCAGACCACGGCTTTATTCATTCGGTCTACTTCAGAGATCCAAATGGTTACGTGGTTGAGCTGACCGTGGTCGACAAGTCATTAGATGGCAAAGAAGAACAGGCAAAGGAATTATTGAAGCAATGGCAGGTCAACAAGACCCTGCCAAAGCATTAATGCCTTGGGTCGAATGAATTTCGTTTAAGGCTTTAGCCAAGCGATCAACTGCTCAATAGAAAACACCACTGATGCTTGGCGCACAGCAGCACGGTCACCCGTAAACACTTGGCTAACAGCGGTTACGACGGTGTCCTCTTCTGTGCGTCTGGCAAAACCAAACCACACCAAACCCACTGGCTTGTCAGCACTGCCGCCACCTGGCCCGGCAATCCCAGTTGTCGATAACGCCAAAGTCGCTTGTGGTGCCATAGCCAACGCACCGGCCGCCATTTGTTTGGCAACCACTTCGCTGACCGCCCCAAAGTTTTTAAGTGACTCTTGCGACACACCAAGCTGAGCCTGCTTAGACACATTGGTGTAAGTGATCCACCCCTGATCAAACCAAGCGCTACTTCCTGGCACTGAGGTAAACGCCCCCGCCAACAAACCGCCTGTACAAGATTCGGCAGTCACCAAATGATCGCCTGAAGCGGCCAAATGACTCGCCAAAACCAGGGCTAGAGGGTGTGCCCCTTGTTCAGTTTCTTGCATTGTTATGCTGCTCCTTGCCAAGCCGGCCATAAAAAGTACCACCAAACGGCGATGGGAATACCCGCGTAGAACGCTGCAATCCAATCGTCAAGCATCACCCCAAAACCGCCTTTAAAGTGCTCATCAAGCCAGGCAATCGGTGCGGGCTTGGTGGTATCAAAAATCCTAAACAACACAAAAGCGGCGGTCACCACCCAAACATTCGATGGCAACACCCATAGTAACAACCACATGGCGACGATCTCGTCCCAAACAATACCCACATGGTCGGCCACACCAACGGCTTTACCAGCGTACTGACAAATCCAAATACCGAGTATGGCCAACACAACCAGCAATAACCCCAGCGCAGGAGCAGCGATCCAATGTTGCAAGGGCCACCAAAGTATCAAAGCCAACGCCGTGCCCCAGGTGCCTGAACCGGGTCGAATTAACCCGACGCCAAACCCAAACGCCACCAAACAAATAGGGTTTCTTAAGAGCCAACCCATTGTGGGCCAAGTCACGTGGTGTCGTCGACTGACATCGTTTCTAGCCATGTTGCTCGCCCCGCTTAAAGTGGTCAAACCCTTGCGCGCTCAATGATTCAACCAGCCCGTTGCCATGGTGCAATCTTAGCCCTGGCGCTTGCGTCAGGGAACCCACCCGAGACAGTGGAACTGACAAGGCGATTGCCAGCTGTTCGATGTTAGTGCGTGATCGTTTGGGCGCTGTAAAACAGAGCTCATAGGCATCGCCACCGTTAAGGACTGCCAAACGCTTGATGTTTTCTGGAAGGGCCTGAAGCATGGGGTGAACCGGCAGTTGTTGCCACTGGATTTCAGCGCCACAGTGGCTCGCCTTCAATAGGTGCTGCAGGTCTTGAGCGAGCCCATCTGAAATATCGATCGCCGCATGGGCGTGTGGCAACAACGCTTGGCCCAAGGCCACTCTAGGTTCAGGTCGCTCAAGTCGCTCCCGAGTAGCCGCTAGCAACTCAGGCGAAATATTGTCATCGCCTTGCAACGCTCTAAGCGCCACATCGGCGCCACCCAAGTCACCACTGATCCATAAATCGTCATCAATTTGCCCTCGATCTCGCCTCAGACCGGGCTCGCCTTTGGGCAAAGTGCCCAAAGCCGTCACGCTGATCACCGTTCCAAACTCACTTGAAATGGTGTCACCTCCAATTAAGGGGCACTGCCACTGGTCAGCCAATCGGTAAAAACCGTCCGCAAAATCTCTGAGCCAATCGGGGTCTGGCGTTGTCAAGCCAATCCCAAGTAAGCAGGCCAAAGGTTTGGCCCCCATCGCCGCCAAATCGGAAAGATTTACCGCTAGTGCCTTGTGCCCAAGCGTGACGGGCGCAACATCAGCAAAAAAATGTCGCCCTTCGATGAGCAGGTCTTTGCAGCTCACCAAATCGGTGTCTGGCGGCAAGCCCAGTCGGGCGGCATCGTCACCGACCCCCAAGACGCCTGGAGACACTGGCCGGGAAAAAAAACGCGCAATGACCGAGAACTCGCCCAGTGTCATTTGGGCTCGCTAGCGTCTTGCCGACCCGCGATTGACTTCAGCGGCTCGGACCGTGGGTGCTAACTTATCTAGCACCCCATTAACAAACTTAAAGCCGTCCGTACCACCAAAAGATTTTGCCAACTCAACGGACTCGTTGATCGCCACGCGATAAGGCACGTCAAGCTGGTATGTGAGCTCAAAGCTACCAATCAACAAAATCGCATGTTCAACGGGAGATAACTCGACCACAGGGCGGTCCAGATAGGGATCAAAAGCTTCGCGCAAACCCTCGGCTTTTTGCGTCACGCCCTGCCAGATCAGCGAAAACCAAGCGGCATCGGCTTGAGCGAACTGGGGGTCGTCGCGCACATGGGCCTCAATGGCACCAATTTGGCCGTGATCGCTTTGCACCAACCAAGCGTAAATGGCTTGCAGTGCAAACTCGCGTGCCCGTCGCCGCGCGCTACGCGGCTTGGGGTCACGTCGACCCCCCTCTTGTTCAGTGGCACTCACGCCTGATTCAGCCATCATTGCTGGTCCGCATCCTCGTGCGTTTCACCATCCTCATCCTCGTCATCGGTTTCCGGCTCGAGTGCTGCAATCAAGTTGGCCATTTCGACCGCTGCCTGAGCACAATCGCGACCTTTGCCGCTGGCACGATCATCAGCCTGGGCTTCGTTTTCCGTGGTCAGGACCCCATTGATCACCGGAATACCGGTTTCAAGGCCGACGCGAGAAATCGCCGCCGCACTTTCGTTGCTCACGATCTCAAAATGATAAGTCTCACCACGGATCACCGCGCCCAGCGCAATCAAAGCATCAAACTCAAGGGTTTCAGCCATTTGAGCCAGCGTGAGCCCAAGCTCAAGGGCGCCTGGCACTGTCACGATCATGATGTCACGCTCGTCGACGCCAAGCTCTTGAAGTTCCAACAGACAAGCGTCTAGTTCGGTTAGGCCAACGGTTTCGTTAAAGCGTGCCCGCACGATACCAATGTGCAGGCCTTCACCGTTTAAGTCTGGGGAGATAGTGTAGGGGCTCATTCGATTTCCTGTGGAGGGTTGTTGACTGCGAAGCTTTCATCGTAACCGGTAACCGCTAACCCGAATCCAGGGAGCATGCTCGGCATCTTTCTGGGTCTAGCCATCAGGCGCATTTGTCCGACACCAAGATCGCGCAGAATTTGCGCCCCGATGCCGTACGTTCTTAAATCCATTCGACCCGCTTTGCGGGTCGGTTTCGCGTCATTCTCACCGGACCAAGTCTGTACTTGTGCAAACACGTCAGCAGCCAAAGGATCAGCATTTAACAGCACGATCACACCCACTGGCGCAGCAGCAATGGCCTTCATCGCGCGGTCAACACCCCAAGTGTGTCCTGGGCTATCGGTATCGAGCAAATCCAATAAAGTCGTCGGTTCGTGAACGCGGACCAAGGTTTCAGTCTCGCGATCGATTTGGCCTTTGACAAGTGCCATGTGTGGCCTGCCATCAACCGTGTCGCGATACACCGTCAATTCGAACGCCCCCCATGGCGTGGTGATAGACCTCTGGGCCACACGTTCGACCACCGACTCATGCTCACTGCGGTACTGAATCAGGTCAGCAATGGTACCAATCTTTAATTGGTGTTCGCGGCTGTATTCAATCAAGTCCGGCAGTCGCGCCATGGTGCCATCAGGCTTTAAGATTTCACAAATCACAGCCGCGGGAGTCAATCCAGCCATTTCTGTGAGGTCGCAACCCGCTTCAGTATGACCGGCTCGAACCAACACCCCACCGGGTACCGCTCTTAAAGGAAAAATATGACCGGGTTGAACCAAATCTTCTGGCTTGGCCTCAGCGGCCACAGCCACACGAATGGTGTGGGCACGATCCGCCACTGAAATGCCCGTTTCAACACCTTGAGCGGCTTCAATCGAAACCGTGAAGTTGGTGCCGTAGGCCGTGCCGTTGCGGTTTGACATTAAGGGCAAATCCAACTGTCGGCATCGGGCCTCAGTCAGCGTCAAACAGACCAAGCCGCGACCATGGGTCACCATAAAATTAATGGCCTCAGGCGTCACAAACTCGGCAGCCATCACCAAATCACCTTCGTTTTCGCGATCTTCTTCGTCAACCAACACCACCATCCGACCGGCGCGCAGTTCCTGCAAAATCTCAGTCACGGGCGCAATGCCACCGACCCCATGCGCAACGCGCTGGTCCTGATTATGGTCTTGGTTCTGGTCTTGCGCCTGAACAGGCGCTTGCGCGCCCAGTGTGGGTGACATACACAGCCTTTGCTTCTAAAAGCGGTTAATCCGAAGCGATTTATTCGTTTTAACCATTATAGAACTGTGCGCCCTTGAACTGTCGCCTTGCCTGACAGTTTCTCAGGCAAACCCACCACGCCACCTAGCCACGATTATCCCGGTCCAAGCCAGGACAGGGGAAAATTGAATGAATTCTTTCAAATCCATGGTGAAAATCTCCTAGCCAGCCTTCAGGCGCAACAGATGCCGTCTTCGTTAAAGCAGGCTTGTGAAAACCCTTTGGCTAAAGCAGGCTGGCTAAGTGATTTTCATTAATTGTTTCAGATTAAAGACTTGTCATCAAATTTGAGGCACAGTGTAGTTAACATCCGGCTATATTTTTTTTGGGCAAGATGATCATGTCAGAACAAGAACTCAAACTGCACGTTCCCAAATCGGCACGTACAAGCCTGAAAGGCGCCATGCTTAGAGGTGCCGTGACTCGAGTTCGCCTGCGTGCGCAATACTTCGACACACCCGAACGCGCACTGGTCACAGCCGGTATTTCCCTGCGCTTGCGGCAAGAAGGGCGCACATGGGTGCAGACGCTCAAAATGGCGGGATCCAACCCCTTGTCTCGCCTCGAACTGAATCATCCGCGACCCGATGCAACGCTAGATCTATCCGTGTACGACGATTCCCCCGCCAAAAAACCACTGGCCAAAGCCGCTAAAGAACTGTCTGTCTGTTACGAAACGGACATTCAACGGCTGTTTCGGCGAATTCGTACACCGGCAGGCGTGGTTGAAGTGGCTTTTGATACGGGTCAAATTAAAGCCGGTGGTCTAACACTACCCGTGTGCGAAGTGGAATTCGAATTGGTGTCGGGGCAATTGCAAGCTGTGTTTCTGTTGGGTCTGAAGTGGCAAGCAGCCCATCACTTAATACTAGACCTACGAAGCAAAGCCGAGCGTGGCGACCGATTGGCCGCTTTGGCGCAACAACTCGCGGGCTTGGGCGACACACAAGAGTCCGTTACAGCCGCCGCACGGGCCGCCGCAGTGGCCTCGTTTTGGGCACCACGGCCCATCATGCCCATCAGCCTCAAAGCGAGCATGGATTGCCAACAGGCGCTAGCTAACGTCACGTTGGAATGTCTCGAACAAATTGCCCGTAACAGCGCTGTTTTGGCTGAAGTCGACACCGCGAGTATCTGTCAGGCAGGCACGCCCGAGCACGTCCACCAATTGAGAGTCGGGATTCGACGTTTGCGATCTTGCTGGTCGCTGTACAAAGATCTCGCGACCCTGCCGCCAGAAGCGTGGCGAGAGGCTGTGAAAGACCACTTTTCTGCCTTGGGGACCACCCGCGACGACGACGTTTTGCGTGAATCGCTCATGCCGGTTCTTAATGCCGCCGGTCAGCCACCCGTCGAGTTCGCGCGCCATAACGACAGTCACTCATCCATGCACCTGGCACGCAGCGTGCCTTTCCAACGTTGGTTAATCGAGATGCTGGCTTGGTCTGTCCAAGGCCATCCTATTCAGACCCCATCAGCTTTCGCAGACAACCCATCGGCTCGACCCGCTAATCTCAAGCTCACACTGAAGAAAAAACTTTTCAAATGGCATCAACGGGTACTTGGTGATGGTTTGAAATTTGATGCGCTTGAAATAGAAGCCAAGCACGACCTACGTAAACGAGCCAAGCGGCTTCGCTATGGTTTGCAATTCAGCGAATCATTGTTGCCCGCAACGAAACTCAAAAGCTATCGAAAACAGCTCTCGAGCATTCAAGACATATTGGGAGAGATGAACGACCTGTACGTCGCGCGTGAGAAATTCGAAGGCATTCGCGACGATCAACCACCGGCTTGGTTTGCTGTGGGTTGGATTGCGTCTCGCCTAACCGTTTTGGATAAAGAAGCGAAAACGGCCTTCGCTGGACTCAAAGACGCCGACCACTTCTGGGACTAGTTAGCAGGTATCGGCTACTGGACCATGGCTTGCGCAAACTCTTCGGCAACAAATGGCTGCAGATCTTCTATTCGCTCACCCACGCCAATCCAATACACCGGCACTGGCCGACACCCTTGAGCACCACTGGCGAGCGCGGCCAACACACCACCTTTGGCTGTACCGTCGAGCTTGGTCACAATCAATCCCGTGAGCCCTAAGGCTTCATCAAATGCCTTGATCTGGGCGAGCGCGTTTTGTCCGGTGTTGCCATCAACCACCAGCAAGACCTCATGCGGGGCGCTGTCGTCGGCTTTGTTTATCACACGGTGGATTTTCTTCAGCTCAGCCATCAAATTCAGTTGTGTGGGTAATCGGCCCGCAGTGTCAACCATCACCACATCCATTGACCGAGCCCGCCCCGCCGTGACCGCATCAAATGCCACCGCGGCTGGGTCGCCACCGTCTTGAGCGATGACCGCCACGTCGTTGCGTTGGCCCCACTCAATCAATTGCTCTCTGGCTGCAGCGCGAAACGTATCGCCGGCTGCCAACAAAACGTTCGCCCCTTGCGCCCGCAAAGCGAACGCCAGCTTGCCAATTGAAGTGGTTTTTCCGGCACCATTGACCCCGGCAATCATCACCACGAGCGGTTTGGCCTCACCCACGTCAAACGGTTTTTCTAATACACGCAGGTGCTGGCTAACCACGCCCACTAGCGCTTGTCGCACCGCCTGCGGTTCACTCAAGCCCTGCTGACGGACTTGCTTGCGCAGGGCTTGGATCAGTGACTGGCTTGCCGGCACGCCCGCATCGGCCATAATAAGCGCTGATTCAAGGTCTTCGTAAAGGCTTTCGTCAACGGTACCCTCAGAAAAAAGGCCACCAATACTGCGCCCCGTTCGCGACAAACCTTGCTTCAGCCTTCCAACCCAGGAGGCCGGTGCAGGCGGGCTTGCCATGAGGCTTTCAGCGGGCTCGAGTTTTGGATCTTGGGGTAAGGGTGGGTCAGATGGATCTGGCAGCTCAAGCGACTCGGGCAGGATTGGCTCTGCCTCTTGAGCATCGAGATCGGGGCTGGCCGAATCGGTTAGCGGGTTTTTTTTGCGGAAGAGTCTAAACATGATGAAGAAGTATATTCGGATCGTCGCCGGTCAGTATCGAAGAACACCGATTGAGGTGCCAAATATTGAGGGCTTGCGCCCAACGCCAGACCGGGTGCGCGAAACACTTTTCAATTGGCTCAACCACTTTTGGCAAGGAGAGTTTGGCGACAAACAAGTCCTTGACCTCTTTGCAGGCAGCGGCGCGCTCGGGTTTGAAGCCGCTTCAAGGGGTGTTGGTCACGTTCAAATGGTAGAGTCAGACCCAAAGGCCATGGCCGCTTTGCGCATCCTTCGCGACCGGCTTAAAGCTGATGCGGTTCGCATACAGGGCGGTTTGGCGCAAAGCGCGCTCACACGGATGGAAAATGGTCGCTACGACTTGATTTTTTTGGACCCGCCTTTCGGTAAAGGTTGGTTTCCTGACATTCTTGAGCAAGTCCTGCCGTTGCTCAAACCCAACGCCTTGGTGTACGCTGAAAGTGAAGATCCTGTCCCGGCGCCAGATAACTATGCTGCATTGCGTCAAGCGCGCGCCGGTGCCGTACACTATCAATTATTTCAACGCACCGAATCGCTAAAATGATTACTGCTATTTACCCTGGTACTTTTGACCCTTTAACTCGCGGCCACGAAGATTTGGTTCGACGAGCTGCTGGCCTATTTGATGAAGTGGTTGTAGGCGTGGCATACAGCCACGCTAAGAAACCTTTCTTCACCGTGCAAGAGAGGGTGGAAATCGCGCAAGAAGTACTTGGACACTACCCAAATGTTCGGGTGGCCAGTTTTGCGGGGCTTTTAAAGGACTTTGTGCGCGATCAAAATGGTCGCGTCATTGTGCGAGGGTTACGCGCCGTCTCAGATTTTGAGTACGAATTTCAAATGGCTGGCATGAACCGTCACCTGCTACCTGAAGTCGAAACATTGTTCATGACACCTTCGGATCAATATCAGTTTATATCCGGTACTTTTGTGCGGGAAATCGCACTCTTGGGCGGTGACGTGGGTAAGTTTGTGTTTCCATCTGTTGAGCGTTGGTTGCAAGCGAAATCAAAAGAACGACTTGAACAGTCTTGGCCGCACGGTCAAACACCGACGTCATAGTCACGGGTTATAGGCAGACTGTTATGGCATTACGCATTACTGAAGAGTGCATCAACTGCGACGTATGCGAGCCACAGTGCCCGAACGATGCCATTTCAATGGGCCAAGAGATCTACGTAATCGATCCGATGGCCTGCACCGAGTGTATTGGTCATTATGACGAACCACAATGTAAGGTCGTCTGCCCGGTTGATTGCATTGAGTTGCACCCTCAGTTTAAAGAAAACCAAGAAGCCCTGATGCTCAAATACAAACGCCTCACAAGCGGTCAAACACTGGTCTGACAATGGTTTTCAATCCGGTGGAGTCGCCTCTGGGTGCACCTTGACCAAGCGGCACGCCTGCCCCAATAAATTAGAAAACCAAGCAGCCACCAAGTCCCCTTCATCGACCACATCGATGGCTTGACCCCCACTGTACGCCTGAAATCTAACACTGTCATCATCTTCAATGACATCCAAAACGATGTCCAAGCGCAACATACCAGGCGCTTTTAAGACCAAGCAATCATACGCAACATCTATAGACAGCTTGACCAAGTCAGGGGCCTTTGATCGTTCAAGTTGCTGACACTGATCATCCACCAATAACCACCGGTGGTGATAGGCCAAAGCCTCCGGGTGCTCAGCGGCTGGCGCGTCAACGATCGGGTGGCAGGACATATCGGATTCCTTTCAATTTCGATTAATCAAAACAGGTATTGGCACCGTTTTCGGTGGCGCTATTGGCGATTCGATACCAAGATTATTAAGCGGGCCTGACAACACGAACGAGAGGTCTGATTGACGCGTTCGGATCTGAACGCCTTGGGTTTGCAAACTCAGGTCACCCTTTAATTTAAGACGTAGCGGCAAATTCGTCTGCCCCGTTCTCAGGTCCACTGATCCAGCGCTTGCCGTCAGGTTACCCCAAGCGCCCGCCGCCATGAGCGAATCCGCACGGGCAAAGCCATCAGACAGTTGCCACCGACTTTGAAATCGCTCAACCACCCACGCCCCGTCAACAGCAAGGCCCACTTGCTCAAGCGCCGCGTGAAATGACTCTGAAGCCTCAGGTGCTACTTTTAGTCCTTCGGCCTGCAAGGTGACTTCGCCGACCGGCACAGGATCAGCCTGTAATCGGGTGCTCAATAACAATCGATCAAGACTCAATAGGGGTTGCTCAACCACAACGCTATCGATGCGAGATCGCTGAACCACGTTAAATTGCTCGATTAAAAACGCCTCAACCTGTAACTCCCACCGCACACCCTCAAGCGCACCAAGCTGCTGCCAGCGCTGCCGATAGGTCCCTACACCCAACAATCCTTGATCACCCATTTGCATCAACAGCGATTGCCATTGCCTGCCTGTGCGCCAGAGGGTGACGTCGCTTAGGTGCGACGCCTTAACCCTTACTTGCCCGCTTAGCAAGCCCTGCCACCCAAGGTCAAGACGAAACTGACCAATGCTCAGCCACGGCTGCTTGTCTTTCGGATCAAGCACCACCAAATCATCAGCCGAGAGAGCGAGCGTGGGCAAAATAGAAAGGTCTATCGGGCCATTCACCGCAACGTGTGGGTGCACCCAATGCTTGAGTGCTTGCTTCAAAAAACCGTGACCGAGCGGCGTGTTAAGCACCACCAACAAAAAGGCCAATATTAAAGCCAACAGAACCAGGAACCAAGCGCATGCTCTGATCAAAAGTCTCACGACGCAACGCCCCCCTTTGTTCAGTTTTTAGGCAACCACCCAGGCGGTATCGCCAGCGTGTCCTCGTGACCAATCAAACAATCGGTTGTTTGCATCCGAGTCGCTGACCATTGCGCCAATCGCGCGGCACTGACTCGACCCGTCTGCTCCACAGCTTCGACCATACCCTGATGCAGCAGATCTAACAACGCCCGGTGCTGCGTACCTAATTGCCATGCACTGTCACCACGCACCACCGTAAACTGCTCTGCTTGCAAACATTGTGCCAAAACAGCGGCCGCCTGCGGGCCAGCAGCTGCCCCAAAACCTTTATCAGTCATCTGGTGTGCATGAAATGCTGTCAACAAATCCTCATCAGCCTCATGCGTCGGAAGCCACGCCGAACGGCCATCATAAGTGAGCACTGTGTAAAAAGGCGTTTTGAGCGCACCACAAAATCGTGCGATCCAAACCGGGGAAATCAAATCAAACAATGCTGCCGCTGTCACCATATCAGGCTTTGATTCAAGCAGAACGCGCTCAATGTCTTTGTTTAAGTCGGCCCTGAGCCAACGGATCAAAACAGTTTTATCCGCCTTACGCACTTGCAAGCCATCGGATTGCTCGGACAAGATTTCATCTGCCCATTGGGCTGTCAATTGGCGTGATGCATCAAGCAGGGCTTGGTCGTGGTCGACGAGCGTCCAATCTTGCTTGTCACCAAACAAAGGCACAAGTGCACGCATGTTTGACCCGCTGCCAGAACCCAAGTCAAGTAAGCGCAAGCCAGGCAAATCAGCGCCATGGCGCTGGCGCAAATAATCCAGCATGGCGGCCTGCACCGATGCACTGCGACTGGCATGGTCCACTGGCTCGCGCAGGCCCAGCCAATGCGATGAAAACCCACTCATGCTGACCTCGGCTCAAGAACAAATTGTGATTTCAACATGTCAGAAAAGTAACCCTCTTTGGCGTGTAATTCGTCAAATGACCCCGCTTGCACAATCTTGCCATCAACCACCACCAACACCACATCAGCCCGTTTGATCGTCGAGAGACGATGCGCAATCACCAGCGTCGTTCGTGCTTGACGAACACGCTCAAAGGCTTGAACCACAGCGGCTTCGGTCTTTGGATCGAGGGCGCTGGTCGCCTCGTCAAGAATCAAAATAGGGGGATCTTTTAATAGCGCCCGTGCAATCGACAGTCGCTGGCGCTCACCGCCCGACAAGGAACGGCCCCGTTCGCCTGCCAAAGACTCAAAACCATGTGGCAACTGCTCAATAAATTCAAGCGCACACGCTTGGCTGGCAGCTTGGCGCAACTGCTCCTCGGTGGCCTGCGGATTCCCCACACGCAAGTTTTCTGCCACAGATCGGTTAAAGAGCAAGGTCTCCTGAAAAACCACACCAATATTTCGCCTCAGGCCTGAGAGCGTGAACTGCCGGATATCAATACCATCGATTAATATCGTGCCGTGTTGTGGGTCAAAGAGTCGATAGAGCAACGCTAGGGCTGTTGTCTTACCCGCGCCCGAAGGCCCCACCAATGCCACTGTCTGCCCGGGCATGACTTGAAAGCTCATTGCATCGACCGCTTGGCGACGCTCGTCGTAACCAAACCCTACCGCATCGAAAGTAATCGCCCCTTTCAAGCGACCTGGGTCACGCGCGTTCGGTGCCTCAGGCACTTGCGCATTGACATCCATCACTTCAAAAAACTCACGCAGCTTGGGCGCCTCGAGGGACAATCGATTGGCGAACCCGACCGCTTGCTCCAAACGACCAATGATGAGTCCGGCAAAGCCAATAAAGGTGACAATTTCACCAATTGAAATCTGCCCGTGCGTAAACAACCAAAGACCCAGCAATAACATCGCCAAGACAGCAAGCGTGGTTGCTGAGCGCGACAGCACCGTGATGACAGCCCACCATGACAGTGCTGGAAATTGCGCCCTTAAGACTTGCTCACTTAACGCCTTTAGCGTGCCTACCTCTTGTTGCACCCGAGTAAAGCTTTGCACCAATGCCACATTACCTAAGGTATCAGCCACATGCTCAGCCAAGGCTGACTGGTGATGTTCAACCGTTCTTTGCAGGACATCCGTTTGACGCAACACAAAGGTCGTCATTGCCACAAACAAAATACACAATGCCAGTAATAGGCAAGCCATTTGCCAATTCAAAAAGAAGGCAACTGGTATCAACACCACAATGGCCAAAAAGGCGGCCAAGTGATCCCGAAAGAAACTCAACCAGATTGACCACAACGCATCAGTGCCTTGCAACATGATCTTCATCAAGCGGCCAGAATGCTTTAAGTCGCGGTGGTGTGTGGGCAACTGCAACACATGCTCAAAATAATCTCGCAACACCTCGTGCCGCTGGGCGTGCGCCAAACGGTCTGCAAACAAAGCAACCAGTACCCCGCTCACGATGGCAAACAGCCCAACCAACACCCACGCGAACAACAGCGGTGTGAGTGCCGACCAAAGTACATTTGAATGGATAGTCGCATCACTGGTCTGTCGAATCAAAACATCAATCACTCGCCCAAACAAAATGGGTTCAGCGAACACTGCACAGACCAAGAAAAGGTTGGCCAAAGCCAACCACCACCCGGTACGCTTTTGTGCACCGAGCAAAGCCAAGACGCGAGCGTAAAGGCGCAGCCAAGGCATGATTTACTGCCCGCTTTCGAACCCAGCGCGAGCAATGCCCGCGACAGGCTGCAAGGGGTTTTGCGCGTGCTGAAGGCTTTGAATAAAAACGCACGGCTGCACCTCATCAGGCACAGCAAGCCATCCCTTTTGGCATAAAAATTCGCCCACTGAGGGCTTTGCGCTCAAGACCGAAGCTGGAATAACCACCCAAAGCCCACCCATAAACAGGGCTAATAATGGCAGCGCTTGAGGATGGGTGAAGACCAACGGCAACGCTAACAACAGTCCAAATACAGTGTGCAAACCAAAGACCTGTGTTGCCGTTGACCAACCCAGCGAAGCATCATCACGATTTTGTGCCGCCCAAGTGGCTCGCTTGCCTAACAATAAGCCCAACACAGCAAGCGTTTGAGAAAACCACAATACGGGGCTGATCACAATGGAGAAGAATGTTTCAAGCAAGACCCCAAAAACAAACCGACCCGCACCACCAAATGCCCTGCGTTGGGCTACTTGTAGCAGTACCACGACAACACTTACTAATTTTGGCGCAAGAATTAGGATCCATAGGCTCACCAATGCAACCCACAGGTAGCTGAGGTCAAGCGCCGCCGAAACGGTCGGTGTGGTGCTGACCAAAGCCACCATGGCAACAGTACCCAGTAACCAAGCCGGCCCAGCCAGAAACATCAAAATGGCTAAAATTAATTGCACTCGGCTGGTGGTTTTTAAACCGGGTAACGTCAGAAAATGAAGGTATTGCATGTTGCCAGCACACCAGCGCAAGTCGCGCTGAATAAAGTCCAGCAAGTTCAGCGGGTTTTCTTCAAAACTCTCGTCCTCGATTGGTAGCACCCTGACTTCACTGCCTGAGCGACGCATCAAAACGGCTTCAAGCTGGTCATGGCTTAAGATGTGAACCGGTTGACCACGACGGTCCTTCAAAATGGGTAATTGGCAGTGCTCAATAAAGGGCTTAAGCCTGATGGCCGCATTGTGTCCCCAGTAAGGACCACAATCACCTTGCCACCAAGCGCTGCCCAATGTGTATGAACGCATGCCCAATCGCATGCCAAACTGAAAGAATCGGGTAAAGGCGCTTCTCGATGGCAGGCCCACAACCAAGCCTTGCAAGATGCCGATTTCCGGTCGACGGTCCATGGTATCGACCAAGCGGTTTAGCGCTTGGGCACTCATTAAGCTATCGGCATCAAGCACAACGGCCAGTTCGTGATCGCGGCCCCACTGCTGACAAAAGTCTTTGATGTTGCCCGCTTTAAAACCCGTATTCACGTCACGACGCCGGTAGGTGATCGCCATCTGTTCACGCCAACGCTCGGTCACGATAGCAATCGCCTCGCTCTCTTTGACGATCCAAGACTCATCGGCTGTATCACTGAGCACATAGAGATGGAATCGTTGCATTGATTCACTGACCAGCAAGCTGTCCAGCATGAGATTGATGTTTCGCAGCAAGCGCGCAGGCGCTTCGTTGCGGATGCACAATAACAATGCTGTTTTGGATGGATTAACCGCGTGCTCAACGCTCTCGAGTCCTGACTCAGCAAAAATGGACGGACTGACTTTTTCTAAGGGATTGGCATAAAAAAGCATGAGCCACAAACCAATCATGCCATTACAAAACCCCACAGCCAACCACGGCATGGTCGTTGCGACCGCCAACAAAATAACACCATCAAGCCAACCGAAACCGCCGGGTGCCAAGGATTGCGCCATCAAACCAAGCACGCCAAAAGAACAAATCATGACCAATAAAACAAGCAAGACACGTCTACGCGCCATCATCGCTGCACCATAATAAGCAGGGTTAAAATAAGAATTGGGGTTTGCAACGGCGTTCCGGTGCGGGTTCAGGATATCGTTCAATAATGTCGCCGAACGATAGCCCTTTAATTTGAAAGTCGGCATATTATAAGTGACTCAGGCATACGCCGGCGACAAATCTCCATTTATCACAGGCCATTTTGACGTGAAAATTTCTTCAGTGGCGGCGCGTGCCCTTTGGTACGTCAACCCAAGTCATGCCGAGATACGGGCTGACACCCTTCATGCACAGCCAAACGATGACTGCTTGGTTCGCGCCTTGCACAGCGCCGTGAGTCGCGGCACAGAATCTCTTGTGTTTCACGGCCAAGTACCCGAAAGTGAGTATTCGCGTATGCGAGCGCCAGCCATGGGTGGTCACTTCCCCTTTCCCGTCAAATATGGTTATTGCCACGTGGGTTTGGTTGAGCAAGGTCCCGCTGAGCTTGAGGGTCAGCGAGTGTTTTCTCTTTGGCCTCACCAAACTGCGTTTTTCGCTCCGGCAGCTAGCCTTTGCCGCCTACCGGACGCCTTACCAGGCAACCGAGCTGTGCTGGCCGCCAACATGGAAACAGCCCTAAATGCCGTTTGGACCGCTAAAGTCGGGCCAGCCGATCGTATCGCTGTGGTCGGTGGCGGCGTTGTGGGCCTGTTGGTGGCCTATTTGTGTGGGCAATTACCCGGCGCACAAGTGACCGTCATTGACCTGCACCGAGGACGCGCCACACTTTGCCACACCTTGGGCGTTGAGTACGCTCACCCCGAAGACCTCAGCGATAGCGGTACCGACAGCCCATCAGCCATCAACAATTGCGACGTTGTGTTTCACACCAGCGGTCATCCCGCAGGCCTCTCGACCGCCCTTGGGCTCGCTGGAGAGGAGGCCACGGTGGTAGAACTGAGCTGGTATGGCACGCGACAAGTCGAGGTACCCCTAGGGCAAGCTTTTCACAGCCGACAGTTGCGATTGTTATCGTGCCAGGTCGGCCATATTGAGGCCGACCATCGCCCACGCTGGAATTACCGGCGACGTTTACAAGCAGCCCTTGATCTTTTGCTTGACGACCGTCTAGACCACTTATTGGCACCGGCGGTCGATTTTGACCGCGTGCCTGAATGTTTGAGTCAATTACTCGACCCCACACACCCCGCCTTATGCCAGGTGATCGACTATCCAACAAGGAGCTAGTATGTTTGCTATCGAAGTTCGTGACCACATCATGATTGCGCACTCTTTTAAAGGTGAAGTGTTTGGTCCGGCTCAAGCGCTGCACGGCGCCACCTTTGTGGTTGATGCGGCATTCTTTGCCAAGTCGCTTGATGCCAATAGCATCGTGATTGATATTGGTCGCGCCATGGACGTTTTAAAAGCACTTTTGCAACCCCTGAACTATAAAAACCTAGACGACGTACCAGCATTCAAAAACCTCAACACGACCACCGAGTTCTTGACCAAATACGTGTTCGATGGCTTAGCCAACGCCGCCCGACAAAACGAGCTCGGTCGGGCTGGACACGAGTTACATGCCATTCGAGTCACTATCTCCGAGTCACACGTGGCACGCGCCTACTACGAAGCTGAGCTGTGGCCAGAAAAATAACGTTTGCCTACCCTGGTGACATTGACACCTTAACTGGCGGCTATCTTTACGACAAACACGTCATGCTTGGTCTACAAGACCTGGGCTGGGACGTGCAGCGACTGGGTCTGGGCGATGGATTTCCAACGCCCAGTCCAAAAACCTTAGACCAAGCCATCAACCAACTGATGGCAGTCGGCACTGATCAACTCTTGTTGATCGACGGCTTGGCATTGGGTAGTTTTGGGGAGCGCGCTGAGGCTTTGTCCAAGCGCCACCCTTACATCGCCTTGGTGCACCACCCCTTGGCAAAAGAATCAGGTTTAACGACTCAACAAGCCAAGGCACTTTTTGAGAGCGAGAAACCAACGCTGGATCATGCCTCATGTGTTGTGGTGACAAGCCCCACAACCGCCGACACGCTGGTGGCCGAATACAAGGTCCCCCGTCACAACATTCATGTTGTGATTCCTGGCCTTGATCGCCCACCTCATCGCGTTCAATCAACACCATCCATCACATCTAAAAACAGCCCTCTTCAGTTTCTGGCTGTTGGTGCTTTGGTGCCACGCAAAGGCTTTGACGTTTTGCTTGAGGCCTTGCACTTTGTGGCAAACCACGCTTGGTCACTCACGATCGTGGGCGATACCAGCCGCTCGCCCCAAACCACCGCAGCGATTAATACTCAAATCAACGCCTTGGGTTTGACCTCGCGCGTGACGCTGGCAGGCTCGCTTTCTCCCAAAGCCTTGGCTGAGCAATATTGCCGTGCTGATGTGTTCGTACTGGCGTCTCATTACGAAGGCTACGGCATGGCTTACGCCGAAGCACTGGCGTGGGGTCTGCCGGTGATAGGCACCACGGGTGGTGCCGTTACACAAACCGTTCCCACCGAGACTGGTCTTCTTGTTGCGCCCGGACAACCCGAGGCTTTCGCCGCCGCCCTGATGCAAGTACTCAAAGACCCCATCAAACGCGAACGCATGAGACTAGCCGCACAACGGCATGGCCAGCAATTACCCACTTGGGCAGACACGGCGCAAGCCTTTTCGCAAGTGCTCTCAAGGGTTTAAGCAGGGGTTTTTAGGTCGCACTCGATGAGTAAGTCTTCATCAAGTTGGTAAGCCTGCATCCGAAATCGCTGGGCTTGGGCCAAGTTACTAAGCGGCGGTCTTATCACGCCTGGCGTGCCCGCACCCAACAACATCGCTGCACTCAGAAAATGCAAATAATCGACGCTGTTCGTTGCCAAAAAACCCGAAATGGTGGCCGGCCCACCCTCTACCAATACCCGCTTGCAACCGGCTTGTTCTAGCCATTGCAGCACCAATAAGGGCGACAGTCTCCCGTTGTCATCGAGCGCTAGCGTTACCAACGTCACGTGTGCCGGTAATAGCAAGTCCGTCGCCTGTCGAGCGGTCATGACCACGGTCTTGGCGGCTTGGTCGTTCAGTAACTGGGATTGGCTCGGCACTCGCCCTTTCGGGTCAAGGACAACCCGCATGGGATTATCCCCATCGACCAATCGAACCGTAAGCTTGGGGTCATCAGCAACCACTGAACCCACGCCAACCACCACCGCATCAGCCCAAGCCCGCAGCGCGTGCAAGTGTCTAAGCCCCCCGGCACCATTGATATATTTGGACTGACCAGAGGCTGTGGCGACCTGTCCGTCAAGCGACTGGCCGATCTGGGCGATCACTATTGAACCAGTCGAGCTTGATTTGGGCGCTTTTGGTACCCAAGATTCGCGTTTTTGAGCACGATTATTTGACAAAGTGTGCATTCCTCAAAAAAAAATCTAATTTGCAGGTGTTGTAACTGCGGGTAATCCCGCTATTCGGTGGAAATTCGCTGTAAGATCATCATAAATATTAAACCTTTGTGGCAACCCATTGTCCTATTTGCTTTGCCACCTAATGGCCTCTCACATTGTCACTATCGGCGCAAAGCCCCACCTCGATGAACACCGCCATCAATCAATCATCTTTGAAACCACGCCTTGCATCTGAATGCTTAATTCAAGTGGAGCGGTCGGTCAGCGAACTTCGACGAGGCCGCGCATTGCCCATCACTTCTGATCGCAATGCTCGATTGATTGCGGCCATCGAAACCATTGATCCGGAAGTTCTTGAGCAGTTTCAAGCAGCACCTGCGTCATCAACCTACGTTTTGATTACAGGTCAGCGTGCCAAGCGTCTGGGGTTCAATGCGCCAGAGCACGAAACGATTTATCGCCTGTCCTCACCAAATGGCCTACCGATCGACGAGCTGCGTGCCATCACCGATCCCATTTGGTCAAAAGACCGTGCCACACTACCCACTGAATTGTTAACGAATTGGTCGCTGAGCGCATGCGACGAGGTTGATGCGATGTGTATCAAGCTCATTAAGCACGCTGAACTCTTGCCAGCCGCGATTGTCACCGATATTAAAGACACAACCAATGCCAGTCCTTGGTCGGTTGAGTCGAACCAAATTTTGCAGGGCATTGAGCAACAAGCGCGTTCCTTGCAAGTGGTGAGCGAGGCAAAAGTGCCGCTTGAGGATGCTGAACGGGCTCGGATCGTAGCCTTTCGCCCAACAGATGGGGGCACGGAGCATTTGGCCATTGTGGTTGGCGAGCCAGACCTAACCCAACCGGTACTGATTCGCATGCACTCTGAGTGCTTTACGGGAGACCTTTTGGGCTCTTTGCGCTGCGACTGTGGACCTCAATTGCGTGGCGCCATTGCTCAAATGGCGCAGGCTGGCAGCGGCATTTTGTTGTACCTCGCTCAAGAAGGCCGAGGCATTGGTCTGATCAATAAGCTGCGTGCCTATCAACTACAAGATGCTGGGCTTGACACGGTTGATGCCAACCTCGCATTGGGGTTCGAAGAAGACGAAAGAGATTACCTGCCCGCTGCACAAATGTTGCAGTTACTCGGGGTTAAGAGTGTTCGCTTGATGACCAACAATCCCAGAAAAGTCCAAGCCTTGAATAATCTAGGCATTGAAGTCGTTGAGCGGGTCGCACACGTGATGGCAGCCAATCAACACAACAGCGGTTATTTGTTCACCAAAGGCACACGCGGTGGTCATCTGTTTAACTTCAGTCAATCGCCCAAGCCCCCAAAAACCCGCAACCAAGACTAGCGGTTTTTTAACGCATCATTAACGGCACCAGCACTTGGCCGCCCAAATCTCAGTCGGCTCGACGATTGTTGCCGTCATTGATTGGCACTCTTGCTCACCGATCAAATCTGGGCAGGCTTGAAACAGTCGTTGTGGGTGCAAGCGCCAAGATTGTTATTTTCTGGGGCGAGACAGTACGCGCCCGGGGCGAGCGCCGGTTGCCTTGCCATGATCCCAAACCACAACACCATTCACAATCACCGCATGAATGCCTCGTGCCATCGCAATGGGATTTTCGTATGTCGCCACCTCGTCAACCGTCTCTTCATCAAACAAAGTGAGGTCTGCATACGCCCCCTCTTTGAGGATGCCACGATCTGTCAGCCCAAAGTTGACAGCCGTCAAACCGGTCATCTTGTGTACCGCCGTCTCGAGTGAAAACAGGCCTAACTCACGTCGATAGTGTCCAAGAACACGAGGAAATGTTGACCAAAGCCTCGGGTGCGGTGACGCATCGTGAGGCAAGCCATCAGAGCCAACCATGGTTGGTGCGAATTGCAGAATTTTTTGTACATCGCCTTCGTCCATACGGAAATAGATCGCACCGGCAGGGAGCAATCGATCAACGGCATCAGCTTGAGATACACCCATTTTCTCAGCAATTTTGACCAAATCTTGCCCGGCATACTCGGGTAATGATTTAGACCACGTCACGATGACACGCGAAGATGTTTGTGCGCGGCTCATCGAGAGCACAGTAGAGCCCGCCGTGTATGGATAGCAATCCAAACAGATCGGCTGCTTTGCCATGCTTTGGCGGATAAACTCGAGCGTCTCATCCGAGCGACCATGGTTTTTTGCGCCAACTAACTTGTGGTGTGAGATAACCACCGGCACGTCCACCTCCCGGCCAATACGGAATGTTTCCTCGAGCGAATCCATGATGCCGTCAGCCTCATCGCGCATGTGCGTGCAATACAAACCGTTGTATTCCTTGAGGGGTCGGCAAATTTCAATCACCTCTTCCGTGGGTGCGGCGACAGCAGGCTCATAAAACAGGCCTGTTGACACACCGATGGCACCAGCCTGCATTGCCTCGACCACGAGTTCGCGCATCGCTTGAATTTGTTCAGTGGTTGCTGGCTTTTCAAAATCATCCATCGTTGCCACGCGCAACGTTGTATGACCCACCAACATCGCCCGATTGGTCGTTGAAGGCTCAGCGCGCAACGCATCCAAATACGACTTGAAACTGGGAAATCGGAACCAACCTCCCTCATCATCCAACAGGTTCAAGGGTGGCGTGACGGGGTCAGGAATAGGTCTGGGCATTGGAGCAAGAGACACCCCGCAATTGCCTCCAATGATGGTGGTCACGCCTTGGCTGACCTTTGGAGTCATCTCAGGATTGGATAACATCATCCGATCGTCATGGGTATGGGCATCAATAAAGCCTGGCGCGGCAACCTGTCCCTTTAGATCAATTTCTTCCTTTGCGGTACATTCAGAGAGATGACCTATTTTGACAATACGATCGCCGTTAATGCCAATATCGGCATGAAACCGGTCAGCACCCGTCCCATCGATCACGGTCGCATTTCTAATTAGCAAATCAAATTGTGCGCTCATTGCCTCAATCTCCAAATAGACGACAAAAATCAAACCCGAATCAAGCCATAATTTTGCGCCTTTGTCGCCAAGATCACAAAAAGCCTGACAGAGACTGTAGCGACTCGCAAACACTGTACGGGTGTGGCACCCAGAAGCAGGAGATCAACTTTTTAGAGCAGGTTCCGACCATTCGGGCCGGTGATTCGTTTTTAATCGACGCGAACCAGCCACTGGGGCGATACTAATGACAATGCCGCGCAGACGTTAAACAGTCATTTGTTAACCTTTACAACTGATTTAATTGAATTAAATAAGTATAACTAGGTTATACATACCCGCTTTCATACCCGAAAATACTTTGACTATCATCAGCCCTCTTCGGGCCAGCAGGATGATGATGTGCTGGTCATCTCTCTGTTCGCTTCCATCAATTGTTTGATCTGCAACACACCTTGTTCGTCTAAGAAGAAAGTGGATTCAGCTACACCATCCTCTCTGAGCTGGTCACAGGTCCCCTCAAAGTGAAGGATCATTTCGGACATCGCAATCTGCAATGAATCATTCAAATCAAGGATACATCTGGTTGTGGTCATTTCGTTAGCCTAATGTGATTCAATTTTTTCTTTGACGTCGTCACCGATACTCGACGGAGAGGGACGACTAGATGATATGTTTATTGTTTAGTCAGTTGGTTCAAAGCCGACACGATAGCTTGACCAATGGCTTCCGCTAAGTTCACTGGTACAGCGTTACCTATTTGTTTGTACTGTGAAGACAGTGAGCCAGCGAAAGCCCAGTCATCAGGAAATGTTTGTATACGGGCATATTCTCTAACTGTGAAAGGTCTCGTCTCTTCGGGATGACAACGTGTTACACGCTGTGCGACGAATAGAGTGCCAAAAAGGGGAAAGATTTAAAATCTTTAAAACTTATTCTTTGAGCTTGAAAATTCGAACTGCGTTCTTGTATGCGACCTTCTCCATTAATTCAGGTGAAAGATAAGGGAGTAAATTTTCTCGAATCTCTTTCACCATGTCGCTGTAAGAGTTAAACCAACCACAACAGGCATCTGTACCCACCATGATTTGATCAGGATATGTTTCAATCAAATTTTTCCAAGCTGGCCTTAAGCCGTTGTCATCAAACGCACGTGCAGGGCGATTGATACCTAAGATTTTGTTATGAGCAAAACCAGTTGCAGACATCTCACAAACAATATTCTTTCTCTGACTGAAAAAATTGGCGAGATCTTTAGGCTGAGATAATGGCAGGCAATGGGACAGAATAGTAATAGTGTTTGGGAATTCAGCAGATAATTTTAAAATATCAATGGTGAAATTGTCATCATGTTGTGAATGTAGCTGAACGAATCCATTGTATTTGTTTGCAATGGAATACATCTTTCTGACTGCTGGACTGTCTGTCCTGATCGTTCGCCTAATATTTACTGGACCACTTAAATTATTATTCGTGTGTAGCTCACCAAATCCTTTGATCGTTCCATTAGAAAACTGATCTTCTGCATTTTTAAACAAGCGTTTAAAAGTTGAATTTTCATCATCTACAAGACCAGAAGCACCACGACTGAAGAAAACTTCCATGAACTCCATTTGACCAATCGCAGGTATATATCTATCTTTTAGTTTATCTGCGACATCCGCTCTATAGTCACCTACTGCGCCACCCCACATAACATTGTTTTTGTCCATTTGCTCCAAGAATGCAGCACTTGATGGGCCTCCACGGTAGTAGGTATGCATGTGAGCATCAGCAATTGGTATTTTTTTAGCAAGCTCTAAACTCTCAGGGGTAGTCTGAGCAAATGAATGAAAATTTAAAAATGCTAAAGAACAAAAAAATATAAAAACTGACTTTAACATTTGGAATACCTGGGTCAATAGATGTTTAAAAGCTGAGCACATAATTTTAAATGGTAAAAGCATATAGAGCAACCTTCAAAATATTCATTTTTCGTGAGTAGCGCTTAGAAAAAATGAGGCGCACAAAGAAAGATAAGTAAGACGTGCATCAATGAAAGAAGCACTGCCACCCAAAATTAACTTGATCATGAACGAAAAAATATCGAACTACGAATCCATCATTGAGCATTGGATCTCAGACTTTGTTGAAACAATGAAATACAAGAATCCAGATGTAGGCGACAGATCAGGCGATCAACCGCTTGGCATAAAAATTATGTTTGACGGCTATGGATTCAACGAGAAGACAAACGAGAACGACGATCTTGACATGCTCACGTTTGCCGTTTTCGTTCACCGTGATTGCTTAAGTGGCAAAGTGTTCACAGAACATAGCAAAACTCCTTGGGGAGTTGCACACAGACCAGACCAAGAAATTTGCATATTCGCTTATTACTGATTGACGTCGATTAAATATCGGCTTTATAAGTAGAAGGCATTCTTAAAATGCACTTAACTGCTGTTAGCCATTGCTGACCGCTAACCCATACCTACTTGGGTACTCAACCTAGGAATCAATATGAATATTGAACTTGATGAAGTTGTTGTACAGGATGTTTCTGACGAAGCACTGGAGCAGGCTGCTGGTG
>ERZ889217.149-NODE-149-length-45288-cov-11.901797_pt1 | contig 45288 bp, 49 predicted proteins | sample MGYA00521098_ERZ889217 | MGnify/ENA primary metagenome ERZ889217 (study PRJEB32303, sample SAMEA104408613) | aquatic metagenome | biome: Brackish water; feature: Pelagic; material: water | place: Baltic Sea | collected 2014-06-10T22:04:00 | depth 2,362 m ... | reverse complement strand
ATTCATTGAAGCTCGAGCAAAATCACGGATTGATTCATCTAAGTTATACATTCCCATAGCTACACCTGCAGATGGAAAATCAAAGATATTAAACTCCATCGGCTTAGTGCCATCTTTTGGGGTAAATGTCATCGTTAGCGTGCCCGGACCTGGAACTTTAAAATCTGTTGCCTTGTATTGATCACCAAAGGCATGGCGGCCGATAACAATTGGTTTAGTCCAATTAGGGACCAACCTTGGAACATTTTTCATAATAATTGGCTCACGGAAAATTACGCCACCCAAGATATTTCTAATCGTTCCATTTGGCGACTTCCACATCTTCTTTAGACCAAATTCTTCTACTCGCGCTTCATCTGGAGTAATAGTTGCGCATTTGATTCCAACACCATGCTTCTTGATCGCATTTGCCGCATCAATAGTCACCTGGTCATTGGTGGCATCTCGATGCTCCATTCCTAAGTCGTAATACTCAAGGTTTACATCTAAATAAGGCAAGATCAACTTATCCTTAATGAATGACCAGATAATGCGGGTCATCTCATCGCCATCTAGCTCAACTACAGTTCCTTCTACCTTTATCTTCGACATTTACTTGGCTCTTTTCTAGTTAATTCACTTCTAATTAAATCTTTTCTTAGTATTAGAGATCTTTTACATCTGCTTGTTTTGCACGAACTGCTTCAGCTGCTTCTCTTAGTGCTTCAACTTCAGTTGGGGTTAGAGAGCTTTCAACGACCTTTTGAACACCGCTCTTGCCAATTTCAGCTTCAACTCCAAGGTAAACCCCACTGATTCCATATTCACCATCAACCCAGGCACAGACCGGCATTACTTCACCTGAATCCTCCTTCACGGCTTTGGCCATCCGGGCTGCTGCTGCAGAAGGGGCGTAATAGGCAGAGCCCGTCTTTAATAGCGCAACAACTTCGGCGCCACCATTTCGAGTTCGATCTACTAGCTCTGCAATTTTTGCCAAATCGAGAAGCTCAGTAAGTGCCTTGCCATTTACGGTGCATCGGCTTGGTACTGGAACCATGGTGTCACCATGAGAACCAAGAGTAAGTGTCTTCACAGATGCGACAGGAACTTTTAATTCTTCTGCAACAAAGTTTGTAAAGCGAGCAGTATCTAACATTCCAGCCTGCCCCATTACCCGGTTCTTAGGAAATGCGGTAGCAAGTTGGGTTAGGGCAGTCATCTCATCCAAAGGATTTGATACCACGATTATTACGGCGTTTGGTGAATGTTTTGCAATGTTCTCTGCAACGCCGCGAACGATTCCGGCATTTACACCAATTAAATCCATTCTGCTCATTCCTGGCTTGCGAGGAAGTCCTGCTGTAATTACAACAACATCAGAGTTTGCAGTTGCGCCATAGCCTTGGCCGTCAGCGGTTGTCGTCGCACCAATAATTTTGGTCTCAAAACCCTCAATCGAGCGAGACTGGTTCATATCTAAAGCGAGACCTTCAGGCTTACCTTCTAAAATATCTGTAAGTACTACGGTCTCAAAGATGTCATATTCAGCTAGGCGTAGCGCTGTTGTTGAGCCGTAAAAACCTGAACCAATAACTGTTACTTTTCCTGATCTGTTCATGCTCTCTTCTCTCTCTTAACTTCGAAAATTTAAAATCGATTCAACTGCAATGGCTAAATGTTACTTGGCATGAGGCAGTGTGAGCGCCACCACAAAAAGTAGGGATGCCATCGCCAGTGGCAGAATTAATTCGATCTTACGACGTCTATTTGAGCGTAAATATTTGGAAATTATGATGGCTCCAGCTCCAATGGCAATTGCGAATGAGCCAGTCCGGACTACATCAAATATGCCAAGTAAAATCCCAATTCCAATTAGCAAAAAAGCGAGAATATTAAGCCTCTCAATTGCAATTTTCATTATTTGGCCAGAGCCATTTCAACAACATTGGAAAGTAACATCGCTCGAGTCATAGGCCCAACTCCGCCAGGTGTCGGTGAAATCGCTGATGCAACCTCTGAAACATCTGGATGAACGTCCCCCAACAATCCCGCATCGGTACGGGTAATTCCTACATCCAAAACTATCGCACCAGGCTTTATAGCGTTTGCTCTCAAGAAATGCGGACTTCCAATTGCTGCAATGATTATATCCGCGCGCTTGGTATGTGAAATTACATCAATCGTCTTGGTATGAGTAATTGTTATAGTCGCATCACTTCCGCGCATTGATAAGAGCAGACCAAGTGGTCGCCCTACTGTTAAGCCGCGACCCATAATTACTATCTCGCTACCAGAAGTGCTAATTGAGTATCTATTTAGTAATTCTAAGATTGCTCGTGGAGTACATGCAATAGGTGCCTTTTCGCCAATTACCAACTTGCCCAAATTAAGCGGGTGAAGACCATCAGCATCTTTATCCGGATCGATACTCTCTAAAATTAAATTAGAGTTGATTCCCTTTGGTAGTGGCAATTGAACGATGTAGCCCGTGCACTCACTGCTGTTATTCAGATCAGAGATTGCAGCGAGAACATCCTTCTCAGATGCACTATTTGGTAGATCTATACGGATTGAATTGATTCCAACTTGCGCACAATCCTTATGTTTTCCGCCAACATATGAGTGTGAACCAGGATCATCTCCGACGAGAATTGTTCCAAGACCTGGCTTCCTATCCATTTTAGAGACTACTTGCCGCAACTCCTCTTTGATAGTGGCAGCAGTTGCTCTGCCATCTAGAATTTTTGCGCTCATGTTGCAAATCCTATCTGCAAGAACTAGGCATGTGAAAAATGGCGTACTCCCGTCAAGAACAAGGCGATATTTGCACTTTTTGCCGCAGCAATTACTTCATTATCTCGAACACTTCCGCCAGGGGCTACAACTGCACTTACTCCTGCATCCAAAAGAATTTGTAGGCCATCGGCAAAAGGGAAGAAGGCATCACTTGCAGCGACACTTCCCTCTGCCCTATTACCTGCTCGGTTAACTGCAAGCCTGGCGCTATCAACTCGATTGACCTGTCCCATTCCAACACCTACCGAGGCGCCATTCTTTGCCAATAGGATTGCATTACTCTTGACAGAGCGAACACTCCGCCAAGCAAAATCTAAATCGCGCATAAGCTCATTGCTAATTACTGGTCCTGAAACTTGCTCCCAATTTGTAGAGTCATCACCGCTGGCATCAATTAAATCACTATCTTGAATCAGCAGGCCGCCAGATATCGGGCGCAACTCTTTGGGTGATTGTTTAAAGTCAGAAATTTCAAGGATTCTAATTGAAGGTTTTTTGGCAAGAATTTCAATTGCACCTTTCTCGTAACCGGGCGCAATAACCACTTCGGTAAATATCTCAGATAGCGCCTCGGCCATTTTGGTAGAAATCTCACGATTGGCTGCAACAACCCCACCAAATGCCGAAACTGGATCACATTCATGGGCAGCTAAATAAGCGGTGGCTATATCTTCAGCGATTGCAATGCCACAAGGATTGGCATGTTTAATTATTGCAACACAAGGTTCGTTGTGATCAAATGCAGCCCGAATCGCAGCATCGCTATCAGTGTAATTATTAAATGACATCTCTTTGCCGTGGTGTTGGGTTGCACTACTTACTCCTGATTTGGCGCCCGCTTCAAAATAAACGGCCGCTTCTTGGTGTGGATTTTCACCATACCTAAGATCAGTTATTTTGCTCCAGACCTTTGCCTGCCAATCATCAACATCTGATTTGGATGCGAGCCAATTAGCGATTGCAATGTCATATTCCGCTGTACGACGAAATACACTCAGCGCAAGTTCGCGCCGTTCAGTTAGGGAAAAACCGCCCTTGTTAAGCGCAGTTGTTAGTAGCTCATACTGTGATGGATCTGAAATAACCGCTACTGAGCCGTGATTCTTAGCAGCGCCGCGCAACATACTTGGTCCGCCGATATCAATCTGCTCGATGCACTCTTCAAATTCGCCTCCGCTAGCAATGGTTTGGGTAAAAGGATAGAGATTAACAATTATCAAATCAAAGGCTTCGATATTTTGGGAAGCTAGTTCTGCTAAATGCTCTGGATTATTCTGATCTGCCAAAATACCGCTATGAATTCTTGGGTGAAGTGTTTTAACTCGACCACCTAGTAACTCTGGAAATCCTGTGTATTCCTCAACCTCTTGTACTTTTATGCCAGACTCGCGCAATATTTTGGCGGTAGAGCCAGTTGATAAAATCTTAACTCCATTTTTTTCAAGCTCTCTACCCAATGGAACAAGGCCAGTTTTATCAAAGACGCTTATTAAGGCTCGAGCTATTTTTTTGCGTTCCATTTAGCTAGCCTCGCAATTCCATTTTTCTAATTTTTATCAGGTCAGTTAGTGTTTCAACTATTAGTGAGCGTTCGACAATCTTAATGCGCTCATGCAGGCTAGATTCATCATCTGCCGGATAAATTGGAACCTCTCGCTGGCTGATAATTTCCCCCGTATCCACCTCAGCATCGACCCAATGAACGGTAGCTCCGGTTTTTATATCTCCCGATGCAAGAGCGTCTCTGACGCCATGAGCTCCCGGAAACTTCGGAAGGAGCGAGGGGTGAGTGTTGATGGTAGGAAATTTGGCCACGAACTCTGCCGAGAGAACTCGCATAAAACCGACGCTCACGACGAGATCTACTTTTAGCGCTGAAATCAGATTAGCTAACTGCAGCTCCCAAACTTTGCGATCAGGCTGCATTGGTAGATATTCGGCTCTAATCCCAGCATCTTGCGCTCGTTTAAGTGCGTTTGAGTCTCTATCCGAGATAACAGCAGAGATTTCACAATCCAAAAGCTGACTCTTCTCTGCATCAATTATCGCTTGGGCAAGTGTTCCTGTGCCCGAGGCCAATAAGACTAGGCGCATTTAAATTCGCCCTATATGGGCTCTAATCGACCCTACTAACTTCGGTATGTATAGGGCGAGAATCAATATGACCGCCTGTGAAACTGCAAAGATCGCTGGAATGTGCCACCAAGTAATTCCAAATGGCGCCATCGCTTGGGTCAATAGTGTTCCGCCTGCGAAGTAAGAGAGCGCACCTAGAGTAAGGAGCAGAGGCAGAATTATCTTTAAGCTTTCAAGGTGCCTAGATTTAAATCCTTCATTGTTCTTGAAAATTAGCCTTTGATTAAGTGCGATCATTGCGATTGGAATCGCCAGTGCTAGCAAAAATAGCGGGTGCGCAGTGGTTGGGAGCGCTCCAAGTACCGGGATTGCAGGTAGTGAATTTACATCTATTTCAAACGGTGAAATCTGGGTGTTGGTACCGACCGAAAATCCAAAGCCAAAAAGATAAGAAAGTCCAGCAAGAATAATATTTGGCAGATATAAAACCTGTAGCACAGTAAATAAAATCCCACCCATAATTCCAGGTTGTATAACAATTGCCAGAGATTTAACTATTTCAAAGTGAAGGGCAAGTGTGATACTAATAGTTATCGCCACAAGTCCAAGAAGTGCTAGAAAGAGATTGACTAATAATTTAAATCGATCAAAGGCTCTAGATTGAAATTCTATCGTTGCGCTTGCTGAAATAAAGAGGATAAAGATGGGAGTTAGTAGCAGATTTGGCTTGATATTAGAGCTCTGCGAGAAGTAGGCAGCTCCAACCGCAATTGCGGTGTACCAAATAATTACAAAAGACCTTGCGCCTCTAGGATTATCTAAGAATTCACTAGCGCGGCGATAACCACTTCGCACCGCAAGCCACGGAAATATGGCTGCGCCAAGTGGAAGATAACTAAGTGCACCACTTGGGATATCGGAATTTTGCGCTAAATCAAAGATTTCAAAGGGAATCAAGTGGCTACCAAGCCAGAGCCAGATTGCCGCTCGAATCGGATCTGATGTATTTCCTGTCGCACTGCCAGCGGTAGACCAGGCAAATAGTGCGATAAAGCTAAGTGGAAATAGGGTTAGAGCCACACTGCGCAACGCCTGTTGAATAGTTACCAGCAGGATGCGACCCACGAAATTTAATCCTTATTTTTATTTAAAATAGTGCGCATAAGTTGCGCTGCTTCACTTGGCGTCTTGCCAACTTTGACACCAACTGCTTCAAGTGCGCTCTGTTTTGCAGCCGCAGTACCTGATGATCCAGAGACAATGGCGCCGGCATGGCCCATAGTCTTTCCTTCTGGCGCGGTAAAGCCTGCAACATAACCAACTACTGGCTTGGTTACATACTCTGCAATGAAGGCTGCAGCGCGCTCTTCAGCATCACCACCAATCTCACCAATCATCACAATTGCATCGGTATCAGGATCATCTTGAAACGCGCGTAAGCAATCGATATGCGTAGTTCCAATTATTGGATCGCCACCAATTCCAACTGCAGTACTGAAACCAAAATCGCGTAGCTCATACATCATCTGATATGTCAGAGTTCCCGACTTTGAAACTAATCCAATACGCCCTGGACCGGTGATATCTGCCGGGATAATTCCAATATTCGATTTACCTGGACTAATTAAACCAGGGCAGTTTGGTCCGACTAATCGCGTGGTTCCCTTCAAGGCTGCATAGGCATAGAAGGCAGCAGAGTCATGAACTGGAATTCCTTCAGTAATCACAACTACGAGTGGAAGTTTTGCATCAATGGCATCGATTACAGCTGCCTTGGCAAACTTAGGTGGCACAAAGACAACCGATGCATTGGCGCCTGTTGTAGCAACCGCCTCTGAAACGTTATTAAAAACTGGAAGAGTTAGCCCAGCAATTTCAACGCTCTGACCCCCTTTACCAGGAGTTACTCCCCCAACAATTTTTGTTCCTGATTGAATCATTCGGGCAGTGTGCTTTGTGCCCTCAGAGCCAGTCATTCCTTGAACTAAAACTTTAGTATTTTCATTGATGAAGATTGCCATTACTTTGCCGCCAATTCTGCTGCGCGCGCTGCGGCGCCGTCCATAGTGTCAAGTTGTTGGATAAGTGGGTGAGCTGCCTCATTTAATATCCGGCGCCCCTCTAATACGTTATTTCCATCTAGGCGAACGACTATCGGCTTTGTCGCCTTATCGCCCAACATAGATAGCGCCTGAACAATGCCATTTGCTACGGCGTCACAAGCTGTGATTCCACCAAAGACATTAACAAAAACGCTCCGTACATCTGCGTCACCAAGAATGATGCCAAGGCCATCAGCCATTACTTGAGCCGAGGCTCCACCACCAATATCTAAGAAGTTGGCAGGCTTAACGCCATATTTCTCACCAGCATAAGCAACAACGTCAAGCGTGCTCATAACCAGGCCAGCACCATTTCCAATAATTCCAACCTGGCCATCTAGCTTTACATAATTTAAATTCTTAGCCTTGGCCGCAGCTTCTAATGGGTTTGCAGCAGCGTGATCGATTAGCGCTTCGTGGTCTGGATGGCGAAATTCAGCGCTCTCATCCAAAGTCACCTTTCCATCTAGCGCAATAACTTTTCCATCACTGGTTTTAACAAGTGGATTTATCTCCATAAGTGTTGCATCTTCGGAAACGAATGCTGCCCAGAGTTTTAATAAAACTTCAACGACTTGATCGACAACATCGGATGGAAATTGTCCAGCTAAAACAATTTCGCGAGCCTTCGCTTTAGAAATTCCTACATTTGGATCAATTCCAACTCTTGCTAATTTTTCTGGAGTTTTAGCTGCAACTTCTTCAATCTCCATGCCACCGGCTACTGATGCCATGACTAAGAAATTACGATTTGCCCGATCCAATAAAATTGCTAAATAATATTCCGCTTCAATCGGAGCAGCTTGCGCAATCATTACCTTAGTTACGGTATGGCCTTTGATATCCATTCCTAAAATTGCTGCGGCTTTCTCTCTGGCATCACTTGCGCTCTCTGCAAGCTTCACACCACCGGCTTTTCCACGCCCACCAACTTTTACCTGTGCTTTTACGACAACTCGGCCACCCATTTTTTCAGCCGCAACTTGGGCCTCTTCTGGCGTGTATGCCACAGCTCCACCAAGTACGGCAACGCCATGTGATTCGAAAAGATCTCGAGCTTGATACTCAAAGAGATCCACTAGTTACCCCATTCACTCGCAGCTATGTACGTTCTATTTAATAATCTAATTAATCTCGACTAAGGAGAGTTATGGAGAATTAAGGAGATTAGGTTAAATCTTAGTAGGTAATTAGAGCTTCTCTACCGGCGCATATCGCAATAGCAATCTTTTTTCGCCTAATGAGCCAAAATTAATTGTTGCCTCAGCACGATCTCCATCGCCAACTACGGCAACTACCGATCCCAAGCCAAATGTGTCATGAGACACACGATCGCCAATCTCTAGAATCATAGTTGTAGATGCCTTACGGCCGGTTGCTCGCGCGGCAGGAATAAAATGCGAACTCTTCAAGATACTTGCCCGTGATGGCGCAGGAGCGTGCTCATTCCATTCGATTACTTCATCTGGTATTTCTGCAAGAAATCTTGAGGGCGGATTATAAGAAGGTGCGCCCCATGCACTGCGATATTCAGATCTCGAGACATAGAGCCGTTCTCTGGCTCTTGTGAGCCCTACATATGCCAATCTGCGCTCTTCTTCAATCTCTTTTGGATCACCTAAAGTTCTAGAGTGCGGGAAAATTCCCTCCTCCATACCAGTTAAAAATACAGTCGGAAATTCCAATCCCTTTGCGGTATGAAGCGTCATCAGAGTTACTACTCCACCATGGTCTTCACCATCTGGAATCTGATCTGAATCTGCAACAAGTGAGACGTTCTCTAAGAATCCAAGGAGTGAAATCTCTTCACCATCTTCAACTTCGTCCTCCTCATATTCGATTGCTACTGATACAAGCTCTTGTAAATTTTCGACCCGACTCTCATCTTGTAAATCATCGCTCTTCTCAAGTTCTTGAAGCAGACCTGATTGCTCTAAAACTGCCTGAGCAATTACAGAAGGTCGCGTCTTGGCTTCAACCAAAAAGGTGAGTGAAGAGATTAAGTGTATGAAATCTGCTATCGCAGAAATTGAGCGCGTAGGAATTCCCGGAACGCTAGCTGCGTTATTTAGCGCGCTCCAAAATGAGAGCCCCGAGCTCTTTGCAAAGAGATCAACAGTGTCAAGCGCCCGATCTCCAATACCACGCTTTGGAGTATTTATTATTCTACGAAGAGATACTTCATCTTCAGGATTAACTAGTATGCGAAGATATGCTAAGAAATCCTTAACCTCTTTCCGCTCATAAAATCGAACGCCTCCAACAACTTTGTATGGAATTGCAGAGCGCAGAAAGACCTCTTCAAATACTCGTGATTGAGCATTTGTGCGATAAAAAATTGCAGTATCCCCGGGCTGGGAAATATTCTCACTACGCAGCTTGGCAATTTCAGAGACTATATGCTCAGCTTCATCGTGCTCACTCTCAGCCACATATCCCTTAATCTTTGAACCTGATCCAGACTCTGACCAGAGGTTCTTGGCTTTGCGCCCCTCATTATTTTCAATGACAGCATTAGCCGCTGTCAGAATATTTTGGGTAGATCGATAATTCTGTTCAAGAAGAATTGTCTTTGCACTCGGATAATCAGCTTCAAATTGCAGGATGTTTCTAATATTTGCGCCACGAAATGCGTAGATAGATTGATCAGCATCTCCAACAACACAGAGTTCAGCTATTGCGATACCTTCTTCTTCCCCACCAACGAGCTCCTTTATCAACATATATTGGGCATGATTGGTGTCCTGATATTCATCAACTAGAACATGGCGGAAGCGAGATCTATAGCGCGCCCTGCTCTCGGGATTTCGCTGCAAGATCTCAACGCTCTTACCAATTAGATCATCAAAATCCATAGCGTTAGCGCTAACTAGGCGGCGCTGATATTGCGCAAATACTTCAGCCACAATCTCATTAAATTGATTATCTGCTGCTTGTACAAAATCTGCTGGACCTTGCAACTCATTCTTGGCCTGCGAGATCAATCCAGCCACGGCTCTTGGGGCATAGCGCTTAATATCTAGATTCATATCTTTCATCACAAGAGTAATTAAACGCACGCTGTCACTCGAATCATAAATTGTAAATGAGTTTGAATAGCCAAGCTTTGCTGCCTCTTGGCGCAAGATTCGAACACATGCTGAGTGAAAAGTTGAGACCCACATAGATTTAGCGCGATCTCCCACTAATTCTGCAACTCGCTCTTTCATTTCTGCAGCCGCTTTGTTGGTGAAAGTTATTGCCAGCACTTCATATGGATGGACTCCGCGCTCACCTAAGAGATATGCAATTCGCCTTGTCAGGACTCGAGTCTTTCCAGAGCCTGCTCCAGCTACAACCAGAAGTGGTGAGCCCTCGTGAGCTACCGCTGCTTGCTGCTCTGGATTTAGGCCCACCAAAAGTGGTTTGGCCGATCTCGAATCTAAAGACATAGGGCGCAGTCTAACGACTCACAAAAAGTCTGAAGTTCTCATAGGATTAGGCAATGCCTCCTTTAGATGATTCTGAAATTGAACGCGTTCTAGTCGTAACCGCACACCCAGATGACCTAGATTTTGGAGCGGCGGGCACCATTGCGCAGTGGACTGCAAAAGGAATTGAGGTCAGCTACTGCATCTGCACAAATGGCGACCAAGGCGGCGAAGATCCAAGCGTTCCGCGTGCAGATATGCCCAAAATTCGAAAGCGGGAACAGATTGAAGCTGGAAAAGTCCTCGGCGTTACAAATATTGAATTCTTAAATCACCGAGATGGTTGGCTCACACCTACAATTGAATTACGTAAGCAGATTGTTAGAGAGATCAGAAAAACTAAACCACAGCGAATGCTTATCCAGAGTCCAGAGCGAAATTGGGATCGACTTTTCTCTAGCCACCCCGACCACATGGCTGCTGGTGAGGCCGCAATCCAGGCGGTCTATCCGGATGCAAGAAATGCCTTTGCGTTTGAAGAGCTGCTCAAAGATGAGGGGCTCGAGCCATGGCGAGTGCGCGAGGTCTGGGTAATGTCCCACAACACTCCAGATCACTTTATTGATATTACAGAGACCTTTGATAAAAAATTAGCTGCGCTAAATGCCCATATTAGCCAGACTGCACATAATCCAAATTTGGAGCAGATGATTCGCGAATTTGGAGAGCGCAACGCTAAATTAAATGGCCTTGCAGATGGCGCAGTTGCTGAAATATTTAAAATAGTTTCTAGCGATTAATTAGCGAACAATTGCTCTTTCAATAGTAATTGGTTGGACTGGAAACCCGTCACCTGCTCGATATGAATTATCAGAGCCAAGTGCAGCAATAGCTTTAACAATATCTAGCCCTCTAATTACTCTGCCCCATAGCGTGTAGTTAGGACCTAGCCGTGAGTAATCATCGTAAACGATAAAGAATTGGCTGCCATTTGTATTTGGCCCTGAGTTAGCCATGGCTACTGAACCTGCTGGGTAAATATTTCCGCTTCCGATAGGAAGATTCTCATCTGGCACTTCCCAAGCCGGTCCACCTGAGCCAGATGCTGTTGGATCACCACACTGAAGTACGAAAATTCCTCGAGTTGTTAGACGGTGACAGGGTGAGTTATCCAAGAACCCTCTCCGCGCAAGGTATGTCATTGAAATAACAGTAAGTGGCGCGTTCACACCATCCGTAGCAATTTCAATCTCGCCACAATTAGTTTTAAGTCTTATCAACTTATTTATACGGAGTTTTTTGGTTGAGGGCATTTTAAGTTTTAGTGGGGTGTGCCCAACAGAAGTTGTCTGAGTACAACCAGGTAAAGCATTTGAGATCTGATCAATCTTCTTATTCTTCTTTGGCTTATCAGCCGCACTTGATGGGGCCCCAATAAACATAGTTGCGAGAAGGCCAAATGAGATTGCTAAAGTAATAATTCGCTTCATGCTATCCCCCAATCACTCCCACTCAATAGTTCCCGGCGGCTTTGAAGTTACATCCATAACCACTCTATTTACTTCAGGTACTTCATTTGTAATTCTTGTTGAAATCTTCTCCAAAACATCGTAAGGGATCCGACTCCAATCCGCAGTCATCGCATCCTCTGATGAGACTGGCCGAAGAACAATTGGGTGACCATAAGTTCGGCCATCTCCTTGAACACCAACACTTCTAACATCAGCCAAAAGAACAACTGGGCATTGCCAAATTATCCGATCTAAATTGGCATTGCGCAATTCAATTCGTGCAATCGCATCAGCTTTTCGTAATATTCTAAGGTTATTCTCAGTCACTTCGCCCACGATCCGTATCGCAAGTCCCGGTCCTGGAAATGGTTGGCGCCAGATAATTTCTTCAGGAATTCCCATAGTAAGACCGGCGAAACGAACTTCATCTTTAAATAGCGTTCTAAGTGGCTCAATTAATTTAAATTGCAAATCATCTGGAAGGCCACCGACGTTGTGATGAGATTTAATATTTGCAGCGCCAACACCGCCTCCAGATTCGACTACATCTGGATATAGCGTTCCTTGAACTAGATAATCAATTGGCTCATCTGCCGAAATTTCACGCGCTGCTGCCTCAAATACTCGAATGAATTCACTTCCAATAATCTTTCGCTTAGCTTCTGGATCGATAACGCCCGCTAGCGCAGCCATGAAGCGCGCCTTAGCATCTACAACTTTAAGTGTTACACCAGTTGATGCAACGAAATCCCGCTCGACTTGTTCGGCTTCACCCTCTCGAAGTAGCCCGTGATCTACAAATACGCAAGTTAATTGCGAGCCAACTGCTCGCTGCACAATTGCAGCAGCTACTGCCGAATCAACGCCACCAGAAAGGCCACATAAAACTCGGCCGGTGCCAACTAGAGATTTGATTCTCTCAACTTCAGTATTAACTATATTTTCAGAGTTCCAGGTTGGTTGACAGCCAACTGTTTCAATTAACCATTTACGTAAAATCTCTTGGCCGTTCTCTGAATGTAAAACTTCAGGATGAAATTGAACACCGGCAAATTTTGCATCAGCGCTCTCAAAAGCGATTATTGGAGTTTCGGATGTACTAGCCACCGCATTGAAACCTGCTGGTGTCGCAGTGACGCTATCGCCGTGGCTCATCCAAACGCTAAATTCTTTAGGTAGACCTTCTAATATTTTTGAATCTGAACTCTGCGAGAGCAAGGTGCGACCAAACTCTGATTTTCCAGTCTTAGTCACTGTGCCACCGAGCGCCGCAACCATTACTTGAAATCCATAGCAAATTCCAAAGATTGGAATTCCAGCTTCGAAAATTTTGGGATCTAGTTTTGGTGCGCCCTCTTCATAAACACTTGATGGACCACCAGAAAGAATTATTGCCTTTGGTCGCTTCTCGAGCATCTGGGAAATGGGCATGGTGAAGGGAACAATCTCTGAATAGACCTGAGCCTGTCGAACGCGACGAGCAATTAATTGAGCATATTGCGCCCCAAAATCAACTACTAAAACTAAATCATTGCCCGCAGAATTAGACACGATCAATTACAACTTCGACGCGCTGGAACTCTTTTAAGTCTGAGTAGCCAGATGTAGCCATTGCACGTTTTAGCGCACCAAATAAATTCATGCTGCCATCTGCAAGATGAGATGGTCCAAGAAGAATCTCTTCGAGTGTTCCAACTGTGCCGACTTGGACTCTATTTCCGCGCGGTAGTTCAAAGTGGTGTGCTTCAGAGCCCCAGTGCCAACCCATGCCTGGTGATTCAACTGCTTTAGCAAGTGGTGAGCCCATCATTACGGCATCGGCGCCACATGCAATTGCTTTTGCGATATCTCCAGATCTTCCAACTGAGCCATCTGCAATTACATGTACAAAACGACCACCTGATTCATCCATGTAATCGCGTCGAGCAGATGCAACTTCTGCAACTGCTGATGCCATTGGGACTGCAATTCCTAATACCGAACGCGTTGTATGAGCTGCTCCGCCACCAAAGCCTACGAGAACACCAGCGGCGCCAGCACGCATTAAATGGAGAGCTGCAGTACCTGTTGCACAGCCGCCAACAATTACCGGCACATCTAACTCATAGATAAATTTCTTTAAATTAAGTGGCGCAATCTGTGCAGATACATGTTCAGCGCTGACCGTTGTTCCGCGAATTACAAAGATATCGACACCAGCATCAATTACCGCCTTTGCATGTTCTGCAGTTCGTTGTGGTGAAAGAGCTGCAGCAACAGTTACGCCAGATGCTCGTATCTGTGCAATCCGCTCTTTGATTAGTTCTGGTCGAATAGGCTCAGAATATAGCTCTTGCATTCTGCGAATTGCTTTATCTTGTGGCATTGATGCAATCTCGCCAAGTTGAATCCGTGGATCTTCATGCCGAGTCCAGAGACCTTCAAGGTTTAAGACGCCTAGGCCACCAAGTTTTCCGATTGCAATCGCAGTTTCAGGTGAGACAACAGAATCCATTGGCGCTGCCATCATCGGTATTGAAAATTTATAGGCATCAATCTGCCAATTTATTGAAACATCTTCGGGATCACGAGTACGTCGACTCGGAACTATTGCAATATCATCGAATGAATAGCCAACTCGGGCTCGTTTTCCAGGTCCAATTTCAATTTCGTTCATGGCTACTTTCCTTTTCCGGTGTAGTTCGGTGCATCTGTTACATGAGATACATCGTGCGGATGACTCTCTTGAAGTCCTGCGGCTGTGATCTGAATTAGTAGGCCATTTTCCTTGAGATCAGCGATTGTTGGTGCGCCGGCATATCCCATTCCAGAGCGTAGGCCACCGACTAGCTGATGGACCATCTCGGCTACTGAACCACGGTAGGAAATTTTTCCTTCGATACCTTCAGGAACTAATTTATCTTCTGCAAGTACATCATCTTGCATGTAACGATCTTTGGAATAAGATTTTTTATCACCGCGTGATTGCATCGCACCAAGGGATCCCATACCGCGATAAGCCTTATATTTTTTGCCATCGACCTCTATGAGCTCACCCGGTGATTCATCACAGCCAGCAAGTAATGAACCAAGCATTACCGAGTCAGCGCCAGCAACAATTGCCTTTACGATGTCACCGGAATACTGCAATCCACCATCGGCAATAAGTGGGATGCTCGCCTTAACACAAGCTTTGTGCGCCTCCATGATTGCCGTTATTTGGGGAACTCCGACGCCAGCAACTACGCGAGTAGTACAGATAGATCCGGGACCAACGCCAACTTTAACGGCATCTACGCCAGCGTTAATTAAAGCCTGTGCGCCTTGCCGGGTTGCAATATTTCCACCAATAATTTGAATCTCTGGAAAGGCTTTCTTGATTCGAGCAATCGCATCTAAAACTGCTCGGTGATGGCCATGAGCAGTGTCAACAACTACTACATTTACCCCGGCCTCTATTAAAGCCGTTGCCCGAGCAAATCCATCATCACCAACACCAACAGCTGCTCCTACAAGTCCATGAGAAATTACGGACTTTACACTTTTGACTTGATCGGCAATCGGAAGATTTCTATGGATGATTCCAATTCCGCCAGCTTTAGCCATAGCAATTGCCATTGGCCCTTCGGTGACCGTATCCATGGCAGATGAAACAAGGGGAATTGAAAGTGAAATTTTCCGAGTTAGCCGAGTTCTGGTGTCGACCTCACTTGGTACAACATCTGAAGCATCAGGCAGAAGAAGGACGTCATCATATGTGAGTCCGAGCATTGCGACCTTGTCGCGAGCACCTTCAAGCATTGGGTAAGTCTAGTCAAAGATTTTAGGGCCATACCCCGAAACTAAAAGGCCCACAGATACAGGGCTTATTACTCGCCTATTTAAAGGGCTAGGGCTTGGCGAATCTGATCCCGGGCATCGCCAAGGCCAGTAGTCAAAATTGTTTTATCACTGATTAATTTATTACTGCTACGGCCGTTAGAAGCAGTCCAACCTGGACCTCCTAAGAAGACTCGAGGCGCTGGCCTAATCGATGGAAGTTTTTTTACAAAACTAAAGTCGGCGTTCTGACTTAGTTGTGCCCAGAGAAATATCACTGGTGGTGCGGTCTTAATGACAATCTGATTTATAGCCTCTTGTGGAGTTCTTGCGCCAAGAAAGATACATTTAATTTTTGCTTCGGCTAAAACTGCTGCGAGCGCAGTTAAAGCAAGTGAGTGCATCTCCTCGCCAATGCAAGCAAGTAAAACCGGCCGAGCATTCTTTGGTTTTGCTAAATTGCCAAAATTCTCACTTAATATTTTCTGGAGAATTTCACTGACCAGATGCTCAATCTCAATTCCAACTCCGGTTCGGGCCCAGTCATCACCAATCTCAGTTAGCAGCGGGGAGATCACCTCAACCCATGTTGCCTCAACTCCAATCTCTGCGATTGATTTACGAATTAGCCTTTCAATCTTCGTTTGATCAAATTTAGTTGCTGATTTATGGATTAGTTGAACTAAATCGCTTTGATCCTCTGACTTTTGACAGATTTTCTCTGCCGAACTCTTGCCATTTTTAATGGTCAGCTTCAGCGCCTTATCTGCTGCATCCTTAGGCGCGACGCCGGCAACTATCAACCTCGCCATTGCAGTTAGGCGTATTAAATCATTTGAGGAATATCTACGATGAGTACCGACGTTGTGTTTACTGGGGCCAATTCCATATCTACGGTCCCATGTACGAAGCGTGGAAGGTGCCACTCCAAGCCTGCGAGCTACTGCGGCAACTGTCAGAGCCTCGTTTGATTCAAGGGTCTCTAGTGCGCGATTCATGGCGTAATTCTCTCTAGTTGAAGTGAGGTTCGCCACTCGAAAGGCTTAAAAACTGCATAAAGTTAACCAGCTATATTGAACAACTTATGAAGCGGTTGTAGTATTCCCCCAAGGGATGAATGAATGGAGTGGAGTCGAAATGACTAGCCAAGTGCAACCAAGACCAATTGCTTCTGATTGGGCGTGGCAAGAGTCTGCTGCTTGCCGTGAACTTCCAACCGAGATGTTCTTCTACACCGATGGTGAGCGAGGGCCGCGTCGCAAAAATCGCGAGAATGCCGCAAAAACTATTTGTGCTGCATGCCCAGTGATTCAAGCTTGTCGCAAGCAGGCACTTTCTTTGGCCGAGCCTTATGGAATTTGGGGCGGACTTACTGAAGAGGATCGCCTACTTATTTTAAATCGGAACCAGAAAACTCAGGCGGAGTCTTTTTCAACTGCTTCTTAAAGTTAAATTCTGGTCAGGTTCCAAGCTCTAACACCGCCGACAATTCCGGCAGCATTTGGCACGATTACTACGTCATCGCCAATTAGCTCGAGAATATCTGGGCGAATTCGGCGTGCATTTCCACCACCTAAATAGAGGCGGTCCCAGTGAAAGACTGGGCGCAGATCAGTAACCATTGCGCGAATTCGGCGAGACCAGAATGAGTCGCCTAGCCTGCGACGTTCATGCTCACCAATCCATTCATCATAAATTGTTGACCTTCGAATTGGGGCATGTGAAAGTTCGATATGCGGCGCAAGCTTTCCACCATCAAATACTGCGCAACCAAGGCCAGTACCAAGTGTGAGTACAACTTCAAAACCAGAGCCCGCAACTACGCCGGCGCCATGCACTTCGGCATCATTTAACATAAGAGTTGGAAGCCCAAAAGATTCTTGGACTAAGCTTCTAAAATCTAAACCCTTCCAGGCGTAATAAAGTTCTGGATCAACCTTGGTACGTGGCCCCTTAACATTTATGTAATGCGGGGTATTTACGACAACACCGTGTCGTACCATTCCTGGAAAACCAACTGTTATGCGATCTGCCTTTGGCAACTTCGCAGAAATCTTTTTAAAGACTTCAATTAAGCCAGCTGGTGTAAGTGGATATGGGGTTGGAACCGCTACAGCCGGTGCATGCATGGTGCCATCTTCATCAAGTACCGACGCCTTGATGCTCAAGCCTCCGCAGTCGATGCTAAGCGTCATAGTTGGAGAAGAACTCATGTGCTAATTAAACCAATAAATAAGGCCTCACACTAATGAAAGTTGTGAGGCCTTAATTTTTAAGCGTTAACTAGCGAGAATGTCCGCCTGGTCCATGGCTATGACCATGTCCACTTGCTTCTTCCTTCTTATCTTCAGGAGTCTCGAATACGAGAGCTTCTGTTGTGATAAACATTGCTGCAATTGAAGCGGCATTTGCTAAGGCAGAACGAGTCACCTTCACTGGATCAATTACGCCAACCTTTACTAGGTCTTCGTAAATTTCAGTTCCAGCATTGAAACCTTCATTTGGTTTCATAGTGCGTACCTTTGCAACTACGACATAACCCTCGTGGCCAGCATTCTCTGCAATCCAACGAAGTGGTTCATCACATGCCTTGCGAACTAGTCGGACTCCGACTGCTCGGTCGCCCTCCATGCCAAGATCCTTATCGAGAGCTGATGCTGCGTGCACAAGTGCCGCGCCACCACCAACAACGATTCCCTCTTCAACAGCTGCTCGAGTTGCAGAGATTGCATCTTCAAGGCGATGCTTCTTCTCTTTTAACTCAACTTCAGTGTGTGCTCCGACTTTTATAACGCAGACGCCACCAGCAAGCTTTGCAACCCGCTCTTGTAGCTTCTCGCGATCCCAATCAGAGTCAGTGTTCTCAAGTTCATTTCGAATCTCTTGAACTCGGGCGCTAACTTGGGCCTTATCTCCGGCGCCATCAACAATAGTTGTGTTGTCCTTAGTGATAACAACGCGGCGAGCGCGGCCAAGTAGATCAATAGTTACTTGCTCAAGCTTTAAGCCAACCTCGGCTGTAATTACCTGACCACCGGTAAGAATTGCGATGTCCTGCAACATTGCCTTACGGCGATCGCCAAATCCTGGAGCTTTAACCGCTGCTGAGGTGAATGTTCCGCGCATCCGGTTTACTACAAGAGTAGAGAGCGCCTCGCCTTCAACATCTTCAGCAATAATCAGAAGTGGCTTTCCGGCTTGTGAGACCTTCTCTAAAATTGGAAGAATCTCAGCCAGGGCCGAAATCTTTCCACCAGAGATTAGGACATAAGCATCTTCTAGAACGGTCTCCATGCGATCGGCATCAGTTACAAAATAAGGCGAGATATAGCCCTTATCAAACTGCATACCTTCGGTGAAATCTAGCTCTAGTCCAGTAGTTGAAGATTCTTCAACAGTGATAACACCATCTTTGCCGACCTTGTCCATAGCCTCTGCGATGAGATCGCCAATAGCTTTATCCTGAGCTGAGATTGTCGCGACGTCTGCAATCTGAGACTTGCCACTTACCGCAGTTGAATTCTTCTTTAGCTCCTCAGAGACAGCTTTTACAGCAGCCTCAATACCAATCTTGATATCCATTGGCTGGGCGCCTGCCGCAAGATTGCGAAGACCTTCCTTAACCATGGCCTGAGCCAGAACTGTTGCAGTAGTTGTTCCATCGCCAGCGACATCATTGGTCTTCTCTGCAACTTGCTTTACAAGTTGAGCGCCCATGTTCTCGGCTGGATCAGAGAGTTCAATCTCCTTGGCGATTGTTACGCCGTCATTTGTAATTAGTGGTGCGCCATATGACTTTGCAATAACAACGTTGCGACCCTTAGGTCCAAGAGTTACTTTTACAGTGTCAGCGAGAATGTTGACACCGCGCTCCATTGCGCGACGAGCTTCTTCATCAAAATTTAGCGTTTTACCCATGCGCTATTACTTCTTTTCAATAATAGCTAGTACATCGCGAGCTGAGAGCACAAGGTATTCCTCGTTGTTGTACTTAACTTCAGTTCCGCCATACTTGCTGTAGAGAACGACATCGCCAACTTTTACATCCATTGGTGTGCGAACGCCATCATCAAAACGACCTGGACCAACTGCAATTACGGTGCCTTCTTGTGGCTTCTCTTTTGCAGTATCTGGAATTACTAGGCCTGAAGCAGTTGTCTGCTCGGCTTCATTTGCCTTAACGACTAGGCGATCTTCTAGTGGCTTGATGGTTACGGCCATGATTTCTCCTTCGAGTTGTCTACGTATTTTTGGTACGTATATTGATTACTTATTTAATAATCGGTTTTCCGCTCTATGCCAGCGCTGCAATTAGCAGACTGACCCTTCGAGTGCTAACGCAAACTCTAAAGCAGGCTTGGCAAGGCGTCAAAATATGGGTTTAGTGATGCCCGAGCTTGAGCTAGCCTCAAATCCGATCTCAGAGGGCGCTAAGCCCTTTGCTAGCGCCAGCGAGCCCAGAGCCGCAACCATCGCCCCATTATCGGTACAAAGGGCCATAGGTGGAATTCGCAGATTCAGGCCGGCCCGCTCTGATCGCTCTTGGGCCAGAGCCCTTAGCCGGCTATTTGCCGCAACCCCGCCCGCAATTATGAAAGTCTCAATTCCAGTCTCCTTGGCTGCCCCAATTGCTTTTAAAAGTAAGACATCTACGACCGCCTCCTGAAATGATGCCGACACATCAGCGCGGATATGCTCTGGAGTCTTTGCTAAGTATCTAGAGACTGCAGTCTTTAGGCCAGAGAAGGAGAAGTCATATTTATGCTCTGCTAAATCTTTAGCAAGAGTTAAACCTCTTGGAAAATCAATCGCATCTGGATTTCCAGATCTTGCATCTAAATCGATTGCTGGGCCACCTGGAAAACCAAGCTCCAAAATTCTTGCAATCTTATCGAAGGCCTCACCTGCGGCATCATCAATAGTAGATCCAAGTACATCTACATCACTGGTTAAATCATTGACTTGCAAAATTGAGGAGTGACCGCCGCTAACCAAGAGCGCGATTGCAGGATCTAATTTATGATCTGAATTTAATGAATCAACTGCGATGTGGGCAGATAGATGATTGACGCCATAAAGCGGTTTACCAAGTGCTAAAGCTAATCCAGCGGCGCTTGAAGTTCCGACAAGTAGTGCGCCTATTAACCCAGGACCAGCAGTAACAGCAAAGGCATCGATATCTGAAAGTGCCACTTTTGCTTCAGCTAGGGCTTGGCGAATTACGTTCGGCATTGCCTCTAGATGCGCCCGGCTCGCAATCTCAGGCACAACACCGCCAAATCTTGCATGCTCTTCAACGCTAGATGAGATTACATTTGCCAACAAGTTTCGACCAGAGACAATTCCTACCGCAGTCTCATCACAAGAAGTTTCGATTCCTAGAACTAACGCGCCAGAACCTTTCATTTCAGCTCCTTGCGCATAACAATCGCAGTCTTACCAGGACCGTAATAATCTTTACGCCTTGAGATCTCGATAAGCCCAAATGATCTATAAAGTGGGATCGCAGACTCATTACCAACCCGAACTTCTAACATTATGGCTTCACATTTCTGAGTGCGACACCAATCTATTAACCTCCGTAGAAGCTCGCGCCCGATACCTTTACGGCGATGCCCATCTGCAACGGTTATGGTCAATACATCTGCAACGCCGGCCAAATCTGCAACGCCGGCATAAGCGATAAGTTCGCCGCTAAATTCTGCTGCTAAATACATCCGATTTTTCCCAGAATATTCCTCTCTGAGCTGCGCCATTGTCCAAGCATCACTTCCATATGCAGCCTTCTCGATTGCGAATGCTGGAACTAAATCCATCTGGGTGAAGGCTCTAAATTTAACTCCGACTGGGGCGGGATAAGCATCTGGTCGCCGCACATAAATTGGTTGTTCGTAAGTTTTGCCCGTTGCGGCAATTTCGATAAAGGCAGTTGGATCCGGATATTCGCCATCTGCTTCACCATAAATTGGTAATTGCAAAGTCACTAACTCGACTGGTTGACAGACCTTGGGTTCACCAATTCGCAGGCCACTTGTATATCTGGCATAGAAAATTTCTCGACGTCTAGCATCAACTGCAACAATAAAATCCGGGTCAGATATCTGACTTGCGATTGCATCAAGACTACATACCCCGACACATTTAATACCGCGTGCAAATGCAAAGCTCTGGGCAAAAGCAATCCCTGCGCGAAGGCCGGTAAATGGACCTGGCCCCATCCCCACTATTACTTCATCAATCTTGGTATCTGCCTTGATGTGATCAAGTGCCTTTGCAACCAGCTTGGATATCGCCTGGCCATGAGCGAGGGCGCCATCTTGGTGCTCTTGAAAGAGAATTTCACTATCACTTACAACTGCAATGCTAGTTCTAGATGTTGAAGTATCTATGAGTAGGAAAGTTCTCATATTGCAAAACTCTCAAAGCGAGCGCCGTGACCAATTATTAAGAGCTCTCGTTGATCCTCTAAATTACCAAATCCTATTTTGATCTCTAAGTACTCATCAGATAATCGATTAGCTAATCCTTCGCCCCATTCGACTACAGTGATACTTGTCGGAAGTAGGCTCTCTAAATCTAATTCATCAAAGAGCGCAGTTACCTCACCCTGTAATCGATAAGCATCCACATGTACTAAAGCAGGTTGGCCCTCATGGATTCGAGAGATTACAAAGGTTGGTGAAGTTATGCCTGAAATACCTAGCGCCTTACCAATGCCTTGAGTTAGCGCAGTCTTGCCGGCGCCAAGTGGACCGGAGAGAATAACTAGATCACCAGCCCTTAATTTGGCGCCGATTGCCTGGCCGGTGGCCTGCATCTCGAGTACCCCATTTATTTCAAACATAAGTGAAGATTACCTGTAGTTAAAGCAGAAAAAAGCGGGGCCGGTATAAACCGACCCCGCTCGCTCTGAGCTATTTAACTATTGAGGAATTAATCCTCGTATTTGAGTTCAGTAGCTTGATAATCCAGATCTGTATTTAGATATGGTGTGCGCTCAAGATAAGAACTTAGAGAATTACGTCCTGGAACCTTTCCACTCTTAGCTGATTTAGCTAGCAGATGGACCCAAGTTAGCAACTGCTCCTTCGTGAACCTTTCGTGACCAACACCTGATGGCGCTGCTGTAGCGGTCAAGTTAGGAGCTCCGGTTGCAGTGAATGTTGTGTAGGTCTCAGGTGTCATCGCATACATTGCTACGGTATTCCAAACTGGCTTGCTCTTTAATAGTTTAGAGATATCTGCAACAGACTTAGCAGCATCTATTTCTTTCTGCCAAGCAGCGAGTCTAGTTTCATAGGTTGCCATAGCCCGCTTTAGATATAGCGTGGTATTTCCTGGCAAGACCAGACGATCTGCCTCATTTGAGAGCAATATAACTGGCTTGTTGGTATCAGTCTTTGACTTATCAAGGGCAGCTATTTTAGCTAGTGCCGTTGCATCACCGGTTACCCGAGGAGACATTGCAAGCATTCCAAGCATTGCGTTGATTGCATCATCACCAGATAGACCTAGGTTAAATCGACCTAGATCAGCATCTGATAGAAGTGCGGCAAAGTCAGTCTTGGTATTGTCATAGAAGCCTGCGCCTACAACTTCTGAGACTGCCTGACCACCGAAGTATGCGGTACCTAGGAATTCTTGAGCATTCTCTAGAATTGCAACCGTTCCATTGATACTTTGTTCTGGAATTAGCGCGCTAGTTGAGATTCCATCCATATGTGAAGACTTCGTTGGAATTCCGGCAATTAACCCTGCAAGCAAGAGCGCAGAGCGTTGTGGGATACCAGAGCCAACAAGTGGAGCTGGATATGCAAGTGGTTTTGAACCAAGATCTACTGACCATTGCGTAAGAAGGGCAGCAACTTTTGCAAAGTCACCTAGCACTGCCATATGTCCTGGCACGCCCTTTGTGCCCATAACTGCGCAGCCCTTGATTGTTGGATCAAAGAAGACGCTAAAGATATAGAAAAGGTCGCAACCAGATTTAAGTTGGTTATCGATTGTTGGCGTTACAGCAGCAAGAAGCCCGACTGCATCTGCAGCATCTGGATATTTATCCATAAATGGCGTTAGCACTGCGCCTGCCATTGACGATCCATATACAACTGTCTTTTTAATAGAGATTCTTGCCTTAGTGATAGTTATGAGCTCATTTAGCATCTCTACGCAGTCTGCAGTATTCCAACCATGCAGTCCACCTGTTGAGCAATCAAATGCAGCAAGGCCATACCCGCGGCGGAGCATGTCCTTAGAAGTATCTACTGCTCCAGCGGGCGCCATCTGTTCAACGCTTCTTGGTGGTACATACCCTGGGTATGGATATGAGGGGCGGATGCCGTGCTGCCAGAAGAAGAATGTTCCATCAAAACTATTAGGAACAATTGTTCTGTATGCCGCTCCAGTGCTCAGTGTGCCGTTGCAGGTAATAGTTCCAGCATTAGAATCTGTAACACAGACGGGATCTGCAGCTTGCGCAGGAGCCGCAACAGCGACAACTAGGCCGGATGAAATTAGAGCGGTTGCTCCAACAGTTGCTATTAGCTTCTTGAACTTATTGATTTTCATTTTTATCCTCACGCAACCTTTGGAAGTGCATCAGCAGAAATTGCTGGGCGCTCGTATTTGGAGACTGTTACTGGGCCATTCGCAGAATCGGTTGTGTAAACAACGCGCTTTCCATCAACTGGCTGTAGGACTGTTGCGGCGTCATATTCACCAATCCAGTAGCCGGTAAATGCTTCATGGGTAGTTTTTGAGTAGGCAAGTGGTGAAAATGCTGCGCTGCTTAACTTTGAACCCTTGTTCTCTAGGTACTTAATTAACTTTGCGCGAGTTAGCTTCTTCTTCTTGTCAGCACCCATGAGGGCAGCGGTAGCAAGGTATGCAATATTCATGCCCTGCATAACATTATTATCCCATCGCTTATCTGCGCCGGTATTGAACTCATCATTGATTTTCTTGAATGCCTTTACATATTCATCCTCTTCATCGCCCGGAGCTGGTGCGTGTGAAGCTGAAATAGTTCCAGCAAGCATTGCAGCACTTGTGGCTAGAGGTACCTTCCGTGCCCCAAGAATTGTCTGGAATGTAGTCGCATCTGCGCCAACGCTAATTACCGCCCATTTTTCTGGTTTGTAACCAACTGCATTAGCTGTTGCGTATGCAACGGCGGTAGCAGATGAGACCGCAGCAATAATGACAACTTCTACGCCATTTGCCTTGAGTTGCGACATCTGACTTACAAGTCCGAGTGAGCCTTGAGTACCTGCAATAAATGAAGCGGCGGTCTTCTTGGCTTCAAACTTTAAGCCCGATGTAATTAGACCGGCCATAGCATTGCGACCAAAGTCATCTGATTGATACAAGATACCAATCTTCTTATCAGGGTGTTTCTCTTGCAAGTACTTACCTAGAATCTTCGCTTCAACTGTGTAAGTACCTAGACCACCAAATGTTGTTGGATATTTCTTTGGGTCGGTATAGAAACCGCTGTAACCACTATTTACAAAGATATCTGGGATCTTGCGGCGATTAATGTCTTTGATTACAGAGACGTGAGTCTGGGTTCCGATTGAACCGAAGAATGCAAAAATCTTATCTTCATTAATTAATTTTGATGCGGTGCTAATAGTTAGACCTGCTTTATAAGTATCGTCTTTGACGACTAGCTTTATATTGCGGCCATTTATGCCACCCTTTGAATTCACGTAGTCAAAGTAGGCACGCGCTGCGTCATCTACCTTGTTATAACCTGGACTTGCCGGACCGGTTTCTGGCAATTGCATGCCAAGGACGATTTCAGTTGCTGAAATACCTGGATCGCCTGCGGCTGATGCCGAAACGCTGCTAATTGTTAGAGACCCCACGAGCGCTGATGCGACAACGGTGAGAATCAGAGGTTTGCGAAGATTCACTGCATTCACTCTTTCTATTGCTCTCTTGCCACGGGCCAATTATTTGATGCCCGTGGGTCCAGGCAGATGTGCCTGAATCTGAACAAAGATTAACGCGGGGTAACGGTCAAGTGAAGGCCTATTGGGTACAAATTGGTAACAATTTGGTATCAGATACCCTCAATTTAGGGAAAATCCTAAATTCTGAGAGTTAATAGAAAGTCAGTGCTTTTTATGGTGGCGCAGATGCTCCAGGCTTCCAGCTGCCCCTCGTGGATTTAATATCACGGTTAGAAGCAGTAGGGCTCCGAGAATCAGAGCAGGCAGATGTGTGCCGATGCTCTCTGATATTTCGAGGCCTCCTGAAATCTTCTCAATAATGTCAGGGAGATAGACAACCACAAAGGTGCCAAAAATTGCGCCGCCGATCGAGCGAAGGCCCCCGATTACCGCAGCCGTTAGAAGAGTGAGCGAAAGGTCAGTTGGATAGACGCTTGGCGCAACTAGCCCCCTAAAACCATAGAGCGCACCCGCAAGCCCAGCAAGGGCAGATGCACATACAAAAACTTTTACCTTTGAGCGGCTGATATTAATACCACTTAGCGCCGCCGCAACTTCATTATCTCTAACTGCCCGCCAGCTTCGCCCGGTTCTAGAATTTGAGAGATTTAATACTGCGATAAGTGCAAGTGCGGTAAATGGAAGTACGGCGTAAAGCGACCACTCTTCGATAGTAATTTCACCGACTAAATTTGAAAGCCACTCTGGTGGTACTCCGTAATCTACGCTAAAGCCAACATCACCACTAAAGAAGCCCTCAAAGCGAACCGCAATAGATGGTATTGCAAGTGCCATAACTAAGGTCGTGCCTGCTAAATAAGGTCCGCTCAATCTTGCTGCTGCCAACCCCAGGAATAATCCAAAGAGCGCCGAGATAAAAATTGCCAAGAAAAAAGCGAGCCACATATTTATTCCAAGCCGAACGACAAGGAGTGCGGCGCCATATCCACCAACAGCCATGATTGCACCTTGGCCAAGTGAGATCTGACCAGATGCTCCGGTAAGCAATGTAATTGAGAGTACAGCGATTAATAGCATCGAGACATTTGCTAACTGGGTCTGATTGTATGGACCAAATTGTGCACTTAAGGCGATGAAAAATGCAAAAAGTAAGGCACCAAGAATAGAGCTGCGACGCCCGATAACTTTCGGCTTGAGATTTAAATACTTAGACACGACGCACCTCTTTACTCCCCAATATTCCTTGTGGACGCACGAAAAGTGCAAACAGTAAGAAGAGCAGGATTGCGATAAAGACATTTTCTGGCGCACTGTAAACACTGACAAATGAGATTACATATCCAAGAATAAAACCGCCTAAGACTGCTCCGGCAAGACTTGTTAAGCCCCCGACTACTGCGGCAGTAAAGCCAATTATAAGAAGTAGATCTAAGGTATTTGGTGAGAGGTTAGTTCTTGGAGTTATGAGCAGTCCTGCTAGTGATGAAGCGGTACCAGAAATTATCCATCCTAAGGTGCGAACCCAACTAACCTTAATTCCACTTAATCGAGTAACTTCAGGATTTAAGGCACTTGCTCGCATTGCAAGACCCATCCCAGTTTTTGTGAAGAATATAGTGGTTAGAAGTAGGGTAAAGAACACAACTGCGATTACAAAGAGATCAAAACTTGTTATTGCTAAGTTGGTGCTACCAAATGAAATTGGATTAGGTTGTACTGGTCCAGGAAATCCTCGCTCCTCGCCAGCCCAAATTATTCCGGCTAAAGCCTTTAAAATTCCTAAAATTCCAAGTGACGCAATTATGGGAATTGCATTTCGCATCGACTGGCTATTTAAGAGTTGTGAATTCTTGCGAGAGGTAAGTGGCCGCATTAACCCTAAATCAACTAGCCCTCCAAGTAAGCCTCCGGCTGCTAGTGCAACTACAAATGCACTCCAGTATGAATAATCATTCTGAATCATTTGTGAGGCGATATAAGTTGTAAACATTGCTTGGCCCATCTGCGCAAAATTAACAACTCCGGCCCCGCGCCATACCAGAACTAATCCAAGTGAGACCAGGGCATAGATCGAACCCTGGGCTGTTCCGGAAAATATCGCAGTAAGTAAGGACTCCATTTAATATCCTAAATAAGCAGTTCGAAGCGCAGAGTCATTAATCAACTCTCTTGCTGGGGCATCTGCAACTACTTTACCAAGCGCTAATAAAATTCCGTGCTCAGCAACTTTAAGTGCAGTATTGGCATTCTGCTCAACTAGTAGAACAGTAAGTCCGGTATTGCGACATAAGTTATTTATGATTTCAATAATTTGAGCAGTGATAAGTGGTGCAAGTCCAAGTGATGGTTCATCTAGTAAAAGTAGCTTTGGCCTTGAAACTAGCGCTCTACTTATGGCAAGCATCTGTCGCTCGCCTCCCGATAGCGAACCAGCTGGCTCATTTCGGCGGTCATAGAGAAGCGGAAATAGCTCGTAAACCTCTGTCGTAGCTTTAGCTAAATCACCACGCGCAATGCGCTTTCGAAATAGTCCACCGAGTTCAATATTTTCAGCAACGCTCAGCTGCGAGATTACGGCATGACCTTCGGGAACCTGGGTGATTCCACCACGAACAATGGCCTCAACGCTCATCCTTGTTAGCTCTTTATCAAACCATTGAATCGTTCCACTTGTTGGTCTTTCAAGTCCAGAGATTGTGCGAAGTAGCGTGCTCTTTCCGGCGCCATTTGCGCCAATTACCGTGGTTATGACTCCAGGTTTAGCCTGAAAGGAGATGTCGTCTAGAGCTTTGATTGAGTCATATTGAGTTACAAGGTTTTTAATAGTAAGCATCAGGCAATCAAATCCGAATTCTGATCGTTTTTATCACTGTTACCCAAATAAGCTTCAACAACAGCTGGGTTCTGCTTGATCTCATCGTAGGTACCCGTTGCAATCGACTTGCCAAAATTTAGAACAGTTACTGAATCAGAAATCTCGCGAACGAAGTCGACATGATGCTCAACAATTAATACTGCGCAGCGGCGTTTAATCTCTTTAATTAGTGCGGCAAGGGCGTCGATATCATCTTGGCCTAAGCCTGCTGCAGGCTCATCTAATAACAATAATTTAGGAGTTGCTACAAGTGCCCTAGCTAGTGAAACTCGCTTTGAATCTGGATAGCTCAATTCTGAGGGCTTACTATTTATTAACGCGCTCGCACCAGTCCACGCAAGTGCTTCTTCAGCACGCTCTCTTAGTTCAGCTTCAACTCTGCCAGAGAGGCCAAAGAGTTCTCGGAAGAAATTTGCTCTGTAATGTTTATCTGCTCCCACCATTACATTTTGTATTACTGAAAGTTCGTTAAATAATCCAACGCCTTGTAGAGTTCTGGTGATTCCAAGATTTGCTAGCTCATGTGGTTTTGGAAATGGGCGCGCAATTCCTTCAAACTCAAAGGTCCCAGTAGTGCTCTTTACTAAGCCTGAAATGCAATTAAATAACGTGGTCTTTCCGGCGCCATTTGGTCCTATTAATCCAACTACGCTATTTCTTTCAACACTTATTGAGACGTCGGTAAGTGCTCTAACTCCTCCAAATGATACTGAGAGGTTCTTGAGAGATATTAGTTGTGAACTCACGTGTAGATTCTAGGCACGCGAGAGGCGATTCGCGTGACAATTTCATAATTAATTGTGGAACTCGCAGTTGCCCAGTCATCAATTGAGTAACCAATTTCACCAAATACTTCTGCGATATCACCTGCCTGGGCCTTGGAATCTGGCCCTAAATCCACGACAAATTGATCCATAGATACTCTGCCAATAATTGGCGCCTTCGCACCTGCAACAAATACCCCGGCCTGATTTGAGGTGTTCCGTGGAATGCCATCTGCATAGCCCATTGTGATAATTGCAAGTTTTGTATCGCGAGAAGTCCGCTCACTCTGACCATATCCAACTGGGGTTCCGGCAGGAACTCGCTTAACTAGATGTAGCTCTGACTTTAATCTCATCGCGGGTTTTAAACCAAGTTTTGCTGAACTGCCTAAATTATTTAGATCTGGACTTAGCCCATACATCGCTATACCTAGGCGAATAATATCTTGGTGCGAGTTTTCATTTGTTAGCGCGGCTGCAGAATTTGCAATATGAAGATATTTTGGATTGACTCCTACCTCGCGCAGCTGCGCAAGTTTCTTACTAAATTCAACTTCCTGCTCCTTATTAATTGCGGCACCTGGCTCATCTGCTGATGAGAAATGTGACCAGAACCCAACAACTTCTACATCAGCACCAGATATCGCAGCTAGGAATGTAGACCACTCATCTAGTAAACCGCCCCGTGACATTCCGGTATCAACTTCAATATGAATCCGAGCTCGCTTCTTTGCAGCCTTACTAGCTGCAACTATCAATTCAAGGTGGCGTAATGATGGTACTGCTAGATCAATATCTGATTCGATTGCTAACTTAAAATCTGAACTTGGTGGCGTAAGCCAAGCAATTATTGGAACTTTAATTTCAGCAGCTCTAAGCACAAGTGCCTCTTCAAGTAAGGCAACTCCAAGCCAGGTGGCGCCAGCGTTAATAGCTACCTTTGATACTGGGACTAACCCATGGCCGTAAGCATCGGCCTTTACGACTGCAAGAATTTGCGCCTCGGTGCTGCGCTTTATTAATGAAACATTATCTGCGATGGCCCTTAGATTTACTTCGACAAATGCCCGCATTAATCTGCCTCAACAATCACCATTGCTGATGCGATTCCACCATCGTGAGAGAGCGTTAAGTGCACACTAAATTCTGCTAGCCGCTCTGCCATCTCACCATTAAATACAAAGTTAGGTTTGCCGCTATCTTCACTGACTATTTCAGCCTCCTGCCAATTAAAAGCTGCCTTGGCATTTAGCGCCTTAGCTAGCGCCTCTTTAGCCGCAAATCTCGCTGCTAAACTAGAGATCTTTAGCTTTGATTCGCTCTCGGTAAATACCCGATTTAACAGGCCGGGCGTACGGTTTAATGAATCTTGAAATCTTTCGATTGCTACTACATCGATGCCGATGCCAATTATTTTTCCCATTTCAATTCACCAAGTCTGACTCTCCGCTTAGGAAGGTTGTTTCTCTGAAGGGACAAATCTATCCACTGCAATTATGGCAACTAAGAGTGCGCCACCGATAAATACGCCACCGAGCAAATCTGAGAACCAGTGCGTATTTCTGATTAATGAAACTACAACTACGGTGGCTGTAATTAGGCCAACAATTGGATAGAGCTTTAACCCTTGAAATGGCGCCCGGTTTGTATATCGATAGATTAAATATGCTAAAAGTCCCCAACTCAAGAGCGCATTGGAAGCATGTCCGCTTGGATATGACATCCCACCTGCCTGTAGCACATCAATATATAACCGAGGTTTAGTCCGGCCGATAATCAATTTTGTAGCACCAACGACAAGGTTTAGTGATAAAACTGCCAGAAGCGAGAGATTAAAAGGGCGAAAAGATTTAAAGCGCCAACCAATAATCGCAGATGAGATCAGAAGAATAGTTGCAGTAAGCCAGCGCAAACCTAGATCATCTAAGGCAATTAGAATATGGCCAGCGAAGCCTTCGAACTGAGGATTCTTAAGATTAAGAATGTAATGATCTAATTCATAGAGCCAACCTCTGGTCAGTACTTGTTGGGTTATAAATGCAAAACCTAAGAAGAGAAGTCCAGAGACGCGAAGGGCATGAAACATTTCCTGGCGGCGGCGGGCTAGTTGTTCTGTAGTCATTTCACTCAACTGTAACTGATTTTGCTAAATTACGAGGTTGGTCTACATCATTTCCCCGGGCTAGCGCCATCTCATAAGCAATTACTTGAAGCGGAACTACGGCGAGGACTGGTTGCAAAAATTCGTGAGTACTTGGAATTCGAACCATGTGGTTGGCTAAAGTAACCTCAGCATCGCCAATCACAATTACAACTGCTCCCCGGGCCTTAACCTCAGCAATATTTGATGCCATCTTCTCGGCGAGCAGCGAACCAGTGGTAGGCATAATCGCTACAACTGGTGTTCCACTTTCAATTAGAGCAATTGGTCCGTGCTTGAGCTCTCCCCCAGCAAATCCTTCGGCATGCATGTATGCAAGTTCCTTTAACTTCAAAGCACCTTCAAGGGCCGTTGGAAACCCGACATTTCGACCAAGAAAGAGCATTGAAGTTGCAGCGCTGAAATTTCTGGTAAGTGCACGTAGTGGTTCTACAGTTTCAATTATTTGCTCTACCTTGGCTGGCAATCTACCAAGCTCGTCTTCAATTTCATTAATTAACTCGGCAGACATGGTCCCCCGAGTTCGCCCGAGATGTAGTCCCAATAAATACATAGCAATTAATTGAGTAGCAAAGGCCTTTGTTGACGCAACTGCAATTTCTGGGCCAGCATGTGTATATAGAACTGCATCTGCCTCGCGCGCAATAGTTGAGCCATTCGTATTACATACTGCAAATATTCGAGCGCCCTTGGCTTTGGCATATCTCATAGCCATCAAGGTATCCATAGTCTCACCTGACTGTGAGATTGGAATTACTAAAGTTTTACTATCAACACTTGGATCCCGGTAGCGATACTCAGATGCTAATTCAACATCTACCGCTATATCTGCCCATTTTTCTATTGCATACTTTCCAACTAGGCCTGCATTAAATGCAGTACCACATGCAATTATTACAACTTTCTCTATACCTTCAAATGAAATACCACTTGTTGCCGTCGCATCTAGGCCATTGATTCTACCCAGCAAAGTGTCAGCAATTGCCTTGGGTTGTTCAAATATCTCTTTGAGCATAAAGTGATCAAAGCCACCGCGTTCAGCTGCGCTTGCATCCCAGGTTATTTCATATTCGTTATGCTTCAGAATTTTTCCAGTCAAATCAGTTATAACAATGGAGTCAGCAGTTATATCTGCAATTTCATCTTGGCCTAGTTCAAGTGCTCGTTTTGTATATGTGATAAATGCTGAAACATCTGAAGCTAAAAAATTCTCACCATCGCCAACTCCGACGACTAAGGGTGAATTTCTACGCGCCCCAACTATTCGCCCTGGCTCATCACTATGAATTGCAAGTAGCGTGAATGAGCCACGCAATTTCTTACATACATCTCGCATCGCAGCTGCAAGATCGCCATTATTATTTTTACGCGCATCACTAAGTAGGTGAGCTACTGCCTCAGAATCAGTCTCTGATTTAAAGTTATGTCCAGCACTTTGAAGATCTGCTCTTAACTCTAAATAATTCTCGATTATTCCATTATGGATTACAGCTAACTTTCCATCGTTATCTAGATGCGGATGTGCATTTAGATCAGTAGGACCACCATGAGTCGCCCATCTGGTGTGGCCAATTCCGCTATGTGATTTAGGGATTGACGCCCCTAGCGCTTCCTCAAGATTGGCTAATTTTCCAGCACGTTTTTCTACCCAGAGTTTCTCACCAGCATTTACTACAAGCGCAATTCCTGCTGAATCATATCCACGGTACTCAAGTTTTCTGAGTCCCTCTAGAACTGGAGTAATTGCAAGTGCGCTCCCGGTGTAACCAACGATGCCACACATTGAAAGGACTCCTTAATTATTTTTAAGAATTTTTAAACCTAGCTAAGTTCAGATTTTACTAATGCCCCAAGTTTTTCTGCGATCTCTTCTGCCTGGCTCAAGGTACTCGCCTCAACCATAACCCTGACTAGGGGCTCTGTACCTGAGGCGCGGAGCAATATGCGACCAGATGTTCCTAGTTCGTCCTCAAATTGACTTACTGCCGATGCAAGTGCTTTTGAGGTTGAGAGCTTAGATTTATCTACATCCTTAATGTTGAGCAAAACCTGAGGAAAGCGCTCCATAATTTCTGCTAGTTGGGCTAACGATTTCTTCTGGCCTGCCATCACTGACATTAATTGCAGCGCAGTTAGTAGTCCATCACCGGTATTTGCAAAGTCGCGCAAAATAATATGGCCTGATTGTTCGCCGCCTAACTTATGTCCATTGGCTAACATTTTTTCAAGTACGTAGCGATCACCGACGGAAGTGGCTTCAAAGGAAATTCCATTCTCGGACATCGCCTTGATAAATCCAAGGTTGGACATCACAGTTCCTACGACAGTTGGAACCTTCATCTCTTTTGCCAGGATGGCCAGGATGAAATCGCCATCGATTAGCCTTCCGGAAGCGTCAATAGCTAAGCAGCGATCTGCATCACCATCATGTGCTATTCCAAGGTCAGCGCTATGCTTCTTAACTTCAGATATTAAGTTCTCTAGATGAGTAGAGCCACAATTCTCATTTATATTTAAACCATTAGGTTGATTCGAAATTGCAATCACTTCGGCGCCAGCTCGGGCATAAACTTCGGGAGCAACTTCAGATGCTGCGCCATTTGCGCAATCAACAACGAGCTTTAAACCCGAAAGATTTACCTTCAGCGAAGATAGAAGGTGGAAGATGTATCGTTCAGCGGCAGATTCATCGACAATCACACGTCCAACGCCTCTACCTGTTGGGCGGTCCCATGGTTCATTCAAGCGAGCCTCGATTGCGGCTTCTAATGAATCATCTAATTTTCCGCCGCCTTTGGCAAAGAATTTGATTCCATTATCTGGCATTGGATTATGGGATGCGCTAATCATTACGCCAAGATCTGCGCCACTTGTAGCAACTAGATGCGCAATTGCAGGAGTTGGAAGTACACCTACTTTGTAGACATCGACTCCGGCGCTGGCTAGCCCGGCGACAATCGCGGCTTCAAGAAATTCTCCAGAGGCCCGGGAATCTTGTCCGACAATAGCTTTTGGTCGGTTCTTGGAGATTGCGCCAACTTCACCTAAAACGTGGGCAGCAGCAACTGCTAAATCAAGTGCAAGTTCAGCGGTGAGATCGCGATTGGCAATGCCTCTGACACCATCGGTGCCAAAGAGAGCCATAATTGAATTCGGTTAATTAACGCTTGCTGTATTGAGAACGCTTACGTGCCTTCTTTAGGCCGTACTTCTTACGTTCGATTACTCGAGCATCACGTGCAAGGAATCCAGCCTTCTTAAGTGAAGGACGGTTTGCATCGCGATCAATCTCATTTAGCGCGCGAGCAACACCTAAACGTAGTGCGCCAGCCTGTCCTGATGTTCCGCCACCATTGATACGGGCTACAACATCGAACTCATTTTCGGCACCGACAGTACGAAATGGTTCAGAGACAAGTTGTTGGTGAACTTTATTTGGGAAATAAACTGCTAATTCTTTACCATTAACAACCCACTTACCTGAACCAGGTACTAGGCGAACGCGGGCCACTGCCTCTTTACGACGACCAGTTCCGCCACCAGGAGCTAATACGCCTTTGCGACCAACTGGTGTTCCAGGAGTTTGTGATGAATACGATGTTGGAACTTCTTCCAGATCGGTATCGATAGCGGTATCAAAATCAGACATTTATATGGCTCCTGTTATTTACTTAGTCATTTGGGAAACTTGGGTGAATACGAATGGTGTTGGATTCTGTGCTGCATGTGGATGTGATGGACCGGCATAAACTTTTAGCTTTGAACCAACTGTGCGTCCCAACTTATTCTTAGGAATCATTCCAAGAATCGCCTTCTCGACGATACGAGTAGGATCTGAATTAATTAAATCTGAGTAAACAATTGAAGTCATACCACCTGGGAAACCAGAGTGATGGTGAGCAAACTTCTGTCCAGCTTTCTGTCCTGTTAGGACAACCTTCTCTGCGTTGATAACAACTACGAAGTCGCCCATATCGATGTGTGGCGCGAATGTTGTCTTATGCTTTCCGCGAAGTAGAACAGCTGCATGGCTTGCAAGACGACCAAGTACAACTCCTTCTGCATCGATGACATGCCATTTACGAGCAACGTCACCGGCCTTTGGTGTGAAAGTGCGCACGAGGTATCTCTCTTCCTAAATTGTGATTCGGTTTAGCTCGCTGGCCATCCGGCCATTTGAGCAGAGGGCTAGATTACCCGCGAACGGGAAATGGGTCAAAATCAGTATTCCCAGACGGGCGCCGATGCCTCATAGACCCCACCCGTGGCAGGAAATACTAGGTATCGATCAAATCCTCGGGTAAACCATCTGTCGTGGGTGACAGCAAGGACAGTTCCGGAATATCCAGCCAAACCTTCTTCCAGCGCCTCGGCCGATGCTAAATCTAAATTATCTGTCGGTTCATCCAATAACAACATCGTTGATCCTTGAAGTTCTAGTAACAAAATTTGAAAACGTGCCTGTTGGCCACCGGATAAAGATTCAAATCGCTGATCAGATTGCTGACCTAACTCATATCGATTTAGAACGCTCTTTGCGGGACCAAGTTGAAGAGATGCCTCCTCCCAGAGAATTTCGACAAGAGTTTTGCCAATAAATTCTGGATGAGAGTGCGTCTGAGCAAAGAAGCCAGGAGTAACGCGCGCGCCCAATTTAAAAGCACCAGAATATTTAACACTCGTATCTCCAGAGAGAGCGCGAAGAAAATGTGACTTACCGGTTCCGTTCTGACCCAGAATTGCTATGCGATCACCGTAAAAGAGTTCTAAGTCGAAGGGATCAGTTACTCCGGTTAACTGTAATTTTTCACAAGTTAATACCCGAAGCCCGGTACGCGCTCCGCGCAGCGTCACCTTTACCTCTTGCTCAAGTGGTGGCGCCTCTGGCGCACCTACCTCTTCAAACTTGCGCAGCCTGGTCTGCATCGCACGGTACTTCGATGCCATATCCGGGCTACTCGCTGCCTGTACTTGAAGAGTTTTTACAAGATTAACTAAGCGATCATGCTCTTGATCCCATCTAAGTAGTAACTCTGCAAAGCGCTCTTGTCGGGCCTTACGGGCATCATGCCAAGTAGCAAAATTTCCGCCATGTACCCAGACCGTGTTACCACTTGCCCCGAGTTCAACTGTGACAATTTTCTGCGCTACTTTATTTAGAAGCTCACGGTCGTGACTTACGAAAAAGACTGTCTTGCTCGTATTTAATAATTCTTTTTCTAGCCACCGCTTGGCTGGAACATCTAAATAGTTATCAGGCTCATCTAAAACTAAGACTTCATCAGGACCGCGGAGCAAGGCCTGTAAGACTAACTTTTTCTGCTCACCACCTGAGAGCGTATTTACCAATCGGCGTGAGACCTCGTCATAACTTTTATCAAGTGCACTTGTGCAACACATATCCCACATGACTTCTGCGTCATACCCCCCGGCATCGCCCCAATCTGAAATGGCTTGGGCAAAGGCAAGTTGATCTTTCTCAGTATTTCGCTCATTCATTAAAGTTTCGGCTCTTTGAACTCGCTCGGCCGCGCCTTGAATCTTTAGTGGTGAGATTGAGACAAGTAAGTCTCGGACAGTTGATTCATCTCGAACTTGTCCGATGAACTGGCGCATGATTCCGAGCCCACCAGAGATTGAGACTTTGCCGGCATGTGGTGTGAGATCGCCACAAATCATCTTAATTAAAGTTGTCTTTCCAGATCCATTTGGACCAACAATTGCAACTTTGGCACCATCTCCAACTCGAAAGTTAATATCATTTAGCAAGAGCCGGCCATCTGGTAGCCAATATTCGATTCCACTTAAATCGATATGGCCCATCAATAAGTAACTTTCACTAAGGTCAAGCCATTTCCTGGAAAGACATAAGAGTCAGATACTCGCTCTTTATTCTTTAATATTGCAACTGCCCACTCTTTCTCAAAACGTCCTTCACCGACCGCAACTGCGGCTCCGACAAGGTTTCGTACCATTGAATAACAGAATGCATTTGCTGCAACATCTGCCGTCAAGATTCCAGAATCTAGCCTTGACCAATGAAACTTCTTCAAGGTGCGGACTGTTTTCTGGTCTTCACGGAACTTACAGAAAGCTACAAAGTCATGCTCGCCAAGGAGAAGTGCACTAACTTCATTTAGCCGATCTACATCTAAGGGCCTAAACCAGGTTGCGGTGTTATATCTTTCAAGTGGCATGAGGACCTTATTGTTATCAGCTAGGCGATACTGATATTCACGTTCGATGGCCGAGAATCTGGCATGAAAGGTATCTGCTGCAACTGCCACTTGCAGGATTCTAATATCGGGATCAAGGATTCGATTTAACCGAAAAACCCAATTAGCTACCTCATCTAAACCTTCTGCGCTATCAGGAACATCGACGTGCATTACTTGAGCACTTGCGTGGACGCCGGCATCAGTTCTTCCAGCAACAATAGGTTCCACTAGATATCCTGCTAATTTAGAGATCGCGCCAGTTAATTCGCCTTCAACTGTTCTGCGATCTGGCTGTGGCGCCCAACCGGCGTAATTTGTTCCGTCATAGGCTAAATCAATTCTTAAACGAGAGAACCCACTGGCAAGAAAGACAGTGGGCTCTGACATAACTACTTTTAATTACTTAACGAGTTCAATTACCGCCATTGGCGCATTGTCACCGTTACGTGGACCTATCTTTGTAATACGTGTGTATCCACCTTCACGAGTTGCAAATGTTGGTGCAATATCGGTGAAAAGTGTGTGAACTACTGACTTGTTCTGGATTGTCTCCATAACTCGACGGCGGGCTGGTAGATCTCCGACCTTTGCAGCAGTAATTAACTTCTCAGCCAACGGACGCAGACGCTTAGCCTTTGTCTCGGTGGTTGTTATCTTGCCGTGTTCGAAAAGTTGTTCAGCCAGAGTGCCTAGCAACAATCTTTCGTGAGAAGGGCCGCTACCTAGGCGCGGGCCTTTACTTGGACGTGGCATTTTTTTCTCCTGACTTACTTATCGTTATTCGGCATCAACGAGATCATCGTCGACGTTAGTTCCATAGTTGGCATGTTTTGTTGGATCAAAACCGATTGGGCTGTCCTTGAGCTGAAGTGACATTGATACAAGCTTTGCCTTAACTTCATCAATTGACTTCGAACCAAAGTTACGAATATCCATTAGGTCTGCCTCTGAACGGCCAACTAGCTCGCCAACAGTATGAATTCCTTCACGCTTTAGGCAGTTATATGAACGGACAGTTAGATCTAGATCTTCGATTGGAAGAGCAAGGTCCTGAGCAAGAGCGGTATCTTGAACAGATGGCCCCATCTCAACGCCTTCGGCATCAACATTTAATTCACGAGCAAGGCCGAAGAGTTCAACCAAAGTTGTACCGGCAGATGCCATTGCATCTCCTGGCTTCATTGATTGCTTGGTCTCAACATCGACAACTAAACGATCGAAGTCTGTACGCTGTTCAACGCGAGTTGCTTCTACGTTGTATGTAACACGAAGTACCGGTGAGTAGATAGAGTCAACAGGAATACGGCCAATCTCTCCACCAGCAGCCTTATTTTGAACAGCTGTTACATATCCGCGACCGCGCTCGACTGTAAGTTCAACTTCGAAGTTGGCCTTTGAGTTAAGGGTTGCGATATGAAGATCTTGGTTATGTACAACAACACCAGCAGGAGCGGCAATATCAGCGCCGGTTACGACACCCTCTGCGTTCTTGCGGATGTATAGAAGTGAGGGCTCATCGTTATCTGATGAGAGAACTAGATTCTTGATGTTAAGTACGATCTCTGTGAGATCTTCCTTAACTCCATCAAGCGTGGCAAATTCATGAAGCGCACCATTGACGCGAATACTGGTAACAGCTGCACCAGGAATCGAAGACAAAAGGGTACGACGTAATGAATTTCCAAGGGTGTAACCAAAGCCCGGTTCTAGAGGTTCGATTATGAACCTTGAACGGTATTCGCTTACTACTTCCTCGGTGAGGATGGGGCGTTGTGCAATTAGCACTTAGTTCCTCCGTCTGTCTGGGAGATCCACTATTTGATCTCTCGGTTGATTTAACTATTTTTAGTTTTTTACTGCGGACTACTTTGAATAAAGTTCAACGATTAACTGCTCTTGTACTTGAGTATCAATCACAGTACGAGTTGGAACTGCATGAACCAAGATACGTAGCTTTGATCCAACAACTTCCATCCACGCTGGGACTGCTTTTTCACCAAGTTCAGCGCTAGCCACGATAAATGGTGTGGCATCTTGTGATCCTGGAAGAACATCGATTACATCCATTGGAGTTACGCGGAATGAAGGAATGTTTACCTTCCGACCGTTAACTAGGAAGTGACCGTGACGAACTAGTTGACGCGCCATATCGCGGCTCTTTGCAAAGCCTGCGCGATAAACAACATTATCTAGTCGAGTTTCAAGAATGATTAGAAGGTTCTCACCAGTCTTACCTTGAAGACGGTTAGCCTCTTCGTAATATCCGCGGAATTGCTTCTCAAGAACACCGTAGATACGAGCGCACTTCTGCTTCTCACGCATCTGCAATAGGTATTCGGATTCCTTTGAACGGGCACGACCATGTTGTCCTGGTGGATAAGGACGTGATTCGATCGGACACTTTGGTCCATCGCACTTAGAACCCTTAAGAAAGAGTTTTACTTTTTCGCGACGACAGCGCTTGCAATCTGCTCCGGTATAACGAGCCATTTATTCTCTTCCTTCCTTAAACTCGACGTGGTTTGGTTGGGCGGCAGCCATTGTGTGGCGCAGGAGTTACATCAGAGATGGCTCCAACTTCCAGACCAGCTGCTTGCAATGAACGGATAGCAGTTTCGCGACCAGATCCTGGACCCTTGACGAAAACATCAACTTTCTTTAAACCATGCTCTTGCGCGCGACGTGCTGCAGCTTCAGCTGCCATCTGTGCGGCGAATGGTGTTGATTTACGTGAACCCTTAAAGCCGACCTGACCTGCAGATGACCAAGAGATAACAGCGCCCGAAGGATCTGTAATAGAAATAATTGTGTTGTTGAAGGTCGACTTAATGTAGGCCTGGCCCACTGCAACATTCTTCTTCTCCTTCTTGCGAAGTTTGACCTTGCCCTTTGTGGCAGCAGTCTTTGACTTAGGTGCAGCCATTACTTGGTCTCCTTCTTCTTACCGGCGATTGCCTTACGTGGGCCCTTACGTGTACGCGCATTTGTATGTGTGCGCTGACCACGTACAGGAAGACCCTTACGGTGGCGAATACCTTGGTAGCTCTGAATCTCAACCTTGCGGCGAATATCTCCTGCTACTTCACGACGAAGATCACCTTCGATTCTGTAATTTGCTTCGATGAATTCACGAAGCTTTGCCAATTCTGGCTCTTGGAGATCTTTTACTCGAGTATCTGGGCTAACGCCTGTTGCTGCAAGAATCGCATGTGAACGGGTTAGACCAATACCGAAGATGTAAGTGAGTGCAATCTCCAACCGCTTTTCGCGGGGAAGATCAACACCGACAAGACGTGCCATATCGATACCTATTTCTTCTATCCGAAAGGTCCTTCGCAATGCACCCAGATCATTTTGATCTGGCTTCGGCCTTTCGGTCCAAAGGTCTTAAGTGTTTTAACACCTAAGTCGCATCACGCGTTTATTTTTGTCTGGTGATTAACCTTGACGTTGCTTATGACGAAGGTTGTCGCAAATAACCATTACGCGACCATTACGACGGATGACTTTGCACTTGTCGCAAATCTTCTTCACGCTTGGTTTTACCTTCACGATATATCCTCCAACTAGCTGTTACTTATAACGATAAATAATTCGACCTCTTGTGAGATCGTATGGACTTAGCTCTACAATCACGCGATCTTCAGGAAGAATACGAATGTAGTTCTGTCGCATCTTGCCGCTGATGTGTGCAAGTACTACGTGTCCGTTTGTTAACGTAACTCGAAACATTGCATTTGGTAGCGCTTCAGATACGGAGCCTTCGATTTCGATTGCGCCATCTTTCTTAGCCAAGCAATACCTACTTCTCTATTTCAAATCGTTAACAGGATTCCGACCATTTATTCCAGAACTGGAACTCGCGGACAGAGGGTTAGTCTAAGGCGAGAGCCCCAAATCAGGAAATCGGCTCTTATACTCCCAATTAGCTCAAAAGGGTGGAAATTTCGAGGCCAGACTCCGCCAATTTTGCCGCTCCGCCGTCGATTGCCGTTAGAACGAAGGGCTTCTCATCTGGGGCTATTGCATACGAGTGCTCGAAGTGGGCGCCGCGGGTTCCATCTTGAGAAACCACAGTCCACTCATCACCCAAGACTTTTGTCTTCGGTGAACCCCTAGTAATCATTGGCTCGATCGCAAGTGCCATTCCTGGCTTAATCTCTGGCCCCATTCCAGCAGCACCGAAATTTAGAATATGTGGCTCTTGGTGCATCTCACTTCCAATTCCGTGGCCACCATATTCTCGCAAAATTCCATATTTACCCTGCGAGTGAATGTAATTTTCAATTGCATAAGAGATGTCAGTTAGCTTTGCACCAGATTTACCAGCTGCGATTCCGCGCCACATTGACTCCTCGCAGGTGTCTAGAAGTTTTTGATCTTCTAAGTTCTTGGTACCAGCAATAACTGAGAACGCCGCATCTCCATGCCATCCCTCAATAATTGCGCCAAAGTCAATCGAAACAATATCGCCATCATTTATGACTCGATCGTTTGGGATTCCATGGACTACCTCATCATTTACTGATGCACAAATGACTCCAGGAAAGCCATGATAATTTAAAAAATTAGATTTTGCACCATTTGCCGCCAAGTTTTTAATTGCTATCTGATTTAAATCATTTGTAGTTATTCCAGGAGTAATTGCCTCGCGCATTAGCTCTAGGGTCTGCCCAACTATAAGACCTGCCTTGCGCATTAGCTTTAATTGATCGAGAGACTTAATCTGGATTGCCATAGAAATTACTTAATAGCCGTGATTGCGCTAGCTGCAATCTTTGAAACTTCACCAACTGCTGAGATTGATCTCAGCAATCCGGTGCTCTTGTAGTAATCAATTATTGGTCTGGTCTGCTGCGCATAAACTGAAAGCCGGTTTGCAATAACGCTCTCGTCATCATCAGCGCGTTGATATAACTCACCACCACATGAGTCACATACTCCTGCAACCTTTGGTGCTTCAAAGATCACATGTGAAGTTGCTCCACATCCACGGCAGGCGCGGCGTCCGGATAACCGTTTAATAATCTCTGAATTATCTAGAACAAATTCGAGAACAGCATCTAGTGGCGTGCCCGCTTTCTCTAGTACTGATTTTAAAAAATCGGCCTGTTCGATATTTCTTGGATAGCCATCTAGTAAGAAGCCAGCCTTAGCATCATCATAGGTAAGGCGATCTGCAACCATATCGTTTGTAACTGAATCTGGAACAAGGTTTCCGGCATCCATATATGACTTACCAAGGAGGCCAAGCTCGCTCTCGCCATTAATATTTAGACGGAAGATGTCTCCGGTTGAGATATGAGGAATTGAAAAATGTGATGCAAGATGAACCGCCTGTGTTCCCTTACCCGCACCTGGTGGACCTACCAGGATTAAGCGCATTACTTAAGGAATCCCTCGTATGAACGTTGTTGCAACTGTGACTCAATCTGCTTGGCAGTATCAAGACCAACACCAACCACAATCAGAATTGCAGTTCCACCGAATGGGAAGTTGGTTGTTGCATCGAAGAGGATCAGAGCAATGATTGGAATAATTGCGATAAATGCGAGGTAGAGCGATCCTGGCAATGTGATTCGAGAGAGTACATATTGCAGGTACTCAGATGTTGGTCGGCCAGCACGGATACCTGGAATAAATCCACCGTACTTCTTCATATTTTCGGCTACTTCATCTGGGTTGAAGGTAATTGCTACATAGAAGTAGGTGAAGAAGATAATCATTGCAGCGTAAGTAATTATATAAATTGGGTTATCACCCTGTACCAAATTCTGCTGAACCCAGGTTGCCCAAGCTGATGTACTTCCCGAGAAGTTAACAATCAAAGATGGGATATATAGAAGTGATGAGGCAAAAATAACTGGAATAACTCCAGCCTGATTTACCTTAATTGGAATATAAGTGCTGGTTCCACCATAAGACTGGCGACCTACTTGGCGCTTGGCATACTGAACTGGAATTCGGCGTTGTGCCTGCTCGACAAAAACAACTGCTGCAACGATAAGGACTCCAACAGCTGTAACAAATATGAATGCAAAGAGACCCTTCTGCAATCTGATTGACCATAGCTGGGAAGGAAATTGTGATGCGATAGAAGTGAAGATCAAGATTGACATTCCATTACCAACGCCACGATCTGTAATTAGCTCCCCGAGCCACATAATTACCGCGGTTCCGGCAGTCATAACGAAGACCATTGTCATAATTCGTGGCCAAGTTGTGTCTGGGATAATTGGGTAAGAGCAGCCACTAAATAAGCGTCCTGGAGTTCTTGCAACTGCGATCAAACCAGTTGATTGCAGAATAGAGAGACCAACAGTTAGGTAACGTGTGTACTGAGTAAGAGTTGCAGTTCCAGATTGTCCTTCAGCCTTAAGTGCTTCAAAGCGAGGAATAACTACCGTTAAAAGTTGAACGATAATTGAGCTCGTGATGTAAGGCATGATTCCAAGTGCAAAGACTGAAAGCTGTAGCAGCGCTCCACCAGAGAATAAGTTAATTAGTCCGAAGAGGCCACCATTATTAGCTTGATTTAAACAGAGCTGAACATTTTCGTATGAAACTCCTGGCGTTGGCACGATTGATCCAAAACGGAAGAGCGCCATAATGGCAAGGGTAAAGAAAATTTTCTTACGCAGATCTGGGGTCTTAAAGGCCTTACCAAATGCTGAGATCATTCTCTTCTCCTCTTAACTTATCTAACTAGATAATTCTTTTGGATTTAAAGTTTCTTAGCGGTTCCGCCAGCAGCAGCAATCTTCTCAGATGCTGATGATGAGAAGGCATGCGCCTCAACGGAGACCTTCACAGAAATTTCGCCATTTCCAAGAACTTTAATGGGATAACCATCGCGTACAGCTCCCTTTGCAATTAGATCCGCAACAGTGACTGCGCCACCCTTTGGATACAGTGCATTGATAGTCGAGACATTTACTGGTTGATATTCAGTGCGCTCTGGGTTTTTGAAACCACGAAGTTTTGGAAGTCGCATTACGAGAGGTAGTTGACCACCTTCGAAACCTGCTCGAACAACGTTACGAGCACGTGTTCCCTTACCGCCACGACCTGCAGTCTTTCCCTTCGAAGCTTCACCGCGACCCTTACGAGTACGAGATTTTTTAGCTCCTGGAGCTGGGCGTAGATGATGGACTTTTAGCACCATTGTTATTCGACCTCCTCAACCTTGATGAGGTGGCGAACAGCAACGACCATTCCGCGAATCTCTGGACGGTCTTCCTTAACCACAACATCACCGATTCTCTTTAGACCTAGTGAACGTAGCGTTTCGCGGTGCTCTGGTCGAGCACCAACCTTTGAACGTAATTGCGTGACTTTTAGACGAGGCACTATGCACCTACCGATGCTGCAACTGCACGAGCAATTGCTGCTGGTGCGACATCTTCAAGTGGACGGCCACGTCGTGCGGCAATTGCATTTGGATGTTCCAAAGCCTTTAGCGCAACAACTGTCGCATGAACCATGTTGATTGGATTATTAGATCCTAGTGACTTGGTAAGTACATCTGTGATTCCGGCACATTCCAATACAGCACGGACAGGTCCGCCTGCAATTACTCCAGTACCAGGAGAAGCTGGACGAAGTAGAACTACGCCTGCAGCCTTCTCACCTTGAACTGGGTGTGGAATTGTTCCGTAAAGACGAGGAACTTTAAAGA
>ERZ889217.148-NODE-148-length-45317-cov-23.647519_pt1 | contig 45317 bp, 46 predicted proteins | sample MGYA00521098_ERZ889217 | MGnify/ENA primary metagenome ERZ889217 (study PRJEB32303, sample SAMEA104408613) | aquatic metagenome | biome: Brackish water; feature: Pelagic; material: water | place: Baltic Sea | collected 2014-06-10T22:04:00 | depth 2,362 m ... | reverse complement strand
CATCGCCGATGAGGTGGGCGCCTACCTGCTGGCCGACATGGCCCACATCGCCGGCCTGGTGGCGGCGGGCGTTCACCCGAGCCCCCTGCCCCATTGCCATGTGGTCACCACCACCACCCACAAGACCCTGCGCGGGCCCCGCGGCGGCCTGATCCTTTGCAACGATGCCGACTTCGGCCGCCAGTTCGACAAGGCCGTGTTCCCCGGCAACCAGGGCGGCCCCCTGGAGCATGTGATTGCGGCTAAAGCGGTGGCCTTCGGCGAAGCCCTGCAGCCCGCCTTCATCACCTACAGCCAGCAGGTGGTGACCAATGCCCAGGCCCTGTCCAGCCGCATCCAGGAGCGGGGCATCGCCGTGGTGTCCGGCGGCACGGACAACCACATTGTCTTGCTGGATCTGCGTTCGATTGGCCTCACTGGCAAGGTCGCCGATCTGCTCGTCAGTGGCGTCAACATCACGGCCAACAAGAACACCGTGCCGTTTGATCCCGAGTCGCCCTTTGTAACCAGTGGTTTACGCCTCGGCAGCGCCGCCCTCACCACCCGCGGCTTCGACGAAGACGCCTTCAAAGAGGTGGCCGATGTGATCGCCGATCGCCTGCTCAATCCCAGTGATGACGCCATCGAACTGCGCTGCCGCCAACGGGTGGCGGCCCTGTGTGAACGCTTCCCCCTCTATGGCGGTCAACGCCAGTTGCAGCCGGCTTGAGCCGGGGCATGGCGGCAGGGCCCAGCTGATTAAGCTGGGTGCCAACGTCCGTCTCCAGCCGGCAGTTCTCCCCATGGAGCGACCGTGACGATCACCAGCAGTCCGGTCATTGCTGCCCTGGTTACCTTTGCTAGCTCGGCCCTGGTCACCACTGGGGTCGTGCCGATTGTCCGTCGGGCGGGTTTGCGCTGGGGCCTGATTGATCGGCCCGATTCCCGTAAGCAGCACACCACCCCGATGGTGCGCCTGGGGGGCATCGGCATCGTGGTTGGCTTTGCCTTCACCCTGGCGCTGGTGTGGGCTTTGGGTTGGTTTGGCAGCCTCGAGCCTGCCAAGGACCGGCTGATCTGGACGACCCTTGAGGGTGCCCTGTTCTTTTTCCTGATCGGCCTGGCCGATGACCTGCTGGCCCTGCCGCCCCTGCCGCGGCTGGCGGGTCAGGTGGCAGTGGCGGTGTGGGCCTGGAGCCAGGGCGTGCGGATCGGCGCGATTGATTTGCCGCTCGAATTTCTGCAGATCAGTCCGGATGCAGCGCTGGTCTTGCCCGAGCCGTTGAGTCTGCTGGCCACGGTGATTTGGCTGGTGGGCATCACCAACGCCATCAACTGGCTCGATGGTCTCGATGGCTTGGCGGCCGGCGTGGCGGGCATCGCCGCCGTTGGGCTGGTGTCGGTGAGCTTCAGCCTGCACCAGCCGGCCGCCGGCATCCTGGCGGCGGCCCTGGCGGGCTCCTGCTTCGGCTTCCTGCGCCACAACTTCAACCCGGCCCTGATCTTCATGGGCGACGGGGGCTCCTATTTCTTAGGTTTTGCCCTGGCGTCGATCAGCATCGTGGGGCCGGCCAAGGGCCTCACCACGGTGAGTTTGGTGTTGCCCCTGGTGATCCTTTCCTTGCCCCTGGCCGACATGTCGGCGGTGATCATGGGGCGCCTCAGTGCCGGCCGCTCCCCCTTCCATCCCGATCGTCGCCACCTGCACCACCGCCTGCTGCGGGCAGGCTTTAGCCATCGCCGCACGGTGGTGCTGATCTATGCCTTCACCCAGTGGCTCGCCTCCCTGGCCCTGGTGCTGGCCAATGCCGAACTGCGGTTCCTGTGGTTGGGGCTTGCGACCTCGGTGCTGATTGCCGTGGTGGTGGCCTGTCACCGCAGCCTGGAGCGGGACCGGGCCAGTGCGCTTGAGGCTGGTGGGGCTCCAGGAGCCCCGGTTGAAGCGGCCTCCGGCTCGCTGCTGGCGGCGAGTGATTCCGGGGCCACCCGCGGCGATTCCCCCCTTGGCTGATCCGTTGCCCGAGTCTTGGCCCCAAGCGCCAGCCGCCTCGCCAGCCGCCAGGGCTCCTGTTGGGGCGGAGATCCTCTGCATCGGCACCGAGTTGCTGCTCGGCACGATCACCAACGGCAATGCCCGCTGGCTGGCGGAAGAATTGGCGTCGCTGGGGGTGCCCCATTTCCGCCAGGGCGTGGTCGGCGACAACCGCGAGCGCCTGATCGGCCAGCTGCGCGAGGCGGCGGGTCGCTGCCAGCTGTTGATCACCACCGGCGGCCTCGGTCCCACCCCGGACGACCTGACCACCGAAGCGATCGCCGCGGCCTTTGGCGCCCCCCTGGTGGAGCAGGCCGAGGTTTGGGCTGATATCCAGGCCAAAATGGCTGCCCGCGGCCGGGTGCCATCCCCCAGTAATCGCAAGCAGGCCCTGCTGCCGCAAGGGGCGATGCTGTTGCCCAATCCCACCGGCACGGCTCCCGGCATGATCTGGAGCCCGTCGCCGCCCGAGCCGGGATTCCCGATCTGCCCGGGCTTCACCGTGCTCACCTTCCCGGGGGTGCCCAGCGAGCTACGGGCCATGTGGGCGGCCACGGCCGAGCCCTGGTTGCGCCAGGCGGGCCTGGCCCAGGGCGTGTTCGCCAGCCGCATGCTGCGTTTCTGGGGGGTGGCCGAATCGAGCCTGGCCGAATCGGTGGCTGACCTCCTGGCCCTGGAGAACCCCACCGTGGCCCCCTATGCCGGCGCCGGTGAGGTGAAGCTGCGCATCACCGCCCGGGCCGATACGCCAGCGGCGGCAGAGGCCTTGCTGCTGCCGGTGGAGGCGGAGCTGCGCCAGCGCACCGGCTCCCCTTGCTACGGCGCCGATGGCGATTCACTCGCCTCGGTGCTGATCGATCGCCTGCGCCAACGGGGCGAAACGCTGGCGGTGGCCGAGTCCTGCACCGGCGGCGGCCTTGGGGCGGCCCTGGCGGCCGTGCCGGGGGCGTCCGATGTGTTTCTGGGGGGCGTGATTGCCTACGCCAACGCGATCAAACGGGAGCTGTTGGCGGTGCCAGCCGACCTGCTGGAGCGCCATGGGGCCGTGAGTGATCCCGTGGCCCGTGCCATGGCCGCAGGGGTTCAGCGCTGCACCGGCGCAACCTGGACGATCGCCGTGACCGGAATTGCTGGTCCGGCGGGAGGCAGCGCCGAAAAACCAGTGGGCACGGTGTTCATTGCCGTGGCTGGGCCTGCAGCCACCGCCACCGCTGTGAACTGCCAGGCGGGCCTGTGGCAGGCCGGCGCCACGCGGGGGCGGGCCTGGATCCAGGCGGTGGCGGCCGGCGAAGCGCTCAATCGCCTGCGCCTGCGGCTCGACGCCCTAGCGGCGGTTTCCTCACCAGGCGGCTAGCGGCCCCAGTTTTAGGCTGATTCCCAGATTGGGGAACGTTCTTGAGCGCCGGCACCCTCTACGACAAGGTCTGGGATCTGCACCGGGTCGCCGAGCTGCCGGGGGGCTCCACCCAGCTGTTCATCGGCCTCCATCTGATCCATGAGGTGACCAGCCCCCAGGCCTTTGCGGGCCTGCGCGACCTGGGCCTCACCGTGCGCCATCCCGAGCGCACCGTGGCCACGGTCGACCACATCGTGCCCACCACCTCCCAGGCGCGGCCCTTTGCCGACCCCCTGGCCGAAGCGATGCTCGAGACCCTGGAGCGCAATTGCGCTGACCACGGCATCACCCTCCATGGCCTTGGCAGTGGTCGCCAGGGGATCGTGCATGTGATCGCCCCCGAACTGGGCCTGACCCAGCCCGGCATGACCGTGGCCTGCGGCGATTCCCACACCTCCACCCACGGCGCCTTTGGCGCGATCGCCTTTGGCATCGGCACCAGCCAGGTGCGCGATGTGCTGGCCAGCCAGAGCCTGGCCATGACCAAGCTCAAGGTGCGCCGCATCTGGGTGGACGGCCAGCTGCAGCGCGGGGTCTACGCCAAGGACCTGGTACTGCATGTGATCCGCAGCCTTGGGGTGAAGGCTGGCGTGGGCTACGCCTATGAATTTGCCGGCCCGGCCATCGACGCCCTCTCGATGGAGGAGCGCATGACCCTCTGCAACATGGCGATCGAGGGCGGTGCCCGCTGCGGCTACGTCAACCCGGATGCCACCACCTTTGCCTACTTGGAGGCTCGGCCCTATGCGCCCGCCGGACCGGCCTGGGAGCGGGCGGTGACCTGGTGGCAAAGCCTGGCCAGCGACACCAATGCGGTGTTCGATGACCAGGTGGACTTTGATGCCAGCACGATCGCGCCCACCATCACCTGGGGGATCACGCCGGGCCAGGGCATTGGTGTGGATGAGGCCGTGCCCAGCCTCGAGCAAACCGAGCCCGATGAGCGGCCGATCGCCGAGGAGGCCTACCGCTACATGGACCTGGCCCCGGGCACGCCGATCGCCGGGCTAGCGGTGGATGTCTGCTTCATCGGCAGCTGCACCAACGGCCGTCTCAGCGACCTCCAGGCCGCGGCAGCCGTGGCCAAGGGCCGCCAGGTGGCCGCTGGAATCACGGCCTTTGTGGTGCCGGGGTCGGAGCAGGTGGCGGCAGCTGCCGAAGCAGAAGGCCTCGATGTGATCTTTCGCGAGGCTGGCTTCCAGTGGCGCGAGCCGGGCTGCTCGATGTGTCTGGCGATGAACCCGGACCGACTCGAAGGCCGCCAGATCAGCGCCAGCTCCAGCAACCGCAACTTCAAGGGCCGCCAGGGCTCGGCCACGGGCCGCACCCTGTTGATGAGTCCGGCCATGGTGGCGGCCGCCGCCGTGACCGGCCATGTGGCCGATGTGCGCCTACTGCTGGCCCCCTAAGCCGCTCTCCGCCCACCTGTCCAGCCCGTCCGATCCCCGATCCCGCCATGACCAGCGCTGCCCTTGCGTCCCCCCTGCCCGTTGGGCCGATCACCCAGGTCAGGGGCCGCGCCCTGGTGCTGCGCGGCGATGACATCGACACCGACCGGATCATTCCGGCCCGCTTCCTGAAGTGCGTCACCTTTGAGGGCCTCGGCCAGCAGGTGTTCGCCGATGACCGGATCGAGCTCCAGGGAGCCCATCCCTTCGACCAGCCCGACCACCAGGGGGCGCGCCTGCTGCTGGTGAACCGCAATTTCGGTTGCGGCTCTAGCCGCGAGCACGCTCCCCAGGCCCTGATGCGCTGGGGGATTCGCGCCGTGGTCGGGGAGAGTTTCGCCGAAATCTTCTACGGCAACTGCCTGGCCCTGGGCATCCCCTGCCTCACCGCTTCCCACGAACTGCTGCTGGCGATTCAGACGGCGGCGGCGGCCGACCCTGCTGCTGAATATGAGCTGGAGGTGGCCACGGCCCGCCTGCGCTCCAGCCAGCCAGGGGCCAGTTGGGAGCTGGAACTGCCCGCCGGACCGCGCCAGATGCTCAGCACCGGCCAGTGGGATGGCACGGGCCAGCTGGTGGGCAACGGCGCGGCCCTGGCGGCCACGGCCGCCCGCTTGCCCTACCTGACCAATTTTGCTGGCTGATTGCCTAACCCAGCAATCGGCTGACTGCCTGTAGGGCGAATTGGCCGCTTGATCAACGGGGATGGGATGTGCTGCCATCCCCTTGATTGAGACTGGATGGCTTCAGAAGGGCCGCTCTCGGGCACTCTGGGAGGTGCTGGGTTGGTAGGGCACAAAGGGCACGCCAGTGCCATCGAAGTTGAAGTCGTGCAGCTTGACGCGAACGCCACCGATCTTTTCGTAGGGGCTGTAATAGACGCCCAGCTCGTAGGAGCGCCGCTGCCAACGCAGCTCCACGAAGGAGCCGGTGACATTGCCGTAGTAGGGGGAGTTGGGGTCGACGTTCAAGCCGATGCCGCCGTTTATCACCAGCGGCCCTACCAGTTGTTGGGTGAGGCCCACGCCGATCGTGCCCAAGTCCACGAGCTGATCAAAACTCAAGGGGCTTTGGCCCGTGCGCCGACTGCCGCCGCCGGTGATCGTGATCTGGGTGTAATCGAGGAAGGGCTTGGTGAAGTGTCCCAGGGTCAGGGTGGGGCCACCGGAGATGCTGTAGGCGTTTTGTACATTGCCATTGCTGTAGTTAAACAGGCTCACCGATAGGTTGGTGTTCAGGCTGAGGCCGGGCACCACCGGTGTAGGGGTATAGGGATAGGTGCTGGCCAGGCTGGGGTCGAGCGGTTGACCAGTCCAGATGGGCAAAGAACTGTTGAACGAGGCAAACAAGCTGCTACGCGAAAAACTGCCAATCGTGGTGCTCCCAAACAGATTGCCCGAGAAGGTGCCGTAGCCGATGCGGGCGTAGTAGCTGTTGCTGATTGCGCCCAGGTTGGGCAGGGCCTTGGTCTGCTCCAACGAGATACCTATCGCCGAATAGATGTCCTGTTCGCCCAGGGAGCCGTTCCAGATGCGGTAGCGATAGGCGCCAAAGAAGCGCGAAGTGATCTCGCCTAGCAGGGGCAGGGTGATGGGGCGGTTCAGTTCGCCCCAGCTGCGGGTTCCGTTGGCGAAGTTGCTGGGATCGAGGGTGGAGGCATTGAGGGTGATATCGCTGTTGAAACCAATCAGGGGGCCCCTTAGCCGGGCCACCACGCCGAACAAATCGCCAATCTGGGTGGGCTGGCTGCTGGGGGCATTGCCCGCCGGCTGGCCCGGCAGCACATAGCTGGTGGTGCTGCCATTGAGGGCCCGTTGCACCATGAACTGGGGCTGCAGTTCGAGTAGCGCACTTGCCCCCAGTTTGATCGGTTTGAGTTTGTTGCCGATATAGAAGCCATCACGATCGGTGCCATCGCTGGCGAGCACCCAGCGGTTGTCCACATCCTTTTTCTTCTTGAAGACCAGGTTGCTCTGGAGGGGAATGGGCAAGCGATCTTCGAGGATTAGGCGGTTGCGCTTCGCCTGGATCACCGTGTCGCCATTGGTGCGCAGACGCGCTTCGACGCCTTCGGCATCCACCCAGGACTGGGCCGGCGTGAACGGATCGTTGCTGAAGGCGACTCGATCGCCGCGCCAGCCTTCTGGAGTGAGTGAAAGGGTGGCTGCCTGGAAGCGCCAGCGGCTCACCGTGCCAACGACGAGCTGGCTGTTGGCCGTGGTGCGGATCGATTGGATCTGGGCTGGCCTGGCCCCGCCGTAGGTGTTGACCTCGGTGGGGTTGGAGAACGTGCCAGTGACTCCGGCCCGTTGCTGGGCTGAGAGGCTGCCGCGATAATTCAGGGCCGTGATGCGTTGCTCAACGCTGGCAGCGATGGCCTGCTGGCGCAGGGCTTCGGCCTGGGCCGGGGCCCCTGGCGGGGCAATCGGGCCGCTGGGTTGGGGCGCAGGCGCGGGGGCCAGGCCCTGGCCGGGTGGCCCCATGGCGACATCATTGAGAATCTCGCCCAAGGGCTTGGGCCGGACCCGGTTGCCCCGGCCCGGATCGTCGCAGCCCAGGGGTGGCGCCATCGCCAGCGATTGGCGAGGCGCAGGGGAAGCGCCGAAGCGATAGCGCACGCCAACCAGATAGGCGTTGCTGCCCTCCGATACGCCGCCATAGGTGCCGAAGGCGCCGGAGCGGTGGTGCACCCGGCCCACGAAAGACCATTGGGGCGCCACCAGGGCCTCGATTTCAAAGCCCAGGTAGTTGAGGAACTGGCTGTAGTTCTGGCGGAAGGTTTTCTCGTAGTTGCTGGGCGCACTCAGCCAGCTCACTCCCTGCACAAACCCCAGGCTCAGCCAGGGTTGCACCCAGAGGCGCACCCCCAGGCCCGTGGTGAGTTCGCCGAAGGTCTGGGCAGGGGAATTGGCGTATTTGACGCTCTGGTTGAATTCGCCCCCCGCCTGCACCGAGGCGCCATGGCCCAACAGGTTGCTATCCCATTCCAGGGCCACGGGGCCGGCATCGATCAAGCGCTTGTTAAAGCCGAGGCCCAATTCGTATTCGGGCCGCAGCCGCCCCTTGAATTGGAAGGTTTCGCCGAAGTTGGAATCGATGCTTTGGCCGCCCCAGAGGGTCACGGCCAGGGGGTAGGGGTGCCAGTTGGGGATTGGCGGCAGCGGCAGCGGGCAGGCCATGGATTGGGCCTGGGGCGCCAGGGCCACCGGTGGCATCAGCCAGTCGCCGGTCGCCAGCGGCCGGACCGTGGCGGCCACGCTGCGGTAGCTCTCAATCCCAGGAGCGGGGTTCAGTCCATCCGGGGCCAAGGGTTGCCTGCCGAGGGCCTGCAGCACCTGGGCCCCGGGTGCCGGGCTGTCATCGGCCACGGCAAAGCTGGCCGGGCGGATCAGTAGCGGATCCGGATTCTCCCAGTAGCCCAGTGGCAGCAGGGCCCCACTGGGCTGGCGCGCCAGGTCGAAGTCGGACTCGGCGGTTTCGAGGTCGAGGACGCCGTAGACATCCTCCAGCTCCCCTTCGGCCTGGATCAGGTTGAAGCGCAGGCGGCTGGCCTGCAGGTATTCATGGCCCCGCTGGAAGCGCACGCTGCCGCTGGCATAGACCGTGCGGCTTGTGGGGTCGAATTCGAGCCGATCGGCCAGCAGGCGGCCGCCATTGAGCAGGGCCTTGACCTGGCCCGTGGCGACAAATCGGTTGCGCAGCAGGTCGAAGCCTTGCTGGTCGGCCTGCAGGTCCAGCTCGAGGGGCGGGGCCTGCTCGGGGCTTGCTTGGGTGAGCGGGCGACCAGGCTGCCAAGCCGGTTTTGCGCTGGGCTGGGCTTGATTGACGGCTGGGGTTTGGACCGGAGCCGACTGGCTCAGGGGCTGGCTCTGAGCTCTTGCTGGGGGCAGGGCCACCAGCAGGGCCGATCCCATCGCCGCAAATGTCCAACAAGACAGGGTGGGCGAGGGCACCGACGAGGCGGAAACGGCGCCGATCCTGCCATGGGGTCTGGATCAGATCCAGGTGGCTAGGACCGGTTTGTGGTTCCGGTTGGGTTTCAGTCTTCGAGGTCCTTGCGGCTGGGGGTGCGGGTGGGATCGCTGGCTAGAAAGCCGAAAACGAAGATCCCGATGAAGAAGAAAACGACTGAATAAACCGAGATCTTGAGGGCGAGCATGGTCCGTCCGGCGGGTGACAGGGAGTGACAGGCGCCAGGTGGGCCCTGGGACGACCCTGCGGCAGCGGCATCATCCTATGGGGCACAGATGGCGTTGATCGATGCCAGAGGGCCTGGAGGGGGTGGTTCGCCCCTGGATTGAAACGTTTCAGTCACGGACGGGCCGCGATCTGCAGGCCCGCTGGCGGTCCGTAGGCCCGGGAGGACATCTGGCGCCGGCGATTGAAAACCCTTGGGCCGCCAGCCAGCGGCCCGATTGGTTTGCCCGGGGCCTGCTGAGCTGGCCCCGGGGCGGCCAGTGGTTGCACTTGAGCCTGCGGCTGGAGTGCCCGCCCGATTGGCGGCAGCTCGCCCCCAAGGGGGCCAACCAGGAGGGGGCGCCCCGGGCGCGGTTGGTGCTGCGCTGGTGGGCCGAGGACGTGCTGCTGCAGGTCGATGGCCAGGCGGTCCATCGCGGCGACCTCTTCGATTCCGCCTGCCGCTGGCTGCTGCCCGAGCGCTGGTGGCGGGGCGAACCCCTCGACCTCAGCCTCGCCCTGCGCAGCCCCCGCCACGACGACGGCGCCCTGGTGGAGAGCCGGTTGGACCTGGAGCCCGCCGACCGCAGCGATCCCGCCGGGTTGCTGGCCGGTACGGCCCTGGAGCTCGTGGCCCTGAGGGCGGCCAGGGGCCAGGACCTGGTTGCGGCGGCCTCGCTGCAGGCGGCCCTGGCCGGCGCCGATCCCCAGGCGCCCGCTGCGCCAGGGCGGCTCGGCGCGGCCCTTCAGGCCGTCCAGCCCCAGCAGCGCCAGGGCCAGGGCGGCTTTCACCTGCTGGGCCACGCCCACCTCGATCTGGCCTGGCTCTGGCCAGTGGCGGACACCTGGCGGGCGGCGGAACGCACCTTCGAGTCGGTGCTCGCTCTGATGGAGCGCCACCCCCAGCTCCATTTCGGCCACTCGACCCCGGCCCTCTACGCCTGGATCGCCCAGCACCGGCCGGCCCTGTTTGCCCGCATCCGCAAGGCCATGGCCTCGGGCCGCTGGGAGCCGATCAATGGCCCCTGGGTTGAAAGCGATTGCGTGTTGCTCGCCACGGCCTCGCTGTTGCGCCAGTTCCAGCTGGGCCAGGCCTACAGCCGCGCCACCTTCCCGGAATGGGAGCACCAGCTCTGCTGGCTGCCCGACAGCTTCGGCTTTGGCGCCGGCCTGCCCGCCGTGGCCCGGGCCACCGGCGTGCACTGGTTCTGCACCCACAAGCTGGCCTGGAACGCCACCAACCCCTTCCCCCATCGCCTGTTCCGCTGGCGCAGCCGCTGCGGAGCGGAGGTGCTGGCCCTGGCAACGGCCCCGATCGGCACGGGCGGCGACCCGGTGGCGATGGAGCGTTATCGGCTCGAGTGGCAGGCCAGCACGGGCCTGGATCGGGCCCTCTGGCTGCCGGGCGTGGGCGACCACGGCGGCGGACCCACCGCCGAGATGCTCGAGCAGTTGGAGCTCTGGCAGGACCAGCCCCAGGCCCGGCCCCAGCGCCACGGCACCCTCCGCCAGTACCTGGCCGAGCTGGAGCCCCTGGCAGCGATGCTGCCGGTGTGGCGCGATGAGCTCTACCTGGAGTTGCACCGGGGTTGTGCCACCAGCCGTCCCGACCAGAAGCGCCACAACCGCACCCTGGAACGCCTGTTGCGCGAGGCCGACATCGCCCGGGCCCTGCTGGCTAGCCAGGGCAACGTGGCGTTGAACGGCGTCGCGCTGAACCCGTCTGCCCTGGGGGAGCCCGCCCCGGATTGGCGGCCCCTGCTGTTCCAACAGTTCCACGACATCCTGCCGGGCACCTCAATTCCGGAGGTGTTTGAACAGGCCGAACCCCAGTGGCGTGCGGCCCGCCGGGCGGCGTCCCGGGGCCGGGATCGCGACCTGTTGGCCTGGCTGGGGGCCGCCCCTTGCTCCCGGAGGCCGGCTCCGCGTTCTGATCAGGGGCCCGAGCCCTGGGCCCTGGTCCAGCTCCAGCCCCTGGCGGCGGCCCCTGGAACCCTGCGCCTGCCTGCCGGCCAATGGACCCTGGCCGGCCAGCCCCTGGTGGGCCAGCCGGCCCCTGGCGGTGGCCAATGGCTGCAGGTGCCCTTGCCTGCCGGGATCAGCCACCTGCCCTTGCAGCGCCAGTCCCTTGCCGGCGCTGATCGGAGGGCCGCCCAGGCTGGATCGTCCCCCTGGTCCGTGCAGCACCCGGTAAGCCTGGTTGCGGAGCCCGCAGCGGTGGCCGACGATCTCGAGGGTGGGGCCGTTGCCCAGGGTGGTCGCTGGCGCCTCAGCAATGGCTTGGTGACCGCCCTGATGGGGCCCGCTGGCGTGGAGCAGCTTTGGGGGATCGATGGCCTAGCCCAGTTGGCGGCGCCCCTGCAGTGGTGCCGTTGGGCCGACCGGGGCGAGTTCTGGGATGCCTGGGACCTGGCCGCCAACTACCGCAGCCAGCCTTTGCCCCTGCGCTGGGATGGGCCGCCCGAGCTGGCTGAAACCGGCCCCCTCTGCGGACGGCTCGTTTGGCGGGGACTGTGTGGGTGCTCGCCGTTGCGCCTCGATGTGGTGCTCAGAGCTGCCAGCCCCTACCTGGAACTCACCCTGGCGGTGGATTGGCGCCAGGTGCATGAACTGTTGCGCCTCGAGCTGCCCTTGGCCCAGCCGGCGCTGCGCCTGGCCGCTGACACCAGCGGCGGCGTGATCGAGCGGCCGGCGGAGGCTGTCACGGCCCGGGAGCGCAGCCGTTGGGAGGTGCCGGTGATCAGCTGGCTGGCGGCCGAGGCGGCCGGTTCGGGCCTGGCGGTGCTGCTGGATGGGCCCCAGGGGGTGTCCGGTACGCCGCAGCGCCTAGGGGTGTCGCTGCTGCGGGCACCCACCTGGCCCGATCCCGGCGCCGACAACGGACCCCAGCGCCTGCGCCTGGCCCTGATGCCCTGCGCGGCGGGCTGGCGCCAGGCCGGTGCGGCCGAGCAGGCCGTGCGCTTTCGGGAACCGCCGTGGCTGCGGCCCCTGGGCCCGGGTGGCGCCCAAGCGCTTCAGGCTGGTAGCGGGTTGGCAGGCGAGGGGCCGCTCCAGTCGCCGCCAGGACCGACCCTGGGCCTGGGCGCTCCCCACCTGCGCCTGATCGGTCTGCGCTGCTTGCCTTGCCGCGACGGTAAGCAGGGGCTGGCCGCTGCTTTGCCGGCTGATTCAGCCGAATTGGCGCTGACCGTTCAAAATCTCAGCCCCCTGCGCCAGAGGCTGGACCTGGGCCCCGACTGGCAGCTGCTGGGCCGGATCGATGGCTTAGATCAGCCGCTCCCCCAGGAGCCCGAGGTCTTGGATCGGCTGGGGGAGGTGGCGGTTGTGCGGCCTTGGCAACTGGCCAGCTATCGGATCAGGCGCCGGGCCTGAGGGCTTCGACCGGGCCTAGCCCTCGGGAGCGCTGATCCCTTGGTGGCGCTAGGCCCCAGGGCTGGGCTCAATCCTCGTGCTCATCGAAGGGATCGGTGAGTTTTTTGGAAGGGGGCCCAAAGGCCGTGTAGATCCCGAAGCCCGTTAGCGCCATCAGCACCGCCAGCACGGTCAAGGCCACGGAGAGGGCGGGGGAAGCGGTGCTGTCCATCGGCGCGGGGGCTGGGGTGGTGGCGAAGCCGGCCGGAAGGGGGCGTTCTGGGCCCCCTTCCATCACAACTCTCGACAGCTGGGCTCCGTCGGGGCCGCAGCACCCCTAAAGTAACCAGACCGATCCCCTGCCAGAGAGGAGCGAGCCGTCATGGCCCAACGCACCCGCCTTGGAGACCTTTTGCGTCCCCTCAATTCTGAATACGGCAAGGTTGTGCCGGGTTGGGGAACCACTCCGGTCATGGGAGTTTTTATGGTTCTCTTCCTGGTCTTCCTGCTGGTCATCCTGCAGCTCTACAACAAGTCGCTGCTGCTCGACGGCATCACCGTCAACTGGAACGGCGCCGGCTGATTGCTAGCTCCTGAATCCATCCCTAAACCGGATGCCATGCCCGCCCAAGCCATTGGTTATTTGACCAATGGCTTGGGCGGGTTAATGCTGGATCCACCCATCGGTGCTTCGAAACGATGAATATTTTTGGAATCGGCCTGCCGGAAATGGCCGTGATCGCGGCCATCGGCCTGCTCGTGTTTGGCCCCAAGCGCTTGCCAGAGCTGGGCAAGACCCTGGGCAAGACCCTCAAGGGCTTCCAGTCCGCCTCCAGCCAGTTCGAGCAGGAATTCCGCAAGGCGGTGGACACCGTTTCCAATGACACGGTCTCCGTGGCCGCTGTCTCCCCTGAAGCGATTGACCCGGCAGCCGTATCCTCCGCAGCCGTTTCCTCCGCAGCCATGTCAACTGAACCCCTGGCTGCCCACCAGGCGAGTTCAGCTGGCCTTGGGGTTGCGGACCTGGTCCCCGAAAAACCCGCCACGGCCCCAGCCTCGGCGGTGGTTTCGAGCACTAGCGATAGCCCAGCGGCCTAGGCCAGCGGCGACGCTGGTTCTGCCGCCGGCGGCGGCGCACTCACCGGCCCGGCCCCCTGTTGTTGATCGTTGCTGCTTGCCCGATGACCGCCTCGCCCGCCGGGTCCCTGCAGTTGCTGGTCGGCCTGGGCAACCCCGGCGACAAGTACGCCGGCACCCGCCATAACGTTGGCTTCATGGCCCTGGAGAGGCTGGCGGCGGCCGCTGGGGTCCCGTTCAAACACCAGGCCAAGGTGCATGGCCTCTTCTGTGAAGTCGGGCAGGGGGCCAGCCGGCTGCGGTTGCTGATGCCCCAGACCTTCATGAACGACAGCGGCCGCTCGATCCGGGCTGCCCTCGATTGGTACGGTCTGGCGCCAGGCCAGCTTCTGCTGCTCGTTGACGACATGGACCTGCCCCTCGGCCGGTTGCGGCTGCGGGCCTCCGGCGGCGCCGGTGGCCACAACGGCCTGCGCAGCACGATCGCCCACCTGGGCGGCCAGGACTTCGCCCGGCTGCGCATCGGCATCGGCGCCCCCTCGGCGAATCCGGTGGAGCGTAAGGAGCGCACGATGTCCCATGTGCTCGGCCGCTTCCAGGCCTCGGAGCAGCCGATCCTGGGCGAGGTGCTGGCCGAGGTGAGCTCGGGGATCGACCTGATCCAGCGCCTTGGCCTGGAGCGGGCCGCCAACCGGCTGAACAGTTTTGGGGCCCCCTCTGCCGCCAAGCTGGTGGATGCTGGTGCTCTGGCCCAACCCCAAGCCAGTTCTGCCGCCAGTTCGCCCGCCCCGAGCCGCCCGTCCCCTTGAGTCGCCTGCCCACCACCACCGCCCAGCTGCGGGTGCTGCACCAGAGCTTCAGCAGCAAGCTGCTGGAAGGGGAGGTGGCCGCCGGTAGCTTCCGCTGGACCTTCCGCTGGGCCTTCGATCGCGGTGAGCTCACCGTGGAGCCCTCCCTTGGCCGGGCCCTGATTCAGGACGCCCTGCTGCGCTTCCTGCTCAAGGCGGATTACCAACTCGAGCCTGGCGGGGACTACGTCTTCACCGTGCGCGCAAAGGTTTAGGCACCAGGCCCTGCCCTGGGCAGCCAGGGCGACGTCAGGCCTGGCCCCAGGGAGTGCCGCTTTGGCCCTGGGCCAGCCGGCGGGGAAGCCTGCGGCCCAGGTGCCGTTCCAGTAGGAGCTGGGCGACCACGTCATCCCAGTCCCGGGGCGGTTGGCGGAGGCCCCTGGGCAGCAGGCGCCGCCAGCCCTGGGCCGGTTCTAGCTGCCAGTAGCGCTGCCGTGCCGCCAGGGTGGTGCCCGCTTCCGGCACCAAAATCAGCGGCGCGATCGGGGCGAGCCATTGGCGCCAGGGGCCACTGCCGGTGCCGTTGCCAAGGACCACGGCCACCAGGGGGGAGTTCTGCTCCTGCCACTGGCGCAGCTGGGCCAGGGCCATTTGCGGCGCCAGCACGGCGGCGACCCGGATCGAGCAGGCCTGGTCATCGCTGATGACCAGGCCACATTTGCTGCGGCCCGGATCGATCGCCGCCAGGGGCCCCTGGCGGGCCTCGCCGGCTGGGTCGCTCAAGGCTGGTTGCGGCCGGCCGCCGCCCCAGCCTGGCCAATGCCGGGCGCCTGCAGCCAGCGCAACTCGATCACGAGTGGATCGGCGATGTCGCTATCGCGCAGGGACACGGCCTCCAATCGCACCGTTTGGCCGGCTGGACGATCACGCAGCTGGGTGCCCAGCCGGTTGAAGTTGTTTAAGTCGTATTGCAGGCCATCGGCCAGGGCTCCCTGGCGCTGGGCCCTGGTGAAGGTGGCGGCCAGCAGCAGGTTGAGCCGGCTCTGCACCTCCTGGGGGCTGCGTTCCTCGGCCTCCAGCACGGTGGTGGCCATCTGGTCCCCCTGGCGCACCACCTGGCGGTTGGGCCGCACGTCCGGGAAGGCCATCACCCGTCGTTCGCCCCGCAGCACGTTGCCGGCCGACACGATGCTCACCACCCAGGTGCCGGGCTTGGTAATTACGTCTTCCAATTTGGCGATGTCGCCGCGGGGCACCAGCAGAACCTGGCGTTCCTGGCTCTCGCCGGGCAAGACCCGCTGGAAGGCCACTTTGTTGGCCTGCTGGAGGAGGGCTTCGATCACCTCCTTGCTTTGGGAAGACTTCTGCAATTTCACCTTGGCGATCACCAGGGACTGGCCACTGCTGATCACCACATCGCCGCGGCGCAGGGCCAGCAGGTTGGCTTCCAGTTCCTTGAGTTCCTTGCCCGCCGCCACGATCCGCCCCTTCACCTGGGCCAGTTCCTGCTGGTTGCGCTGGATGTCGGCGTCCTTGGAGCGGATGTCGCGGTTGAGTTGGTCCCGTTGCTTCTCGAGGGCCAGGCGCTGCTGCATCAAGGGTCCGAGCGCAGCCCGCAGCGAGCGGGCCTGGCGTTCGGCTTCGGCCAGGAGTTGGCGCGCCTGCTTGCGGCCCTTTTCGGCTTTCAGCAGATCGCTGTGGCTGCGCTTGAGTTCCGCCTGGCTGCGGCCCAAGCTCGTGCGGCTGTCGCGCAGGCGATGCTCGATGCGATCGAGCTCGAATAACCCCACCCGCAGCTGCTGGCTCACCAGCAACATCAGCCCCAGGGACAGGGCGCTGATCAGGCTGCCGGTCAACACCGTGATCAACACGGCCGTTTTGCGGGGCCGCAGGTTGAACAGGCTCAGCCTCGACTTGCCCACCAGGCTGCCGAGTCGGTCCCCCAGGGTGGAGAGCACCCCACCGAGAACCAGCAACGCCAGGATTAGGAGCCAGCCAGTCACGCAAGGGGGCGGGAAGGGCCAGTATCAACCGCCGGGCGCGCCGCGGCTTGCAATCCGGGTCAGGTTTGGGGGTAATCCGGCCTTAAGGCCCTAGATCAGAAGGGAGATCAGGCCCCAGGGATTAACCCAGGCATCAGCCTGGGGATCAACTGAACCGTTTGGCCAGGGCCAGCGGGTCAAACACGGTGATTTTCTTGCGGTCGATCTGGACCAGGCCGGCATTACGGAGGTCGCCGAGCAGGCGGGTGATCGTGACCCGGGTGGAGCCGATCGCTTCGGCGATCGCCTGGTGGGAGAGGCGCAGGTCGATGGTGATGCCTTCCCCGCCGGGCACGCCGAAGTCGCGGCAGAGCACCAGGAGGAAGCTCACCAGCCGGGAGGACATGTCCCGGTGGGTGAGGGTTTCGATCATGGTTTCGGTCTGGAGGATGCGGGAGGAGAGGCCTTGCAGCATCAGCAGCCCCACGGCGGCGTCCTGTTCGATCGCCCGTTTGACCGAGGTCGCCGGGGCCGTGACCATCTCCACCCGGGTGAAGGCCACAGCGTGATAAAAGCGGTCTGAGCGCTGGCCAGTGAGCAGGGAGAGCACCCCGAACAGGCTGTTTTCGCGCAGCAGGGCCACGGTGATTTCCTCGCCGGATTCGTACACCCGCGACAGGCGCACGGCGCCCCGCCTTAGCAGGTAAACCTTCTCGGCGGGATCGCCTGGAAAGAAGATCGTTTTGCCCCTCTCCACCGTTTCGGTGGTGCTGCCTGCTAGGCCGCGCATCACCTCCAGCAGGTTGGTGCTGGTCGCTGGCGCGGCCACCGCTGCGGTCCCTAGGGACTGGCCCCCAGACGCAGGGCCGGAATAACGGCTGAAGCCGGCGTTGGCGCCAACCATTCCTACGGTTCGAGTTGGGCCGACCCTAAAGATCGACCAGGGCCCGCCTTGTAGCCATTGACACCGATAGCTTGCCGGCGCTGCCGTTGCGCTCTGCTCCCATCGCCGCGGTGACCTGCTCGGCCGCCGTTCGGCTGGCCTGGTCCAGCTTCTGGTCCAGCGAAGGCCTGGATCCGGCCCAGGGTTGAAGCAGCAGTGGTGCAAATGTTCGCACTACCGGTAGCGGTTGTGGCTTGTTTCGCGGCCCACCGCCGCTACATTCGGTTGCCACCCCCGGTGCGCCGGGCCCAGGGATTGATCCCCTACCAGTTGATCCCCAGCCCAGGTGCTCACCAGTCAGTTGCTCCCTAGTCCCGTGCTCGACGACCCGTCGATCGCCTGCCGACCGGTGCCAAATCGCCCAGTCCCGAATCCGTTGAAAACAAGCCAGTTGATGGACGGCCCCCCCAAGCCAGATCGATCGCCTCAGCCAGGCTTCGGGCCTGGGCGGCTCCAGGCCGTTTGGCTGGGGGCTGGGTCCCGGCGGCCTGCCGCTTGGCAGGCTGGCCAGTCCGGCGGGGGGCAGCCATGACGGCGAGCCTGATCCAGCACCAACCGCGGCGGGAACCGGGCCGCTCCCTCGGCCCAGCGGGGCGTCCCCAGGCGGCAGCCCGGTCCAGCACCAGCCACAGCCTGCGCCTGGTGGCCCAACAGGAGGGCCTGATCCAGATCCACACGGCCCCCTTCCGGGGCAGCTTCGGTGGTGTGTTCAGCCAGGCCCTGCGCAGTGCCGGCCTGGGCAGTCGGGTGCTGATCACCCAGTTCCTTAAGGGTGGGGTCGACCAGGGTCTCGAGGCCAGCATCTGGCTTTGCGGCCGCTTGCAGTGGCTGCGGCCCGCCGTGGCCGGTTGTCTGTCGGATCCCTGCGCCCCGGCTGACCCCGGCGCCCCGGCGTCCCCATTGGCCACCGCTAGGGCTGCCGACCGGGAGGCGGTGGAAGCGGTCTGGGCCTACAGCCGCGACCAGCTGCTGGGCGGCCAGCTCGACCAGCTGGTGCTCGATGAACTGGGCCTGGCCGTGGACCTGGGCTACCTCTGCGCAGCCGAGGTAACGGCCACCCTGGAGCGCCGCCCCAGCCATGTGGATGTGATCCTCACCGGCCCGGCCATGCCGGCGGCCCTGATGGCCATGGCTGACCAGGTAACCCAATTGCGCCGCGGCTTTTAGCCTGCCCCCACCAGCCCCTGTGGCAGTCCCATGCTCAAGAACGACCGCTGGATCAATGCCCAGGCTGCCGAGGGGATGCTCGAACCCTTCCAGCCCAAGTTGGTGCGCCATCTGGACCCGGACCAGGGCACCTCACCGGTGCTCAGTTTTGGTTGCAGTTCCTATGGCTACGACCTGCGCCTTTCGGCCAAGGAGTTTCTGATCTTTCGCCACGTGCCGGGCACGGTGATGAATCCGAAGCGCTTCAACCCGGCCAACCTCGAGCCTGCGCCCCTGCTTGAGGACGGCGATGGCGCCTATTTCATCCTGCCCGCCCATTCCTATGGCCTGGGTGTGGCCCTGGAGCGCATGCGGGTGCCGGCCAACATCACGGTGATCTGCCTGGGCAAGAGCACCTATGCCCGGCTGGGCATCATCGTGAATACCACCCCGGCCGAGGCCAGCTGGGAGGGCCATCTGACCCTGGAATTCAGCAATTCCTCCGGCGCCGATTGCCGCATCTACGCCAACGAAGGCATCTGTCAGCTGCTCTTTTTTGAGGGGGATCCCTGCGAAACCACCTACCGGGACCGCAAGGGCAAATATCAAGATCAGGCCGAACGGGTCACCTTGGCGCGGGTCTGACGACCGACCACCCGGGGGCCGACTTAGCTCCAGCGGCGCGGCCACCAGGCCCAGAGCACCAGTTCCGCCACGGCCCACAGCAACACCAGGCCCACCAGCCAGCCCGGCAGCAGCACCAGGGGCCACCAGGGGCGCAGCAGCAGCACCAGGCCGGCCGCGGCCAGGGCCGTTAGGGCCCGGCGGCGTTGGCGCCAGCCCGGCAGGCTGGTGAGCGAAGCCGGCAGCGTTGGGCGCCGCAGCTGGGGCAGAGCCATGGCGGTGGGGAGGATGGGTTGGGGGAGAAGCCTCCCCACAATGGCAACAGCCATGTTCTGGCCCTTGTTGCCCCAGCTCCCGTCGCCCCAGCCCCCGCCTGCGCAAGGCCTGCGCCTGCTGCTTGGCACCTGCTTGGGCACGGCCCTGGCCCTGCTGGCCGGCCGAGCCCTGGTGCTTCAGCACACGCCGACGCTGACGCCGGATACGCCGCTCTCCAGCCTGCGAACCTGGCGACTGCTCAGCGCCGATCCGGTCCTGCGCCGCGAGGCCAGCCTGTTGCTTGCCAGCCGCGAGCCCACCGGCAGCGCCAGGCAGCGCCAGGGGCTCTGGGGCCAGGGTTGGGGCCGCGATCCCTTGGCGGCCCTGGCCTTGAAACGGGCTGCCCAGGCGGTCGAGGCCGCCGGGCAGCCCGACCAGGCCCTAACCCTCTGGCAAAGCCTTTGGCAGCGCTTTCCCCAGAATCCGGCCAGCGCCGATGCCCTCTACAGCCTCGGCCGCCAGCAACCCCGCTGGCGCCAGCTGCTGCTGCAGCGTTTCCCAGCCCATCCCGCGGCCCTGGCGGCGGCCCTGGAGCTGGGCAGCTCTCCCGCCAATCGCCTGCAGGCCAGCTTGCATTTGGCCCGCTGGGGCCCCCGCTGGCCCGGGGCCGAGGCCCTGCTGGTGCAAGCCTGCCGCGGCCGCGATGGGGCCCTGCAGCCGCCGCAACGGCGCCAGTTGGCCCTGGGCCTGGCCCAGTTGGGCCGAGGCCAGACCGCCCTGGACTGCCTCAAGGGCCTTCAGGGCGATCCGGCGCTGGAGTTGGCCCTAGGCCAGGCCTTACTCAAAGGCGATGCCAGCCAGCAGGGGCTGGCGGATCGCCAGCTGCTGGCCCTGGCCCAGCGCTGGCCCACCACGGCCGCCGCCCGGGAGGCCAGTGCCCTGCTCAGCCAACGGGAGGGAGCGGATACCGGGGCCTTGTTGGTCCAGTTGCCCGCTTCCCTGCAGGCCAGCGCCGCCGTGCAGGCCCGCCTGGCCCTCGAGGGCCAGCGCCCCTGGCGCGGGGTGCTCAAGCGTTGGCCCCGGGATCCGGCCAGCTGGGAGCTGCAGTGGCAATTGGCGCGTCAGGCGCTTTTGCAGCAGCGCTGGGCCGAGGCCGCCTTGATCCTTCAGGCCCTTGCTCCCGATCAATTGGCCGCGCCCTTGGCTGCCCGCCAGCTGTTCTGGCTGGGCTATTGCCAATGGCGGCTGGGCGAGGGCGCTCGCGCCCAGCGCCTCTGGCGCCAGGTGCTGGCCATCGCGCCCGGCGGCTACTACGGCTGGAGGGCCAGCCTGCACCTGGGCGAGCCCGAGCCTGAGCTGCTGCGCGCCCCCGGTGGGCCGGCCGGGCCCCTGACCCGATCCCCCTGGCAGCCCCTCGCCAGTGGTAATGCGGGTCTGGATCGGCTCTGGCGCCTCAACCAGCCCTTGGAGGCCTGGGAAAGCTGGCGCTTCTGGCGGGGCGCTAAGCCGCCCCAAGCCGCCGGGGACCTGCGGCTGGAGGGCCGGCTGCGCACTGGGGTGGGCGACGACTGGATCGGCCTGGGCCAACTGGAGCAGGCCAGCCTGCGGCTTCCCCAGGGCAGCTGCCAGCAACAGGCGGACCTGGAACGGCAGCTGAATCCCCTGCGCTATGGCGAGCTGTTTGGCCAGGCTGGGGCAGCCGCGGGCCTCGATCCGGCCCTGCTCCAGGCGGTGGCCCGGCAGGAATCCCGGTTCACGGCTGGGGTTGAGTCGCCGGTGGGGGCGGTGGGGCTGATGCAGCTGATGCCCGACACCGCCAGGGAGCTAGCGGGCCGGCGGCTGGAGGCGGCCAGCCTCAAGGATCCGGCCCTCAACAGCCGCCTCGGCGCCCGTTACCTCCGCCAGCTCCTGGAGCAATGGCAGGGCAATCCCGTGTTGGCCGTGGCTAGCTACAACGCTGGCCCTGGGGCCGTCGCCCACTGGCTCAAGGCCGGCCTCGGTAGCGACAGCCCGAAACCAGCCGGCGCCACGATTCGTTTGCAACGGGATCCTGAGCTGTGGATCGAGGCGATTCCCTACCCGGAAACCCGGCTGTACACCAAGAAGGTGCTGGGGAACCTCTGGAGCTACCGGCGCTTAAACCAGGGAGCCGGTTCCGGCTGTTAGCTGAATCCCCATCCCCGAGTCGGGGGGAACCGGGGATGGCCTGGCGGCCCTTTAGGCATGGAACTGGGCCAGGCCGGAGCGATGGACCTGATGGCCAATCCAGACCCCCGTCAGAAGCAGGGAGCTGAGGCCCGTTGCCACCCCAATCGGGTTCATCGGCAGGCGCAGGCGGATCAGGTCGAGTCGGGCCAGCAACACGGCCGCGCCTAGCAGCAAGACATCGGTGAGCACATTGAGATGCATCAGATACACCCCGCCGGTGATCACCAGAAACAGAGTTGTGATCAGGGTGAGCGCCTTGCTGCGGGCCATGAAGAAGGAAATTTCCCGCAATAAAAGATCTGGCACCGTGCAGATCACCACCACCGCCACGGCCTGGAGGCACTCCAGGGGCATGATCAGGTCCTGGAGCCAGTCGACGGGTTGGCCGTTGCCCGGCAGCCAGGGCAGCGCCACGGTCTTGTCAGCCAGGCTGGACCAGTTCAAGCCCAGATAGGTGCCCACCACGAGCAGCACCAGCAGCATTGGCGCCCGGAACGGCAACAGCAACAGGCGCAGAATTGGCATTCAGGGTCCCTTTAGCTCCAGGGCAATGGCCCCCAGGGGACAGCTGGGGATGCACTGCTCACAGACCAGGCAGCGTTGCGCATCGAAGTGCAGCTGCCAAGTGGGAGCCTGGCTGGCCAGGGCGCCACTGGGGCAGAGGCTGGAACAAATGCCACAGTCCACGCACAGATCCGGGTTGACCGTGATCTGGCCTGGCGTCAGGTTGAGGCCGAGGCCCTGGGCCCCTAGCCACTGTTCGGCAGCGGCTAGGTCATCGATGTCGCCGGAGAGCTCCACCACCATGGTGCCGCTTTGGTTGGGGGCGATCTGGGCGCGCAGGATTTTGGCGGCCACATCAAACTCCACGGCCAACCGATAGGTGATCGGCTCGTGAACGGCTTCCCGGGGAAAATGGAGGGTGATTCGGCGTTTCAAGGGTGCACCGTCGCCCAGTTCGACTTTCGCCCGCTTGGACCGTAGCAAGGGTGCCGGCGTAGGCGCCGTTCCGGCTGGGGGCTCAGGATCAAGGCACTGGCCGCGGACCTGGGCCGACCCCGTAGCCCAGCTTGGTCAACTAGCCCGAGTCGCCAGTCCAATCCCCAGCGGTTCCCGGAGGACGCTGGCAAAGTGAAGGCGAAGCCCATGCCCCTGTCCGTGTCTGTGTCCAAGCCTTCGCCAGCCCCAGCCCCGGCACCCGCAGGGGCCGGGGCTCCCCTGCCCCTGGCGGGGGCCGCCGGTCCCCTGGCTGGGCGGCGCGAACGGATGCTGCTCGCGGCCGTGGCCGCGGCCCTGGCCCTGATGCTCTTTTTGGTGCGGGGCGGGCTCCATCCGGCGGCCCCCCTGGAGCAACTGGCCCGCCAGTCCCTCGACCTGCCCGTGGCCCTGGCTGATGGCCGCCCCACCCTGGTGGAGTTCTATGCCGACTGGTGTGAGGCCTGCCGGGCCATGGCCCCAGCGATGGCCTCGCTGGAACAGCAGCACCACGGTGCCCTCGATGTGGTGTTGCTCAACGTCGATAACCCCCGTTGGCAGCCGGAGCTGGAGCGCTACGCGGTGAATGGCATCCCCCAGTTGGAACTGTTCAATGCCTCTGGGGATGCCGTGGGCCGCTCCCTCGGGGCCCGCAGCCGGCCGGAATTGGAGGCCCTCACCGCCGCCCTGCTGGCCGAAACCCCCCTGCCCCAACTGGCGGGGGTCGGTAGCGTCAGCAGCCTGACGGGCGGGGCTGCTGCCGGCTCCGGGCCCCCTGTCGCCCTGGCCGGTCCCCGCAGCCACGGCTGAGCCTGGTTCGCCCCGATGTCCCTTGTTCCTTGTGCCATGAAGCGCTTCCGGGTTGAACTGATCGCCGCTACCCCCAACCCCCAGCAGTGCATCTTTGCGGCGATGCACCAGGACTACTTCGAAGGCTTTGTGGCCTCGGAGCGAGAGCACTGGCCTGACGAGGCCAAGGCCGGTGAGATCTGCGTTAAACGCCTGCTGGCCGGGGAGCGGGGCCATTACGGTCCCCTGGAGCACCCCCAGATCACCCTGAATGTGGGCTGGTTTCCCCACTCGGTGATGCAGCAGGCCCGCACCCACCGGGTTGGGGTGAGTTTCGATGTGCAGTCGATGCGTTATACGGGCGAACGCATTTCCCGGGCCGCCAGCGGCGAGCTCGAGCTTGAAGACGTGTTTTACCTGCGGCCGGTGGGTAGCTATAGCGATCGCCAGGGCAAAAAATACGACTACACCCCCGAGGAGCGGGCCAAGGATCTGGCCCTATGCGGCACGGCAGCGGAGCGCTATCGCGAGATGTTGGCCGCCGGTTTTGCCGAGGAGCACGCCCGCGGCATCCTGCCTTTTGACTACCGCCAGCACTTTGTGGTGAGCTTCAGCCTGCGGGCCTTCCTGCATTTCATGGACCTGCGCGCCAAGCTCGATGCCCAGCAGGAGATCCGCGAACTCTGTGATTTGATGTGGCCCCATTTCCAAACCTGGGCGCCTGAGATTGCCGCTTGGTATGGGAAAACCCGCCTGCACAAAGCCCGGCTGGCGCCCTAAACAGGCCGCTCCGTGGATGCTCCCTTGCCAGGGGCGTCCGATGCCACCCCTTAGCCTTGGTCCCAATGGTTTCTGGAGACCTCCCCATGGCGGAGCTGGCCCGCTTCCCCTTGGGTGAGCCCCTTGCGGCCGGTCAGGCCCGCTTCGGCACCGATGGCATCCGCGGCCGGGTTGGCTCGGTGATCACCCCGGCCCTGGCCCTGCAGCTGGGGTATTGGTGCGGCCAGGTGTTGCCGGCCGAGGGGCCGGTCGTGATCGGGGCCGATTCCCGCAGCAGCGGGCCGATGCTGGTGGCGGCCCTCAGCGCCGGCCTGGCGGCTGCCGGTCGCGAGGTGTGGGACCTGGGCCTCTGCCCCACCCCGGCGGTGCCCGGCACGATCCGCGCCCAGGGCTGCGCCGGTGGCCTGATGGTGTCGGCCAGCCACAACCCGCCCCAGGACAACGGCATCAAGGTGTTCGGCGCCAGCGGCGCCAAGCTCAAGCAGCCCCAGCAGCAGGCGATTGAGGCGGGCCTCCATGGCGCAGGCCGCGAGCGCAGCCCCTTTAGTGGCGTGGGCCTGGTGCGCCCGCGACCCGACCTGCTGGCCGCCTATCGGGACAGCCTGATAGCCAGTGTGGGCGGCGCCCGCCTTGATGGTTGCAAGGTGGTGCTCGATCTCTGCTGGGGCTCGGCCACGGCCTGCGGCGAGAGCGTGTTTCGGGCCCTCGGCGCCGACCTCACCGTGCTCCATGGCGAGCCCGACGGGGAGCGGATCAACCTGGGCTGCGGCAGCACCCACCTGGGGGCCCTGCGCCAGGCGGTGTTGGCCGACGGGGCCAGCATGGGCTTTGCCTTCGATGGCGATGCCGACCGCATGCTCGCCGTGGATGGGCGCGGTCGGGTGGTGGATGGCGACCAGATCCTCTACCTCTGGGGCCAGGCCCTGATGGCCCAGGGCCAGCTGCCCGATCAGCGCATCGTCGCCACGGTGATGTCCAACCTGGGCTTTGAGAAAGCCTGGCAGGCCAAGGGCGGCCTGTTCGAGCGCACGGCCGTGGGCGACCAATACGTGCACCAGGCCATGGAGGAGCTGGGCGCCGGCCTGGGCGGCGAACAATCCGGCCACATCCTTTCGGCCCGCCACGGCATGAGTGGCGATGGCCTGCTGACGGCCCTGCAGGTGGCGGTGCTGATCCAGGCCCAGGGGGGCTCCCTGGCCACTTGGCTGGATACCAGCTTCCAGCCCTATCCCCAGAAGCTTGTGAATGTGATCGTTCCCGATCGCCAGCGGCGCACCGAATGGCAGCAATGCGATGCCCTGCGCCTTGCCGTAGCCGCGGCCGAGGCTGCGATGGCGGGCCATGGCCGGGTGCTGGTGCGCGCCAGTGGCACCGAGCCCCTACTGCGGGTGATGGTGGAGGCGGCCTCCCAGGCGGATGTGGACCATTGGGCGGGCCATCTGGCCGGCTTAGCGGAGAGCCAGTTGAACGGGGTCTAGGGGGTGACCCCAGCCGCGCTGCGGGGCTGATCAGTCAGGTCCTGCGCCAGTTGATCGGCCAGCTCCAGGGCCCCCCAGCAGGCGTCTCCCCGGGGTTCCACCACCGTTGCAGCGGGCAGCGCCCGGGCCAGGCAGGCGCCAAAGCCCAGCCGCAGCTGATCGAGGTGCCCCAGGGCGCCGCCCACGCCACACACCCGCGGCGCGGCCAGCTCCAGGGCCCGGGCTACCCCCACCACCAGGCCCGCGAGGGCTGTGGCTGAGGCCCCGATCACGGCCCTGGCGTGGGGGTCACCAGCCGCCGCCAGTTGATTGACCACCGGCGCCAGGCGGGCAAAGCCGGCCGGACCGAACTCCGGCGCCACCACCTGGGCTTTGACCTCCTGGACGCTGTGGGCGCCGAGGGCGTGCCAGAGCTGGCCGCGCAGCTCGGTTTCGGCCAAGCGGCCATCGGCCATCTGCACGGCTAGGGCCAGGCCATCGCGGCCCAGGTCCATGGCCGAGCCGGCCCCATCAAGCAGCCAGCCCCAGCCTCCGCAGCGGTGCTCGCGGCCGCTGCCGTCCTGGCCCAGGGCGATGCAGCCGGTGCCGCTGATCACCAGGATGCCGGCGCCCCTGGCGCAGGCGCCGCGCAGGGCCGTGCGCTCATCGCCGGTCACGAGCAGGCGCTCGGGCGGCAGGGCCAGGGCGGCGGCGGCCAGGGCTTGGCCCTGCTCTTGCACCGGGCTGCCGGCCTCGATGCCACTGGCGCCGATGGCCGCGGCGGCCAGGGGCAGCTGCTGCCAGGCGCTGGGCAGCTGCTTGCGGGCCGCCGCCAGGCTGGTGGCCAGGGCCGATTGGAAACGCATCGGGCCACCGGCTGCGGCCAGGTGGCTGACGCCGGGGCCTTCACCCTCGGCGAGCACCCGAAATGGCCCCTCGGGGACGGGCTCGTTCAGGCCCGCAGCCCCTGGGGCCTCGGCCCAGGCCAGCAGGCAACGGGTATGGGTCTGGCCGGCATCAAAGCCGGCCAGCAGGCGTCGTTCCCCTGCCAGGGCCTCGGCTGGGCTTGGCACGGGGCTAGGGGGCCTCGCTGGCTTGGTCGTCCTGGGGGTCGGCGACGCTGGGGACGCCGTTGCCGCTCACCGCCAGGGTGGCCAGGCAGAACCAGCCGGTGAGTTGCACCTCCGGGCGGAAGAAGATCGTGTCGGTGGCGCCCTGCACGCAGAGGCCCACGATCGCGGCCACGGCCGCCAGGGCCGGCAGGGCGAAGCTGTTTTCGCCCTTGAGCTGGGCCCAGCCGCTGCGCAGGCTGGCCAGCAGCAGGCCCAGGCCCGCCAGCAGCCCAGGCACCCCACCCTCCACCAGCAACTCCAAGGGCACCGAATAGGCGCTCAGGGCATTGAAACGGGGCTGCTGATAGAGCGGATAGATCAGGTTGAAGGCGGTGTTGCCCGGGCCGATCCCCAGCCAGGGCCGGTCCTGGATCATCGAGAGCGCCGCCATCCAGACGTTGATGCGGAAGTTGTTGGAGCTGTCCTCGCGGCCGGCCACCAGGCTCATGGCCCGGATGCGGAGCGGCTCGACCTGGGTCACGGCCACCACCAGCAGCGCGGCGGCTCCGGCCACCAGCAGCAGAGGAAACAGGCGGCGCCAGAGCACGGGCCAATGGCGGGTCTGGCGCAGCACCAGCAGCAGGCCGATCGTGCCCAGGCCGGCCACCAGGCCCAGCCAGCCGCCGCGGCTGTAGCTGAGCACCAGGGCGGCGCTGCCTAGCACCAGGGCGGTAAGGGCATAGAGCCGCTCGGCCCAGCCGCGCCAACGCAGGAAGGCCACCACGGCCAGGGGCAGGATCGGCAGCAGGTAGCCGGCCAGCAGGTTGGGGTTCTCCAGGGGGCCGTAGACCCGGATCGTGCCGTCGGCCACGGAGTTGGGGTCGGCCCAGCGGGCCAGTTCGCTGGTGTCGCCGTAGAGCTGGCGGATCGCGATCACGGCGCTGGCCAGTTCGCCGGCTAGCAGGGCCGCCACGATCCGGTCCCACCAGCGCGGCGCCTCGGCCAGCAGCTGGCGCATCAGGGCGTAGACCCCGAGATAGCTGAGCAGTTTGAACAGGCCATGCAGGGCCGCCTTGGGCACGGGTGAAAAGCCCGTGGCCACCAGGGCCACGGCCAGGGCCACCAGGATCCAGACGCTGATCGGGCTCAGGCGGCCGCTGCTGGGGCGCGTTAGGGCGATCACCAGCCAGAGCAGGCCACAGGAGAGGATCAAAAGGCTGAGGCCGCCTCGGGTGACCAGGGGCAGGCCCGCCATCAGGGCGCAGAGCACCAGGCCCGCCAGGCCGCTCAGCCGGCTGGCCAGCGGTCCATCGCTGCCGCCGGCAAGCAGGCCCTGCCAGCGCAGCAGCCAGGGGGTAGGGGCGGGAGCGGGGGTCATGGGCTGCCGGGCGGTGCGGCCGGCTCGGGCGCCGGGGTCGTGGCCGGATTATCGGTGCCTTCGGCCCCGGCCTCCAGGGCCTGGGGGCTGGGCACGGGCGCTTCGTTGCGCAGGTAAAGCACCCGGTAGACCGGCAGTCCCTGGCCCACCACCAGGCGTTCCCGTTCCGTGGCCACCGGCAGGGGGTTGGCCTGCCGCCAGGGGCGGGCGTCCGCCTCGGGCCTGGCAAAGCAACCGCTGGCTTCCACCACGGCCACCATCGGCTCGATCACGGCCAGCACATCGCTTTGCAGAAACAGCTCGCGCCCGGGGGCCAGGGCGCCGGCCAGGCTGCAGAGCAGGGCCGGTTGCAGCACCCGCCGTTTGTGGTGTTTGAGCTTGAACCAGGGGTCGGGGAACTGGATCGTCACCCGCTCGAGCAGTCCTGCCGGTAGGGCGGCTAGCCAGGTTTCCAGGCTGATGTTGGCGTTGCAGAAGAGGTAGTGGAGGTTGGTGAGCGCCAGCCGCTGGCGATCGGCTTCGGCGGCATCCACCAGTGGCCGGCGGATCTCCACGCCCAGATGGTTGGTGCCTGCTTGCTGCTGGGCGAGGGCCAGTAGGAAGCGGCCGCGGGCGCAGCCAATGTCGAGCTGGATCGGCTGGGCTGGGTTGGCGAACAGCTCCCCGGGAGGGGGCAGGGCCCGCTCCAGCTGGAAAAAGCGGCTGAGCGGATTGACGTGCTGACGAACCATGCCGGCTTAGGCAGGCGGATCGGAGGAGCTCCCAGCATCGCTGGCCCCCGGAGCCGGACTGGGCACCAGGAAGCCCCAGCTGGCCGTGTAGCCATGGAGATGGGTGGTGCCGGCCACCGGGCCGATCTCGCCGTTGCAGAAGGCGCCGCTGATCGGCACGGCTGGAAACAGCCCCTGGCAGATGCCCACATCGCCATCCGGGCCGCCGTAGAGGCCCTTGCCCCGGCCCAGGCAGGCGAACAACAGGGCCGCTAGGGGCTCGGGCCCGACCTGGCTCTGGCGCTCCAGCAGTTGCTGCAGCTCCTGGCGGGAGGTGGCGGCATCGCGCAACTGGAATTGCACCTGCTGGCCCAGCCGCAGCCGTTCGGCCACGGCGATGGCGCCGTTGCGGGGATCCACTCCCAGCAGGTTGCGCACCAGGAAGGCCGAAGGTTCGGAACCGCTGAGCTGGACGTTGCTGCGGCCCACCCCAAGGAAGAGGGAATGGCGCACCAGCTCCCGTTCGGCCGGGCTGAGGGTTTCGAGGATGGTCTGGAGGCAGGCCACGGGGGTGGCTTTTTTGCTGCCGTCCGTCAATTCCAGAATCACATTGCGCTCTGAGCGCTCCACCGCAAACACTGGGCCAATCGGCCGGCAGCCCTGGGCGACCACCGGATCGAGCCGCCAGCGGCCGCCGATCAGGCAGCCCACGGCCCCCTCCACTACCTGGTCATCGAAGAGCAGGGAGCCGCCATTGGCGCTATGGGGACCGGCAATGCCGCCCACCTTGTCCACCTGGGGATAGGCGTAGTCCAGGCCGCTGATCAGGTCATTGATGCTGGGGCAGCCCGGGTCGATGAAGAGGAGCATCGATTCGGCCAGGGCCGGGTCGGCCCCGACCCAGTCCAGCCAGGGCTGGGCCGAGCCATCGAGATCGGGCAGCTGCTTGGCATTGAGCACGAAGGGCTGCAGTTTGGCGCCGGGGAGTCGCAGCAGGGTCACGGCCAGGGCCGCCTGCTGTTCAATTTCGTGGGGGCTGCCATCGGCGCCGGTGCCCACCACGCCACCGCCGACGCAGCCGATCCAATGGCGTGCCGTCAGGCTCTGGCGCAGCAGCGGCAACAGCCGCGGCAGGTCACTGGCGTAGGCGGTGGAGCAGAAGACCAGGGCCAGATCCGCCTCGTCACCGCCACCCCCAGGGCCGGCTCCGCCCCTGGAGCGCAGCTCGAGGCTCACTTCCGCCGCCGCCCCTTCCAGGGAGACATTGCTGGATAGAGCCGTGCGGCAACTGGCTTGGGGAGCGGGCCGCCGCAGCCCTTGGGCGGGCCGCCAGACCCGGGCAAACCAATCTCGGGTGGCCCCTGTTAGGGCCGTTGCTGGGCTTGTCCCCTTAGGGGACGAGACGGTGTTGGTGGCCCCGGCTCCCCCGGGTTTGGCCCGGCTAGCGCTACTGGTTCCTGGGCGAAACCGGCTAGGCAGCCACCTGTCCGGGAGCCAGGGGAAGGGGGAACGGCCTGCCATGGGCGGACCCTACTGCTGCCAAGGGTTGCGCCGGGCCACGGATAATGGCGGAACCCCGACCCCCGTCCGTGCAGGATTTGCTCTATCGCAGCCTGGTGTGGCTGGACTATCGCTTGGCGGCGATGTTCAGCTTCGGCTTGCCCCTGGTGTTGTTGATCTGGGCCGCGTTGCGGCGCGATGGCGCCATGGTGCGGTTGCTCACCATCTACTGGAAAGTGGCGAGCCTGCTGGTGATCACAGCCCTGCTGTTCACCGATGGGCGCCCCCTGGGCTACCTGCTGGCGGGCGCGGCCCAGCTGCTGGTGGTGGCGTCGTTGTGGTTCTGGGTGGATCTCAATGAGGAGCTGGCCGACCAGCCCCCCTGGCGGCCCCTGCCCTTCACCCTGCGGGCCTGGCGATGGGGAGCTACCGCCTTTGGCCTGCTGGGCGCCGCCCTCAGTGCCACGGCCTTCGGCTGCTTTGTGGGGCCCGTAACCCGGCCCTTCTGTGCGGTCTGGCTGGAGGCGCCCCGGGGCCTCAACCTGCATGTCGACCGGCTCTTCTCGTTCCTGTTTGGCGGCGCCTGGACCAACACCATCGCGGCCTTTGTGGGCTACCTAGCCCTGGTGGGGTTTGTGGTGGGCTTCCTGCAGTGGCTGCTAGTGCGCCTGCCCAAGCAGGGCCGGGTTGCGGGCGGCTTCTAAATCCCATGGCTGCTGTGGCCGTGGCCGCCCTGCTGACGGCCCTTGAAGCGATCAGCCGTGACCGGCCCGATCGGGTGCTGCGCCTCACGGGCGAGCTGCCCAGCCCTGAAGGGTCTGGCCTCGGGCCCGATCGGCTAGCCGAGCCCTTTGAACTGTTGATCTTCCGGGGTTTCTCCAGCAGCCTCAGCCACCCCACCGCCTTTGATCCCGACCAGCCGGCCCTGCCGGCCACGGCCAAGATCGAGGCCGCCGAATTGCTGGCCGGGCCCCTCAACCCCAGCCAGGAGCAGCGCCTGGCGGGTCCGGAGGCGGTGGCGCACTTCCTTGATCCAGGCGCCTGGCTGTGAGTTCGGATTGGGGAGCAGGCCCTAGCTCGCTCACCCAGCCATCGCCATTGCAACTCCCAGGCCGGTCGGGGAGGGAGCTGGGGCCAGCACCCCGCCGATGCCTTCCCTTGGGTTCAGCCGTCCAGGGTGCGGCGGCAGCGGCCGCAGATCTGTCCCTGCAGGCTTTCGCTGAGTTGGTGGGTGGCGACATCGCCCTCGTAGTGCCAGCAACGCTCACATTTGCTGCCCTCGGCCCGGGCAATGCGCACGGTCACGCCGCCTTCGCTGGCCTCGGCCAGCAGGGCTTCGGGGGCCTTGCCTCCGAACCGCACGGCTGAGACCAGCAGCCAGTCGGCCAGGTTGTCGACGCTGGTGTGGGCACTGGCTTCCAGCAGGGCCAGGGCCCCGCGCAGGGCCGCCGTGGCTTCGCCCGGGGAGAGCTCCAAGTGCACCTGGGCTTCCAGGGAGGCGCCGATGCCGGCCGCCTTGTCCCCCTGCTTGCGGCAGGCCTCCAGCTGGCGATTCACCTGGGCCCGCAGGGCCAGGATCTCGCCTAGGGGTGCCTCCAGGCTGGTGTCGCGCCAGCTGGCCGGCACGGTCGGCCAGCCCCGCTCAAACACCGAGGCCTCGGCCACCGGATAGGGCAGGTTCTGCCAGATGTCCTCGGCCATGTGACACAACACCGGCGCAATCAGCCCGGCCAGCCGCTCCACCACCAGGGCCAGCACCGTTTGGCAGCTGCGGCGCCGCAAGGAGCCGGCGGCACTCACATAGAGGCGATCCTTGGCGATATCGAGATACACATTCGAGAGATCCACCACGCAGAAGTTCTGCAGGGCCTGGAAGAAGCGATAAAACTCATAGCTCTCGAAATCGGCCTGCACCCCATCGATCAGGGCGGCGGTGCGCTGCAGCATCCAGCGATCGAGCAGGGGCAGCTCCTCGATCGCGATGGCGTGGCCCCCCTCCGCCTGGGGCCGGGGATCGAAATCGTGCAGGTTGCCGAGCAGGTAGCGGGCCGTGTTGCGCACCTTGCGGTACACATCGGCCAGTTGCTTCACGATCCCAGGGCCCAGGGGCACATCGGCGGAGTAATCCACCGAACTCACCCACAGGCGCAATACATCGGCGCCGTAGGCGGGATCCTGTTTCTCGTTTTTGCCGCCCTCCACCAGCACGGCCGGATCGACGACGTTGCCCAGCGATTTGCTCATCTTGCGGCCCTTCTCATCGAGGGTGAAGCCGTGGGTGAGCACCCGCTTGTAGGGGGCGTGGCCGTTAACCGCCACCGAGGTGAGCAAGCTGCTCTGGAACCAGCCGCGGTGCTGATCGCTGCCTTCTAGGTAGAGATCGGCGGGGTAGTGAAGGCCGCGCTCCTGGAGCACGCCAGCCCAGGAGGAGCCGGAGTCGAACCACACATCCATGGTGTCGCTGCCCTTGCGCCACAGGTGGGCCTGGTCGGCGTAGGAAGGCGGCAGCAGGTCCGCCTCCTGCCGTTGCCACCAGACATCGGAGCCGTGGTCAGCAATCAGGGCCTGGATGTGGGCGAGGGTGTCGGCGTTAACGAGCACCTCGCTGGTTTGGCGGTGATAGAAGACCGGGATCGGCAGCCCCCAGGTGCGCTGGCGCGAGATGCACCAATCGCCGCGATCTCGCACCATCGCCTCGATCCGGTTTTGGCCACTTTCCGGGGTCCAGGTCACTGTTTCAATCGCGGCCAGGGCCTGGGCCCGGAAACCCGCCACGGAGGCAAACCACTGCTCGGTGGCCCGGAAGATCGTTGGTTTTTTGGTGCGCCAGTCGTAGGGATAGCGGTGGGCGTAGCGCTGTTCCGCCAAAAGGGCGCCTGCGTCTTGGAGGGCGGCGATGATCGCCCCGTTGGCGTCCTTGAGCACGTTGGTGCCAGCAAATGGGCCCGCTTCGGCGGTGAGATTGCCCGCCTCATCCACAGGACAAAGCACCGCCAGGCCGTATTTCTTGCCGGTGTTGAAGTCGTCGACGCCATGGCCGGGGGCGGTGTGAACTAGCCCTGTGCCCGTTTCGGTGGTGATGTAGTCGCCGCCCAGCACCACCGGGCTGCGGCGCTCAAACAGGGGGTGTTGGTAGGCGATCCCTTCCAGCTCGCTGCCCTTGAGGGTCAGCACCGGTTCGAGGCCCAGGCCCAGGCTGGTTTCGAGGCTGGCGATCAAGTCGCTGGCCACCAGCAGGTGGCTGGGGCGGGCGCCCGGGGCTGGCTCGGGCCCTTCGCTGGCTGGGGCTGCGGGCGGAACGCTGACGCGACAGATGGCGTAATCGAGGCTGCCGTTCACCGACACCGCCAGGTTGGCGGGCAGGGTCCAGGGGGTGGTGGTCCAGATCGCCACCGCCAGCCCGCCCGGGGCCGTGGCTGCGGCCTGGGCCAAGCCCGTGGCGGCGAGCTTGCTGGCTAGGGCCTCCGGCAGCTCGCGCACCGCAAAGGCCACGTAGACGCTCGGGGAGGTGTGGCCGTCCGGGTATTCCAGTTCGGCCTCGGCCAGGGCCGTGCGCGAGCTGGGGCTCCAATGCACCGGCTTGAGGCCCCGGTAGATGTGGCCGGCCAGCACCATCTGGCCAAACACCCCGATCTGGGCGGCCTCGTAGTCCTTGTTCAAGGTGAGGTAGGGCTGGTCCCAGTCGGCCCAGATGCCCCAGCGGCGAAAACCCGTTTTCTGGCCCTCCACCTGTTCGAGGGCGTAGGCGTGGGCCTTCTGGCGCAGGCTGATCGGGGTGAGGGCCTTGCGTTCGCTGCTGCCCAGGGCCTGCAACACCTTCAGTTCGATCGGCAGCCCGTGGCAGTCCCAGCCAGGGATGAACCGCGCCCGCTTGCCTTGGAGCAGGGCGTATTTATTGATGATGTCCTTGAGGATCTTGTTGAGGGCGTGGCCCACATGCAGGGGCCCGTTGGCGTAGGGCGGGCCGTCGTGGAGGGTGAAGCGCTCGCGCTCCGGGGCCTGGCTGAGCCGCTCGTAGAGGCGCTGCTGGGCCCAGAAGTTCTGGATTTCGGGCTCCCGCTGCTTGGCGTTCGCCCGCATGTTGAAGGGGGTCTGCAGCAGGTTGAGCGTGTCCTTGTAGGAGGCCGGACTCGCGGTTACTTCACTAGCGGTCACGTCGCCTGGGGCAGGTAGGCCCGATTATCCAGCCTCGTTGCGGGGCTCCGTGGCGCAAGCCTCCGCCGGCTCCTCTCCCCAGGCGGCGTCCACCAAGGCCTCGATCTCGGCGAAGGAGCTCACCTCGATCACGGGGGTTTCGGCCGTCCCTGGGGCGACGGCCGCCGGGTCTAGATCGCCGGCTGTGCCGTTGGCTTCGGGCCGCACCCAGCGCTTGCTCTGGCCGCCGGTCTTGGTTTTTCCCTTGCTGTTGCCCGTTCCCTTCAAGGGGGGTGGGGTGGTTGCTGGGGCCTGGGCCGGGCGGGCTAGAAGACCCGAGAGGCTTTCGCTCGCCATCCCCTGCAGGGCCCCCAGGCTGGCCAGCACTTGGCCGCAGGCCGTGCGCCAGTGGGCGCCGGAGCCCAGTCGCTGCTGTTCCTCCGGCGTGAGGGCCCGCCAGCGTTGCTGGCCTACCTCACTCCCCAGCCTGCCGATCAGCAAGCTGCCGCAGAGCACCGCCACCATTGGCGAGCCGCCCAGCCGGTCCGAGCTGGTCAGGAGCACCAGGCCTAGCAGCAGCATCACGGCCCCCCAGACGGCATCGCGGGCCCGGCTCAGTTCGGGGGTGAGCAGGGGCACCAGCAACACCACCAGCCCCAGCAGCAGGGCCAGGCTTCCCCCCAGGGTGGCAAACATGGCGAGCGGCTCGGTGGTGTTCCCATTCTGGGCAATCTCCGGGGCCACTCCGTACAGTCGTCTCCTGCCCACCTGGCGGAATTGGTAGACGCGCTGGTTTTAGGTACCAGTGGCTTCGGTCGTGGGGGTTCAAGTCCCCCGGTGGGCATGGCGGATCCGGGGGCTGGCTGGCGGCCCTTGGACGGCGGTGTGACACGGGCAGTGCTGCCCAGGCTTGGACCCGGGCGCCCTGGCCCCTACGACCCCGGTTCAGCGGTGCCTAGGTCCTGCTCCTTATGGTGGTGCTTCGATGCGTGTTTGGGTGCGGTTGCAGGAGATGACATCAACCCTGGCCCCTACTCAGACCTCCAGCCAAGGCGATGCCAGGCCCCGCTACCAATCGGTGCCGCGGGAGTTTCTTGATCCCCCCAACGGCTGGAACCCCACCGTGGGCCTGTTCCTGGCCGGCTATGGCCTGGCGGCCCTGACGATCTGGGGTTGGTTCGTGGCTCAGTGGTCGTTGCCGGTCCTGCTGGCCCTGGGCTTCCTGGCCCTGCATCTGGAGGGCACCGTCATCCATGACGCCTGCCACAACGCCGCCCACCCCAACCGCTTTTGGAATGCGGTGATGGGCCATGGCGCCGCCCTGCTGCTGGGCTTCAGCTTTCCGGTGTTTACGCGGGTGCACCTTCAACACCACGCCCATGTGAATGATCCCAAGCAGGATCCCGATCACATCGTGTCAACCTTTGGGCCGCTCTGGCTGATCGCGCCGCGCTTCTTTTATCACGAGTTCTTTTTCTTTCGCCATCGCCTCTGGCGTCAGCATGAGCTGCTGGAGTGGGGCATCGCCAGGGGGGTGTTCATCAGCATTGTGGTGGCGGCCAACAAGTTTGATTTCCTCGGCTTCATTTTCAATTGCTGGTTCGCCCCGGCCCTGATGGTAGGGGTGACATTGGGCCTCTTCTTTGATTATTTGCCGCACCGCCCCTTCCAATCCCGCAACCGCTGGCATAACGCCCGGGTGTATCCCGGTTGGTTAATGAACTGGTTGATCATGGGCCAGAACTACCACCTAGTGCACCACCTGTGGCCCTCGATTCCCTGGTTTGAATACCGGCCCGCCTACCACGCCACGAAGGACCTGCTGGATGCCAAAGGATCCCCCCAGCGGCTCGGCCTGTTTGAAAGCAAGCACGATTTTTTGAATTTCCTCTACGACATTGTTCTGGGCGTGCGCAGCCACAAAAAACGCCGCAGTCGCCTGCGGCCAATCGCAGCCCTGATGCCCACCCTACGGGCCCGTCGCCACGTGCTTGATCTGCTCCACCGCACGGCCGTTTCTCCCCAGCGTTAGGAAAACCCTGGGGGTGAGGGTATTGCGCTCAACGATGGGCTTGGGGGTTTTGCTGGAGGCTTGATTAATCGACCAGAATTTTGGGCACCCGGAAGAAATCACCTTCCCGTTGCGGCGCTTCGTTGAGTAATTCTTCGCGCACTGGTGTGGCTTCCACCCGGTCTTCCCGGGTCACATTCACCACCTCCACGGCGCGGGTGGTGGGGGGCACGCCCTCGGTGTCCACCTGCTCTAGCTGGGCGACGTAGGCGAGGATCCGCTCCAGTTGGCCGGTGTAGGTGGCGATTTTGGCCTCCGGCAGGTCGAGGCGGGCCAGCTTGGCCACCTTGCGCACGTCATCGGCGGTGATCTTGCCCATGGTCGGATCGGCTGGCGCCTGTCGTTGGGCTGAACCTAGCTGGCATCCGGTTCGGCCAGGAAGCTGGCCAGATCCGCTGCCAGGGCCGCGGCGGCCAGATCGAGGAACTGCTGCCCATGCTCGGCGCTGGCCAGGAAGGGATCGGAGCCCATGCGGCCATCGGGATGGCGGCGGCGGAAGTCCTCCGGGCCATGGATCGGGCCCGCCGGGGCGGCTTCGGGGAGGGGGCGTTGCTTGGCCTGCAGGCTTGGCTCCAGCGCCAGGGTGAGGGCGATTTCGCTGGGGGTGGCGTGGTGGCCTTCGCGCTTGCCGTAGAGCTCCCGGGCCAGGGCTGACACCGGTGCGGCGGTGAACCAGTTGGCCAGCCGGCAGCGCAGGGCGCCGGCATTACCCAGGCCGCGGCTGGCGGCGGTGCCGTAGGCCTGGGCAAAGGCGGCCCGGCTGGTGGCGATGTTGCCGCCGTGGCCATTGATCACGAAGATCCGTTCAAAGCCGTGGCGGGCCAGGGACAGCACCACGTCGTGGAGCACCGCCATCAAGGTGGCCGGTTGCAGGCTGATCGTGCCGGCAAAGCCCAGGTGGTGCTCGGCCATGCCAAAGGCCTGGGTTGGGGTCACCAGCACGCCCGTACGTCGGCCCACCTCCAGGGCCACGGCTTCGGCCGTGAGGGCATCGGTGCCGATGGCGCCGGTGGGGCCGTGTTGCTCGGTGGATCCCAGGGGCACGATCACCCCCTTGCAGCCCTGCAGATAGGCCTCCACTTCAGGCCAGCTGCGCAGCTGCAGTCGGATGGAGGCCTGGTCCGGCGCTTCGCCGGGCAGGGATGGGGCTGGGCTGGGGGCAACCACGACGGTTCAGCGGCGGCGGATCAGCCCATCATCCCTAGGATCAACAGCAACGGCCCCGGGTCGATGTTCCATCGCAAGCTCTCCAAAGCCCTGGGCGAACAGCGGCCGATCTGGGTGTTTCTGCGCGACCAGCAACGCTGGATCGAAAAGGCCCTAGTGGTGGACCTCGAAGGCGACCTGGTGACCCTGCGCTACGACGCCGAGGACGAAGACGAGCTGCACAGCTGGGAAGAGAGCGTGCGCATCGACTCGATTGGCGCCATCAGCACCCGCCTGGCCTTCTTCAGCCGCCACGCCCTAGCCGAAGACCTGGAAGTGACGGGCGACTGCCCCGAATCGGAACAGTTGCCCAGCCAGGGCTAGGGGCGGCACCGGCTTGAAGCCTCAATCGGCGGTGAGTGAAGGCCCAGGGCCTTCAGTGGGCGGTGCCGTTGCCCTCGTAGGCCTTGCTGTCGTAGAAGCCGCCCTTGGTGCCAAAGAACAGGGTGGTCAGGCAGAACAGGCCGCTGCTGACCACCAGCACGGCAGCGAGGGTGAGACCGGTCGCGGATTCAGCCATGGACGCCGCAGGTGCGCAATTGCCCCCACTCTGGCGCCGACAGTCAGGGTTGGCTGGAAACTGGTGGCTTCTGCGTTGGTGATCAGCCCCCGGCGCCTTGCGAGGGGGACACCAGCCCCCTGGTTTGCTGCCGCCGCATCGGCCTCTCCCAACGCCACAACCTGCCCTGGCGTTTCGACCTGCGGGCCAGTCGCAGCGTCAACCGCCGGCCCCGGGTGATCGCCGTCCTGGCCTTAATCAGGCCCAGAACCCCTAACCAGATCAGGCGGCTTGCTTGTTGCCGGTAAGGCCCCGGCCAGGATCCCCGCGGACCACTACCTTGAGGCATAACGGCAGCAACAGTGTCTTGAGCGGCTGGACCCATCGCCATGTGCTGGATCTGGCGGCCTTTTCCCTGGAGGATTACGGCGTCGTGCTGGAGCTGGCCCAGCGCTTTCGGGCCTTGCCTGTGGCGGGAGCCCGCAAGCTGCCGGCCCTGCAGGGGCGCCTGGTGGCCACCCTGTTCTTTGAACCCAGCACCCGCACCCGCAGCAGCTTTGAGCTGGCGGCTAAGCGCCTCTCGGCCGATGTCCAGAGTTTTTCGCCGGCGTCCAGCTCCCTGAGCAAGGGCGAGAGCCTGCTCGACACCGCCCGCACCTACGTGGCCATGGGAGCCGACCTGCTAGTAGTGCGCCACCGCTGCGCCGGGGTGCCCGCCAGCCTGGCCCAAGGCCTCGACGCCAGCGGCGAGCGGGTGGCGGTGCTCAATGGCGGCGATGGCCTGCATAGCCACCCCAGCCAGGGCCTGCTCGATCTGTTCACCCTCGCCCGCCATTTCGCCCCCAGCGCCCCCACGCCAGCGGCCCTGGCCGGGCGCAGGATTGTGATCGTGGGCGATGTGCTCCATTCCCGGGTGGCCCGCTCCAACCTCTGGGCCCTCACCGCCTGTGGGGCCGAAGTGGTGCTCTGCGGGCCCCCCACCCTGCTGCCGGAGGCCTTTGCCGACTTTGTGGCGGCACCACCCCCGGGCCAGGAGCGGGACCCGGTGGCAGCGCGGGGCCCGATCACGATCTGCCGCGACCTGGACCAGGCCCTGGCCGGCGCCGATGCCGTGATGACCCTGCGGCTGCAGAAGGAACGCATGCACCAGCACCTGCTCACCAGCCTCGAGGCCTACCACCAGAGCTATGGCCTCACCCACGCCCGCCTGCAGGGTTGTGGCGCCGGGGTGCCGGTGCTCCATCCCGGACCCGTGAACCGGGGGGTGGAACTGGCTGGCGCCCTGCTCGATGACCCCGATCGCTGCTTGGTGGAGGAGCAGGTGCGCAATGGCATCCCGATTCGGATGGCCCTGCTCTATCTGCTGGCCGCCGCAGGCCCAGCCACCTAGGGGCCCCGGCCTTCTTGGGGTCGGCCTGGGCCCCTAGGCCTTCTACTGGGTCAAAAGGGAGGCAGGGGAAAAGGCACCCTTGGTGATCCCCATCACCCGGCCCGGGCCCTGCCGACCCTTGTCTACACCATTTCTGGCGTCCTGGGCGGACCTGACCCCCACCCATAGGGGATTCCAATAAAAAAGCCCAGGCTTGGGGCCTGGGCCGGGGGATGGGGACAAGCAGTAGCCAAGCGGGTGGACTGGTTTTGTGCAAGCCGCAGAAAAAGTCCCTGCTGTCAAGGGAGCAGGAGGCTCAGGAGTCGCTGTCCTTGTTCTTTCGGGAGCCCTTGCCTTCCAGCAGCTCGAGCAGGGCCTCCATCTGGGCCATCACCCCGCGCACCTCACCGGCTTCCGGCAGCAAGCCGTCATCCATGACGCCCTGGTGCATTTCGCGCAGTTCCTGACGGATATAGCGCAGGTGACTCACGACTTGTTCACGCTTGGACTGCGACATTGACAGACAGGTCGATCGTTCCTCCCTTTTACCCCATCGCCTGCCAGCGGGGCCTGGGATTCAGCCTATTTCTGGCCAAACTGGGCTTTGGCTGCTTCGAAAAACAGTAGATCGACACTGTCCTGGCCCGCTTCAGCCGCCAGCTTTTCGATGCGCCGGCGCACGGCGGGGCGCACGAAAAAGGGAATGTCCTTCAGTTTCGCCTCCGCATCGGTGCTCCAGTTCATGGGCCAACCCCAGACTCCAGGGATGCAATACGGATGTTGAAGATTAGGGGAAGGGCTGACCGGCCCCGCCACCGATCCCCGGACAGGATCGGCAGCGGCAGCGATGAAGGTATGGCAGAGTCCGGGCCCTTGTGGGGCGTGGTTCGCCTTTCGGCGCGGATCGGGCTAGGGGGCTCCAGAGAGGGCAGGAGCGGTCTGCCCGCGGCCACTCCTGTGCCTTTGACGACTCATTACCAGGCCAAGTCCTTGGCCATGCCTTAAGATCTTGCCGTGAAGTATTCGACTTTAGATGGGTAATCAGCCTAAATTGCATAACTCTGGTAGGGCCAAGCGCCTCGAATTGTTGTTCGAGAAATTGCTCTGGCGTTTCAGGCTGGTCGCCATGCTGCCCGTGGTGATGAGTCTAGTGAGCACCTTGGTAACTTTTATTTTAGGCACCAAAAGTATTTTTCGCTCCTTGATGGCCCTGCAGTCATTGGAAGCCATTGGCGACCAAGGACATAGCTTTGAGGCGGAGCTGCTTGCCGGCATTGTTTCTGGCATTGATCTCTATTTAATCGGCATTGCGTTATTGATTTTTGGCTATGGTATTTATGAGCTGCTCATATCGAGTATTGATGCTGCCCGCGAAGCCAATGGCGGCGCTTCCAACGGGCTTCTGGATATTCGAGATTTGGATCAGCTTAAAGAAAAGCTTGTCAAGGTGCTTGTGGTTGCCTTGATAGTGACAGCATTTAAGTATATGTTAACCCTTAAGGTTGACGATGGCCAATCCCTGCTCCTGTTTTGTACCAGCGTGCTGGTGCTTGCCTTGAGTGGTTACTTGATCTCAGGCAACCGCCACCATAAAGACCATTCCTAACGGCTTCAATTGCTCGAATCCAAAAGGGTGGAATTTGACCCCAACCTTTGCATCGGCCCCTTGGCCCCTGCTAACTCAACCGGTTGGGGAAGGATGAATCAAGCGATGGAGAATAGGGGATTCGAACCCCTGACCTCTGCGGTGCGATCGCAGCGCTCTACCAACTGAGCTAACTCCCCGATCCCGGCGGGATGGCCTCCGGTGGAATGACGCTATCAGTTCTTAACAGCCCTCGAGGGCGGTTTAAGGGGTGGCTTGGGGTGCTGCCTGGGCTGGTTCCGGCCTGGTGCTGGATAGGACCAGGGCCTCCGGGGACTGGCTGTGAGGATCTGCAGACGGGGGCGGCGCGCAGCATTGAGAATGGAGGCGTCCATATCCGGCCCTGCCGTGAACGAGTCCCCCATGGCCGCGCCCAGAGCGATCACCCCCGAGCTGCTCGAAGGCTTCGATGAGGCCTCGATCGCCGAGCTGGCCCAACGCCTCGACGACGACGATTACCCCACCGCCTTTGAGGGCCTGAGTGACTGGCACCTGATGCGGGCCTTGGCGATCCACCGGCCTGAGCTGGCCAGGCCCTACGTGCATTTGGTGGACCAGGAACCCTTCGATGAGGACTAGTTAATGGGGACTAGCGACCAGGGCCCCGATCAGGCCGTCGTGTCCGATCCCCTGGCGGGCAGGCGCATCCTGGTGGCAATCAGCGGCAGCATTGCGGCGGTGAAGTTGCCCCTGGTGGTGAGTGCCCTGGTCCAGCGGGGTGCCCAGGTGCGCTGCGTGCTCACCCCCAGTGCCGCCCAGCTGGTGAGTGCCCCGGCCCTGGCCAGCCTCAGCCGGGCGGCGGTGGCCCTCGATGGCGACCAGTGGAACCACCGCGAATCCCGGCCGCTCCATATCGAGCTGGCCGAATGGGCCGAGTTGGTCTTGTTGGCGCCCCTGAGTGCCACCAGCCTGGCCCGCTGGGTCCATGGCCTTGGCGACAGCTTGTTGGCCTCGGTGCTCCTGGCGACCGAGGCGCCGGTGTTGGCGGCAGCGGCGATGAACACGGCCATGTGGCAATCCCCTGGCGTGGCCCGCAACTGGGAGGCCCTACAGGCTTTTGAGCGGGTGTTGCCCCTCGGCCCCAGTGCCGGCCTGCTGGCCTGCGATCGCCAGGGGGCCGGCCGCATGGCCGAACCCGCCGCCCTGCTGCTGGCCCTCGACTCCCTAGCCCTTTGGGGCTGGCGCCGCGATTGGGCCGGTCAGCACCTGCTCGTCACGGCTGGCCCCACCCGCGAATGGCTCGATCCGGCCCGCTGCCTCACCAACCCCAGCACGGGGCGCATGGGCGTGCTGCTCGCCCAGGCCGCCCGGCTGCGGGGCGCCACGGTGGATCTGGTCCATGGGCCCCTGGCCGTGGATCCCGCCTGGCTCGAGGGCCTGCGCTGCCATCCGATCAGCACCGGAGCCGAGCTGCAGCAGCGCCTCCGCGACCTCCAACCTGCCGCCACGGCCATTGCGATGGCGGCGGCCGTGGCCGATCACCGGCCTGCCCGGCCCCAAGCCTGCAAGCTCGATAAGTCAGCCCTGGCCGAGGCCATGGGGGCCGGCTGGCAGGAGGTGCCTGATCTTTTGCAGCAACTTGTGGCCCAGCGGCCTGCGGGCCAGAGGATCCTCGGTTTTGCCGCCCAATCGGGCGATGGGCTCGAGCAGGCCAAGCTCAAGTTCGCCCGTAAGGGCTGCGATCTGCTGTTTGCCAATCCGATTGATGTCCCCGGAGCCGGTTTCGGGTCCTTCACCAATCAGGGCTGGTTGCTGGGGCCGGGGGATCGCTGCTTGAGCCTTGCCCCGGCCAGCAAGTTGGCGATCGCCCACCAGCTGCTCACGGCCTTGCTGGCCCTAGGCCCTAGGGCTGGAGCTTGATCCCAGGGGAACGGCCGGCCTTGCGCCGTTCACTTGGAGTCGGGCCCGTCCCCAGCGATCACGGTTACGGCCCCAGAGGCTTCTTGGGCCAAACCTAGGGGCAGCTCCTGGTCGTCCCGTTCGAGCATGTCGAGGAAGGTGCGCAGCTGCAGGCGGGGGATATAGGGCCAGCCGCCACTGGTCTCCATGGCCTGCAGCAGCGTGAAGAACTGGTGGCGATCGGCGGGGAGGCTGGTGCGGAAGGGACCGTCCTGGATGCGCCGGTGCAGGGCCTCGATCTGGCGCAACAAAGTGAGCAGCTGCTCTGGCTGGTCCCCCAGGTCTGCGGCGATGGCGTCCACATCGGCGACCAGGGCGTGGAGCCTGGCCTCCCAGGTCCTGGGTTCGGGGTTGTCGTGGGGATTGGCGTCGCGCATGGAGCCTGGGGATGGCGCTCCCGCTTACAGGTTGTTGAGAGCCGCGCAATGGTACGCGGAATCAGGGTTTAGCACCGGTACTATCGCGTTTGGGTCAACCCCAAAACACGAGGTTTTTCCCTGCCTGAACGGCTTTCCACCATGCGTTTCCGTCCCCTGCTGGCCCTCGTGCTGGCGCTCTGCCTCACCCTGGTCACCGCGTGCGGCGGTGGCGCCAAGGCTGTGGATCGGGCCAGTCTCACCTACGCAGACATCCACAACACCGGTCTGGCTAACGACTGCCCGACCCTCCCCGATTCCGCCCGGGGCACCATCCCCTTGGACGCCTCGGCCAAGTACCAGCTGCGTGAAATTTGCATGCACCCCACCGAGGTGTTTGTGAAGGGCGAGCCGGCGAACAAACGCCAGGAAGCCCTATTCGTCGCTGGCAAAATCCTCACCCGCTACACCTCCAGCCTCGATCAGGTCTATGGGGACCTGACCCAGCAGGACGGCAAGCTCTCCTTTAAGGAGCTCGGTGGCATCGACTTCCAGCCCGTCACCGTGCTGCTGCCCGGTGGTGAGGAAGTGCCCTTCACCTTCTCCAGTAAGCAACTCCTGGCCACGGCCGAAGGTGCTTCGATCAGCACCAACACGGATTTCGATGGCAGCTATCGGGCTCCCAGCTACCGCACTAGCAACTTCCTCGATCCCAAGGGCCGGGGTCTGACCACCGGCTACAGCAGCGCCATGGGCCTGGTTCCCGCTGGCGATGACGAGGACCTCATCAAGGAAAACGTCAAGCGCTACGTCGACGGCACCGGCTCCATGAACCTGTCGATCACCAAGGTCGACGCGGCGACCGGCGAATTCGCCGGGGTGTTCACGGCGATCCAGCCCTCTGACACTGACATGGGTAGCAAGCCTGTCGTTGACGTCAAAGTCACGGGCCAGCTCTACGGCCGTCTCGAAAAGGTCTAAACGGGCTGGGGAGCCCTAGCTCCAGCCTGGCCAGGCTGGCAGCCAGAGCTTTTCCGCCTTCTAGATCCAGTGATCTCACCCATCTCGGGGGCCCAGGCCCCCTTTTTTTATGGTTGCCCGGCCCTGGTTTAAGGCGCTTGCGGCTGGGGGCTCCTGCCATCTGTGGCTGCTCTTGTGGTCCGCTGCGCGCGCTCTGGGAGAATCCCCGCCTAGCTGCCTTCAGCCGAGCCGATGACCAGCACCCTCGCCGCCGGACCCGCTTCCCATGGCCTGATCGCCCCCCATGGCGGGGTGCTGGTTGATCTGCGGGTGCCGGCGGAGCAGCGCGATGCCGTTAAGGCCGGCGTCGACCACGTGATCGAGTGCAGCGACCGCAATGCCTGTGACGTGGAGCTGCTGATGGTGGGTGGCTTCTCGCCCCTGCGCGGCTTCATGCACCAGGAGGACTACCTCTCGGTGGTGGCCAGCCACCGCACCAGCAGCGGCCTGCTGTTTGGCCTGCCGATCGTGATGGACACCCAGCGCGACGATGTGCTGGTCGGCCAGCGCCTACTGCTCACCTACAGGGGCCAGGACCTGGCGGTGATGACCGTGGAGAGTCGCTGGGAGCCCGATAAGGCCCGCGAGGCCCTCGGCTGCTACGGCACCACCTCCCTGGAACACCCCGCCGTGAAGATGATCGCCACCGAGCGGGGGCGCTTTTATCTGGGCGGGCCGATTGAGGGCCTGGAGCTGCCCAGCCGGGTGTTCCCCTGCAAGAGCCCGGCCGAGGTGCGCGCCACCCTGCCAGAGGGCCAGGACGTGGTCGCCTTCCAGTGCCGCAACCCCATCCACCGCGCCCACTACGAGCTGTTCACAAAGGCCCTGGAGGCCAGCAACGTCAGCGACCAGGGGGTGGTGCTCGTCCATCCCACCTGCGGCCCCACCCAGGACGACGACATCTCCGGCGCGGTGCGCTTCCAGACCTATGAGCGCCTGGCCGCTGAGGTGAATAACCCCCGCATTCGCTGGGCCTACCTGCCCTATTCGATGCACATGGCCGGCCCGCGCGAGGCCCTGCAGCACATGATCATCCGCAAGAACTACGGCTGCACCCACTTCATCATTGGCC
>ERZ889217.147-NODE-147-length-45534-cov-12.033290_pt1 | contig 45534 bp, 51 predicted proteins | sample MGYA00521098_ERZ889217 | MGnify/ENA primary metagenome ERZ889217 (study PRJEB32303, sample SAMEA104408613) | aquatic metagenome | biome: Brackish water; feature: Pelagic; material: water | place: Baltic Sea | collected 2014-06-10T22:04:00 | depth 2,362 m ... | reverse complement strand
TTTGGGTTGTGGGAGACGGCGCGTTCGCGCCTGAAGTTTGGGTCCGCTCGGCGAGCCGCCCCTACCTTTGGTTTTTCAATTCGTGGCTTCGTGCCTTCGTTTGAGTCCTTGGTTTAATCGTAGCGAAGGGCTGTGATGGGGTCGAGGTGGGCGGCTTTGGAGGCCGGGTAGAGGCCCGAGAGCAGGCCGGAGGCGAGGGCGAAGGCGACGCTGAAAAGGATGCTTCCGGTGGTGAGCACCGGGATATTCTCGGTCGGGGAGATCATTTTGAGAATTTCGATGAGGCCCAGCGAGGCTCCGACGCCGAGCAGGCCGCCGAGGAGGGAGATGAGCATGCTCTCGACGAGGATTTGGCGGAAAATATCGCGCGGCCGGGCGCCGACGGCGAGGCGGATGCCGAATTCGCGGATGCGCTCGGAGATGCTGGCGAGCATGATGTTCATGATTCCGATTCCTCCGACGATCAGGCTGATGGCGGAAATCAACCCGCCGCTGAGCCGGGTGGCGCGGACGCTGGATTCGATGCGGTCAAACCAATCCTCGCGCGTTTCGAGATCGTAGTCGTCCACTCCCCGGTGGGAGAGGTCGAGCACCGAGCGGATCTGGCCGAGGGCGGCGCGGAAGTGGTCTAGGTTGCCGATTCGCACGGTCAGCGCGTCGAGCTTGAGCGAGTCCATCGAATTCTCGGGAAACGCCCCGGAGCGGAATTCGTGGAACATCGTGCTGAATGGGATCAAGACCGCTTCGTTTTTTTGTCGGAAGGGATCCCAGCGGCGAGCGCGAGGTTTTTTTCCGAGTTGGCGGGCTCGGGTATCCTCCTCCTGTTCGTAGAGAGGCAAAACGCCGACCACCTCGAACGGGGTTTGGTCGAGGAGTATTGTGCGTCCAATGATGTCGGCGGCGGGAGTTCCCGGCCAGAGTTGATTGGCGACGGTGTGGCCGATGACCGCGCAGCGGGCGCCACGCTCGATATCGAGATCCACGAGCCAGCGGCCGGCGGCGAGGCCATGTATGCCGATCACAAAATGGTCGGGCAGGATGCCTCTGGCCTTACGGCGCTCGGAGTTTCCGGCATCGCTGCAGGCGGCCGAGACGGTATGCGTGATTTCGGGCGAGATATGGGAAATGAGCGTCGCGGAATTTCGGAGCGAGTGGGCGTCGCGCAGGGTCAGGCCCGGCGAGAGGTTCGCGAATTCGAGCATGAGGCTCGAGGGTTCATTTGGCACGACTTTCACGAGTTCGAGGCCGCCGAGTTGTTGCATAAAAATATGCATTCCCTCTTCGATGCCGCGCGTGAGGGCCATTGTGGCAATGAGGCTGCTCACGCCGAGAACCACGCCGAGCATGGAGAGGAAACTCCGAAATTTGTGAGAAAAAATTTCGCGAAACCCTATGGCGATAGCGGCAAGAAAACTCATGCTTTCGCCTCCTTCACAATGCGGCCGTCGCAAAGCTCGATCACCCGTGGCGCCTCGGCGGCGATGGCGGGATCGTGGGTGACGAGGATAATGGTTTTCCCGGCGGCGTGGAGTTCCTTAAAGATCGTGAGGATGTTTCGTCCCGTGGCGGAATCGAGGTTTCCGGTGGGTTCGTCGCCGAAGACGATGCGGGGGTTATTCACCAAGGCGCGGGCGATGGCGACGCGCTGGCATTGACCGCCGCTGAGTTGGGGTGGGCGGTTCGCCAACCGGTCGCCGAGTCCCACACGGCGGGCGGCCTCTTCGGCGCGGGCGCGCTGGTCGCGTCGGGGAACTCCCGAGTAGACGAGAGGAAGCCCAATGTTGGCGACGACATCGAGTTGGGGGAGGAGGTTGAAGGATTGAAAGACGAAGCCGATCTCGCGGTTTCGCATTCGCGCGAGGGTATCCGGCGTGGCGCGGCTCAGGTCGGTCCCGCAAACCACCATCCGGCCTTCCGTGGGCGTGTCGAGACACCCGAGGAGATGCATGAGCGTGGACTTGCCGCTGCCACTCGGGCCGATGATCGCGACAAATTCTCCCTCCTCGATTCGGAGGTCGATCCCCGCAAGGGCGTGGATTTCCTGCTCGCCGACGCGGTAGGTTTTTCGAACGCCCTCGAACTCGAGAATGCTCACCGGGCTGGGGTTTTCTCCGGCATCTCGGGCTTGGCGAGCAGAACCTCCTCGCCTTCCGAGAGACCGGATTGGATTTCCACGAGGGAGAGGTCCGAAAGCCCAATGGCGACCTCACGGCGCTCGGGTCCGGATTTCTTCGGCACATAGACGATCTTGGTTCCCTTCTCCTCGAAAACGGCGGTGATCGGCACGGTGAGGACATTTTCAGCGGTGCCGAGGGGGATGCTCATGCTCACGGAGACACCGGGTTTCAGGCCTTCCTGCCTGCCTTCGAGCGCGCCGGTGACCTCGAAGCCCTTGATGTTATTTTTTACAGTGGCCAGGGGAGCAATGAAGCTCACGACGGCTTCGGCGCCTTGGCCGTCATCGGCCGGGTTCGGTTCGCCATCAGGCGGCGTGACGCTCATTCGCTGGCCGGTGGAGAGTTTGCCGGCATCGAGCTGGTTCACATGGGCATTGATGAGAAGGCGGGAGAGGTCGGCGAGTGTCATGAGGGTGGTTCCGGAATTGATGCTTGCGGCTCCGACCACGACTTGGCCTTGGATGATGGGGATTTGCAAAACAGTGCCATCGAAAGGTGCGAGAATCCGGGTTTTCGAAATGCGGTCGTCCACGAGTTGGCGGCGGCGGCGGGAGCGCTCGAGTTCGTTCTCGGCGATGCGCCAGTCGGCTTCGAGATTCACGAATTCCTCCTTGCTGAGAAGTTTGCCGGCGAAGAGTTTTTCGGCGCGTTGGTAGTTCCCGCGAATCCGCTCCACGGCGAGGCGCGCGCCCTCGATCTCGGCATCGACCCCGGCGCGTTCGTTCAGGAGATCCGTGTCATCGATCGTCACGAGCGGTTCGCCTTTTTTGACCTCCTGGCCGGCCTGGACATGGATGGAGGCCACCTTGCCGCCGATCTCGGGTTTCACCTCCACTTGGAAGGCGGGAGTGATTTGACCAGCGAGCGGGAGGACGGGTTTGACGCTGGCGCGGACGACCTTCGCGCTGGGCGGCGGGTTTTCTGCCTTGGCGTTTCGGGGCAGGAAGGGAATCCAATCCATCCACCAAGCCGCAGCGGCGAGGGCAACAAAAAGGGCGGCGAGGAATTTTAGATTCATGCGTAATGGAACACGGGATGCCCGCGAAAGTTACCCGCAGTTTCAAAAAATGCGAGGGGCCGTGTGGCTACTTCACCAGCGAATCGTAGAGAGACTTGGTTTTTTGGGCGATGGCGGACCACGAGAAAACCTCGGCAGCGCGGCGGCGGCCGGCTTGGCCGAAGGCTTCGCGTTTGGCGGAGTCGGCCATAAGTTCGTTGATGCGCGCGGCGAGGTCGTGGGAGAATTTGGCGGGTTCGATGGGCTCGAACGGGCTTTCGTTCATTTGCTGAACGGGCACGAGGTAGCCGGTTTCACCATCGACCACGACCTCGGGGATTCCGCCCACGGCGGCGGCGACGACGGGGCGTCCGCAGGCCATGGCTTCGAGGTTGATGATGCCGAAGGGTTCGTAGATCGAGGGACAGACGAAGACGGCGGCGTGGCTGTAGAGTTCGATCTTGGAGGGGTTGTCGATCATCTCGCCGATCCAGATGATGCCGTCGCGCTTGGCTTGAGCGGCGGCGACGGCGGTTTTCATTTCCTCGGCGATCTCGGGCGTGTCGGGCGCGCCGGCGCAGAGGACAACTTGGAAGCCGAGGTCGAAATGCTGGATGGCGTTGACGAGATGGATGATGCCCTTCTGGCGCGTGATGCGGCCGACGAAGAGGGCATAGGGCTTCGAGCGGTCGATGCCGAAGCGGTCGAGGACGGCGTGGGTTTTGGCTGGCTGGTATTCGTCGGGGTCGATGCCGTTGTGGATGATGTGAAGGCGCGAGGGTTCGATCTGGAAAAGGGCTTCGACATCGCGGCGGGTTCCTTCCGAGACGCAAATGACGGCGTCAGCCATCTCGAGCGCGGTTTTTTCGAGCCAACAGGTGAAATCGTAGCCGCCGCCGAGTTGCTCGCGTTTCCAAGGGCGGAGCGGTTCAAGCGAGTGGACGGTGATGACGAGCGGGATGCCGTAGTTGAGCTTCGCGAGGATGCCGCCGAAATGGGAATACCAGGTGTGGCAATGGGCGACTTGGGCATCGACGGCGGTGGTGTTGAAGTCCAGGCAGCGCTGGAGAGCACCGAAGGCGGATTGGAGTTTTTTCGGCGCGGTCCAATCTGAGGCGTCGAGACCAAATCCTCGCGCGGCGGGGTTGGAAGCGGGGCTGTTCTGGTCGCCGAAGCAGCGCACCTCGACAGGCATGAGTTTGGCGAGTTCGCGGCAGAGGTATTCCACATGAACACCGGCGCCGCCGTAGATGTGGGGTGGATACTCGTTGGTGAGGAACAGGGCTTTCATGGGATCAAAGAAGTTTGGGTGGTATACTGAATTCCAGAGCGCCGGAGCCTTGTTCAAGCCAAGGCGCGTCGATGGCTGTAAGGGAGGCTTTGCGGATCGGGAAATTGACGGGCTCGGGCAATCCAAGAAGATGGCTTACGGCGGCGCTGAGATCGGGTTCATGGCCGACGAGCAGCACCGAGGATTTGGTGGTGAGTGGCTCGAGTTGCGCGATCAAAGTCTCGGGAGTCATTCCGCAGGCCAGCCAATCGGCGATGACAGGATCGACACCGATTTTTTTACCGACGATCTCGGCGGTCTTGCGAGCGCGGACGAGCGGGCTGCTCAGGAAAACCTCGGGTTTGATCCCGTTTTGTTTGCAGAATTTTCCGACACACCCGGCTTGCTTGTGGCCTTTGGGAGTGAGTTTGCGCTCGAAATCACTCTCCGCAAAATCCTCGGCTTCCGCGTGACGAAGAAAGTAGATGATCATCCGGGGGCGGGATTTTTCTACATGCTCATCCCGCCATCCACGGCGAGGACTTGGCCGGAGATGTAGCCAGCTTCGGCGCTTGAGAGGAAACTCACGGCGGAAGCGATGTCATCGACCGACCCGAAGCGCGAGACGGGAATCTGCGCGAGCGCGCCCTTGCGGATTTCCTCGTTCAGCACGGAGGTCATGTCGGTTTCGATGAAACCTGGAGCGACGACATTCACGGTGATGCCGCGGCTGGCGATTTCGCGGGCGATGCTTTTGGTCATGCCGATGAGGCCGGCCTTGCTGGCGGCGTAGTTGGCTTGGCCGGCGAGGCCCATGAGGCCGCTTACGGAGCTGATGTTGATGATGCGGCCCGAGCGTTGTTTGACCATCGCGCGCAGGACGGCGCGGGTGAAATTGAAGGCGCCTTTGAGGTTTGTCTGGAGAACGAGATCCCAGTCCTCGCTCGACATCCGCATCGCGAGGGTGTCGCGGGTGATGCCGGCGTTGTTCACGAGGATGTCGCAACGGCCGAAGTCAGCGAGGATTTGGTCGCCCGCTTTTTGGACGGCGTCGAAATCAGCGACATCGACCGCGTAGGGTTTGGCGGTGTCGGGAGCGAGGGCGTTGATGGCTTCGGCGACTTTGGCGGAGTTCGCCTCGGTGCGGCTGACGACGGCGATTTTGGCGCCCTCGGCGGCGAGGCGTTTGGCGATGGCTTCGCCGATTCCGCGACCGGCTCCGGTCACGACGGCGACTTGGTTTTCGAATCGTTTGTTGCTCATGGGAAATTCAGCGTGCGGGAACAGGGTTGGTGAGTTGTTTGATGACGGTGGTGAGGTAGACCGGTTCGGGGTGTTTGCCCCGGTATTTGGTAATTTCGCGTTTCTCGACCACACGGAATCCGAAGCGCTCGAAAACTTTCGCGCCCCGACGGGATTCAAAGGTCACCATTTGGCCGAAGACCTGCGTTTCCCCCTTCGAGCGGAGGAAATCGCAATAGCGCGTCATCATTTCATGCGAACCGGCGAGGCCCTTCGCCTCGGGGAGGATATTGATGTGAAAATGCGCGGTGCGGCGGGGTGCGGCGGGCACTTCGCGCCAAGAGTTTTTGAGAATCCACTGGATGAACTCGCGGGTGGCGCGGTTGTAGCCTCGGTAGCGCCACATGCCGATCGCGAAGAGGCGGAGGTTTTGGAAAAACCCGAACCATTGCTGGCGCAGCGGACGCCGGGAGCCGAGGAGGTAACCTTTGACGACGCCGTTTTGCTCGAGGACGAACGACGCCTCGGGCTCCACATCGGTGTAGTAGGCGGTGAGGTAGTCAGCGAAGAGATCGCGGTCCTGGAAAACCGGGTCGATCGGGTTGCCCAAAAACCCGGTTTCGCAGCACAGGCGGCGGATCGCCTCGCGGTCGCGGGCTTCGTAGGAGCGGACGGAAATGCCTTCGGGTAGGGCCACAATGGCGCGAAGAATGCGCGGGATGGTTTTCCATGGCAAACCGAAATCCCGGCAACGCATTTGACGCCCCGCGCGAGACGGGCAGAATCCCTCGCGTGATCACCGAGGTTCGCCTGCGACATTTCCGCTGTTTCGACGCGCTGGATTTCCAGCCTGGGCCGGGCCGGACATGTATCGTTGGCCAAAACGCGCAGGGCAAAACTTCGATTCTCGAGGCGGCCTGCGTCCTGCTCCGTCTCCAATCGCCGCGCACTTCCACACCGGTGGAAATGATCCAAGCCGGCCAAGCCGCCTGCGCGCTCGAGGGGCGGGTGGGGGACTCGCATCTGGCCTGCCGCTTCGCGCATGGTTCGCGCGAGCTGATGCTCGATTCCAAGCCACAGTCGAGGTCGGACGACTACCTCTCCGTGGCGCGCATCACTTGGTTCGCCAACTCCGACCTCGAACTCGTGAAGGGTAGCGGTTCGGTCCGGCGGAGGTTCTTGGATTTTTTGGGTGTCCAATCGATGCCCGGCTACCGCAAGGCGCTGCGCGACTACGAGCGAACCCTGCGTTCCCGAAACGCCCTGCTGAAAGAAGGCCGGCCGCGACGCGAGGTTTTGGCGTTCGACTCGCCGCTGATCGAAGTCGGGGAGGTTTTGGTCAAAGTCCGCCGCGCGCTGGTCCAGGCGATCACACCATTGGCACAAACAGCCTGCACCGGAATTAGCGGAGCGGCAGATGCTTTGTCGGTGGTTTATGTGCCGGGATGCGCGGAGCCTTTCGCCGAAAGCCTCGCCGCCTCGCGCGGGGAGGAGGAGCGTTTGCGCCAGACGGTGCGTGGCCCCCACCGCGATGATTTGGAGATTTCCCTGAACGGACTCAAAGCCTCCGCCTTCGCCTCGGAGGGACAACACCGTAGCATCGTCTTGGCCCTCAAAATCGCCCAGGCCCGCCACCTCGAGTCCTTGCATGAAAAGCCACCGGTGTTGTTGCTGGACGACATCTTCGGCGAACTCGACGCCGCCCGCCGGAATCGCCTGATCTCAAGCTTGCCCGCCGATGCCCAAACCATCATCACAACAACTTTTCTGGATTGGGCGGAAGGACACCCGATCGAGAAGGTGTTTCAACTCGCCGAGGGGAGACTTTCGTAGCTCAGATTAGAAAAATCCAACGGTGAGATTATCCTGTAGACCGAATTTGTTTTTGTATCCAGATGGGATCGCTGCGCAAATCCAAGACCCTCCAGACGAAAACCTGCTCTCCCTCCAATTTGTAGTAGATGGCAAACGGAAACCTTCTGCACAGCTGGCGATGGTAGCCAAAAATCTTTCTGTGGATTCCCGCGTAGAGCAGGAGCGAGTCGATTTCCGAATAGATGGAATCGAGAAAAAAATCTCCGATGCCAATTTGTTGGGCTTCGTAAAAACTAAAGCCCGCTTGCAAATCCCGCTCTGCGAGATCGAGGATTCTGATTTTCACCGGGCAGACACGGCTGCACGAACCCTCTCCTTGGCATCGTTCCAATCGGAGAATTTTGATTTGCCTTCCGCGTGAAGGCGTTTGGCCTCGAGAAGAGCTTCTTCATGCCAACTAGGGGAAACGATGTCGTGTTCCTCGACGGATAAATCGATCCAAAGCGCCTCAAGCAGCCGAAGCTTTTCGCTTTTCGACATTTTCTTCATGTCCAGATCGGCAACCATGATTAATCAATACTCCAACCCTATGCTATGGCAAGGAACAGCCTTGATTCAGTCTTAATCCTTAAAAAGGGGTAATCGCATCGAAAATGAGCTCAGACCACGGGCCGGGCGAGGCGGCGGATGGGATCTTCCAATTCGGCGCGGGTTTCGGGGGTGGCGCGGTCGATGAAGAGGATTCCTTTCGTGTGGTCGAGTTCGTGCTGGACGGCGCGGGCAAGAAGGCCGTCGGCTTCGAAGGCGATCTGCGTGCCGTCGATCAACTGGGCTTTCACCCGGACGGAGAGTGGGCGGGGCACATCGGCGTCGACTTCGGGGAAACTCAGACAGCCTTCGCCTTCGGTGAAGATTTTGCCGAAGGTTTCGACTTCAGCGTTCAGGAGGACCATGGGCATGAGGGCTTCGAAATCGGCGGGCTTGCCGTCGAGTCGCATCGCGCTGGGGCGTTTCGGCATTTGCGGGACATCGAGGACGAACATCTGGAGCGGCAGGCCGACTTGCTGGGCGGCGAGGCCGAGGCCGTCGGCGTCGCGCATGGTTTCGATCATGTCGTTCGCGAGTTCCTGAATGCGGGTGTCGATTTTTTCGATGCGTGAGCCGGGCGTGCGGAGGGCGGGGTGGTCGAAGGTGGTGATGTCGAGAATCATGGTTTGCCAGGTTCGGGTTGGGTGAAGGCGGGCACATCCTGGATGCCGGCCTGCTTGAGGGCGTCGAGGACTTTCACGACGACGCCAAACGGGGCCTCGCGGTCGGCCTGCAGGGCGATACCGCGCTGGGGATGGGCTTCGCGGGACGCTTGGATCGCGGCGGCGAGTTGGTCGAGGGCGACGGGTTTGTCATCGAGAGAAATCTGGTCGCCGTTTTTGACGCGGAGGACGACGGGTTCGGTGGACGGGGCCGGGGCAGATTCGGCTTCTTTGGACTCGGGGAGGTTGATCTGAACTTGGGGCTGTTTTTTGCGGAAGGTCGTGGTGACGATGAAAAAAATCAGCAGGATCGCAAGAATGTCGATGAGGGAGACGACATTGACGAAAAGGTTGCGGCGCTTGCGGGTGTAGAACTGCATTTTCCGAGTTACGCCGCCAAGAATTTAACCACGGAGGACACGGAGAACACGGAGGGAGAGAAGAGTTTCATCGGTCGGATTGGGGTTGGTAGAGTTTGGCGAGGAGGTCGGCGGCGATGGATTCCATTTGGACGGCCATCATTTCGATGCGGCGGGTGAAGTAACTGTGGGCGGTGAGGCTGGGAACGGCCACAGCGAGTCCGACGATGGTGGTATTGAGGGCTTCGGAAATGCCTCGGGCGACGATGACCGGGTCGCCCGAACCGCCGAGTTCGGCGAAGATCGAGACGAGGCCGGAGAGGGTTCCGAGCAAGCCGAGGAGGGGGCCGGCGCCGGTGGCGATCTCGAGGATGACAAGGCCTTTTTCCATGCGGGCGATTTCGTGGCGCGCGCAGGTTTGCACGGCTTCGAGGTTTTCGGATTTCGACCAGTTGAGGTGGTTGAGAAGGGTGCGGAGGATGCGCGAGATGGCCGAGGGGCGGGCGTCCATTTCCTGGAAAAGCGCCTCGAGAGTGTCGCCTGGCTTGAGATCCTCGACGGCGTCGGTGATTTGCCTGGGGATGATGGTGGATTCGCGGAGGCGCCGCATCCGAAGCAGAATCGCGGTGAGCGAGATGATCGAGAGCAGGACGAGCAGGACCATGAAGGGCCCACCTTTTTCAAAGAAGCTGAGGACGGCGTGGAGCGTGGAATTCATCGATTGCCGAGGATCGTAAACGAGTAGTCGATTTCGAGGCGACCGTTTTCGAGGAGGCCCACGAGTTCTGGCGGGATGGGAGGGATTTCCGCTTGCAGAACGGCGGCGAGGCTTACGGAGGCGAAGCTTTCGTTCGACGAGTTTGAGAGGACGCGCGGGGCTTTGACTTTGCCGTTTGGGAGGACTTGGAAGCGGATGTCGACGGTGCCGATGTTCAGCAGGCCCATCTGGGAATTCACATGGTAATACCAGCGTGAGCCGATGGCGTCGGAGACCTGTTTTTTGTAGCGGCCGAGCGGGGTGGCGTTGGCTTCCACCGAGGCACGGCCGCGGTTCGAGATGTTGCCGCGCAGGCGGGTGATGCGGGTTTCGGGCTGGAAGCCGCCTTGGGAGGCGGGGCGGGCGGGAGTTTCCTTGGCGGTTTTTTCGGGGGTGGGTTTGGGCTGGGCGGTGGGTTGGGGAGTGGGCTTCGGGGGTTCGAGGAGCGCGAGGTCTTGAGTAAGTCGAGGGGTGGGTTTTGCCTCGGGTTCGGGTAGGATTTCGGCTGCGGCTGCGGCGGGTTGGGTTTGGGGAACGGCGGGGGCGGGCGTGTCGAGTTTGCCGGCGGTGTATTGTTGTTCCTGAAACTGGAGGCCAGGCTCTTCGCGGCCCTCTTGCGAGGGGATGGGTTCGGCTCCGGTGGGTGTGGCTTCGCTGGCGGCGAGAGAGTCGTTGTCGGATTCAAAAGCCGCGTCCTTGCTCGGGCGGCGTTCAAGGTTTTCCCGCTTCGGGGTGGCGATGAATTGAGGTTTGGGAGTCGGCTTGGGCGAGGGTGGGAGGATGGTCAGGCGAATGGGTTCCTCGTCCAGAGGTTTTGGAGGAACGACGCCGGTGCTGGCGCGTAGCAGGAACCATGCGGCACCGAGAATGAGCAGGAGGTGGATGAGAACCGAGGCGAGCAGCGCCGCGAGATTTTCGCGGCGCTCGTCAGACCGGCTCATGACCCCCGTAGACATCGCGGGAGATTGGATCCCGTGGGATCGCGTTACAGCGAGCGGCAGAATTCTTCGATGCGGTCGAGGCCCGACTTGATGACATCGAGGCTGGTCGCGTAGCTCAGGCGGACCGTGCGGTCGTCACCGAAGGCGACGCCAGGGACAACGGCCACGCTGGATTTGCTGAGCAGGCGGTCGGCGAAATTTTGGGATTTGAGGCCGAGCGCGCTGATGTTCGCGAGGACATAGAAAGCACCCTGCGGGCGAACGGCGCTGACGCCCTGAATCTGGGTGAGGCGCTCGAACATGTATTGGCGGCGGATGTCGAATTCCTCGCGCATGTCGACCACGCATTGCTGGTCGCTGGTGAGCGCGGCGAGCGCGCCGTATTGAGCGAACGAGCAGGGGTTGGAGGTCATGTGGCTCTGCATCGAATCAATCACGCGGGCGATCGGCTCAGGAGCGGCGAGGTAGCCGAGGCGCCAACCGGTCATGGCGTAGGCTTTGCTGAATCCGTTGATGGTGATGGTGAGGTCGTAGGCTTCGGGGGAGATCGAGGCGACGCTCACATGCTCGGCACCGTCGTAGGTGAGTTTCTCGTAAATTTCATCGGAGAGGATGTAGATGTCCTCCTCGGCGGCGACTTCGGAGAGGGCTTTGAGTTCCTCGCGGGTGTAGATGGATCCCGTCGGGTTGCCCGGCGAGTTGAGGATGATCATCTTCGTGCGGGGCGTCATGGCGTTTTCGAAATCCTCGGGAGTGATTTTCCAGTTGTTCTCCTCGCGGGTCGGGACGAAAACTGGTTCACCGCCGACGATGCGAACCATCTCGGGATAGCTGAGCCAGTAGGGTGCGGGGATGATGACTTCGTCGCCCTCGTTCACCACGGCGGCGATGGCGTTGAAGCAGGATTGCTTCGCGCCGTTGCTCACTATGACTTGGCTGGATTTGTAATCGAGGCCGTTGTCTTTAAGGAGCTTTTGGGAGATCGCCTGGCGGAGTTCGGGAATGCCAGCGCTGGGGGTGTATTTGGTGCGTCCCTCTTGGAGTGCCTTGATCGCGGCGGCCTTGATGTGCTCAGGGGTGTCCATGTCCGGCTCGCCGGCTCCAAAACCGAAAACTTCGATGCCTTCGGCGAGCATGGCTTTGGCTTTGCTGTCGATGGCGAGTGTGAGGGAGGGGGTGAGTTGTTGGAGTCGGGACGCTGTTTCCATGGAATGATTTGAAATGGTTGTAATGACGCTTTTTTGCGTGAGCCGCGTAACCTATCGGCGCATGTCGCCGGGCGTCAACCTTGCAATCGCTTAAAAATAGAAACCGTGCCGGCTCAGAGTGCGGCGAATCGCAAGAACAGGGAGGGTTTCTGGTGTAGGGACGAGGGTTTTGTGGAGATCCAGTCGTTGCCGTAGAGGACAAACTGCCATTGGCCCTTGTAGGTGCCGAGGGCTCCGTAGAAGTGAAGTTGCTTGGTTGACTCGGCGATTTCGCGGAGGCGTTTGAAGACTTTTTTGTTGTGGGCGTAGACGCCGAAATCCTGGCCGTTGACGCTCACGGTGATCTGGCCGCGATTGTCGACTTTGGCGGGGGCGTGGATGGAAAAAATCCGGCCCTCGTAGGAGCCATTGCGATAATCGACATCGGTTTTTTTCGTGGGGTCGATGGCGTTTTTAAAAAGCTCGGCGGAGGTGGTGAGGAGGAGCGGTTCGGCATCGCCTTGCTCGGTAGTGCTGGGTTTTTTGAGAGCCATCCAGGAGTCCTTGGATTCGGAATCCACGGTGCGGAATTTGGCCATGATCGGGAAATGATCGGAGAAGCCGCCGGGCCGCGCGCCGCGGAACCAACGGAGCGGGCGTCCGAAGACATCGGTGTTCAAACCGGGGAAGCTGAGGACGCGAAAGCTGTTGTCCACATACTGCAGATTGGAATTATCGTAGAGTCCCCGGGAGACGATGAGGTGCATGAGGGTGCCCCATTCATCGCGGTAGATGTCACTGCGGCGTTCTTTTGGTGGGAGCTCGAACCACAGGTCGTAGAGGTCGCGCTTGCCGGAGATCAGGGCGGGTTCGCTGCCTTGGGTGCCGAGCACATCGATGACCCCGGTTTTTTTCAACTCGGGGTAGCGTTGGTTTTGGTTGTAGTGGGAGTTGAGGTCGCCGGCCACGATGATGTCGGCGAGGGGATTCTCGCGGAGGATTTCATCGATTCGTTTGCGGAGGTCTTTGGCGTTCGAAACCCGAGCGGACTCGCTTTTGGGATCGCTGGCGCCGGATTTCCAATGGTTGGCAAAGATGGTGATCGGGCGGCCATCGACATCGAGGCGCGCCTCGAGGAGGTCGCGGGCGGTTGGCGAATGGTGGGACTTTGTGGCGAGAACCGGGAAGCGGGAGAAAATGACATTCCGCACCGTGCGTGGGCGGCCTCCGCTGTAGGCATCTCCGCTTTTCTCCGTGGAGATGATGACATGGTAACCTTTGAGGCCGGCTTCTTCGCAGGCTTTGAGCAGCCAGGCCTCGGCGGGGATTCCGGCGACCTCGGGAGCGAGGGGTTTTTCAGAAAGGAGGCTGTCGATGGATTTTTCCTTGGTGGATTCCAGCCACGCCGAATAGTCGCTCACCGTTGTCTCGGGGGATTGGTCGATCTCGATTTCATTGAAAATGATCACATCCGGGCCTTTTGGCGAATCCGCTTTGGCGAGAATGCTGGCGATGTTTTGGAGTTTGGCGAGAAGGTGCTTCGGGGTGTATTCGCCGGGGACATACTCGCCGTAATTCGAGATGCCATCGGCATCGAAGAGGTTTTCGACATTGTAGGTGACAACGGAAAACTCGCGGGCGCGGGAGAGCCCGATCGTGAGGCAAAGCGCCAGGGTGATGAGGGCGAAAAATCGGATCATAAATTACACGGCGTATTGGAGAGCCATCGAGCGGGCGATGGCGGCGATCCGCTCGCAGAGCGCATGGGGCTCGAGGACCTTCGCGTGATTGCCCCAGCCGAGGATCCAGTTTTCGAGATCGGGCGCGAGGCCGACTTCGAGAGTCAGCTCGGCCGCGCCGCCTGGGAGGCTTTTTATTTTTTGGGATTTGTGCCAGACGCGTTCAGCGGCAAGCCGCGCGGCGAAAGGATCGAGGCGGATGATCACGCGCGAGGGTTTGGGTGTTTCGAAGGCCGAGAAACTCTCTGACATCATTTTAGAGACCGAGAAATCCGCAGGGCGCGTGAACATTTGCTTCATCATTCGGGGGCGGCTCAGGCGGACAAGGGCGAATGTGCGAATTTTACGTCGCACAAGATCATGGCCGATCAAATACCACTGATTGTCGATGCAACCGAGATGGTAGGGCTCGATGCGGCGGCGCTCGGTTTTTGCGCTCTGGAGCTTGTGGTAGTCGAACTCCACGACACGCCCGTGCAGGAGGGCTTTCGAGAGCGTTTCAAAAACCTTCAACTCCTGGATCGCAAAGCCAACCGGCCGGAACGAAATCGCCTGCCCGAGTTCCTTGAAAGAAAAAGTGCCCTCATCCTCGAGTTGGGCGGTCATTTTATCGAAGGCGGCTTTGAGCGGTTTTTCAAAAACCGAGCCCTGGTATTGCTCGAGTGCTTTTTGAGCGACCAGCAGAGCAACGATCTCGCCTTCGGTCATGGCGATGCGCGGGAACGACGAGACTTTTCTCGTGTAGTAAAAACCCCGGTTCAGCGCGCTGTATTCGAGCGGCAGGCGGAGCTGGTCGCGCATGAAGTCGATGTCGCGCTGGATGGTTTTTGCGGAGACCTCGAACTCATCGGCGAGCGAGAAGCAATTCGGGTGGCCGCCCTCTTGGATCAACTCGTGGATGCGCAACATCCGCGCCACGGGCGGGCGGGATTTCGAGCGGGCGTTCATTCCTCGTTTCGCAAGAGGCGGCTTGGCCAGCACGAGGGGGAGTTCCGGAACATCGGGTCGCGGCATGGGGTTTCGTATATCAATGCTCGGGGAAGCCTGAAAGAGGAAAGGCACGGTGTTTGTTTGCAGGGCTGCAGGCGGGCTGGTTGTCTTCCGCCATGCGAGATTTCATGGGCAAGGCGGCGAATGCGTTTCCACTCTGGCTTCTGGTTTTCAGCGGTCTCGCGATGTGGCGGCCGGTTTTTTTCACTTGGTTCGGCGGGGAGTGGATCGTGTTGGCGCTCACTCTTGTGATGCTCGGCATGGGGGTGACGCTCGACGGCGGGGCGTTTCGCGAGGTCGCGCGGGATTGGCGGGCGGTCGTGCTCGGATTTATCGCCCAATACATCATCATGCCCGCCTCGGGTTGGGCGGTGGCGAAGGCGATGAATTTACCGCCGGATTTCGCGGTGGGTCTGATTCTGGTGGCCTGCTGCCCCGGCGGCACGGCCTCGAATGTCGTGACCTACATTGCCCGCGCGAATGTGGCGCTTTCGGTGGTGATGACCACTTGCTCCACGCTCGCCGCTGTGGCGGTGACGCCTTGGCTGACGCACCAACTCGCCGGCGCGTATCTGCAGGTCGATGGCTGGGGGATGTTTGTCACAACGCTTCAAGTCGTGGTGGCGCCGGTGGTGATCGGGGTGTTTCTGCACCACAAATTCCCCGGCCTCCACAAGCCCGTGGCCGAGGTCGGGCCACTGGTATCCGTGCTGCTGATTTGCATGATTTGCGCGAGCATCATCGGGAACAGCCGCGGTGCGATTCTGGAAAACGGCGGCAAACTTTTGCTGGCTGTGGCACTGGTGCATTCGTTCGGCTTCCTGCTCGGTTGGCTGGCGGCGAAGGTTTTTCGATTCGCCAATCCCGAGGCGCGCGCGATCTCGATCGAGGTGGGAATGCAAAACTCCGGCCTCGCGGCGGTGCTGGCAAAAACCCACTTCGCCGCAAATCCTCTCACGGCCGTGCCGGCGGCGATTTCGAGTGTGACGCACAGCTTGATTGGCAGCCTGCTGGCCGCCATCTGGCGCAGAAATTGACCCGCGCTACTCGGCGGCGGGAGCAAGCGCCTCGGCGTGAAGCGGCGCGGAAGAGGCGTTGGGATGAAGCGCGGGGTTCACGGTGACATCCATCTTCTGTCCATTGCGAACGATGTGAATTTGAGCATCCTCGCCAGCAGTGAGGTAGTAGGCGGCATCGACGAGGTCTTGGATGGAAGCGACCTTGTTGTTGTCGATTCCGAGAAGAACATCGCCTTTGAGTAGGCCGAATTTCGCGGCGGGCGTCTCGGGTTTCATATCCACCACGCGGGCGACTGATCCCTCCACGGCGTCGGGAGCGTCCTCGACCTCCACGCCGACCCAGCCGGGTCGTAGTTCAGCAAAGCGGTCCATATCCGAACGAATCTTCTCAGCCGCGCGAATGGGGAGGATGTGGCAGGAAGCGCCGTCGCCGATGCGCGCCGCGACGATACCGATCACCTCGCCGTCCATGTTCAACACCGGTGCACCACCAAAGCCGGGCTGCACAGCCATGTTCATGCGAAAGTGCGAAGTGGAAAATTGTTTGCCGTTCTGGTGGAAGTCCCGACCGGCGACGAGGCCGATGATGGGACTGACCTCGCGCTCGCCGGGAAAGCCAAGAGCCAGCACCGGGTGGGAAATAGCCACGGCGTCCGAGTTTCCCAGCGGAATGAATGGGCTGAGGCAATCGATTTTCAAGAGCGCAATGCCCGAGCGGGCGTCAATAGCTAGGACCTTGGCTGGCAGCGAGCGACCTCCAAAATTCACTCTCACATCTTCGGCTTTCAGGACCACGCCAGCGTGCGTGTAGATTGTTCCAGCGGCATCGACAAAGAAACCACTTCCAAGCCGGACGCCCATCGAGTCGCTAGCATACACGCGAACGACAGCCGGATGGTGCTGGTTGAAAAGACGCTGGAGTTCGGCGTTGATTTGTTCGCCCAGAGGCGCGGCGCTCAGGCTTTGCACCCACGCAAAGAGAGTGAGTGCGACAAATGCGGCAGGCATTAAACGGACGGCGGAGATTTTAGAAACTCCGGCGTGCCGATGCATAGGTGACGACTTCTGCCGGGAGGACATATTGAACGGAGGGAGAGGATTTGGAGGAAACTTGGGGGATTTTTTGGGCCAGGGGCGCTTGGGTTTCGGAGTCAGACCAAGTTAGCACCGAGCCGGTGGCAATCACCGCCACTGCGAACGAGCCCGCCATGGCCAATCGCGGGAAGTTTGGCGGGGCGAGGAGGTGACAGAGCCGGTCCCAAGCGATCTGAAAAAACGGCCGGTGAATCACCTCCGCGCGTTGGCGAAGTTGAAACTCGGTAAGGAAATTTTCGAAATACTCGGCGGGGGGGTGCTCGTAGCGTTTCAGCCGGAGAAGTTTTGAGATGTTGTCGTTATCCATGTTTGGACTCATTTCTTGATAAACTCTTGGAGGTGGTTTTGCAACTGCTTGTGTGCATAAAATAAACGAGATCTCACCGTGCCCTCGGAGATTTTCAGGATTTTCGCGATGTCCAGGTGGGGCATGCCCTGAATATCAAACATAGTGACGACGGCTCTATGCTCATGGGACAGCTTCATCATGGATTCGTTCAGTTTTTTTTGTAGTTCCACGAGATTTGCCGAGTGGCTGGGGTCGCCGTTGCTCGTGGCTGCAATGAAATCCGGGTCGTTCAGGATGCCGTTATCGACATCATCCAAGCTCATGGTTTTCCGTCGGTTGCGCTTTTTCAGGAAATTGATCGTCATGTTGACGGAGATCGTGTGCATCCAGGTGTAGAAGCTGGATTTTCCCTGAAATCCCCGGATCGAGCGGTAGGCCTTGGCGAAAACCTCCTGCAAGAGGTCGTTCGTGTCCTCATGGCTCGAGGTCATGTTGTAAATCAACCCGTAAAGTCGAGGGCTGAACCGCACGACCAATTCGTCAAACGCCCGCGCGTCGCCCGCTTTGGTGCGGTCTACGAGCTGATCGTCTGTTGGGTCGAGCGTTTCCATAACGGAGAGGGAGCGGCTTTGTATCAAACCCGAATCCCCTTTGCGGAGAAAAATCGTGCCGACCTGTGGAGTTAAATTTCGGGCAGCGCGCGGAGGAGGAGCTCGACCATCTGGCCAGCGGCCTGGCGGCCAACGGCGGTGACATCCTCGTGGGCGAGTTCGGCGCCGGAGAGCCCCGCGCCCCAGTTTGTGAGACAGGAAAACCCCGCCACCTCGATCCCGAGGAAACGCGCCTTCGTGACCTCGTGAACCGTGGACATGCCGACCGCGTCGGCGCCGATTATTTGTGCCATACGAATCTCGGCGGACGTCTCAAACTGCGGCCCTTGCATGGCGACATAGACTCCCTCGTGCAGATTCACGCCAAGCGCCTTGGCGGAACGGCGGAAGATTTCTCGGATGCGCGGGCTGTAGACATTTGTCATGTCGATGAAGTTTGGCCCGCCTCGGAGAGGGCTGTGACCAGTGAGGTTGATATGGTCGGAAATCATCATCCAAGTCCCCGGCTCAAACGCGCGGTTCAGCGTGCCGGCGGCGTTCGTGAGGAGGAGTTTTTTTATCCCCGCCGCATGCATGAGGTCCACATGCCGCACGACCTCCTCCGCGCTCCAGCCTTCGTAAAGATGGACCCGCCCCTGCGCCACGAGCAGAGGTTTTCCGCCGAGTTCGGTCACAAGAAATCGCCCCGCGTGGCCGGGAACTCCCGACTTCGGCAGGCCTTCGATTTTGTCATACTCGCAAACAAATTTCTGCAGAAGGCTATCAGCAAACGGACCCAGCCCGGAGCCCAGCACAATCGCGGTCTCCGCACCGCAATCGAGGATTTCGGATGGAATTTTCATAGGGCGTCAGCGTTTCCGCAAAACACCTGGAAGCCAAGTCCAGACGATCTGCGTGGAGACGGCATAATTCCAAACCGCCCCGACCAACGCCCCGGCCGCTCCGGCGAACCACCACGGGATTTGGCTTTCGAAAAGATATTCGGCCGCTTGGACATTCACCACCGCGCCGATGCCGCAGATCACCATGTAGGCTAGGAGCCCCGGCACGAGGAGTCCCCCCTTGAGACGCTGCTGCCGGAAGGTGATCGAGTTGTTCACCAAAAAATTCGACACCATCGCGGTGAGCGTTGCGGCGATCTGGGCGGTGACAAACGGCGTTCCAGCCAGCTTGTGAAGCATCCCGAGCACCGCGAGGTGGAGCAGCAACCCGCTCAAACCCGCCAACACATAAAGAACAAACCGCACCGGCACGAACCGGCCGAACATTTTATCCGCCAGCAGGTAGAGATATTCGAAGGCAACGACGATATCGAGCTTGCTCTCGCCATGCTGACGGGTGCGAAATTCGTAGGGAAACTCCCGCACGCGGAGAGGCCGCCCGGCCGAGAGAACGATATCGAGGAGGATTTTGAAGCCCTTGCCAGTCATCGAGCGCACGGTCTCCTCAAAAAGCTCGCGCCGGATGGCAAAAAAACCGCTCATCGGATCGGTCAGCGGGGTTTTTCGGACGATCGAGCCGATCCGCGTGGCGAAGCGGCTGACGAACACGCGGGCCTTAGACCAATCGCCTGTGCCGCCGCCCTGGCCGGTGTAGCGGCTGCCCACCGCCAACTCCAACTTCGGATCCTCCTCAAAAGCCCGAAGCATCGCAGGAAGAATCGTTTCATCATGCTGAAGATCGCAATCCATCACCGCAAAAACATCCGCATCGCTCGAAGCCATCCCCTCCAAACACGCCGAAGCCAACCCCCGCCGCCCGATCCGCCGAATAAACCGCACATGCCGCTTCTCGCGCGACAACCGCATCAAAACCTCCCGCGAGCCATCCTTCGAATCGTCATCCACAAAGACGATTTCCCAATTTTCGCCCGGCAGGAGTTTTTCCAGACGCTCAACGATGAGCGGGATGTTATCGCGCTCGTTAAAGGCGGGGATGACGATTGTAACCCTCAAATCTGGTTACCGATACGCCGGCGTTAATGGATCAGGAACCGGTTGTCCTTGAAGCGCCGCGAGGTCGGCATCGACCATAATTTTGACGAGTTCCGGGAAACGAACTTTGGGTTCCCAGCCGAGTTGTTTTTTGGCTTTTGAGGCGTCGCCGATCAAGAGGTCGACTTCGGCGGGGCGTTCGTAGCGGGCGTCGTATTTTATATGCTTCTCCCAATCGAGGCCGACATGGGCGAAAGCTTGCTCAACGAATTCGCGGACGGTGTGCGTTTCGTTGGTGGCGATGACATAGTCGTCGGGCTGGTCCTGTTGGAGCATGAGCCACATGGCTTCGACATACTCGGGGGCGTAACCCCAGTCGCGCTGGGCATCGAGGTTCCCTAGGTAGAGGTGTTCCTGACGGCCGAGTTTGATGGCGGCGACGGCGCGGGAGATTTTGCGGGTGACGAAGGTTTCGCCCCGGCGTGGGGATTCGTGGTTGAAGAGGATGCCGTTCGAGGCATGCATGCCGTAGCCCTCGCGGTAGTTCACTGTGATCCAGTAGGCATACATTTTCGCCGCGCCGTAGGGACTGCGAGGCCAGAAGGGGGTGGTTTCGGTTTGAGGAACCGCTTGAACTTTCCCGAACATCTCGGAGCTGGAGGCCTGATAAAAACGGGCATCCGACCCCGTCTCGCGCAAGGCCTCAAGAATCCGCGTCGTGCCGATGCCGGTGACATCGCCAGTGTATTCGGGGATGTCAAAACTCACGCGCACATGACTCTGCGCGCCGAGGTGGTAGACCTCTTCGGGTTTGAGGTCATAGATGAGTTTTACAAGATTCACCGAGTCGGCGAGGTCGCCGTAGTGCAGGAAAAGCCGGGTGCTGTCGATGTGTGGGTCGGTGTAAATGTGGTCGATGCGCGCCGTGTTGAAGGTGCTCGCGCGGCGGATGATTCCGTGGACTTCATAGCCTTTGTGAAGAAGAAGGTCGGCGAGGTAGCTGCCGTCTTGGCCGGTAATGCCGGTGATGAGTGCTTTTTTCATGAGGCCTTTGGAAATACGAGCCATGAGAGTGAAGTTCGACGGGCGCGAACGCAAGCGGCGTTTGCGCTTTGCGATGGGGCGCGGGCTTGACTTCGGTAGGGGGTATCACAACCTCCGGCTTTGCTCATGAAAGCTCTCCGGATCATCCTTGGCATTCATCTCTTGGTCGCCACAGCGCTGGCTCAGAAAGTCGAAATCGGCAACCTCGCCTACGAGAAAAACCCACCGTATCCCGAAGCGCAGAATCCGCAGTTGCCGCTCGAAGTCTACGACGACGAGTTTGCCGAAATCCTCGGCAAGCAGCCTCAGCTCACCATCTCGCGAACGGCTTCGGCTTCACCGAAGGGCCGGTTTATTTGCAGGTGAAAAACTCGGATGCCGGCTACCTCGTCTTTACCGACCAGATCAACGACAACATCAACCTCATCCGCTGGCACGGCCTCACGCCCTACAATACGATCACGCCGGCCTCATGGGACGCTCCGGTGATTTTCCGCCACCCTTCGAGCATTGCCGACGGTCAGACTGCCGACCTCGAGTCGCGCCTGCTCACCGCCGAGACAACTCGTCGCCGTGTTCGTCGGCCTCGGATTTTGGTGGGGACTGCCCGTCCTCGTTGCCACGCTGAGCGCCGGGCTCCTCGTTTTCTCCCTGCCCCTCGCGATCTCGGCAGGCACGCCAACCGCCGATAAATCCAGCGCCGGCCTGCCTGCGGCCTTTCCCGCCTTCGCCGCCGCCCTGCTCTACGGCATTTGCGAAACGATGAATGGCAACTGGGCTTCGATCCTGATGTCCACCACGCTCGGCAACACCCCCGCCGCCTCGTCGCTGGCCCTCACGATTTTCTGGGGAACCGTCACCGGTGGACGCCTTCTCTTCGCCTCGATCGACCGCTGGTTCCCCGAGGACCGCGTCTTCCGCATCCTGCCCTTGGTCATCCTCGCCTCGTTTTGCCTGACCCCGCTCCTGCCCGCGAAGTCGCCACTCCCCGGACTCGCCGCCTTCGCGCTCGCCGGACTCGGTTGTTCCGCCATGCTCCCGCTCCTCATCAGTTTCGGACAAAAACAAATGTCCACCATCGCCGCCTCGGTCGCCGGATTGATGATCGCCTTCTACCAACTCGGCTACGGCCTCGCTGCCTTCGGCGTCGGCCCCCTCGAAAGCCTCCTCAAGCTCCAACTCCCCCACATCTTCGCCGCCACCGCACTCCCCGCCATCGGCTTAGCCGTCCTCGCCTTCTCCCTCGCGCGCCGGCAGGGGTAGGGGGTAGATTGTTCACTGCTCCACGATGATTTCCGGCGAACCCATTCCTTTTGAAGCCCGCACCCGGCTGAGGATTCCCCTCGTTTCGGCGAAGGTGCAGGCGGGTTTTCCCTCGCCGGCGGACGACCACATGGAGCGCTCGCTCGATCTCAACGAGCATCTCGTGGCCAACCCCGCTTCGACATTTTTCGTGCGGGTCCAGGGCGACTCGATGCGCGATGCGGGCATTCGGGATGGCGACATCCTCGTGGTGGACCGCTCGGTGGAGCCGAAGGACCGCCAGATCGTGGTGGCGATGCTGGATGGAGACTTCACCGTGAAGCGTCTCTGCAAGCGGGAGGGAAAAGTTTTTCTCGAGGCGGAAAACAGCGCCTATCCGCCGATTGAGGTCGCGGCGGACAGCGAACTTGTCATCTGGGGTGCGGTGACTTTTGTAATCCACAAACCGCAGTGAAAACCCGGTTCGCGCTGGTCGACTGCAATAATTTCTACGCGTCCTGCGAGCGCGTTTTTGATCCACGCCTGATCGGTCGTCCGTTGGCGATTTTGAGCAACAACGACGGCTGCGTGATCGCGCGCAGCGAGGAGGTGAAGCGACTCGGCGTGCCGATGGGCGCTCCGGCGCACGAGCACAAGGCGACCTTTGAGAAGAACGCCGTGGTGGTGATGAGTTCCAACTACGCGCTCTACGGCGACATGTCGGCACGCGTGATGGAAACGCTCCGCCCGTGCGTGCCGACGATGGAGGTTTACTCGATTGACGAGGCGTTTCTGGCGCTCGAGGACTGGCAGGGTGTGGAGTTTGCGCGGGAGTTGCGGGCGCGCGTGCGGCAATGGACCGGAATTCCTGTTTCAATCGGCATCGGGCCGACCAAGACGCTGGCCAAGATGGCCAACCGCCTTGCCAAGAAAACGCCGGAACTCGGCGGCGTGCTGGATTTGGAAACCGTGCGGGACATGGATGAATTGCTGGCTCGCGTTCCCTGCGAGGACATCTGGGGCATCGGCAAACGGCTCGCCGTTCGCCTCGCAGCGGGAGGCATTCGCACGGCCTGCGATCTAAAACACGGCGAGGCGGCTTGGGTTCGAAAAACCCTCGGCGTCGTGGGTGAGCGAATCCGGCTTGAGTTGCAGGGCGTCTCGTGCCTCGCGCTCGAGGAGGTGCCTGCGCCGAAGAAAGGCATCGCCTCGGCGAAGTCGTTCGGCAGGCCGGTGGAATCTTTGCGCGAACTCGAGGAGGCGCTTGCCACCTACACCGCGCGGGCGGCCGAGAAACTCCGCGCGGGGCGGCTTCTGGCGCGGCAGGTCCATGTTTTTGTGGCGACGAATCCCTTCTCGGCGCGCCAGCCCCAATACAGCGCCGGAGCGCAAACCGCTTTGGTTCGTCCCTCCAACCACACGCCGGACTTGATCGCCGCCGCGCTGGAGCTGTTGCGGGAAATTTACCGGCCCGGCCACCAATACAAAAAGACAGGCATTTTCGTGACGGACTTGATCGCGGAGTCGGACCTGCAGCCCGATTTGTTCGATGCCGCGCCGGAGGCCGCTGGGCGCGTTCAGGAGCTTGATCAGATCGTGGACGGGCTCAACCGCAAGCTCGGGCGAAATGCGATTCGCTACGGCTCGATGGGCGTGAAATCGCGTTGGGCGATGCGGCAGGATCGGCGTTCGCGGAAATTCACCACGCGCTGGGACGAGCTGCCGGTGGCGAAGGCTTGAGAACCCGAAAAGCTTATCCGAGGATTTGGTCGAAGCGGGCGGCTTTGGCGTCCCACGCGGCGGTGTCGCCGGGCTCGTAGGAGGAAATTTCGAACGAATTCCTGAGCAGTTCGCGGCCCTCGGAGAGCGAGGAGATGTCGCCAGAGGCGATCATTTGGGCGATGACATTGCCGGCAGCAGTGGCTTCGACGGGACCGGCCTCGACGCGGAGCCCAGTGGCATCAGCGGTCATTTGATTGAGAAGTTTATTCTGCCCGCCACCGCCCACGATGTTGAGTGTGGAGGGCATCTCGGGCACGAGCTCGGCGAGGCGGCGGACCATGCGGCGGTATTTGAGGGCGAGGCTCTCAAGGATGGTGCGGATCAGCTCGGAATCGTTGGCCGGAGCGGTCTGGCCGGATTTTTCGATCCAATCGAGGATCGCCTTCGGCATGTCGCAGGGCTTTTGGAACTCGGTTGCGTCGGGGTTGATAAACGCAGGGGCCTTGGCCTGAGCGGCCATCTCGACCATCGTGCCGTAGTCGATATTTTTGCCCTGCTCGGCCCAGACGCGGCGGCATTCCTGGAGGAGCCACATGCCGGCGATGTTCGTGAGAAAGCGGGTGCGGCCTTCGAGGCCTTGCTCGTTCGAGAATCCAGCCTCGCGCGCGGCGGTGCTGTTGATCGGGCGGCGGAGTTCAATGCCGAGGAGCGACCAGGTGCCGGAGCTGAGGAAGAGCGGGTGTCCGCGCGAGGGCGCTCCGGCCACGGCGGAGGCGGTGTCGTGGCTGCCGCAGGTGCAGACATTCACGCCGTGCAGACCGGTCTCAGCCGCGATCGACGGGCTGATCTCGCCCAGCACGCGGCAGGGCTCGGTGACGGGGGAGAGGAGCAGGGTGGGGATGTTGAGTTCGGCGGCGATCTCGACATCCCACTCGGGTGAACCGGCAAAGAGAAGGCCGGAGGTGCTGGCGATCGTGCGCTCGATGGCGCGGACTCCGCTGAGGCGGTAGTTGATGTAGTCGGGAATGAAGAGGATTTCGTTCGCCTTGCGGAGGCGCTCTCCGTTGCGGGCGACTTCAGCCATGAGCTGGTAGATGGTGTTGAAAAACATCGGCTGGATGCCGGTGCGCTCCCAGAGCCGGTCGGGGCCGAGCGTTTTGTTCGCCTTGTCCATCATGCCGTCGGTGCGCGAGTCGCGATACATCCACGGGGGATTGAGCGGTTTTCCGGCCTCATCGAGGATCACATAATCGACGCCCCAGGTATCAACGGCCACCGAGACGATGTCGTCACCGAAACGCTCGGCGGCGGTGGCGAGGCCTTTTTTGATCTCCTCGAAAAGCCCCTCGGCATCCCAGTGCCAGCCGTCGGAAAGCTCGACACCGCTATTGCCAAAGCGGGCGACCTCCTCGATCTCGAGGCGTCCGCCGTCATGGTGGCCCGCCATTACGCGTCCGCTGGAGGCTCCGAGGTCGATGGCAAGATGGGTTTTGCGTCGGTTTTTCATAACGGGAATGACTTAAAGGTGTGGATTCAGGGAGAATTTTCGAGGTGATCGATGTTAGGAAGTTTTTCGGTTTCGGCAATGAAAAAGACCGGAGCTCCCGGGCGGGTGGGGGAGGGCTTGAAAATGATTGCAATCGATCATTTTTCAGAGAAATTTCAGCGAAACATGCGAGTTCCCCTACACATTGTGGAGGCGCGCCGGGATAAACTGGCGCAACTGATCGAAACTCATCGCTATCTGCCATTAAGGGAGTTGTGCGAGCGATTGGGGGTTTCCGAGGCCACTGCGCGGCGTGATTTGGCGGAACTGGCCAAGCGGAATGTCGTCAAGCGCACCCACGGCGGTGCCTTGGCGGAATACAATGAGCGTTTCCCTTCGTTTAATGAACGCCGGTCGCTCGGCGGGGCGGGAAAACAAAAGGTCGCCAAGGCCGCCGCGCGCTTCATCGAACCGGGCGGAACCTATTTTCTCGACTCGGGAACGACGATTTTCGCCATGGCGGAATTCCTCCGCGATGCCCCCGTCACACCAGCGACCATTGTCACTTCGAACCTGCCTGTGGGCGAGCTTTTGGCAGGGGTTGAGGGCTTGAGCGTCTATCTCACCGCCGGCCAAATCCTCGGGCGGCAGTCCGTCCTTCTTGGTGAAACGGCCCTCCACAGCCTCGAGTTTTGGAATTTCGACATCGCATTTCTCTCCGCCGAGGCCGCCAATGCGGAGGGGGTTTGGAATTCCCAAGAGGCGATTGTCGAGATGCAGCGCGTGGCGATGGAGCGCTCGAAACGGGTTTTGCTTTGCCTCGACGACACCAAAATCGGAACTACGGCGCCCCAATCGCTGGTTGGTTGGGATCGGGTGGATATTTTGCTCACGGATGCCAAAACCGATCGCCTCCGCGGAGCCGGAATCCTCCCTGGATTTTCCGGTATCATCGACTGCCATGCCGCTCCACCACTGCCTCCGCGGTTGGTTGGCAATACCTCCGAACTGCCGGTTCACTTCCTCTAAAACCTCCTGATAATTTTTTTTAAAAATCCTGTTGACGATCCGATGCGAATTTATATGATCGGTTCCGTTCATTAAATTTCTCTCTCGAAAAAATGTCCTCTCCCGCCGCCCAAAACCGCTCTGTGGTTGAAACCCTCGTCCGCGAGGCGCTTTTCCGCCAACTCGGCAAACCCGCTCCCGTTGCGGCGCCCACGCTTCTCGTGAACAGCTCCGCACGCCACATGCACATCTCGCCGGAAAACCTCGAGGTGCTTTTCGGCAAAGGCGCGGAGTTGACCGTGCACAAAATGCTTTATCAAACCGACCAGTTCGCCTCACAGCAGACGGTGACGATGGTCGGTCCCCGCAAACGAATCATTCCGAATCTCCGAATCCTTGGCCCTTGCCGGAATCTCACCCAGATCGAACTGGCATTGACCGACTCGATCCAACTCGGTATCGACATCCCGGTCCGCATGTCCGGCGACATCGAGGGAACGCCTGGCGCCTACATCATGGGACCAAAAGGCATGCTCGAGATGAAAAACGGCGTCATCCGCGCCGCACGCCATGTCCACATGTCGCCTTCGGACGCCGAATTCTACGGCGTGAAGCACCTCGACAAAATCACTCTCAAAGTCACCGCGAAGGGCTGCAACACGCGCTTCGACGACCTCCTCGTTCGTGTGGATCCCTCGTTCAAACTTGAGGTGCACATCGACACCGACGAGGCGAATGCCTGCGATCTCGACAACGCCGAGAAGGTGGAACTTTTCAAATCCTAACCCCGAACCCAACCAACCAAAATAAACCAAATGAGCGAAGCAATCGGACTACTCGAAACCCGCGGCTATGTCGGCCTGGTGGAAGCCAGTGACGCAATGGTCAAGGCCGCGAATGTGCAACTGGTCAAATCCGTCCCCATCGGCGGAGCATTGATCACAACCATCGTCCAAGGCGATGTCGGCAGCGTCAAAGCGGCCGTCGAAGCCGGACGCGAAGCGGCAAACCGCGTCGGCAATCTCGTGGCCTCCCATGTGATCGCCCGCCCCGCGACGGAACTCCTGAAATTTTTCACCGCCTGATTCTTTAGAAAACCAATTTTATGGCAAACCAAGCACTCGGAATGATTGAAACCAAGGGCCTCGTGTCTCAGTTCGAAGCAACTGACGCGATGCTCAAAGCCGCCAATGTCGACCTCGTCGGCTGGGAAAAAGTCGGCTCCGGCAATGTCGCCGTTTTTGTCGCCGGCTCTGTCGCCGCCGTGAAGTCCGCCGTCGAAGCGGGCGCCACCGCCGCCAGCACGATCGGCGAAGTCGTCGCTGTCCATGTGATCCCTCGTCCGCACGAGGATCTCATCAAACTCGGCAAGTTCCTCGGCGGAAAACCCGCCGCCGCCAAGTAATCCACGCGATCCGGTAAGATCCATGTCCGCCAAAAACAAAATCCTCGTCTCCAATATCGGGAGCACTTCGTTCAAGTTCCGCTTGTTCGAGATGCCTTCCGAGAAGGTTCTGGCGAAGGGCGGCGTGGAGCGCATCGGATCGACCGATTGCCCATACACCATCTCGCTCGGGGATGCCGCGCCGGAAAAAGGCACGGCATCCTTCCCCGACCACGGCGCCGCCATCCGCTTCATCGAGCAAAAGCTCGGCGGTTTCGACGGCATCGCGGCGGTGGGTTTCAAGCCCGTGATGGCAAAGGGTATTTCCGGCACGCAGATCATGGACGAGCCAGTGCTCCGGGCCATGGAGGACTACAACACCCTCCTCCCCGCGCACAACCCGCCCTACATCGCCGGCGTCCGGCTTTTCAATCAACTCCACCCCTCGCTGCCCTGCATCGGCACCTTCGAGACCGCGTTCTACGACCACATCGGTCCCGCGACCTACCGTTACCCGGTGCCGCTCGAGTGGGAGGAAAAATACGGAATCCGCCGCTACGGATTCCACGGAGCGAGCCATCGGTTCGTCTCCCAGCGCTGCGCCGAACTCCGCGGCACCGACAAGCTCCGCGTCATTTCCTGCCATCTCGGCGGGAGTTCCTCGATCGCGGCCGTCGTCGATGGCAAAGCCGTTGATTCAAGTTGGGGCATGACCCCACAGAGCGGCCTGCCGCAGAACAACCGCGCCGGCGACTTTGATTGCTTCGCGCTCATCTACCTCGCCCGCAATCTCGGCCTCGGACTCGACAATGTCGAAAAGGCGCTCACCAGCCAGTCCGGCCTCAAAGGCATGTCCGGCCTCGCAACCGGCGACATTCGCGACCTAGACGAAGCCGCCGCGAAAGGCAACGCCAATGCCCGCATCGCGCTGGATATGTTTGCCAATCAAATCCGCCGCTTCATCGGCCAATTCCTCCTCCGCATGAACGGAGCGGATACCCTGATTTTCACCGCCGGCATCGGCGAGAACAGCCCAAGTCTCCGCGCCGCCGTCTGCGCGAATCTCGATTTCTGCGGGCTCGAACTTGACCCCGAACTCAACGCCGCCACCCGCGCCACAGAGACCGTGATTTCCAAACCCTCCTCGAAAATCGAGGTCCGCGTGATCCCGACCAACGAGGAAATCGTCATCGCCCGCAACGCCTGGGCCAAGCTTCAAGAATCCCACTAAACCAACCCCGAATCAGTCAACCAACCAAACCAAACACCATGTCACAACAAGCACTCGGAATGATCGAAACCCGCGGCCTCATCGCCCTCGTTGAAGCCACGGACGCCATGCTCAAATCCGCCAATGTCGAACTCATCGGCCCAATGACCCAAGTCGGAAACGCCATGGTCACCGCCTGCGTGTCCGGAGATGTCGCCGCCGTCAAAGCCGCCACCGAAGCCGGCAAAACAGCCGCCCAGTCGCTCGGTGAAGTCATCAGCGTCAGCGTTATCGCTCGCCCACACGGCGATCTCGGCGCCGTTCTGCCCAAGGCCAAATGATCTTAGCCAAGGTCGAAGGCAGCGTCGTTGCCACCAAGAAGAACGCCAAGATGACGGGGACCAAGTTCCTCGTCGTCCGTCCGCTCGTGATCGATTCGCCCGCCGCGAAGGAATTGCGCCTCGGTCAATCCACACTCGTTGCTTCCGATAGTCTCGGCGCTGGCGAGGGCGATTGCGTTCTTGTGGTTCAAGGTAGCTCCGCCCGCCTCGCGGCCGAGGACAAGAACTCCCCCGTGGACGCGGTCGTCATCGGTATCGTTGACGCCGTCGATCTCGGAAAACGCATTCTCTATAAGGCCGAATAAAAACCATGCCAGCGATTGACGAAAAACTAGTGGCCCGTGTGGTGGGAGAAGTTCTCACCCGCCTTTCAACTCAACCCTCCGCCGCGAAAGCCGCGCCCTCGCAGACCGCCTATGGCGTTTACGAGGACATGAACGCCGCCGTCGAGGCCGCCCAGCGCTCGTTCGAGAAACTCCGCGCAGGGGGCATGACAGCCCGCAAGAAAGCGATTGCCGTCATTCGCAAGCTTTGCGTTCAAAAAGCCAAGGAGTGGGGCGAGATCGAATTCAACGAGACCAAAATCGGCCGCCTCGATCACAAGATCGAAAAGCTCTCGATTTGCGGAGAACTTGTCCCCGGCGTCGAAATGATCGACCGCATGGCCTTCAGCGGCGACTCCGGCCTCACCGTCATCGACTACGCTCCTTGGGGAGTCATCGGTGCGATCACGCCGTCCACTCACAGTGTTCCGACCCTCACCGGCAACGCGATCAACATGATCGCCGCCGGCAATTCCGTGACCTACAACACGCACCCTTCCGCTGCGAAGTGCGCCGCCATCGCTGTCCGCGAATACAACCAAGCGATCGCAAAAGAAACCGGCATCACCGACCTTCTCACAACCGTCGTGAAGCCGACGCTCGAGACCTTCGACGCGCTCTGCAAGCACCCGCATGTGAAATTGCTCTGCGTCACTGGCGGTCCGGCCGTCGTCGCCGCCGCGATGAAAACCGGCAAGCGTGCCGTCTGCGCCGGCCCGGGAAATCCTCCCGTGGTCGTTGACGAAACCGCCGACCTCGATGCCGCCGCCCGTGCGATCATCCAAGGCGCTTCCTACGATAACAACCTTCTCTGCATCGGCGAGAAGGAGGTTTTCGTCGTCGCCTCCGTTGCTGACAAACTCCTGGAGGCCCTCCGCAAGGCCGGAGCCGTCCAGCTCGACGCCCAGCAAATCGAGGCCCTCGCCGAAAAAGCCTTCGTCTTCCCGCAAGGCAAAGGCGCTGGTTGCCCTCACCCTGTCGTCAACCGTGACCTTGTGGGCCGCGACGCCGCCGTGCTCGCGAAAGCCATCGGCCTCGACATTCCCGCTTCCACGCAACTCCTCTTCGGCGAGGCCAAGGCCGACCACATCTTTGTGGACGAGGAGCAAATGATGCCGTTCATCCCGGTCGTCCGTGTTCCTGATGTGGACGCCGCCATTGCCGAAGCCATCAAGGCCGAGCACGGCTACAAGCACACCGGCGTGATGCATTCCCAAAACATCCGCAACCTCACGAAAATGGCCCAGGAGATCGACACAACGCTCTTCATCAAAAACGGCCCGTGCATGACCGGCCTCGGCCTCGGCGGCGAAGGATTCCTCAGCTTCAGCATTGCCACGCCCACGGGCGAAGGCGTCACCACCCCCATGACCTTCACCCGCTCACGCCGCTGCGTGATGGTCGAAAATTTGAACCTCTACTAAATGCGACTCGCCACCATCCGCGGCTACGTGACCAGCACGATCAAGCATGCCAGCCTTGAGGGTTGGCGTTTGATGTTGGCTGAGCCGGATTCGTCGGATTTGGCGCCGCAGATCGTGATCGATAACCTCGGCGCCGCCATCGGCCAGAAGGTCATGATCTCGAGTGATGGCAGTGAGGCCCGCAAAATCGTGGGCGACGAACTCAGTCCCGCCCGCTGGACCGTGATGGGCATCATCGACCTCGAAAGGAGCCTCGCTGTATGAGAATGGGCACCGTCGTCGGTCGAGTGACTCTTTCCGTTCGCAACAAGCGGTTCGTGGGTGAGCGTCTTCTCCTCACGCTGCCTTGGACGAGTGACACCTTCGATGGCAAAGACACCTACGCGCCATCGATCGTTGTTTACGATCAACTCGGTGCCAATATCGGCCAAAACATCGCCATCAGCGAAGGCCGCGAGGCTGCTTGCCCATTCCCTGAACCAACCCCTGTGGACGCCTACTGCGCCGCATTGGTCGACGACCACTTTTACAAAAAATAAACCATGAAACTGATCGCACAAAAAGAAGCCGAAGCATTCGTGAAGACGGGAGCCACCGAGTTCCGCTACAACCGCGACATCCGCCTCACCCCCGGAGCCAAAGATGTTTTCTCTGAAGCGGGAGTGAAGGTCGTGTTCGACGCCGAGGTCTCCGCCTCGGAGTCCACACCCGCGCCCTGCGCTGCCGCTGCTGGCACTTCGGATGATCAGAAACTCTTCAACAGCCCCGAGGCCGAGCGGATCAAAAAAGAAATCTGCGACATCGGTCGCCGCATCTGGGCCCGTGAATACTGCGACGGCAACGGCGGCAACATCTCCGCCCGCCTCGGCCCAGACCGTTTCATCATCACGCCCACCGGCGTCAGCAAGGGTTTCATGACCCCCGAAATGCTCTCGATGGTGGACATCAAGGGCAATCAACTCGCCGGCTCTTGGAAGCGCTCGAGTGAGTTCACCACCCACGCGGCGATTTACGAGACCACTCCCGAAGCTGCCTCGGTCTGCCACGCCCATCCCGTGCACGCGGGAGCTTTTGCGATCAAGGAACTCCAACCGCCCGCCCGGCTCATTCCGGAACTCGAGGTTTTCGTCGGCCAAGTCGCCGTCGCCGGTTACCAAACTCCCGGCTCGCCCGAGATCGCCGCGAGCATCCGCCCGCTCGCTCCGCAGCACCAATCGATCATCATGGGCTGCCACGGCGTGATCTGCTGGGGCAAATCCGTTGAGGACGCCTACTTCAAGATGGAGATCACCGACGCCTACTGCCGCACGATCATCCTCGCCCAATCCCTCCCCGGCTCCGCTTCGATCCCGTGCGAGAAGATGGACGACCTCCTCAACATCAAGAAGAGCATGGGCCTTCCCGACAACCGCTACGAACTCAAGAACGCCGAACTCTGCGAAGTCGATCCTTGGACCGAAATGTGCGGAAGCCGCGGCTGCTCCACGCCCGTCACTCCTTTCAATCCCATGACTGCTCCGCAGTCGGATGCGGACCTCGAATCCCTCGTTCAAAAACTCACGAACGAGATCATGGCCAACCTCAACAAATAATCATCCCATGAAAGTTGCAATCATCGGCGGCGGTGGCCGCGTCGGCTCCTGCGCCGCCTTCGCCCTCCAATGCTCCGGCATCGTCCGCGAACTTGTCCTTCTCGACGCCAACCAAGCCACAGCCGAAGGCGAGGCCCTCGATCTTCTTCACGGTGCCGCCTACTGCGCCGACCAGAAAATTTCCGCCGGCACCTACGCCGACTGCAAAGATGCTGACATCATTTGCATCACCGCCGGGCTTCGCCGCAAACCCGACGAGTCCCGCCTCGATCTCATCAACCGCAATGTCACCCTCTTCCTCGGCATCCTCGAAAGCCTCAAGGTCGCCGGGATGAAAAAAGACGCGATCGTCTTCGTGGTTTCGAATCCCGTCGACATCCTCACCCAGCTCGCCGTCGAAAAAACCGGCCTCCCCGCCGCCCAAGTCCTCGGCCTTGGCACTGTGCTCGACACCTCGCGTTTCTGCTCGCTCATCGCCTCCTCGCTCGACCTCCCCGCCACGCAGGTCCGCGCGATGATCCTTGGTGAACATGGTGATACCATGCTCCCCGTGTGGTCCTCGGCTTCCGTGGACGGCTTCCCGCTCACGAAATTCCCTGGAGTCACTCCCGCCTTCCAAACCCAAATCTTCGAGCGCACGCAGAAGAGCGGCGCGGAAGTCATCTCCCGCAAAGGCGGAGCCGGCTATGCCGTCGGCGTCGCCATCCGAGAGGTCATCGACTGCATCGCCCTCGATCGTCGCCTCATTCTTCCCGTCTCGAGCCAGATCAACGGCGCCTACGGCATCCGTGGCGTTTCGATCAGTGTGCCCACCGTTGTCGGCCGCGCCGGCGCGCTGAAGCACATCGAGCTCGAACTCTGGCCCAAAGAAATCCAAGCGCTCCAAGCCTCCGCCCAGGCCCTCAAAAACACCCGCGCGAAGATTTCCTAACGCGCCAACGCCACCAAGCTGCCGAGATGGCAGCTCCAGTTGCGTAGTAGACAATATCCAGCGGGTCGGCCGTGCAATGGACGAATAGCATTGGAGCGATGCCCTCGGCGGCTACCGACCAGGCAGCAGTGAGGAAAACGATTTCGCGGATCGATGGAAAATTGTCGTGAGTCCGGAGACCGATTTGACGCTCAATCCATAGAAAAGCCGGCGCGGCAGCGGGGATCAAAAGGATGTCAGCAAACCATCCACTCAGAGCCTCAAAATCAAAAATCCAACGATTGATCGCATACAGGGCGACAGCACCAAAGCAGAGCGGGTCGAGTGCGTAGCGGAACCGCTTCAAAAAAGGCCGGTGATCACAATTCCCGTTCCGAGAGCAAGAGCTGCCTTGATCAAAATTAAACCCATGAGGCAGGGATCTATCAGGGCCCCGGGGCAGCGTCAAACCGCACTCGCTCGTGTCGCATCGATGGGGTCGGGACTCCAATTGACACGGCATATCCTCGGCTTAGCCTCCACGCGCATGTTGGATTTGGAATTCAACCTTAAAACATTTTTTGTAAACCGAGTCGCATCCGCTCTGGTAGCCGTCGCATGGGCTGCCCTGCTCGGCGCCTGTGCGCCGCAGGCAGATTCTTCGCATTCGCGGATTTCGGTTTATTCGACGGCATATCTCACCGACGACAATCAGGTCGTTTACGCGGTAAATTCCGGGGCGCATCCGAAGCCGACCCCAAAACCCTCGCTCGAATGGACTTGGACGGGCGACGGTGTGCTAGGGACCCCATCCCTCACGATCGATCTCGGCTCACAGACGGCGACATTTTTTAAAGGTGAACAACCGGTCGGCAAATCGCCGGTTTCGACAGGCCGGGAGGGCTTCGGCACGCCGACGGGCAGTTTCAAAATCACTCAGAAAAACAAAAACCATGCTTCGAATCTCTACGGCGATTTTGTGGATGGGGAGGGGAATGTCGTGAAGGCGAATGTCGCGCTCGGTCGGGACAAATGTCCGGCTGGCGCGAGGTTTCGCGGGGCTTCGATGCCGTATTTTATGAGAATCCATGGAGCGGTGGGGATGCATGCGGGCTACCTCCCGGGCTATCCTGCCTCGCATGGCTGCATCCGGATGCCTCGTGGTGCGGCTCAGCGTTTTTTTGAAAACGCTCCAGTTGGCATGCCGGTGCGGGTGGTTCATTGATCAGCTAAACCTGGCACGCTTGCGGCGAGAGAAGTTGCGGGAGAGGGAGTGGCGTTGTATGGATACGGCCGCATGGCACAATCCTCCACCTTTCAACTACCGCGTCCGATCGGGGCGGTGCTCTGGGGAATTTCCGTGGCCCTCTCCTGGATGTGGGGCCTCGGGTTGTTTTTCTCGGTTCAATTCACCACGCAGTTCGGGCTGTTCGGCCTGCTGACTTTTGCGATTCCAAATTTCCTCGGCCTGCTGATTTTCGGGTTGGTCACCCACCATCTGGCGCGCCGCCAGTCCGGTTCGGAGTCGCTGGCGCAGTTTTTCAACTCGTGGTCGCGGCCATTCCGCCTCGTTTTTTTCCTCTACCAACTTCTCGCGATCACGCTCACGATTTTCGCGTTCATCCGCTACGCGTGGCAACCGTTGGGCTTCACGCCGGAGTTGCTCTACCTGCCTCTCACGATGTTCGTCATCCTCGCGGCGGCGATTCTTTTTGGTGAGGAATTCGACATCAAGCGAATCAAATACAGCCACGGCGTGATGTTTCTGATTCTGGCGGCTGCGGTGACGATTCTGATCGGCCATGCGGCGCAAAAAGGAACCGGCCCGCTGTCATTTCCGAAGCTCCCGACGAACGACTGGAACTACTGGGGCTACGCCGTGCCGATCATCATCGGGTTTCTGGTCGGCCCCTGGCTCGACCTCCAGCAATGGCAGCGCGCGATCCAAATGCACCGCGAGCGTGTCTCGATCGCGGCTGGCTATATCATCGGCTCCAGTCTGTTTCTCGCGCTGATTCTCTTCCACGGCCTGATGGCGCTCTGGGCGTTGAACTGGGGCGCAGCGGAGTTTGTGCGGGTCGGCATCACTGGCCACAACTACGGCCAGGAAATCCTCGCCAAAGTCCTGCCGGTGGCCTCGCCGTGGACTTTTGCCGCCTATGCCGTGTTTATTTGCGTGTGCGTGCTCACCACGCTGGATAGCGGCTACATCGCGCTGAAGTGGTTCCTCACCTCGAACGCCAGCACGAGCAATCATCCGATCTTTTCACTGATTCCCACCAAGCTCCTGACTTCCCCGATCCCGGCCTATCTGCTGGCGGGCATCGTCGCGCTGGTTGGGGTGATGCTGAAATTCGAGCTCGAGTTTTTCATGATCTTCTACGCGACCTTTTTCGTCGGGTATTCGATTTTGGCCATTGCGCGGTGTTTCATCGTGAGCCCCGCGAATGCCATCCCTCAGGTGAAAATGTTCTGCATCGGCAGCATCGCCGTGCTGATCTTTTCGTTCGGATATTTTCTTCGCTCGCCGGAGATGCAAATCGTCGGGTCGCTTCTCCCTCTTGGCTATGTGATCTGGCTGCTCATCAAGCCCAGCGCCACCGAGGATTTCGCCACCGACACGGCGGAGTTGGAAGCCCCGGCTTCTAGTTCACTGGCAACCTCTCCTCAAAGCGCCGTGAGCGTCGCAAGCCCGGTGACCATGCTCGATCCCAACGCGATCCAGCATAGCCTCGCGGGACATTTTGAAGGGAAATGGTTCGTCCACACGCTCATCGCCACCTATGCCGACACCAACTCGGTCGGGAATGTCTATTTCGGCATGTATGCCATGTGGGTCGGCAAGACGCGCGAGCTTTTCTTCAACCGCGTGATGCCGAAGTTCAACCTTCAGAACACGCCGTTCTACATCCTCACGCGCTCGTTCGAGCACAAGTTCATCCGCGAGACCCGCGAGTTCGAGACCGTGCAGGTGAAAATCCGCGTGGCGGGCTACAACCGAAAATTTGCCACCCTCGAGCACGAAATCTACGACTCGCTCGGCCAAATGCTCGGGAAGGGAAAACAGAGCCTGCTGTTCGTCTCCTCGACGGACTACAAGATGCTCGATATCCCGCCGGATGTTTACTCGGCATTCATTGCCCACACCTGATCTGGCATGAGGAACTGGGCGGTCACACGAGGGCTTCTGTTTTCGACTTCGGCAGCCGCCGCCTTGCTTCTGACCGCCTGCCCGAAGCCGCCGCCCCCGCCTCCTCCACCAACCCCCGCGCCGACTCCGACGCCCGTTCCCACCCCCACGCCGATCCCTGCGCTGGTTCGCAAGCCGCTCCCCACCGCGACGCTCTTCAATGGCATCGCCCTCGAATCTGCGGTTGTCACGGAAACCGGCGCGGACCTCGCCTCCGCCGACCGCAAGGAAAACAACGCTTACAAAGTCGAAGTCACCCTGCGCCTCCGATTGCCCCGCCCTGCCGCCACGCTGGAGGACATCCTTTCCAACAAGCCGGACTTGGCCGCTGTGCTTCCGACCCTGCCGACGCTTCTCGCCAACGCCACCGTCTCCCCGTTTTTTGAGAAATTCTACGACCTCAAAGTCCGTGATGTGCGTCGCAAGCAGGCCAATCTCGACGCCATCCTCTCTCGCCACAATTTCTACGATTGCGAGACGATGCTCGAACTCCAGAACCCTGCGACTTCGCGCCGCGCCCTGATGGTGCTTTCGGATATGGATGTGAATACCGACGGTTCCGATGGCGACCGCAATGTCGCCGTGGATAGCTCGTCCATGTTCTTCCTGCCACAGACGAGTTATCGCTGGCTGAAGCAAACCGACCGCGTGAATCCCTGCCTGCCGATCGAGGAAAAAAAACTCGCCGACTTCGAGGCGGAGCTGGCCAAGCCGGGTCTCAAGACCGCCCGCATTCAAGAAATCAAAGACGGCATCGACCTCGCCAAACGCCGCATCCACGATCTCAAGAAGTGGAGTTTCCTTGTCTCCTCGGTGGACCCCTTCATCGTTCTTCCCGGTTTCATCATGCGCGACCACACCGGGCCGTTCGTTCCGAAAGTGGGCGACTACGCCGTGGTGATCCACGAGGGTCGCGCCTTCCCGGCGATCCTCGGCGACTCCGGCCCCTCCCACAAAGCCGGTGAAGCCTCGCTCCTGCTCTGCCGCGAACTCAACGGCAATTCCTCCAATCTCAGCCGCCCGATCAGCGATCTGAAGGTCGCCTATGTTGTTTTTCCCGGCTCCGCCGAACCAGAAAACACACCGCCTGACTTGGAAAAGTGGCAGGCGAAATGCCAAACCCTCATCGACGAACTCGGTGGCCTCGGCGTCCCGCTCCACACTTGGCCAAATCTCGTCCCGCCATGGCCCACCCCCACGCCAAGCCCTGAGCCCACTCCAGCGCCGTCGCCGCAGGAATCACTCACTCCTTCGCCGGAAGCTCGTTGATCGCGTTCAGAAGGAGACGGATTTTTCCAAAGTCCCGCTTGTGCGGAGTCAGCACGATGCGGGGCATGTGGTGCAGGTGCGCGTCATCGATTTCCTCTTCGAGCGCGCCGGTCTGTTCGATCCGGTCGGCGGCGAGCATCCCGTCGAAACGGCTATTCAAGGCCTGAACCGACTCCTCCGTGAGCGGGTGGTGGATGCGGATGACCATCTTTTCGCGGACCCAGCGGTAGGAATGGAAATTCCGGTAAAAGGCGTTGATGTGCCGCACCGCGTCGTCCACATCGTAGGTGATGTGGATGAGGTGGAAGTCCGAGTCGGAAACAAGCCCGTTGTGCAGAAGATCGTTCGTGATGAACCGGCGCCAGGTCTCCCAATAGTGGCCGTTCTGGCGGTCGATCATCACGATCGGCACGATCGGCATCTTGCCAGTCTGCATGAGCGTCAGAATTTCAAACCCCTCGTCATGCGTGCCGAAGCCGCCCGGGAACAAGGCGAACGCGTGGGTTTCCTTGGCGAAATTCAATTTGCGGGTGAAAAAATAATTGAAGTTGATGAGCTTCGGATCGCCATGAATCGTCTCATTTGCCGCCTGCTCGAAGGGGAGTCGGATGTTGAGCCCGAAGCTCTTTTCCGCGCCCGCACCCTTCTGTGCCGCGCCCATGATGCCGTCCCCGCCGCCGGTGATGAGCATGTAGCCGTGCTCGACGATTTTTTCTCCGAAGGCCACGGCCTGCTTGTATTCGTCCTGCTCCGGCTTGGTGCGCGCGCTGCCGAAGACCGCCACTTTCTTCACGCGGTTGTAACGGGCAAAAATCCTCGCCGCATTGCGCATTTCTCGCAGGGCGCGGCTCATGAGCTTCACCTCGGCGATCGTCGCCCGGTCCCGCCCGAAACCGAGCGCGGTGTTGATCATGTCTTCGATGTGACGGGCGTTTTTTCCCTCGGCGACTTCGCCAGTCAGGGCCTTGATTCGGGGGTCGACTTCTTTTGATTTCATGCGATCGAGGGTTTAACACTAGGCACTGCGCCAGAACCTCGCCAACCGAAAATCATGATCATCGTCCTTCGTCCACACACCTCCCGCGACCTCATCGAAGAGGTCATCTCCGAAGTCGCCAAGCTTGGCTACGAGCCTGCACCCATCCACGGCGCCACCCAAACCATCGTGGCCGCCATCGGTGATGAGAGCACCCACCAAAACCTCGAATCCCTCAGCGCCCTCCCTCAGGTGGAGCGCGTCCTTCGCGTTCAGAAACGCTTCAAGCTCGCCAGTCGCGAATCGCAGCCCGCCGACTCCGTCGTCGATGTGGATGGCGTCAAAATCGGCGGCGGGCATTTCGCTATGATGGCCGGCCCGTGTTCGGTCGAAAGCGAGGAGCAACTCCTCACCACCGCGCGCGCGGTGAAGGCCGCCGGCGCCAAAATCCTCCGTGGTGGGGCCTACAAGCCCCGCACCTCGCCCTACGAATTCCAAGGCCTCGGCAAAGAGGGCCTGCGCCTCCTCGAACTCGCCCGCCGCGAGACCGGCCTGAAAATCATCACCGAGGTTTTGAGCGAGCGTGATGTCGAGCATGTCGCTGCCACGGCCGACATCCTTCAAATTGGCGCGCGCAACGCCCAGAATTTCCAACTCCTCATCGAGTGCGCGAAGTCCGGCAAGGCCGTCCTGCTGAAGCGCGGCATGAGCGAGCGCATCGAGGAATGGCTCCTCGCCGCCGAATACCTCCTCGCCCATGGAAACCCCAAGGTCATCCTCTGCGAGCGCGGCATCCGGACCTTCGAGACTTACACGCGCAACACACTCGACCTTGCCGCCGTGGCGATTGCCAAAAAAGAATCCCACCTGCCGGTTGTCGTTGATCCGAGCCAGGGTTGCGGCCGCTCCGATCTGGTCACCGAATTGTGCAAAGGCGCCGTGGCGCTCGGCGCGGACGGCCTGCTGGTGGAGGTCCACCCGAACCCCGCCGAGGCGATGAGCGATGGCCAACAGCAAGTCGATTTCCACGCGTTCCGCGGGCTCATGGAGGGCATCCAGCCGTTTCTCCAAGCCACCGGCCGCACGCTGTAAAAAAGAACCAGACTTGGCGGCGCGCGCCAGATGATCCAGAGTTTCAAACCATGAAAAAATCCGGATGTCTTGTGGCCTTCCTGCTCGTGGCCGTATGCGTGAGCCTTTTCGCGAACCTCATTCTCCTCGCCCTGCTCGGTGCTAAGGGCGCGACCTCGATGGCGGGCATGAAAGTTCTCGAGCCCCGTGAATACGATGAGGAGGTCATCGAAGAAGGCAGCGATCCGCACCACAAAATCGCCGTCATCCCGCTCGCCGGCATCATCGCCTTCGAGGCCGAGGGCAGCCTTGGCGATGCCATGGTCGAGGATTTCAAGCTCGCGCTCAAACAAGCCGCCGCCGATCCCGATGTGAAGGCCGTGGTGATCGAGACCGACTCACCCGGCGGCGAGATTACTGCTTCCGATGTGCTCAATGACGCGGTCCGGAACTTCGATGCCGACAAGCCCGTGATCGTTTATTTCAACGCCATTGGTGCCTCCGGAGCCTACTACATGGCCTGTGGTGCGGATTGGATCATGTGCAACGACACGACCTTCACCGGCAGCATCGGCGTGATCATTTCCACGCTGAACTACCGCGACCTCTTTGGAAAAATCGGCCTCGAATCCGTGGTTTTCAAAAGTGGAAAGTTTAAAGACATGCTCAATGGCGCCCGCGAGATGTCCCCCGTGGAGAAGGACTATGTGCAGGGCCTGGTCATGCAGAGCTACGACCGCTTCCTCGGAATCGTCGCCGCCTCGCGCAAGCTCGATCCTGAAAAACTCCGCGATGGTCCTGCTGACGGCCGCATCCTGAGCGGCACCGATGCCCTCCGCGAGAAACTCGTCGATCAACTCGGCTACATCGAGGATGCCTACGCCAAGGCCCGCGAACTCGGCGCTGCGCCGAATGCCTCGGTCGTCCGCTATCTCCGCCACTACCATTTCGGCAAGCTCCTCCAATTCCTCGGCGAATCGCGCGCTCCGAAAATCCAGATCGATCTGCCCGGCAAACGCACGGCGCTTGAGCCCGGCCGCGTTTACCTGCTCCCGCCGTTCTTCGCGCCTTGATGAAAGCCCGCATCGACACCTCCGGCAATCAGAGCGCGCTCCAATCGCCCTTCGCGGGCCTTCAGCTCGACGGCCTACCCGAGGGACCCGCCGAGCCTTTGGTGCCGGAAAAGCCCGCGCCACCGAGTCGTCACGGCCGTGTGGTTCTGCGACGCGAGAAAGCTCAGCGCGGAGGAAAGACCGTGGTTGTCGTTTATGATTTCGAGCCGCAAATCACCGCTGACCACATCGACCGCCTCGCCCGTGAGGCTCGCCAGGCCTGCGGTTGCGGTGGCACCGTTCGAGAGCGCGAGATCGAACTCCAAGGCGACAATGCGCAAAAAGTTCGCTCGTTTTTTGAGTCCGCCGGCTTTCGCGTCGCCGGCGTCTAGGGCCCCATCACCCGATGCCGCTCCCGACTCCATCATAAAAAATTCCTGCGTCTTGACATGAGGAACCCTTTTTATATCGTCCGGCCCAGCTATCCCGTCATGCGACAACACCCCAGATCCGAACGCCTTCTTCGAGCCCACTCGCTCGGGGCATTGGTTTTGGAATTTAGCGAGCCAGTTCGCCGTCGGGACCACTCATCGTAGATCACCAAACTCCATCCACGCCCATGCTCATCGCCTGCTCCCACTGCCAAGCCAATCTAGACATCTCTCCCGATCTCTACGGTCAGGTCGTTCAATGCCCCGTCTGCAATGGCAAACTCAAAATCGACGCCCCCGCCGAGGATCTTCCGACCCTCACCGGCAAGCCTGTCCGCCACGGTTGGCAGGAGTCCGACCACGCGAATGTCAATGCCCTCCATGCCTTCCTTATCGGCTTAGTCACCTCGACGATCTGGCTCGCGTGTATGTATATCCCGCCGATCCGCGCCTCGTTCGGTTCCATTTTCGTCGATCGCGGTTGGGTCGACTTTGCCGAGACCTGGTTCTTCTTCTGGGGTATGGCGATCATTTATCTCAAGTTTCAAAAAATCAAACACCAAGAGCGCTCGCTGCTGCTAAATCTCTTTCCCTCAAATATCAGTGAGGTTGTCGATTCCTCCACCGTCGGAGCCTTCGTTGATAATATCTATGATATGCCCGCCTCGATGAGAGACAGCATCATCGTGAACCGCATTCGCAAGGCCCTCGAGCTTTTCGAAGCCCGGAACAGCAAATCGGAAACCGAGGCCATGCTCAACTCCTCCTCCGCTGTGGATGCCAACCGAGCCACCGGCTCCTACTCCCTTGTGAAAGTTTTCCTCTGGGCCATCCCGATCTTGGGCTTCATCGGAACGGTGCAAGGTCTTGCCCAAGCCGTCGGATCCTTGAACATCGACGCTTCCGACCCCGAAGCCCTTAAAGCAGCGATCGGAAACCTCACCGGTGGTCTCGGCATCGCCTTCGACACCACGCTCCTTGGTCTGATCCTTTCGATGTTCATGAGCTTTCCCTTGGCTCTCGTCCAAAAGAAAGATGAAGACGCCCTCACTCTCATCGATGTCTTTTGCACCGAGAAGCTCCTCCCCAAACTCAATGAGGAAAGTGGCCAGCCCGATCCTTCCGCTGATACCACACTCGCTCAAGCCGAGAACCTCCCCGAGATGGTGAACTCCCTCTCAAAGGCCCACTCGACCTTCTTGGAGAACCTGAACCAAGCCACCCTCGCCGTGCGACAGTTGCTGCATGATAACCAAAAGGCCGCCACAGAATTGCACAGCACCATGGCCCAAGCATTCAGCGCCTCGAATAACCAACTGGTCGAGACCCAAAAGGCGATCACCCGCTCCTATACCACCGCCACCGATCAACTCACCAAGTCCGCCACCCAACTCATCTCCCAGACCGAGGGAGAGCTGAATTCCTCCCTCCGTCGCATCGCCACAGGCATCGACTCCTTCAATGAAAGCATGAAGCGCTCCGGCATCCCGGTCCAAGGGGGCGGTGGTGGCTTCTTTGGATTGTTTAAGAAAAACTAAACATCTGGATCCTTTCTGGAAACGATGCCCGTAACGGAACAGCTGGAATCCCGCTCTGCGAGAAACCCAGTAGCGGAAAATGGAACATTTTTCGCCAAGCCCGCCCCTGCCATGAAGCCCCTGATCGCCACCCGGCGCGGGGCCGTCTCCCTCTTCCCGTTCATGAGCATCTTGGCCAGCCTCATCGGGATTCTCTCCCTGCTCATCGGCTTGAGCATGGCGGTGAACCAGAAAAAAGAGGGAATGACCGAGGAGGATGTCAAGCGGGCGCAAGAAGCTAAGTCGCTTGCATTCTTGCTAAAACAGAAAAAAGCCGAGCTTGATAAAATCAAGCCCGAACCGACCAAAAACAACCTCGACGCCCTGGAGTTGGAAAAGCTCAAACTCCTGCTTTTAGAGCTGGAAAAGCAAAAAAATGAGCTCGATAAGGTGAAGATTTCTCCGGAAGACGAGCTGAAGATGAAAATCCAGCTTTATTCGGAAGAAAAGATAGCCATCGAAAAAGGGCACCCGCCCATGCAGAAAAAGATCGAGGAGTTGAAAGCCAAAGTCGCTGCGCTCAAAGAAAAACCAGTTCCCAAAGAATCGGTCAAAATCAAACCTCCCAAGATCGGCACCAAGGCTCCTCGCAACTTGTTCTTCGTCGAGTGCAACTCGACTGGCCTCGTCCTCCGCGGAACCGGCGATGAGACCAAAATGATTACTTTTGAAGCCATCAAATCCGGCTCCAGTGTGGAATTTCACGATTATTGTATCAATGCCAAGCAATCCTCCGGCGAGGATTATATGATTCTCTTCCTCGTCCGAAAAGACGGGGTCCTTTCTTACAATTACGCTAACGCCCTTGCAGAACTCGATTTCAAGGTCAAAACCTCCAAACTTCCCGTGCCCAACGACGGCAAAATCGACCTCTCCGGTTTCCGCTTGAAGAAACTCTAAAAAACCATGCCTCAAAGAAGAAAAGTCGTCGAAGAGGAAGGAAGCAGCCTGGATTCCTTGATGGACGCCCTCACGAATGTCGTGGCGGTTCTCATTTTCGTCCTTCTTCTGGTGAATTGCGAGGTGTCTCAGAAGATTGTGCAAATGATGGATGATCTCGTGCCTGCCTCCCCGGAGGAGATTCAGAAACTTAAGGACATGCTCAAGCAACTCGAGATCGATAAGAAAAAACTCGAAGAGCTCAAAAAACTCCCGCCACCCCCTAAGGTGGACCTCGATAGTATCAATAAAAAAATCTCGGCACTCCAGACATTGATCAAAGACAAAAAATCCGCGATCGACACCAACAATAAAAATATCGCGGAATTACAAAAACTTCATGATGAAAAACTAGCGGCTCGCGATGCAGAGCAAGTAAAGGCCGATGCTATGATGGAGGAGATCGCCAATTTGGAGGCCATGCTCGATACCACCCCTGTGGCTAAAGACATTCCCGCAACCGAGATCACCATTCCCGCCACGCGCGCCATTCCCAAGGGAGCCAAAGTTCATTATGTCTATATTACAGGAGACAGAGCTTATTTCGTTGATGCTCCCAAATACATGGAAGAAATCGCTGAGATTGTGGATAAACTCAAGGATGACAAGGGGAACCATATGGCCACAGGGGAAAAATCTGAAGAGGAAGAGGACCAAAAGTTGTCGGCTGCAGAAAAAAGGGCCGCTCGAGAAAAAGAAAAAGCTGAGAGCAAGAAAGAAAAGCCCGTTGTCTTTGATCGTGACAAAGTCATTCCGATCTTGAGTGAAAAACTGAAGAAAATTTTGTCTCCCGGTCTGGTCGGTAGTGTGCAAACAGCGCCTCATTGGAGTCATGCTCGTATGGTTATTGGTTTCGACAGAAATGGTGGCACCCCCAATGAGGCGCTCACACAGCCGACCAATGGGTTTGCTTCCGCTATCAGTAAACTTCGTCCGCCCAATGATGTGCTCATGTTTGTGGTGGATTCCCCATCAATGTATGCCTACGCTCTGGCGAGGGAAATTGCAGATAAAAAAGGAATACCTTGCGGGTGGTCGATTAGTTTGCCTAACGAATGTGTTTCCCGCACCCAAATTCCCAATTTGGCGATCAATGTGACTGGTAAAGCTCCAGAAAAGCCACCCGGCTGGAAACCGCCGGAACGCGCGCGCGGAACCGGGTCCAAATTGGATTAATTCGAGCGTGAGCGACTTGGTCGGATAACTCCCCAAGTTACGAAACGCCTCGACACCCGGCTACTGGATGGACATTTTCCAACCCATGAACACCAACACTGAAATCCAGCTCTCCCGCGATTGCGATGCGGTGCAGATCCCAAGCGGCCACCCGATCGTCCTTCCCGCTGGGATGGAAGTCGTCGTCACCCAATCTCTCGGCGGCACCTACACCGTGGCCACGCCCGGTGGCCTCGCCCGCATCGACATCAAGGATGCCGACGCTCTCGGCCTCGACGCCTCCAAAGCCCCGGAAAAAATCAAAGTCGAAGGCACCACCCAAGACGCCGTGTGGAACCAGCTTAAATCCGTCTTCGATCCCGAAATCCCCGTGAATGTCGTGGACCTCGGCCTGATCTACGATTGCAGCGTGAACACCGCCGACGGCAAAACCTCGGTCCTGGTGAAAATGACGCTCACCGCCCCCGGTTGCGGCATGGGCCCCACGATCGCCGC
>ERZ889217.146-NODE-146-length-45551-cov-13.561961_pt1 | contig 45551 bp, 42 predicted proteins | sample MGYA00521098_ERZ889217 | MGnify/ENA primary metagenome ERZ889217 (study PRJEB32303, sample SAMEA104408613) | aquatic metagenome | biome: Brackish water; feature: Pelagic; material: water | place: Baltic Sea | collected 2014-06-10T22:04:00 | depth 2,362 m ... | reverse complement strand
GATTGAAGAACAAGCTGAGCAGTGCACGGGGGATGCATGGGAGCGGTCTATGGATTCGATAGCAGTGGAGCAAGGAAGGGGGCTGTGCGGCTGGTTTTAGATTTGGCGACTTTTTCAGGGGTGCCAGAGGCAACAAGATTGCCGCCGTCAGATCCAGCCTCAGGGCCGATATCGAGGATGTAGTCGGCCTCGGCGATGACATCAAGGTGGTGCTCGATAACGACGACGGTCCCACCCTCGTCAACAAGCCGGTGGAGGACTTGGATCAACTGGATGACATCATGCGCATGGAGTCCGATCGTGGGTTCTTCAAGGACATAAAGGGTGGATTTCCCCTTTCGGGTGGTGCGGACCTCCTCGGCGGCAGAGGTGGAGCGCCGGGCGAGTTGGGTGACGAGCTTGATTCGCTGCGCTTCCCCACCGCTGAGTGTCGGGCTGGGTTGGCCGAGTTTGAGGTAGCCGAGACCGGTTTCATGAAGAAGCGAAAGCGGGCGTCGGATTTTTGGCTGGGCAGCAAAAAATTCCAAAGCCTGCTCGATCGTCATGTCCATGACATCGCCGATCGATTTTCCATTGTGGAGGATCTCAAGTGTCTGTCCGTTGTAACGGCGACCATTGCAGTCTTGGCAGGGCATGTAGCCGGTGGGGAGGAAGTTCATCTCGAGTTTGATGACGCCTTGGCCAAGGCATGCTTCGCAGCGGCCGCCCTCGTTGTTGAATGAGAACCGGCTATTCGTATAGCCACGCATGCGGGCGGCGGGGAGGCCCGCGAAGAGCTTTCGGATTTCATCGAATACCTTCACATAGGTAGCGGGAGTCGAGCGGGAGGTCTTGCCGATTGGCGACTGGTCGACTTCCAGGATCGCCCCTAAAGGCTCAAAACCGGACACACTTTTGCAGAAATCAGAATGCAGTGGAGCACGCTTGCGGGCGATGGCATCCCGGAGGACTGGCACAACAATGCCACGTACAAGAGTGCTTTTTCCTGAGCCGGAAACGCCGGTGACAGCGGTCAGTCGGTTCACAGGAATGCCGATGTCGAGGGACTTGATGTTGTTGAGATGGGTGCCTTTAAGTTCAATCCATTGATCCGGCGATTCGCGCCTTTTTCCACGGATGGGGTGGCGCATGGGATCGCGCAAGGCTTGCCCAGTGAGCGATGCGGGGCTGGCCATGATCTCGTCGAGTGTGCCGGTGGCGATAACTTGCCCGCCTCTGCTGCCTGCTCCCGGCCCGAGGTCAAGGATACGGTCGGCGCGACGCATGGTCTCTTCATCGTGTTCCACGATGACAAGGGAGTTGCCTTTTTTCGCAAGGAGTTGAAGGGCGTCGAGGAGGCGTTCGTTGTCGCGCGGGTGCAGTCCGATTGTCGGTTCGTCGAGGACATACAGGACGCCACGCAGGTTTGATCCAAGCTGGGCTGCAAGGCGGATGCGCTGGGCCTCTCCTCCGCTCAGGCTCTTCGCACTGCGGTCAAGAGCCAAGTAGTCGAGGCCAACCTTCGCAAGAAATTCTAGGCGTTGGCGGATTTCGGCGATGATGTCCCTTGCCACCTCCGCAGCACCTCCTGTGAAAGTCAGGGTGTCGCAGAGAGTGAGGGCGTCCGCCGCTGGGGAGTGGGTGAAATCAATGATGCTCGTCTTTTGAAGAAAGACGTTTCTCGCAGTTTCGTTAAGGCGAGAGCCTTGGCAGATCGGGCACGGGCGGCGCTCGCCTTCCTCAAGACCTTCGTGGCGGCGTTCCTCATCGAGTTCGGCATCGATAGCGGTTTCGAATTGTCCAGCCGGGCCAAGCCCCGTCCATATTTCTCCGAATCCCCGACAGTGTGTGCACCATCCGTGCGGGGAATTGAAAGAAAACAACCTCGGATCGAGGGGCTCGAATGCCTTGCTGCAGGATGGGCAATTCATCGCTGTGCTCAGAATCGAGGAATTTCCGTTGGCGTCCTCAATGCGTGCAGTGCCCTTGCCGAGCTTGAGCGCAAAGCGGACGAGTTCATCGGCCTTTTGGGGATCCGAGCCGTCGAGTTCTCCAATAACGGCATCGATCGTGTGTTCCTTAAAGCGCTCGAGTTTCACAAACGCTTCGACTGGCGTGCGGACTCCATCCACGATCAGCATGGTAATGCCCTTGCGTTCGGCAGTGCGGGCGACATCCGTGTGGAAGCCTTTGCGTGCCTTCACAAGGTTGGTGAGGAGGGTAACCTTTCCAGTTTCCGCTTTTTTGGATGCTTCGGCAGCGATGGCCGTCGGCGTGCGGCTTTCGACCGAGACGTGGCATTCGGGACAAAATTGGGTGCCGAGTTTTGAAAAGAGAAGCCGAAGAAAATGCTGGATCTCAGTAACGGTGGCTACGGTGGATTTGCCTCCGCCGCGGGTGACGCGTTGTTCAATTGCCACGCTCGGAGGGAGGCCTTCGATGGAATCGACATCCGGCTTTTCGAGTTGATCCACGAACTGGCGGGCATAAGCCGACATGCTATCGAGGAACCGGCGCTGGCCTTCGGCAAACAAAATATCAAAAGCGAGAGTCGATTTGCCTGATCCGCTGAGGCCGGTGACGACAACCATGCCGTCGCGGGGAATATCGACATCGATATTCTTCAGATTGTGCTCGCGGGCACCACGTACAATAATCGAGGTGGAGCGCGGAGTGGCGGGTGGGGAGGAGTTTTCTTGCAGGGAAGTCCAACCAGTTGCAGGAAGGCCCTCCAGGAGCGGCTTGAGAAAACGAGCTGTGTGCGATTCCAACGAGGAGGAGATTTCCTCCGGGGTGCCTGCGGCAATGATTTTTCCTCCCTCCAGTCCTCCTTCCGGGCCGAGGTCGATGACCCAGTCTGCACATTTCACCACTTCGAGGTTGTGTTCGATGACGATGACGCTGTTCCCTTGCTCCACGAGACGGTGGAAGACCTTCACAAGAAGGGCCACATCATCAAAGTGCAGCCCCGTGGTGGGTTCGTCGAAAATAAGGAGCGTGTTTTCGCGGGATTTGCGGGCGAGGTGGTGGACGAGTTTGAGCCGCTGGGATTCGCCTCCGCTCAAGGCATTCACGGGTTGTCCGAGGCGGAGATATTCAAGGCCGACCTCGGAGAGGAGCGTCAATGGGCCGGTAATTTTGCCTTTTGGGTCAAGGGGCTTGAAAAACGGGATCGCCTCGGCGGCGGTCATTTCCAGAACATCGTGGATCGATTTTCCCGCGATCTCGATTTTGAGGAGGGGAGTGCGGAATCGGGTTCCATCGCATTCCGGACAGCGCAGAAAGAGGTCGCTGAGGAATTGCATTTCTACCTTTTCAAATCCGAGCCCGCCACAGCGGTCGCAGCGGCCATTCCCGGCATTGAATGAAAAACTCGAAGGAGTGAATCCTGCGTCGAGCGCTTCTTTGGACGATCCGAAGAGGTCGCGAATATGGTCGTAGACGCCGAGATAGACTGCCGGAGTCGATCTTGGCGTCTTCGTCAGCGGGGATTGGTCGACCATAACCACTTCGTCGATCTCTTCATCGCCGGTGATGGATTTCACAAACCCTGCCGATTCGTCCTCGGGGGTCTCCTCTCCGACTAGTTGGCGGTGGAGGACATCACGCACAAGGGATGTTTTTCCCGATCCCGAAACGCCGGTGACCACGCAGAGAACGCCGAGTGGGATCTTGGCATCAAGGTTATTCAGATTGTGGTGGGTGATGCCCTTGAGGGTGACATGCTCAGCCGCCTTGCGCCGTTTCTTGGGAATCGGAATCGATCTCCGGCCATTGAGGTAGTCCGCCGTGAGTGATTCGGTGGGGTCAAATTTATCAGCGGGTCCGCAAAAGAGCAACTTCCCGCCGGATGAGCCACGTCCCGGGCCGATGTCAACGAGATGGTCTGCGCAGCGAATGATCGCCTCTTCATGCTCGACCACAAGGATTGTGTTCCCCTTGTCTCGAAGGACTTGCATGATTTCAATGAGGCGTACGGTGTCTCTGGGATGAAGGCCAACGCTCGGTTCATCAAGCACGAAGAGGGTGTTCACCAGCGAAGCACCGAGGCAGGTGGTGAGGTTTACGCGCTGGATTTCCCCACCGGAGAGGGAGCGTGTCGGACGGTCAAGAGTGAGGTATCCCAGGCCGATCTTGCAGAGGTAGTGCACGCGAGAGAGCACTTGCCGGTGAACCAGGGTGGCCGAGGTGTTCTCCGGCGGAACAGCGAGGTTTTCTAGGATCTTCTCCAAGCGGTTCAGTGGCAATGCAGCGATATCCGCAATCGTCATCCCTGGAGGGTCAATGCGATAGTTTAGAGTTTCCGGTTGGTAACGTCCACCCTTGCAGGCGGGACAGGGCTGGTAGCTACGGTACCGGCTAAGCAGGACGCGAATATGCATCTTGTAGGCCTTGCTCTCCAGCCAAGCAAAAAAGCCGTTTACGCCATACCAGCTCCCGGATTCCCTAGCATCGCGGGGGTCGATGCCCGGCTCGCCTTCGAGGATCCACTTGCGTGCGGCGGCGGGGAGTTTTTCAAAAGGTCGATGCAGGTCGATGCCACGCTTGCGCGCGTGCCGCAAGAGGTCTTCCTGGCACTCCGCCGACTGGCCGGTTTGGAACGGGCGGATAACGCCATCGGCAATAGAACGCGATGGGTCAGGAATCACGCGTTGCATGTCGATGCCGATAATGCGCCCGAAGCCCTTGCAGTCAGGGCAAGCACCCAAGGGACTGTTGAAACTGAAGAGGGCCGGTGAGGGGGGGCGGATATCCGAGTCACATTTCGGGCAGTGCCACCCGGAGGCATGAACTTCCTGTTTTGCGCTATCCGCATGAATGATCAGCAGCCGGTCGTTCCCCAGTCGCAAGGCCGTTTCCACTCCCTCGGCAAGCCGGGAGGAGGTATCCAGGGAGACCTTTAACCGGTCTTGAATCACTGGCACGGCAGCGGGGAGTTTTTTGAGGCGAGCAGGCTCGTCGGTACGAACGGATTTTCCGTTCAGCCAAACGCGGAGGTACCCTTGCTGGCTTAAAAAATCGAAGAAATCTCCAGGTTTTACGTCCAAGGGAGCCGACACTTCAAAGGCGATGAGGATGTCCTTGCCTGAATGCTGCTCTGCGATGGCTCGCGCGATGCCGGAGGCATTTCCCATGCGAATCTCCGCCCTGCACTGCGGGCAAAACCCCTTTGCCACTCGCGGAAAGAGAAGCTTCAGGTAGTCATTGATCTCAGTGATCGTTCCCACAGTCGAGCGGGTGGTGCGGACATTATTCGCTTGCTCGATCCCGATTGCGGGAGGAATGCCCTCGATCAGGTCTGCGGCAGGCTTGTCCATGCGTTCAAGGAATTGCCGTGTATAAGGGCTGAACGTCTCGACGTAGCGCCGCTGGCCTTCAGCGTAAATGGTATCAAAAGCTAAACTCGATTTTCCGCTGCCGCTGGGACCGGTGACAACAATGAGTTTTCCAAGGGGCAGATCGAGGTCGATCCCTTGGAGGTTGTTTTGGCGTGCGCCACGAATTTTAATCGATTCCACAGGAATTCAGCCGCCTGCTCAGCGGCAATCTTGGGTTGAAGTGGACGCTACAAGTGATTTCACGAAGCGGAAAAGCCTATCAGCCCTACCAACCCCAAGCAATGTGATTCCCCTTAATAAATCAGAACTCAACGAAGCGGCCACTCTAGCCAGAAAATCCGCATGATTTGTTTACACATTTGCCTGCGTGTCGCGGAGGCAAATGTGTAAGGTCGTACAAGGCTCTGGTGTTGGGCGATGTGAACGATTGGTTCTGGGCTATTGAACAACTGCCGGCGGAGATGGGGCCACTGTGCCATCCACGCTGGCTGTAACCTTGGCGCCCGTTTCAGCATCAACCGGGGTGTCGACTGCAATCAGTACGGAAGAATTGCCGGTTTTTTCAAGAACTGAACCGCCGCGGGCAGGCACAGAGTCACCAGCGATGCTCAGCACAATACGTTGTCCGGGGTTGGGTGCGGGGTGGTTGAATGTGGCTTGGACCAAGGGATTTTGACCCGACTGGACCAATGTGCCCGACGTGCTGAAGGGGTGAGTGCGCGAGTAATTCCAGATCGTGGCCACAAATCCAGCCAAGCAAATGACGATGAGGGTGACTGCAACGGCAGGGCCATTGTTCCTTTTTCGGAGGGTGCTCATGAATGGCTGGGCAATGCGGCGATGGCTTGCTCGAAATCTGCGAGACAGGCAGGAAGGCCCCGGGGATCGCGAAGAAGCGAGGTGCCGACGAGCGCTGCATGGAATTTCGCAGCGACTGAAGGGAGGTTCTCCGGAGTGAGACCGCTTTCGGCAACGTGGATTGTTCCAGGCGGGAGGTGCTCTGCGAGAGTGAAAGCGGAGAGGTCGAGGCTGAAGTCGGTCGCCGACGATTTTCCAGATTCCACAAATCCAGTTTGAGATTTGAATTTGCGACTGTTGATGCCAACGACGCGTGCGGAGGAGGGGAGGGAGGCAATTTCCTCCTCTGTATGGATTTCAAAGAGTACCTCCAGGCCAAGTTCGCGGGCGTGGTCGTGGAATCGGCGGAGAGTGTCTGAGTCCAGAATGTTGGCCATGAGGAGAATGGCGTCCGCCCCAAACGCGCGGGCTTCAAGAATTTGGTATTCATCGATCACGAAATCCTTCCGCAAAACGGGTTTTGGAACGGATTTTCGAATCGAAGCAAGGTGGTGGATAGAACCTCCAAAGTGGCTTTGGTTGGTGAGAATCGAAATGGCACGAACGGTCTTCGAGGAGGCGTAGGCGGCGGCGGCCGCACGGACGTTTTCAGCGCGCATCGGTCCCACGCTGGGAGAGCGTTCTTTGATTTCGGCGATGAGGCCAAACCCCTGCGAGAGGGCATCGGCAAAATTGAGCACGGGAGGGGCATCGGCCAACATCACTTCAAGTTCGGCGGCCGGTGTGGTGCTCTTTGCCTCAGCAACCTCGCGGCGGACATCCGTGAGGATGGAGTCGAGGATCGTCATTGGAATTGGGGTTTCGGATAGCTGCCAATGGGTTTAACGGAGCGGCAGTTCATGGAAAGTTCGGCATAAAGGCCGGCTTTTTCGAGATCGGTTGAGTGTCCATCGGCTTCCATAAAAAACCAGGTGCTGTCGGAAGACTCCTCTGCCGGGCGGGTGGCGAAGTGGTGGAGGTTGACATCCATATTCCGAAAAGGCTCAAGTGCCGAAACGAGGGCGCCAGGTTTGTTTTCGACCTCGAGCATGATCATGGTCCGGTCGCTCCCGGAGGGGGCGCTAGGCTGGCGACCTAGCACAAGAAACCTGGATTTGTGGTCGGCAGAGGCTGGAATTTCAGCGCAGATGAGTAGTGAGGTTCCAACGAGGGCATCGAGCGTTGCGGACTGGAAGCCGTGCGTAGGATCCTCCAGTGGAACCACGCCGCAATCCGCTTTCCCTGTGGCCACCAAGTCAAAGGCAGCAGCGGTGTCCGGGGCATTTTCGTAGCGGACACTGGAACCGAATTTTGCCAATGCAGCCTGGTGAGCGGAGCTCCCTGAGGGGCCAGGGCAAGCGATGACGATGTCTTTTTCCAGAGCAAGGGCGGCGGACATGATCTCGCGATAGATAGCGCGGATTGCTGCGGGTTTGAGTGGTCCGGTGCTTCGTTCTTCAAGGCTTTTGAGGAGTTTCATTTCCCGGTCCGGAGAGTAGATTGCAAGCGAGGCTCGGTTTTTAATGACGCCGATCTCCTTTGCGACCGTGGAGCGCTCATTCAGAAGGCGGAGGATCTCGGTATCCAGCGCATCGATTTTCACGCGGAGTTCGTTGAGATCACTCATGAGGCGGGATCCGGGTTCGGTGGCTCTGTCAGTGGCTGTTCCGGTTCAGCGGGGGTGGTCGCATCGTGAGAGGAAGAAGTGGTTTCCTGTGCTGGCGTGGCAGGTAGCTCCACCGGAGTAGCTCGATCAGTCGGTTGTTCGGGCGGGGGCGTCGCGGATGGAAGTTGCACGCGGCGAAGTTCCGAGGCATTCGGGAGATCACCAAGATTTTTCAACCCGAAGTGCTCCATGAAAAATTGTGTGGTTTCGTAGAGAAGGGGACGTCCTGGAATGTCGGCGCGCCCGGCAATACGGACGAGTCCGCGGTCGAGAAGAGTCTGCATCACGCCATCCACCGCCACCCCCCGCACCGCTTCGATATCTGCACGGGTCAGTGGTTGGCGGTAGGCGATGATCGCGAGTGTCTCCATGGCTGGAGCACTGAGGCGGGCTTGCCGGTTCTCAGGGAAAAGCTGTCGGAGCCATGGGGCAAAATCAGCGAGGGTGACCAGTTGCCAACCTGCAGCACTTTCGTGCACTTCGAATGAACGGCCCGAGTCGGCGTATTCTTGTTCGAGCGCTCTTATGGCGTCTTGGATGCCGTCCGCCTTTATTTTCCCATAGCATGCAACCAGCGGATTTTCCTTCGCCGCCTCAGCGGCTCCCTTAAGAAAATTGATGATCTCCTTTGTGGAAACCGGCTTTTGGGAAGTGAAGAGAATCGCCTCGATGATCCTGTGCAGAGGCAAGGGGAATTCTTCGGGTGTGGATTCTTCGCTCATAGAAAAGTGGGATGGGCTTCATTGATCCGATCAATCCAAATCTCGCCGAAGTGGGCGTCCTGTCGCACGCTCAATTGTTTCAACCGTATCAGTTCTAGCATGGCCAGAAACGTAACAACGATCTCTGTGCGCGAGGCGGCGTCGGCAAAAAGTTCGTCGAAGCGGAGAGAGACCCCAACATGGAGGACTCTCAGGACATGATCGATTTTGTCGGATACCGTAAAATTTTCCGCAAAGATCTCACGGAGGTCTTCAGGTTTTTTTTCAAGCCGCTTGAGAACTTTTTGAAACGCATTGATGAGGTCGAAGATGCCGACCTCTTCGACAAGCAAGGTTTCCTGCGGGGCGAGTTCAGGAGTGACCGGTGAGCGAGGGAACAGATTTTCACGGAGCGCCTCTTGGTTGCGGAGGTTCGCTGCCGCCTCTTTGAACTTCTTGTATTCGATCAACTGGCGGATGAGTTCAAAACGGGGATCCTCTTCCTCGGCCTCCTCGTCGGCCATTTGTTGGTCAACGGGCAGGAGTGTGCGGCTTTTGATGTAGAGGAGATTCGCCGCCATGACGATGAACTCGCCCGCGAGATCGATGTTCAGCACCTGGAATGCCTCCATGTAGGCGAGGTATTGCTTGGTGATGCGCTCGATGGAGATGTCGTAGATATCAACCTCATCTCGTTTGATGAGATAAAGGAGGAGATCCAGCGGTCCCTCGAAGACGTCGAGCTTGACCTTATAATCTTCCACTTGGGCTTAGCGCCGTTGGTAGCCGCGCTTTTGGCCCTCGCGTTTGAGTTGGGCGCGGTGTTTGTCGTGCTGTTTCTTTTTTGTCTTCAGCTTGCTGATCTGGCGGCTGAGTTTGTCGATGACTTTGTCGATGGCGACATAGAGGTCGGCTTCGGCATCCTCGGCATGGATGTCCGGGCCAGCGAGAGCGAGGTGGACCTTCACGGTGTAGGGTTTTTTCCTATCGTGGTTATGGAGAAGAACGACATGGGCCCCGAGGATTGTTTCGCCGTGACCTTCAAGGTGGCTCACCTTTTCGGCCACGAATTCATGGATAGCGCCGGTGAGGGTGATGTTACGCGGAGTTATATGGATTTGCATGAGATAAGTGTGTCGCTTGGCGGCGGGCGATTCCAGCAAATTTGAGGTGGCGGGGTGATTGCCGGAGGAACGAGATCAAGATCGAAAGCGGGGAGCCCATGTCGGGCGGATCCGTGAAGCAATAAGAAATGCCACTCCGATCAGGATGAGAAAAAGCGAGAGGAATTGACCGCGGCTCATCATTCCCGTCAGCGGGGCGTCAGGCTCGCGGAATACTTCGCCGATGATCCTGAGCACAGCATAGCCGATGAAAAAGACGCCCGTAAGGACGCCATCCGGCAAGCGGAAGCGGGTGCGGAGAATCCAGAGGACAGCAAAGAGCATGGCTCCTTCAAGGAAGGCGGCGTAGAGTTGCGACGGGTGGCGGGGAGTGAGTGATGCCGTAAGGAGGGCATCAAGGGCAGGAGATTCCCCGGCATGGGCGATGACCTCGGGAATTGAGGTCCAAGAAGGATCGATCCGGGAGGCTTCGTCGAGGACGTGGCGAACGGTTTCCGGTGGGGCATCGTAGAGTTCCTTTGGAAATTGCACCGCCCAGGCCGAAGTGGCGGGGCGGCCATAAAGTTCGCCATTGATAAAGTTGGCGCACCGGCCAAGGAGCAATCCTAGTGGTGCGGCTACAACGGTATTGTCGCCAATGTTCAACCAGGAAATATGCTTTCTCCGTGAGTAGATCCACGTGAAGACAACAATGCCAAGAATGCCTCCATGGCTGGCCATTCCACCATCCCAGATGCGGAAGATAGTCAGTGGATCGCGGCTGAAGGTGTCCCAGTCGTAAAATAGCATGTAGCCAAGGCGCCCCCCTAGAATGACGCCGAACAGCGCCGTGCCTGTGATGAAATCACCGACAGCGAGCGGCGGGATTTCGCTGAAGCCCCGTCGCGCCAGATGCGTGAAGACAGCCCATGCCAACAAAAATGCCAGCACGTAGGCCAAGCCATACCAGCGCACGCCGAACCCTTCACCGATGCGAAACAAAAATGGACTGATGTCGTGGATGTAGTAGGCGAGAGGCACTGGTTGGAAATTATGAAGTGTTGTTGGCGGAAATCAATTCGGCTTGGGAAGTTAATTGTGATTGAGTCCTTAGCAAATGGAGCCAGATGAAGTCTTGATCTCGGTTGATCCCTCGTTGCGTGGAACCGGGGTGTCTGTGTTGCAACGAAGTGCCGGCAAGATCCGGTGTCTCCATTTTGATGTGGTGAAGAACCCGCCGAAATTGAGTGTGGCCGGGTGTCTGCTGGAAATCCACGCACGGGTTCAAAGTATAATCGTTCAATTTTCGCCTCATGTGATGGCGATTGAAAGTGTGATCTACGTGCAGAGTTTTGCGACAGCCATCACCCTCGGTTCGGCTCGGGGAGCCGCGTTGTTGGCGGCTGCCCAGAAGGGCTTGCAGATTTATGAATATGCACCGCGACGAGTGAAAAAAGCGGTGGTCGGCCATGGAGCTGCGCAGAAATCCCAAGTCGCCTTCATGGTGCGCTCGATGCTTGGGCTCACTACCACGCCGCCACCGGATGCTGCTGATGCAATCGCTGTGGGGTTGGCGCACTTTCAATCAACTGCTTCACCACTAAAATCCCGTTCGTTGCTGAAATGAACATCATTTTTCCCGGCCGCATGACATTTTTAGAAGGGTTGGCCCTCCAGGAGAGTTATTCAGCCGAGGTTGCCCGTGGTGGTAAAGAAGCGCTGATCCTCCTTGAACACGCGCCGGTTTATACGATCGGCCGCACGCGTGATCGATCCAGCCTCTCAGGTGCCGAGCCGTATCCAGTCCACGAAACGAATCGTGGCGGACAGGCCACCTACCACGGGCCGGGCCAACTCACCGGCTACCCGATCCTCGATCTCAACAAGAGGGGGCGAGATTTGCATGCCTACCTGAGGTTTCTTGAGGGGGTCCTCATTGAGTTTTGTGCGGGGTATGGTGTCACCGCGTCGAGAAAGGAGGGGCTCACCGGCGTGTGGGTGGGCCCCCGCAAGATCGCCTCGCTAGGGGTGGGCGTCCGCAAGTGGATAACGATGCATGGCTTTGCCATTAATGTTCAGCGTGGCTCGATTGAGCCGTTTTCGCACATCACCCCCTGCGGAATATCTGGAGTGCAAATAACAAGTCTGGAGGACGAGACTGGCGGGGAAATAGATTTCAGTGACGCCGTGTGCAAAGCTGCCGCGTGCTTCCAGCGCGAACTGCCAGAGCTTTTCGTTGATATCCGCCCTGATGTTTGAATGAGGCCCGCCGGCCCACTTGGCTCACAAGTGATTGTTCCATCCGCAACGCGGCACATCAAATAGTGCCGTATGGATTGCGGAGAGTTATGGAGCAGGTCGAGTGAGCAGCTGATCGGAGATCAAGATATCCCTGTAAAGTTGAAGGCCGCCGAAGCGATAGCTTCAGCGGCCTTCTGTTCCCCCCAGAACGCGGTCACATTTGCACGGGGCTTTCGCTGAGGCAAGAGATTTTTTCTAAAAAGTTCAAAAAAATTAAACCGCTACCCATCGCCTAGTTCCACATTCCAGTAGGCAATATCCAGGAAGTGTGTCCAGCTGTCATGGGGATGCGCTGAGAGAGAGATGTTAAGGAATGGCTGCCATTTCGGGCGCTTGGGCTTTTTAATAAGCACCATGCCGGCTTCATGCGGAAGGCGGTTCCCTTTGCGTGTGTTGCACTTGATGCATGAGCACACGATGTTTTCCCAAGTTGTCTCTCCACCTCGGTCACGGGGGAGAACGTGGTCGAGATTGAGCAATTCGCGGAACAGTGTTTTTCCACAGTATTGGCAGGTGTTTTTGTCGCGCTCAAAGACATTATGGCGGGTGAATTTGACCTCTTTCTTCGGCAAGCGATCGAAGAGTAGGAGCACAATAACGCGCGGAATGCGGATATGCATGGAAATGGTATTTACCATTTCTCCGCCGTCCGGATTCCGTTGAGAAAAATCCTGCCAGCTTGAGAAATCGTGGGTCATGAAGCCCTGAGATGCATCTGTGGACACAACCTGGGCATGGCCTTGGTAGAGCAGGGTGAAGGCACGGCGGGCACTGCAGGTGTTGACCGCCTGCCAAAGCCTGTTGAGCACCAGAACGGGTGTGTCGAGAATGGATTGCATAGAGGGTTTTCCCGCCTCGGACGGGGCGAACACTAGAGAGTGAGATGTCTATTTGTCAAACCGTGTGGTGGGTCTGCAAATGAGGCATCGCACATAAACCCCTGCTACACGAATTTTCCGGGGTTCAGAAGTCCCTTGGGATCCAGCGCGTTTTTCAGTGTGGAATGAAGGGCGCGTGTTGCAGGTGGGAGCGCCTGTTCCCACCACGGTTTTTTAGCCAAGCCGATGCCGTGCTCGCCGGTAATCGTCCCATTCCACGCGAGGACTTGGGTGAACAATTCGTCCAGTGCCGCAGTGGCTTTTTTCATGACACGCGGGCTGTCAGGTTCCGATACCATGATGTTGACATGGATATTGCCATCCCCTGCATGGCCAAAGCAGGCAACCGGGAATCCGGATTTCTTTTGGAGGCGTTCGGCAAATTCAACCAAGTCGACAAGGCGCCCGCGAGGCACCACGATGTCCTCGTTGAGCTTTTTGAGGCCGGTGGCTTTAAGTGACTGTGAGTAAAGGCGGCGAAGCCCCCAGAGTTCTTCGCAGGATTTTTCGGTTGTTGCCTTGCGAATGCCATTTGCTCCGGCGCTCTTGAGGAGTTTCACCAAGGTGGCAGCTTCGCCACGAACACTCGCCGGTTGACCATCCACTTCAAGGATGACTTGCGCGTCGCCAACGGGAAACTCGGCATCGGGTTGAAATGCACGGGCAGATCTCAAAGTAAAAGCATCAGCCACCTCGACGGCTGCCGGCAGATGGCCGGAGGCGAAAATCGACTGGATGGCAGCAGCCGCCGCTTCGATCGTGTCAAATCCCGCTGAGAGCACCGCTCGGGCCGGGGGGTGGGGAAGCAGTCGGAGGGTTGCCTCGGTGACAATGCCCAGCAATCCTTCGGAGCCCGTGAAAAGACCCACGAGGTCGAAGCCCGTCTTATTTTTGTGGGTACGGCCACCGCAGGGAACCACGGAGCCATCAGGCAGCACAACGGTGAGCCCAAGGACATAGTTGCGCGTCACGCCATATTTCAGGCATCGGGGACCGCCGGCATTGGTGGCGATATTTCCACCGATGCTGCAATCTTTGAGGCTGGCTGGGTCGGGTGGGTAGAAGAGTCCTTTTGCCTGGGCCTTCGACTGGAGTTCGCCGGTGATCACGCCGGGTTGGACAACTGCCACGAAATCCCGCGGATTGATTTCCAGGATCCGCTTCATGCGATCAAGGCAAAGGACGATTCCGCCGTGCACCGGGGTGCAGCCACCCACATATCCGTAGCCTGACCCACGCGGGGTTACCGGAATCCCCTCTCGATAAGCCTCGCGGAGGATAAAAGCGGTTTCATCAGTGTTTTTCGGAAACACCACGGCGACAGGTTCTCCGGTGGCGAACCATTTGTCGGAGCGGAACTCAGGTCCCGGAGAGGTAGAAACGGCCTTGGAACCAAGTTTGGCGCGAAATTTTTTCAGCAATGCCGGGCTCATTGGCGCGAGACCGTATGGAACATATGCCAAGACTCAGCCACACCGTCGGCTGCGGGTTTCGATGCGGAGTATCCCCCTGCGGATTGGACGATGGTATGGACCTCGGAGATCGCATTCACGGGACAACAAGGAAACTTTGCAAAGCGACCATCGAGCATCGGGATATCATTAAAGTGGTCGCCTGCCGCGAGCACCTCGTGTTTCCCGACGTCAAGTAGCCTGCAGAGTTCCGCTAGCGAACTACCCTTGTGGTAGTCACGGTGGGCAAAGCGCAGGTAAATAGTGTTTCGCTGGTGCGACAACTCGGGGTGGGAGGTTGTTTCCATCTCAAGAAAAGCGACAAACTCCTCCATCACCCGTTCGTCGCTCGTGACCACTCCCGCCGGTTGGCCGTTTTCCTCGATCCAAGTGATGCCTGGATGTCCATCAACCATCGTGCGGATGCGTTGGATCAAGGATCCTGCCTCGACAAACAAATCGTCGTGTCGCTGGTAACAGGTGTCATTCCAGGTTTTCTCGGGGGACCAATCTCCGGATTTGTTTCTATGAAAAATCTCCCGCTCGTTTGTGAGAAGAAAATCGGGAAGGACAGGCGCATGAAAATTATTGATCCCCTCGATTGCATGCTCAAGGCTTCTCCCGGTGTTCACGGCCCAGTATCCTCCAAGGCGTTTGTGGGCGGAAAGGACATCTGCCAGCGCAGTGGTGCAACGTCCCCCCACAAAGTGCTCGGTCAGCGTCCCATCAAAATCCGTGCTGAGTAGCCGTATGTGCGACATGTCATGCGAATAAACACGCCCAGAGGCCATGGCGCAATTTTTCTCTCCCTCGAAGCCGTATTTTGTTAAAATTCAACTTGTGAAATCCGCTTACGAACTTGCTATGGCCCGGATCGAGAAAGTCGTGCCCGCCGTGACGCTCACCGAAGAGCAAAAATCCGCCATCACCGCGATTAACATTCGCATGGATGCGGCGATCGCCGAAAAGAAAATCCTGCTTGAGAGCGAACTCTCCAAGGCAGCCCCCCATGAACAGGAAGCCATTCGTCATCAATTAGCCTCCGAGCTCCGCCGTATCGAAGAAAAACGTGAGCATGAGAAGGAAAAGGTTCGTGCTCCCCGTAAGGATTGAGGGGCACGTTTCTCTTGCCAAAGGGTGAGCCAAGAATATCGTCACTGACATCAGGCGCCTTCGTCTAGGGGTTAGGACACAGCCCTCTCAAGGCTGGTGCACGGGTTCGAATCCCGTAGGCGCTGCCACTATTTAGAACAAAAGCGAATAGTCTTCCCTTCCCTCTTTGGGCGCCTGTCTCTTGATCGAGGGGATGAATCGGCTCTATTGTATCGATTGTATGTTCTCCAACCCTCAATTCCGCCTGCTTTGGGTGCCGGTATTTTTACTTGGGGCAGCATTGAGGTTTGTGGATCTGGGTGAAGCTCCGATGCACGCGGACGAGGCGGTAGGGGGGAAGATCACCGCCGACCGCCTTGAGGGAAGGGGGTATGCGTTTGATTCCTCGCATTATCATGGGCCAACGTTGACATGGCTCGGAGCCCACTTGGCGGGATTATCGGGAAAAAAAACCTACGCGGAATTGGATTCGTATGTGTTGCGGTCCGGGCCAGCTATTTGCGGTGCGCTGGTTGTCATGCTTCCTATCTTTCTAGGGCGTTGGCTTGGACAAACGGGAGCACTTTTAGGGGGGCTCTTTTTAGCGACATCCCCGCTTCTCTGCATGTATTCGAGGACATACATCCATGAGCCGGTTCTGGCATTCTTTGCGGTTGTTGCCATCGCTTGTATCGCTTGGTGGATCCACTCAAAAGATGTGAGGGCGGCTATCTGTGGTGGGATTGCGCTTGGGTTCATGGCCGCGACGAAGGAGACATTCGTGATTCCTGCGCTTGGGTGGTGTGCGGGCCTGATTGTGTTATGGCCCTTGATTCGCGGTCGCGAATTAAGGGTAGCAGCAGTGGGGGCGGGCCTGGCTTTCATGACCATCCTTGTCGCGTGCTATGGGAATCCGCTTCAGTTTTTTGCAACATATTTTGAATATTCTACCGAAGCCGGGCATGTGAAACCTTGGTTTTACTACGCCGAATTATTGTTATTACCGAAATTCCATGCTCCCCAGTGGTGGACAGAAGCCGGAATAGCAGTGCTTGCGCTCATCGGCATGTGGAGTGGTTGGGCGCGCGCGAATCCCTTAGTCAAAGTGTTGGCAGTATCGACTCTTGTGCAGTTGGTCGTTTATTCCATGATTTCCTACAAGACGCCGTGGCTGATGACTGTTCCTTGGCTTCAGGTTTGTGTCCTAGCCGGGGTAGGCGGAGCGGTTTTGTTGCGGGGGGCAACTGTGGGAGGATGGACCGCGGCATTCACTCTTGTCGCTGCCATTGGCGGATTCCAATTCCACCAGGCGCGGGCAGCGGTATTCCGCTTTCCTGCTGATGCGCGGAACCCAATGGCGTTTGCCCCGACATCAAGAAATGTCGACCCGCTCAGGGAAAGACTGCGTTCATTAAGTGAAAAGTCACCCGCCTTCCGTGGTTCAAGGGTTGCTGTGGTGGGAAAGGCTTACTGGCCACTCCCATGGTATCTGCGTGGTGTTGGTGAGGTCGGCTACTATGATTCCCTGCCGCCAACTCCGGATCTATTTGGCGTGGTAATCGCGATGCCCGAAAGCGTTGAGGAGGCCGCGCGTCATCTCTCCAATTCCCATGACATGTTTTTCAATGGGCTGCGTCATGAGGTTCCCTTGACGGTTTTTGTAAGGCATGACATCCGGGCAGAGGAGATAAGTCCGCAATGAGTGGATCTCCTCGGATCGCGCCATTTTTTAATGACCCTTCCCTGAGAAGGTTCACGAGCGATGCCATGAAGACAACATTCCGGATCTTTGTCTCCGGAGGGAATCCCGTCGCCGTTGACTCGGCGGTTTCCGAGGCATTTCTCAAGCTTGAAGAACTGGAGGGAATTCTTAGCCGGCATGTGCCTGGGAGCGACATTAGCCGTATCAATCGGATGATTGAGGGGGAAACGCTTTATATCAGCGACGAGTGTGACCAGTGTCTGCGCTTGGCGATCGAAGCCACCGCCATCACTGGCGGACGGTTCGATCCTTGCCTCGGGACGATGATCGATGCCGTGAAGTCTGGTGCCGGTATGATAAGAGATGTCACCGGGATAGTGTCATTGGATGAAGTCAGGCCGTTGGTTGAGTGCCACGAGGCGGGGCGGGTTTTTGATCTTGGAGCGATTGGAAAGGGGTTTGCGTTGGAGCGCATGGGAGGGATTCTTGCTACCCACGGGATCGAGAATGCGCTCCTGACTTCTGGAGCAAGCACGATCCTTGCCTTGGGCGCTCTTGATTGGCCGATTGATATTCCTCTCTCGAGTGGGCCTCGGCGTTTGTCATTGCGTGCCGCAGCTTTGGCGGCCTCGGGAAATTCACACCAAGGGAATCACATTGTGAATCCGGCCGATGGGTCTCCGGCAGAGCATTTCGAAAACGTCTGGGTGGTTCATCCTCGCGCGCCGCTTGCCGACGCCTTTTCAACCGCCTGTTTCACGATGTCCTCCCGCGAGATTGGTGAATTTGTCACTAATCACCAACCGGATTGCCAAGTGCTCAGCGATCCGGATTGGAGAACGTGAGAGGTTGCTTTAGTGGTCCGTAGAGAGATTCACTGCCTTATATCCGCCACGGGAGCGGAACCAGAAGAGAAGCCCCAGGTAGCATAGGAGCATGAATGCGGGAAAGATGATCACTTTGGCCAAGGAGCCTTGGCGGGCCCCCTTGGCAATCGTCGAGATTTCCTCAGATTGCTCTGTGGGAAGTGCCTTGAGTTTTGCACCATCCAACGCCTGATAGGTGCCAAAGAAATACGAATCGGATTTGGAAACAGTCTGATACACACCCGGTGTCTTTGACTCGATGGCAGACTCGATCGAGCGTTCCTGCATTTCTCCAATCAGCGGACCTCCAAGGATGCCTACCGTCAGCATGCCGATGCCAGCAATGGCATTGAGGGTGAGCGCTCCGCCTTTCGGGGTTTGTTCCGCGACAACGCCCAGCATGGTTGGCCAGAAAAAGGTTTTGCCGATGCCATAGAGGGTGGCGGCGAAAAAGATGAATGCAATCCCATGGGCCGTGGAGAGCAGGAAAAGGCCCACGCAGGCAAGGGCGGCGCACACAGTCAGCAAGCCCAACGGAGTGAGTTTGTGGACGATGGGTCCAGCCACAAAGCGGAGGCCCATCATGATGCTGGAGGTATAGATGAGAACCCAAAGAGGGTTCGCTCCCACGGCGTGAAGGGGCTCCTCCATGATTCCAGTGATGGCGCCATCGGTTCCCAGTTCAGTGGTGGCCAGGGGCATCATGATCAAGCAAAGGAAGAGAAGAAGCGGGCGACCGAGCGAGCGACAGTAGACGCCATAGGCGACAACCGAGACGATCAGAAGGATCCATGTCACGGATTGGGGCCATCCGAAGACCATGCCGAGCTGTTTAAAGACCAGAAACCCAGCAAGAGCCGCGCCGAGCACGCCGAATTCAGCCAGCATTTCCCGATATGACGCGCCAGCCGCGACACGCTCGTTCACGGGGAATTTTGCGCGGAGGAGCATTGCCATGTAAAGCAGGGCAGGAATCGCGATGAGGTAAACAAGGATGCGCCAGTCAGCGGCGACATTTGCTCCAAGAACAATCGAGATGAGACCACCGCCAACGAGACCAGCCGGCCAGCCCGCGTGGAGAATGTTCAGCCATTTTGTTTTGTCGCGGTTGAAGAGAGTGGCGACGACGGGATTGATGAACGCTTCGACAGTGCCATTGCCGAGACCGAGAATGATGGATCCAGCGTAGAGCATGTTCCATGCAGAAGCTCGCGCAGCGGTAAGAGCGTCGCCTTCAAGAGTACCCCCCGCAGGGTGGAGAACGGCGTATGCTTGTAGCGCCAGCGCGGCATAGATTGCATAGCATACAAAACTGAAAATCATCGCCGCGCGGTAGCCGACGCGATCGATGACGAGGCTGAACAGGATAATTGAAATAGCGAACGGCCAGATGCCGGCGCCGAAAAGTTCCTGTGCCTTGACGGTATCCAGTCCCAGGTCTGCAGGCCACAGGGACGGGTCATTGACGAGAAATGCCCTGGTAATAAAGGCAAAGGACGTTGTGACGAGGGCGATGAAGCAACCCCAGAAGAGTTGCTGGTTTTTATTGGTTTCTGAGCTCATGGGCGGGTGGGTTTATCAGTGGTTGATTTTTTAGTGGTGCGACATTGTTTTGTCGCGAAGGGAGTTTTGTTTCTCGAGAAGACCTGAATAGAAGTCGGCGCGTTTTGGCTCAAGGCGGGTTCCAGATTTTACAGGACTGCAACGCTCGGCAAGGTCACCCAGTGAGGATCCCGGTGAGGCTGCATGAAGGGCTTGGATGGCCGCACCAAGGGCGGCGCCTTCAGCACTTTCCATTGTGACAACCGGATAGCCAAAGACATCGGCGAGGATTTGGCGCCAGGCTGGACTTTGACTTCCGCCGCCGGTGAGACGGATTTCAGAGGGTTTGAGGCCGAGGGATTCCATGCGGCGGAGGCCGTAAGCCATGCCAAGAGTGACTCCTTCCATGGCCGCCCGCGCAATATGTGCCGGTGTGATATTTGCAGTCGTCATGCCATGAAGGACTCCACACCCTTGCGGGAGATTCGGAGTCCGCTCGCCTTGGAGGTAGGGCAAGAAGAGCAGGCCGTCGGATCCCGCCGGGATGGTTGAGATTTCGGAATCCATTTTGGCATGGTCCCAACCGAATAATTTGCGGAACGCCTCGGTCGCAATGGTTACATTCATTGTGCACAGGAGAGGCATCCAATGGTCGGCACTGTCGCAAAAGGCCGCGATTTCGCCGTGGGGGTCGATGACCGGTTTGTCCGCACAGGCAAAAATCGTGCCGCTGGTTCCGAGGCTGGCGGTGACTGTTCCCGAACGCGTGTTTCCGGTTCCGATGGCTGCCATCATGTTGTCGCCACCGCCGGAGGAGACGATGACATTGGTTGGCAATCCCCATGTAGCAGCCAATTCGGCGCGAAGAGTTCCTGCAGGCTCCAGCGAGGAACCGAGGGGAGGAAGCATATCCGTCAGTCGCGTATCAATGGCATCGCAGATCTCACGACACCACGTGCGGTTGCGAACATCCATCAATGCCGTGCCCGAGGCATCTCCAAACTCCATGCGGAGTGATCCGGTGAGCTTCAGGTTGAGAAAGTCGTGGGGAAGGGCGACATGGGCGAGTTTGGCAAAATTTTCAGGCTCGTTTTGTTTGAGCCAAAGAATCTTTGGCGCAGTGAAACCGGGGAGAATGTCATTGCCGGCAAGCGCGATCGTTTTTTCGCGTCCGCCGAGCTTGGCCCTGATTTCATCACATTGGCGAGTTGTCGAGGTGTCGCACCAGAGTTTTGCTGGGCGGATGACCTCGTGATTGGCATCAAGCGGAACAAAGCCGTGTTGCTGGCCGGAAACACCGATGCCGCCGACCTCGGATTTTCTGGATCCGAGATCGGAGAGTACCTTGGTTACGGTCTCCCGGAGGGCGTCCCACCAAATCTGCGGATCCTGCTCGGCATGACCAGTAGGCAGGCCTTCGATGAGATCGTAGGGCTTGCTGGCCGACGCAACGATTTTGCCCGAGTCACCGTCGAGGGCGACGGTTTTCAGGCTTTGGGTCCCGCAATCGATGCCGAGGGTGATCACAGGAGTTCGTTAACGATGTTTTCGAGGTATTCCTGCCCGCCGCTGGCGAGAGCCGGTGAGGGCTGGGCGAGGGCGATCTTTTCGAGTTCGGAGAAGCTGGTTTTGCCGGTGAGAACCTTCTTGCCGAGATCGGAGTCCCAGCTCGAGTAACGGTTCTTCACAAAGTCCGCGATGCGGCCATCGGCGCGGATCGCGGCGGCGATCTTGAGCCCGCGCGCGAAGGCGTCCATGCCGCCGATGTGGGCGTGGAATAGATCCACCGGATCGTGCGACTCGCGTCGGCGTTTCGCGTCGAAATTCAACCCGCCCTTGGTGAGACCACCCATGCCCATGATGACCAGCATGACCTCGGTAGCGAGGCGGATATCTGTCGGGAACTGGTCGGTGTCCCAGCCGATCAGTTCATCGCCGCGGTTGGCATCCACCGAACCCAACTTGCCGGCATTGGCGGCCACGGTAAGTTCGTGACGCATGGTGTGTCCTGCAAGGGTGGCGTGGTTGGTTTCGATATTCAGCTCAAACTCGTCGAGGAGGCCGTATTCCCGCAGGAAGTTGAGGCAGGCGGCAGAGTCCGAGTCGTATTGGTGGGTCGAGGGCTCGCGGGGTTTCGGTTCGATCCAGAACGGGCCCTCGAAACCGATCTCTTTTTTCCAAGCCACCGCCATGTGGAAGAAGGCGGCGAGTTGGTCGAGTTCGTGCTTCATGTCGGTGTTCCAGAGCGAGGCGTAGCCTTCGCGGCCGCCCCAGAAGACATATCCGCCTCCCCCGAGTTCCTTTGTCACCGAGATGGCCTTTTTGACCTGGGCGGCGCCGTGGACATACACTGGAAGGCTGGGCGAGGTGGCGCCGCCTTGGGCGAAGCGGGGATGCGCAAACAAGCAGGCGGTTCCCCAGAGGAGCTTCTTGCCGGTGCGTTGTTGTTCTTCCGCAAGCGTCCCGGCAACGGCATCCAGCGCGGCATTCGACTCCGCGAGGGTATCAAGTTCGGGAGCTACATCGCGGTCGTGGAAGCAGTAGAAGTCGATGTCGATCTTCTCGAGGAATTCGAAAAATACGCGCACGCGTTTCTGGGCATTGGCCACCGAGTTCGACCCGTCATCCCAGGGCATGAGGGCGGTGCCGCCTCCGAATGGATCGGCCAGTGGATTGCGCATGACATGCCAGTAGGCCGCAGCGAAACGCAGGTGGTCGCGCATCGACTTGCCCTCAACGAGTTCGTCGGGGTTGTAGTGTTTGAAGGCAAATGGATTTTTCGATTTGGATCCCTCGTAGGCGATTTTGGGGATGCCGGGGAAGTATTCGTTGCTCATAGGTGGTTGGTTTTAGTTGGTGGTAGGGTTGGGTTCGGAGGAACCAGGGGCGTGGCCGAGAGCCCAGCGGATTCCTCCAAGAATGTGGTTGCGGAACTGTGTGGCAGTTTCAACAGAGTTGATGCGGTTTGGAAGATTGGAATCGATGCTCCAGATGTCCTCGCGGTGGCCGAGGGTGGTGTAAAAGATACGACCATCGCCAAGTCCACGGACCCATGCGACCGGAAAGAAGCCTTTTTTCTCCGTGTCATTCGGGTCATGGCGCATGAACCAGATCGAGCGGACGAGGTCGCGGTTGTGATTTTTAATGCGATACATTTCCTCTTGCGAGAGGGTCCAGATATCGCCGATCGAGGCGTTTGCCGGGTGCTCCTTGTCGCCGGCGTGGAGTGTGGCGGGGACTTGCGGACCGTGGCCGTCAAAAATCCCGCAGAGCATGTCTGTGTAAGGAAGGCAGTCTTTCAGGGTATCGCTTCCGGCGTGCATGCCGATGAATCCGCCGCCGGATTTCACCCAGTTGGCAAATCCCTCAGGGTCAGGCAATGGAAGGGCGCCAGAGGTGTTGCAAAAGACCACAGCGTCGATCTTGTTTTCCTGGAGGGCCTCTGGTGAGAGGGCTTCGAGGGTTTTGGCCATCGCGGCATTGAACTCGGCGGCTTTTATATCGGCCTCCGGTTTCACGTCTTTATTCCACTGTTCCATGGCCTTTTTGTGTTCAGCCATGGCGGTGTTGTATTTTTCGAGTTCCGCTGCGGAGTTTTTGTCACCGGGTTTGCGCGGAGGTTTGGGAGCCTGGGGAACCTGGATGTCAGGTTGGCGGAGCCAGGTGACAATCTCGAATTCCGGTGAGGCGGCATCAATGGCTGCAAGAGCCTCTTCACCGTAGGGGATCGATGGGTGTCGATAGCCCATGGTGGTGGTACAGACGAGGACGCGTTTCGGTAAGTCGGCTGCTTCCGCGAGAATGGATGAACCGACAATCATTGCGAGGGCGAGGTGCTTGAGGTTCATGCGGAGAGCGAAGTCCAGCGGGCGTTGTGTTTCGAGCTGTCCACTGCCGCTTCGATGAAGGCCATGCCGCGAATGCCGTCCTCGATCTTTGGGTAATCGAGAGCCGTGGCATCTGGTGTGGTGCCATCGATCACGGCACGGAGATGGTTGGCGAAATTGCGGTAGATATTGGCGAACGCCTCGAGATAGCCCTCGGGGTGGCCGGCAGGGATTCGTGTGTGCGCGGCGGCATTCGCACCGAGGTAACCGAGGCCCGTGCGACGGATTTCTGTCGGGCGGTCGTTCCACTTCACGGTCAGCGTATTGGGTTCCTGCTGGCGCCACTCGAGTCCGCCGAGTTCACCGTAGACGCGGATGTTCAGGTTGTTCTCCTCGCCCACGGAAATCTGGGACGAGTGGAGGATTCCCTTCGCGCCATTGTCGAAGCGGAGGAGGAGGTTGCCGTCGTCATCCAGCGCACGGCCCTCGACAAATGTGGTCAAGTCGGCGGCGAGTTCCTTGATGCGAAGACCGGTGATGAACTCCGCGAGGTTTTCGGCGTGGGTGCCGATGTCACCGAGGCAACCGGCTGCGCCTGATTTGGTCGGATCGGTGCGCCAGGCAGCTTGTTTCTGGCCAGATTCCTCAAGACGGGTCGAGAGCCAACCTTGCGGATATTCGACCACGACCTTGCGGATCTTCCCGAGTTGGCCGGCGCGCACGAGATCGCGGGCTTCTTTCACGAGCGGGTAGCCGGTGTAGTTGTGGGTGAGGCCGTAGAGGAGGCCGGTCTTGGCAACAAGGGCTCCGAGGTCCTTTGCTTCCGCCAGATTGAACGTCGCGGGTTTGTCCGAGAGGACCGGGAAGCCGTGTTCGAGGGCAGCTTTCGCCGCCGGAAAGTGAACATGGTTCGGCGTGACGATCGCCACGAAATCCATTCGCTCGCCGAGCGGCAGAGCGGCTTCAGATTTCATCATTTCCTCAAAGTTGCCGTAGCAACGCTCTGGCGGGAGGAACAAATCAGCGCCCGAGTCGCGCGAGCGTTGTGGGTCGCTACTGAAGGCCCCGCAGACGAGCTCGATCTGGCCATCGAGGGCCGCCGCCATGCGGTGGACGCCTCCGATGAAGGCTCCACGTCCGCCTCCGACCATGCCCATTCGGATTTTGCGTTTAGCGGCGCTCATTTCGACTTTCCTTTCTTTTTATCGAACGCCGCATCGAACGCGACGTTGCTCGGTGAGAAGTCGAGGTTGCGGACAAACGCAGCAGCCTCGGTCGCGCCATGGATGCGATCCATGCGGATGTCTTCCCATTCCACGGAGAGCGGGCCTTGGTAGCCGACATCGTTGAGGGCCACGATGACCTCCTCGAAATTGATATCACCGCGTCCCGGTGAACGGAAGTCCCATTGGCGGCGGGCATCGCCGAAGGTTGTGTGTCCACCGAAGACGCCAACCGTGCCGTCGCCGTGGCCCCACCAGGCGTCCTTGATATGTGCATGGAAAATACGCGGGCCGAATTTCCGAATGAACGCGATGTAGTCGACGCTTTGGTAGCCGAGGTGGGACGGGTCGTAGTTGAAGCCGAACCGGCGATGGTTTTTCACGGCGGCCAGGGCGCGTTCGGCAGTGGCAATGTCGAACGCGATTTCGGTGGGATGGACTTCCAGGGCGAAATCGACATTCACTTTATCAAAGGCATCCAGAATCGGGGTCCAGCGTTTCGCGAAGTCTGCGAATCCAGCGTCCCAATATTCCTGCGAGGTGGGCGGGAACGCGTAGATCGAATGCCAGATCGAGGAGCCGGTGAAGCCATTCACGGCAACGCGGTGCGGGTTTTTCGAGAAGCCGGGCTTGGCATTGAAAAACGCACGGGCGGCTTTTGCGGTGAGCTCCATTTTTTTGGCAGCGCGGCGGCGGACACCTTCTGGATCACCATTTCCCCAGACGTCCGGGGAGAGGATCGCTTTGTGGCGGGCGTCAATCGGGTCACATACCGCTTGTCCGACGAGGTGGTTTGAGATCGAGAAACAGGTGAGGCCATGGTCGGCGAGGAGTTCCCATTTCTCGCGAATGTAGGATTTCGACGCTACGGCCTTGTCGACATCGAAGTGGTCGCCCCAGCAGGCGAGTTCGACACCATCGTACCCCATTTTTTTGACGAGCGGAGCGAGATCGGCGAGTGGCAGGTCGGCCCATTGGCCGGTGAACAATGTCAGTGGTCTTGGCATGGTGTGTGGGTAGGTTTTTGGATGGGTTGGATTATTTTCCGACTTTGGAATCGGTGATTGCTTGCTGGACGGCATCGCGGATTGGGCCTTCCGGCGCGGCGGCGAGGACTTTATTGGCGAATGCTTTTTTCTCGTGCGGCTTACCTTTGATGTTCGGGAAAAATAGGCGCGTGGCTGCTTTAAAGAGTTTTTCGCGGCTCGGGTCATCCAGATCGGAAACAGCTGCGGCAGCGAGAAGGAACTTGCCCGCATCGAATCCAGACCATGTCGACAGTTGATCAATGGCGGTCTGTCGCATGGATGGATCGCGGACCCACTCCACCAGCGTTGCCCCAGACTCCGAGCAGCGGAGGGCCGGAATGGTGTAAAGAAGGGCGGTGCGATTTTCGGGTGATGCCGATTGATATGCGGGGAGGAAGACCGAGGTCCAAAGTTTGCCCTCCGCCTTCAACTGGGGAGCGATTTTGCGAAACGAGGCGATATAGGGTTTGGAGTCGGAGCCTGCGGGAGTTGCTGCAATCCAGCGGAGGAGTTGGGCGCCGGCTTCGTATCCCCCCATCGCTTCAATTCCGGTGAGAGCGATATTACGAATCTCCGCAGGAGAATCCGGTGCGGCGAGTTTGAGGAAAAGCGCTTCAGTGCCTTCGGGGTTGCGGAAGGCGAGTAGGGTGACGGTTTTTTGATCCGGGGTGCCTTTTGCCTGATCCACGAGACGCTGATCAAGGCCATCAACCTTCAACCGGTTGAGTGCGAGAGATGCGGAAGGCAAGGTTAGAGGCGATTTCTTGGCCGCCTCGGATAGGAGAAAATCGACAGACTTTTCCGTGCCGCAGGAACCCAGTAACTCGATCGCAGTTGCTCTTTTGCTTCCATCGAGAGCGGCTGCAAGGGCGAGAAGATCACCTTCCAGCGATGAATCTGAGGATTGAGCCAATGCCGAATGCACGGCGAGGCGTGCGTCTTCATTGAGGCTTGGCAGGGCGGCCAGGACGGGATCCTTTAATGCGGGGTTGCCCGAAAGAACAGAGAGATGGATGATTTCGCGGGTGCCTGGAGTGTCTTGTTTTGCGAGGAGTTCAGTCACAAGAGGGACGGCTTGTGACCCATCGCCGATGGAGGCCAAGGCATTGAAAATCTCACAACGGATCGCCGCGTTGACTGCTTTTGGCCAGAGGGCGGAGATGGTTTCGGAAGCTGATGGTTTCCCGAGGAACTTGTCAACTGAGGCGACAATGCGGTCCCAAATCCCGGTTGGATCTTTAGATAGAGGAATTGCACAACGAACCAGCGCGCTTTGGGCCACAGGCAGTATCGCGGGCGGGCAGTTTGGAAGGAACTTGTTCAACGCGTCGAGCGACTCTTTGCTGCCGAGGGATCCGAGGGATTGCACCGCCAGCGAAGCGACGGCTTGGTTCGGCGAGGTCAACCGCGAGGCGAATGCCGGGATGGCGGAAGCGTCGGCGCGCGTCGCGAGGGAATCCATGAGACCGAGGGTCCAAGTTGGTTGATCGGATTTATCCAGTGCCAGCAGGAGGGGTGCAGATGCCGAGGGGTCTGGATTGTTTTGCAACGCATAGCGGGCATTTTCCCGAATCAGCGGAACCGGGTCGGCAAGCAATGCGGCGAGGCCTTGGACCGACGAGGCCGAACTAAGGAAGGGGAGTTGCTCCAGGGCGCTGAGGCGTGATGATTCCGGCGCCGAAGTGTCGGACGCGAGCTTTAACAGGTCTTTTTCAAGAGCCTGCGCATTGGCAGGATCCGCTCCCGGTTTTCCAGCCTCGAATGCGAGTTTGCGAAGAGTGGTTTCAGCCGCGAAACGTTTCGCCAAGTCGGGGGAGGAGAGGTTTGTGAGGACATCCGCCGGAATCGCTGCATGGGCAACGAGGGCGGTAGCAAGGAAGAGGGTTGAGAAAAGTTTTTTCATAGAGATGGTCGATTGAGTTTTTAAACGGGCAGGGCGTATCCCGCGCGGCGGGTGTAGTCGGCGAAGCGTGCGGCTTCAGGGTCGTCTTTGATCAGGCGTTGATCCGGGTTCCATTGAACAGGGCGGCCCAGTCGTTCCGTAATTCCAGAAAGGGCGCAAATATCCATGGTTCTTCCGCCAACGGTGGCCGGGCAAATCGGAGGACGTCTTGAGATGATCGAATCGAGCCAGTTTTGACGGTGGTCATTCGAGCGGTAGGCGCGGAGTTCGGTTGCCCTTGGAGTTCTGGAGGCAAGTTCCGCCGGGGTGGTTTCGATACTCCCCCGTGACACTTTGACTTCCCCATTTTTGCCGACAAAGCGGATCATCGCTCCATTTGCCGGCCCTCCGCTTTTGGATGCGGTGACTTTCAATCCATTGGCATACTGGTGGTATTGATAGGGAGCCCCTTCGAAGCCCTTTGGCACAAAAAGCACGGGGCCGTTGCCATCCATGTCGAGTGCCCATTGCACTATGTCGAAGTGGTGTGCGCCCCAGTCGCCATTTTTGCGCGAGCCGTAGTCCCAAAAAATGCGCCACCCGCCACCGTATGCCCCCTGGACGCGCTGGTTGTTGTAGGGTCTCCAAGGGGCGGGACCGAGCCAGCGATCGTAGTCGATATCGGCAGGGACGGGTTCCTCAGGGAGCAATCTGTCTGGTGGGAAATCACCCTTCAAATCGATATGAATCTCTGTGATCTCGCCAATCCATCCGTTGCGGACAATGTCCACCGCTTGACGGAACTCGGGGTAAGAGCGCTGCATGCTGCCGACTTGGAGGATTCGGCCGTAGCGTTTTTCGGCAGACACCATGGCGGCTGCCTCGTCCAGCGAGAGGGCCATGGGTTTTTCGACATAGACATCCTTTCCCGCACGCATGGCATCGATCGAGATCGCGGCGTGCCAATGGTCCGGGGTGGCGATAATGACAGCATCGATATCGCTTCTATCCATGATCTCCCCGTAGTCGACATAGCCGATGGCTGCGGGGTTCTTTTGTTTGAGTTTGGCTAGGGCCGCATTGAGCTTCGATTTTTTAACATCGCAGACCGCGACAAGGTCGATCATCGGGTGGGACTGTGCCCATCCGTGGTGGCCGCCCATGATGAGTCCGCAGCCAATGAGTGCCATGCGAACGCGGTTGTTTGCGCCGATCGGGTTTGATCTGGCGATGGATGGAAAGAAAATCGTGCCAGCGGCGGTTGCGAGGCCGGCTTTGAGGAATGCACGGCGTGAGAGAGCCGAATTGGGGTTGGGTGGGTTGATGAGCATGGTGGTTAGAGCGGCAGGGGTTCGGTTGAGTGAGGTTTCAAACAGGGAGTGGATATCCCGCACGGCGGGTATATTTGGAAAACCGGGTGGCTTCAGGGTCATCGATGATTCGACGTTGGTCCGGGTTCCAGTGAACCGGTCGGCCCAGTCTTTCAGTGATTCCCGCAAGCCCGCAGATATCGAAGGTTCTTGCGCCAATGGTCGCCGGACAAATCGGCGGGCGTCTTGAGATGACCGAATCCAACCAGTTTTGGTGGTGGTCATTCGAGCGATAGGCGCGGAACTCGTGGGATCTTGGGGTCTTGAAGGCAAGTTCCTTGGGCGTTGTTTCGAGGATTCCGCGGGACACTTTCACTTCCCCGTTTTTTCCAACAAAGCGGATCATGGCTCCATTTGACGGGCCTCCGCCCTTGGAGGCGGTAACCTTCAGTCCGTTGGCATACTGGTGGTATTGATAGGGGGCGCCTTCGAAGCCCTGCGGAACAAAAAGCACTGGGCCGCTCTCATCCATGCCCAGTGCCCATTTGACGATATCAAAGTGGTGGGCACCCCAGTCGCTGTTTTTGCGGGAGCCGTAGTCCCAGAAGATGCGCCATCCGGTGCCGCCATGACCGATGAGGCGTTTGCGATTGTAGGGCCTCCAAGGAGCTGGGCCCAGCCAACGGTCGTAATCGATGCCTGCAGGAATCGGCTCCTCCGGAAGAATGCTGACGGGAGGAAGGTCCTTTTTGAAATCAACGTGAACCTCGGTGATCTCGCCGATCCAACCGTTGCGGACGATTTCAACGGCCTGGCGGAACAACGGGTCTGAGCGTTGCATGCTGCCGACCTGGAGGATGCGTCCATAGCGGCGCTCGGCCTCAACCATCGCCGTGGCCTCATCGAGAGTTAGCGCAATCGGTTTTTCGACGTAGACATCCTTGCCCGAACGCATCGCTTCGATCGCGATGGCTGCGTGCCAATGGTCGGGAGTGGAGATGAAGACCGCATCGATATCGCTCCTTGCGATAATTTCGCCGTAATCGACGTGCCCGACGGCGGAAGGGTTCGTTTCCTTAAGCTTTGCAAGGGCCGCTTCGCGCTTCGAGGTTTGCACATCACAAACAGCAACAAGCTCGAGCATTGGGTGGTATTGCACCCAGCCAAAGTGGCTGTTCATCATGTTGCCTCCGCAGCCGATGAGCGCCATACGAACGCGTTTGTTTGCGCCAATCGGGTTGGATCGGGCAATGTACTGGAAGAACATCGTGCCGGCGGCGGCAGCAAGACCGGCTTTGAGGAATGAACGACGGGAGAACGCTGAGGCTATGTCGAATTCTTTGATGGGCACGGTCGTTAAAAAACTCAGAGGGCTTGGGGAACAGTTGATTCGAGGGCGGCAATGATGGCAGCGTCTCCGCGCTCGCGGGCAATTGAAAGGGCAGTCTCTCCGGTTTTGGAAACGACTGATGGGTCAACCCCGTGCTTGATGAGCAACGCGATAATTTCAGGACTTCCACTAGCGGCGGCCTCATGGAGCGGCGTGCCACCGCGTTCGCTGAGCACCTTAGGATCAGCGCCGCCATCCAGAAGGGCACGCACGAGGTCGAGGTTGTCCTTTGTGGCCGCATGGTGGAGGGGCGTCCAGCCGAGAGTGTCACACCGATTGGGATCGGCTTTTTTGGCTAGCAGAAGCGCAACGATCTCTGGATTCCGACGTTCCACAGCCAAGTGCAGCGGGGTTCTGGATGAGGAGTCCGGAGTATTCACATCCGCTCCCGCATCGATCAGGACGACGGCAATTTCCGCCTTGTTGCGCAAGATCGCTTGTTGGAGCGGCGATAGGCTTGGATTCTTGCCCTTGTTTGCCTGGGCGGGGTCGGAAGCCAGAAAAGCGCGGAGGGAGTCAATGTTTCCGCGTGCGATCGCCTCGTCAATGGATTTGCAAACGACGGGTTCCGCAGTGCAAATGCCTGTTTGCAGACAAAGCGTGGCAGTAAAGAAAATGCCGGCAATGCAGTGTTGTAGGAAGCTTCTGCGGGGAAGGGAAAATAGGGGCATAGGATAAAGCGGGATTACAGCGGGCAGTGACTGTCTGGAAGCGGCTTGATCCAAATATTACGAAATTCCACCACTTCGCGGTGGTTTTGAAGGGTCAGAGGGAGGGCGTCCGCGTGTCTCTTGTAGGGGGTCCTTTTCTTGTGGGAGGTGGGCCCTGAGAATGGAACATTCTTCTGAACAACGATCCCGTTGACCATGACGGTCACATACGCCGGGGACGTCATTTTTCCTGAATCATCAAAGATGGGGCGCTTGAACATGATGTCATAAGACTGCCATTCGCCGGTTGGGCGGAGCGCGTTGACATCCGGCGGTTTCATCCCATAGAGGGCGGCAGCCATGCCATCGGGGTAGGTTTTGTTTTCGTAGGTGTCCAAGATTTGGATCTCATAGTTGGACATGAGAAACACGCCGCTGTTCCCCTTTTCCTGACCTGTTTTGTGAGCTGATTCCGGTGGTGTTCGCCATTCCAAGTGGAGGTGGCAGGTGCCGAACGATTCCTTGGAGACCAACGAGGGATTGGTCCGGCGGACTTGCAGGACGCCTTGGTGCATGCCCCAGGGCTGTGGAACATGCCAGGCGTCGAGCGATGATCCATCGAACAGAATCTTGGCTCCGGCAGGGGTTTTAGCGTCCTGCGCGAGTTCCGCCCATGGCTTTGGCGCGGCCGATTGAGGCCACGGGCGGGACATGTCATGAACTCCCCAAGCGCCATCCGCCGTGCGTGTGGCATCAGGATGTTGGTTGAATACCGAGTACTCTGACGCAATGGCGCTTCCGATGGCTGAAAGAAAAGCTACGGAAGCCCACGCGGTGATACGGCGGGCGAGGGGAGGCATTTCGGGATCGCTTACTGCGCGGGTGTTCCGAACACTTCCACTTCGATGTAGTGGTTCATGTCGTTCGAGGTGTTGCCTTGGCTATAAAGGCGGACATAGCGCCCCTTCACGCCTGCAACTGGAACGAGAAGTCCATACTGCGTCTCGATGTAGGGAGCGTCTGAGCCGGCCCCAAGGGCTGAAGAATTATCGAAATCATTGTTGAAAACCGTGGTCACGCCGGAACCAAATTCCGGATCATTCGAGATTTGGATAACAACATCATGGTAGGCGCGGCGTTGGGAGTGGTAGTGCCAGACCCACACCGCTTGGATGGCTGCCTCCTGCTCGAGGTCGATTTGTACCCACTGAAGTCCGTTGGCGAGTTCGACAAAGTACCCTTCTCCGGCATCTTTCTCGCCATCGGTGATGTATGGGATGTCGCCGATAATCGGGAAGTCATCACTGCTAGTGGCCGGCTTACCGGTTGAAAGAAGTACAGTTCCTTCAGGAACCTGGATTTCCGGGGCCTTGGAGGCGGCGGGTTTGACATTCGGGAGTTTAACCTCGAGCGGGGTTCCCTCGATTTTTTCAGGCGGGATCGATGTGGTGAGCGGGATCGTGTCCGCAGCTTGCGCGAGCGGAACGATGGCGGTGGCTAGCAGGGTGAGGAGTGTTGTTTTTTTCATGTGTGGAGGTGTTCTTCGGTGAAGTGGATTGTTTCGTTGCGTTCCGCCGCTGGATTGACCCAGTAGATGGGGGCCTCTGATTCGAGCGCCTCCTCGGCATCGCAATTAAGTTTGGCTTCTCCGCGGATGGCCGCAAAAAAGTTTGCCAAGTGGGGTTGGTGAGGAGGTTCGTTCAAGTCGCCTGGAAGGTCGAAGCCTTCCGGTGCGGCTGAGGCGTAGGAGGCAATGGCATCCGAAGAATCAGCTGGCCCGGCGGCTGCCGCTTTTTTGAGCCAGCCTTGTTGAACAAGGGGATCCCAGCTTGGAGCAGAGCCCGGTTCGCGATAAATCTTGGTGTAGGCCGAGCGTTCGGAGATTTCGATGGTGCCCTCCGTGCCCATGAACGATTCAGCATATCCACCGCCAGCGCTGGTGGTGGTAAGAACCTGATAGAAGGCACGGGCGCCGCCTTCCGGCGTGTCGTAATCGAAAATGCACATGACATTGTCGAAATGCTCGCGGTCCTTGAAGTAGTCGCACCCGCCCGAGGCAACGACCGACTTCGGCCTGGCCCCGAAGTACCAGTTGAAGATATCGATCTGGTGGGCGCCGAGGTCGGAAATCGGGCCGCCGGAGAGATCCTTGTAGAGGCGCCAGTTCAGAAAGCGGCGGTGGAGTTCTTCAACAGGCATGTCCTCGCCCTCACGGCCGAAACCATATTTCGCCAGCATGGCTTTGTCCGGCAGGATGCGGGCCGGGGCGGTGATGTCGCGCGAGGAACTCACAGCTCGGTTCCAATGGGCATTTGCGTTCACAATGCGACCGCAGATTTTGTGGCGCTGGATGAGTTCCTTGAGCGTGTAGATGTAGCGCGGGTTGCTGCGGCGTTGGTGACCGATCTGGCAGAGTTTCCCCGAGTCCTTCATCGCTTTCACCATGGCGCGTGCTCCCTCAATATTATTCGCCATCATTTTTTCGCAGTAGACATTCTTGCCAGCCTGCAAGGCCATGACGGTGTGTGGAGAGTGCCAGAAGTCGGGGGTGGACACGATCACCGCATCGAGATCCTTTTCCTTGGCCAGCATATCGCCAGCGTCAAGGTAGCGATTCGGGCTGTAACCGAAGCGGGCGCGAATGCGGCCATAGGCTCCACCCACGCGGTCCTTCATGATATCGCAAGCGGCGACATACCGGATCCCTGGGATATTGACCATCGCATTGAAGAGGACTTCATGCTGCTTGCCACAGCCGATGAAGCCCACATTGATCATATTCGAGGGGGCTTCAGGACCGCTGACAGCCTTGAGGATAGAAGGTGCTCCGAGCACAAGCCCAGCACCCGCAAGCGATCCCTTGCGGAGGAAATCACGCCGTGTCAATCCAAGCGTCTGGGAGGGAATTAAAGTTTCCATCTTCCGGTAAGTTCGAGTTTGTTGTGTTTTGCTTGGAAAAGCATGAGGGCGATAAGGGCGATGTGGATCGCCAACCAAGCCACGCCAGAATTTTCGTTGATCAGGATGAGGCCAACCGTGAGGCTTGTGTAAAGGAGCCCCATGGCAAAGAGAGTGAACCTGGTTGCAAACCCCAGCAAAAGGGTGACCCCGAGGGCAATAAGGGCTGGGCCAAGAATCTGATCATAGATTTTTAATGCTTCTGCAGGCAGAAGGGGTTCAGCGAGAAACTTGTCATACAGGGGCTTTGGGACGCCATGGTAATTCGCTATTGCGTAGACTTTTGTGGAAGTTGCATCCGTCAATCCATAAGAGTTCACTGCGCCATCGATTGTGACTGGTGATGTCGAGGTGGATGTGCCGGCATATTTTTCGAGGCCGGTGAGGATGGCGCGAACTCCTAACCAGAGGCGCAAGACCAGCACGCCGAAAGTGGCGCCCAAGTCGAATGATGGAGCGGAAGAGGGAGTAGAATCATTCATGATGAATTTCTGAGATGGATTAAGTCGTCACGACTTGTTTCGACAACAAGGGTTGGACATCAAAAAACGTACATTGTTCAGTAAAATTATCTTGTATTTCTGCGGATTTTTTTTGTATTTAAATTTTTTACAAAATATGAAAAATGAGCTGCAATTTCTTAGTGAGCCGATCAGGGAGGCATTTTATTACGTTCCGGACGTCGCATTTTTTGTTAAAGATTTAGATGGACGATTTGTGACGGCCAACCAGGGGTTCTGTCGACTGATGGGGGTCTCGTCCCTCTCTGCTTTAGTGGGAAAAACAGATTTGGATTTTGTTTCAGCGAAATTAGCCAGGGCATATATGCATGACGATAGAAAGGTTATGGATTCTGGGATGCCATTGGAGCAACAGATCGAGCCAATGCCTCAAGGAAATTCAAACGATGCCCGTATTGTGACTTCCAAGTTTCCTTTAAAATCCAAAGAGGAGCAAGTGCTGGGGTTGGTTGGCATCTCAAGAAACCTCTCCGAAGTCTCGAACCGCCCCCACCAAATCAAGATGTTTTCAAAAGTGATCGAAAGACTTGAGGATCCAACATCAAAACGCTATGATGCCGAGTCATTAGCAAAGATTCAAGGGATGTCAAAGAGCAAGTTTGAGCGAGAATTCAAGAAGCTCTTCCACATGAGTCCTGCTGCGTATCATTTGCAGACCCGATTGCGGTGGGCCAGAAATGATCTCCTCAATACCACAAATCCGATCAGTCAGATCGCGATCGATCACGGTTTTTTTGATCAAAGCCACTTCACAAAAAGATTCGCCACCGCCTACGGAATTACGCCACTTCAATTTCGTAAAAAATCGGCAATCCCCTTGCCGTTTGAGTTGCAGTCTGATTCTTTAGTAGAGAAAGAAAAGCATCAAATTACTCTACATGAATAGTTAATATTTTGTAGTTTGCATTTATCGCAAGATATTTCCTTGCGGCTGCGGGCGGTTTCTGGCTTTTTCAGCCCATGAAATTCACCCTCCTTACAACGCAAATGGCGTGCATTTCAGCAACGATGATGCTTGGGCCGGTGGTGTCTGTTGGCGGTCAGCAGCCTGAAAGTGAGCCGGTCTTTTCCATTGGAGCTGTTGCAGACGTGCAATATGCCGACTCCCCTCCGCGAGGAGACCGTACTCCGAGGGAATCGCCGCGGCGACTGCAGGAAGCGGTTGATTTCTTCAATGCCCAGGGCCTCGATTTCGTGGTGAATCTGGGGGATTTTATCGATTGGGACGATATTGATTACTCGGTTTTTCCGAAGGAAACAAAACCGGTGGAGCCGGTTGATTGGACGCACTTCGAGACGGTGGATGCGATCTGGCAGAAGATTCGCGCCCCCCGGCACCATGTCCTTGGGAATCACGATGTGTATGTTCCGGATCGTGCCAGCGACGGAGAAAAACCTGCCCGAGTGCTTGCCAAGTTCGGATTCAAGGACAAGGCGTATTACGATTTTTCGCACAAAGGATTTCGCTTCATCATGCTCGATGGCACCGACCGATACATGTACTCCTACCCGGCAGGCAGCCCGGCGTATGGAGAGGCAAAAGCTTACTTCGATTCCATCACCACGCCGGCGCGTACGCCTTGGAACGGAGCGATCTCGGACACACAACTTGCCTGGCTTGCGGACACGCTGGCCGATGCCACTTCAAAAGGCGAAAAGGTGGTCGTGTGTTGCCATTTTCCGATCCACGATCCCGTCGGCGGTCACACGTTGCTCAACTTCCAAGAGACGCGCGATGTGCTCGACCGCTTTCCAAATGTGGTGCTCTGGCTCAATGGCCATAACCATGCGGGGGGCTATGCCTTGGCTAACGAAGGCAAACCCACCCAACGCCACCACCTGAATTTGATGGGGATGCAAAATGCCGACGATCGGCATTACCGCCTTGTCTTCCATCCACAAAAAATCGAGGTCTTCCGAGCCGGCAATAAATTGCCCGAACGCACCATGCATTTTACCTCCAGCCAACGGCAAAACTGATTCCGCCCATGAACAACAACCAACTGCTTCGCGCCCTCATCGCCTTCATCATCTTTTTCGGCGTGGCTCTGCATGCGCCGGCGGCGGCCACAGGCAAACCGAACATCATTTACATCAATGCCGATGATCTTGGGGTGATGGATGTCGGCTTCATGGGGCGCAAGGAATACAAGACGCCGCACTTGGACAAGCTCGCCGCCGAGGGGATGGTCTTTACCGAAGCCTACGCGCCTGCTGCCAATTGCGCTCCCAGCCGTGCTTGTGTCATCAGCGGGCAATACGCGGCACGGCACGGCGTGTACACCGTGGATGACTCAGCGCGTGGCCCTTCACGCGAGCGGAAATTGATCCCGATCAAGAACACCCGGCACTTGGCGGAAGAAAATCTGACCATGGCCGAGGCGCTGAAAGCGGCTGGCTACCGCACCATTCACCTCGGCAAGTGGCACCTGGGCGACGATCCCACGACTCAAGGATTCGACATCAACATCGGTGGGTATGCCTCTGGAAGCCCTATTGGCGGGTATTTCTCGCCATTTCCAAAGGGCCCCATGGCTGCATTCAATGATACCTACCCGAAGAATACCCACCGCTGCGACATCTTCGCGGACCAAGCGATCAAATTTCTTCGCGCCAATACCGACCACCCGTTCTTCATGCACATGGCGTATTACTCCGTGCATACTGGAATCCAGCCGGTGCCAGGCCTTGTCGAAAAATACAAGGGGGTTGCCGGGATCAATGCCGATTACGCGTCGATGGTCGAAAAGATGGATGAGAGCATCGGGAAAATCGTTGATGAACTTGACCAGTTGGGCATGAAGGAAAATACGCTCATCCTTTTTTGCTCCGACAATGGCGGCGTACGGGGCATCTCAAGGCAAGACCCCTACCGCTCCGGCAAGGGATCGTATTTCGAAGGCGGCATCCGCGAACCGATGCTTGTCCGCTGGCCGGGCAAGGTCGCCGCCGGCAGCACATGCGATGTGCCAGTGATCGGAATTGATTTCTATCCCACCTTTCTGGAGGCCGCCGGAGCCAAGGTGCCGGATGGAAAAACTCTCGATGGAGTCAGCCTCATGCCACTCCTGAGCGGGAGCGGGGCCATCGATCATCGCGCCCTCTTTTGGCACTTCCCGATCTACCTGCAGTCGTACTCCAAGGACAACGACAATGCGCACGACACCCACTTCAGAACCCGCCCAGGTTCAGCCATGCGCTTCGGGAAGTGGAAGCTCCATGAATATTTCGAGGACGGCCGCCTCGAGCTGTACGACCTATCTACGGATGTCTCGGAACGCCACAACCTCGCCGCTGAAAAACCCGACAAGACCAGCGAACTCCATGCCATGCTCAAACAGTGGCGCGAGGATCTCGGTTGCCCAGTTCCGACCAAGTTAAACCCCGCCTACCGCGGAAAGTGATTTCAATTTTGGAGCCTCTAGCAGTCTCTGGCCGCCGATAAAATGCTCTCGTTGGATCTCTGCCCACCGGCCCGAGCAACAACGCAGAGAGCAGGCGTCCACCAGCACCGTGGCCATCAGTCCTCCAGCCCCAAGGCGCGGGCCTCCTCTTCATTCCACGAGTTAAAATCCAGTGCTTTGATAATACGGCCACGCATCGCCCCCAAGCGGAGTCCGCCCGAGCCAGGCACATAGCGAACCAACTGCACCATCGGCTTCCCCACTTTGCCGATCACGACCGGGCTTCCCGTGCAAACGACCGATTCCACCAATGACGAAAGGCGGGTCTTGCTTTCGGTAATGGTCAACTTCTTCATGAGGTTGACAAACCAGATCTGGTCTGGTTTTTCAATGGCTCTTTTCAAGGAGCACCTATTTTTCGAGTTTCTTTAGTTCCCTGGAAGCTTTGAATCCCATGGGTTTGCTGCTCTGGGCTCATACAAGGGGCGGGCATCCTTGTCCGGGAGTGCATCGACAACTTTTTGGAATTTCTCGAGCGCCTTTGTGTGTTCGGGCAGATTACTGGCGATCAGGTCGTTCGTTTCCCAAGGATCTTCCTTAAGATCATGCAAACGAAAGATCTTCTTTTGTTCCGATACCCAGACCTTGTAGCGCTTGTCTCGAATGACGCGGGCGGCGAAATCTTCCCTTCCACGCACGCCATCCTTGTCCAGCTTGGCTGCCCCATGCCCCAGCGCCATGATCCATTTTCGACTGCTATCCTGCTGTTTCCCAAGAATCAATGGAGCAAATGACACCCCATCAATGACAATATCGTCGGGAACTTTTCCGCCACCCAACTCCACGAATGTCGGCAGAAGATCGCTAAAATCCGTGAGCGCTTCTGTTTCCACACCAGCGGGGACAACGCCCGGGCAGTTCACAATAAAGGGCTCACAAATCCCGGCTTCCGTTGTTTGTCCTTTGGATCCTTGCACGTTACGCCCATTCAAGGTCCCCGTGATTTTCGGGTCGGAACCATTGTCCGTTGTAAAGATCACAATGGTCCGCTTGCGGAGGTCCAGCTCGTCCAGTGCACTCATCAGGCGTCCCACGGTTTTGTCCATGTAACGAACCATCGCTTTATGGCGATCAAGCCTGTCTTTGACATTTGGCTCATCAGGGGTCGAAACATGCGGCACATGAGTCAAGGCCATTGGGTAATACAAGCACATCGGCTCGTCTTTATGCTTCCGCATGAAGTCGATCAAACGCTCGGCATAGAGGTCAGGCCCGAATTTGCCTTCATAGGTTTTGCTCCCTTCGGGGGTATTGATGTAGGGATTCTGATAGCGTTCGTGGCTGGTCTCGACCCCGGTTTCCGCGCCAGTCCACATCGCCCAATCGTCAAACCCATGCTTCTTCATCGCCTGTGGTTCGATCCTGAAGTCATTGATCTGCCACTTGCCCGCTGCGCAGGTGGCGTAGCCGAGATCCTTCATCAACCGTGCGAAGGTAGTATTCTCTTTCTTCTTCCAGTCGAAATAGCCAACCCCCCAGCGCGGAACATCCCAATGATTCACAAAGCCATTGCGCCATGGGTATTTGCCCGTGAGCAGGGTCACACGCGAAGGGGTGCATTGGGGCATCGAGTAGGCATTATTGAACTTCATTCCCCCGGCAGCGAGCGCATCGATATTTGGCGTTTCGATGTCATCCGCTCCGTAACAACTAATCCATTCCTTGCCAAGGTCATCGACCATGATGAAGAGGATATTGGGCTTGGTTGGTTCCGCGCCTATCGCCAAGCTGGAAATGCCCACACTCATACCAAGCATCAAGACAGTTGCTAAATATGCGTTAATTCTTTTCATATTTATTGATTCCATGTGATTAAAGAAACCTTCTGGTCGGGCTATGCATTGCTACGCAAGCGGCGCCCTACTTCTTTCAATGTCTTCACATCATCCACATGGACTGATCCATCAGGCATCGGACCGGTGTTGAGGAGCAGGTTGGCCGGCATCGCTTGGGCATCGGCCAGCATTTGCATCACTTCATCAGGCTTGCGATGGTGCCCCTCGTCCTTGCGATCATAACCCCAAGAATAACCTTGAAGGGTATTGCAAATCTCCAAGGGTTTTGTTGGCGTCCCTTTCCAATGCCGCTCCGGCGCCATGAAGTCTTCGTTCCCAAGAAACCCTTGCTTGTAAGAGAGCAACACCTGAGGCTGCAGGCTGCGAATATGATCGTAAAGTTCTTGGGCTTTTAGCACATCGCGCCCCCCGGCCTGCTTCTGCACATTCCAGGCCCCGCCGATTCCATCCAGCCAGATTGCTGCAATCGGACCGTAATTGGTGAGCAACTCGGTCACTTGGGCAGTGATGTAGTCGATATACTGCTGGTAATCGACTTCCGCAGCTGGAAATAAACTTTCGGGGCCGTGCGGATGCCTCCAATCACGCCCGTGCGAGAAGTAGAGACAAAATCCCAGCCCCTTCTTCTGGCATTGTTCCGCCAGCTCAGCCACGAGGTCGCGCTTGGCTGGGCTATTCGTCGATTTGAAGTCGGTGGTCTGGGTATCCCACAGGCAGTAGCTATCATGATGGCGGGTCGTGAGGTTGACGTACTTCATCCCGGCATCGAGTGCCATGTCGGTGATGAAATCGGCATCGAATTTCTCGGCGGTGAACTGGTCGGCTAGCTTCTCGTATTCTGGCAACGGAACCTTACTATTTCGCAGCACCCACTCCGCTGGCTTGGAACGCGTGCCTTTGTAATGGCCTTCCAGAAGGGAATAAAGGCCGTAATGAACAAATAGCCCGAATTTAGCCTCCTTGAACCAAGTCAACGCAGCCGAGCGCGGATCTCGTGAGTAGAGGTCTTCGTATCCTTTCAGGTAAGAAGGGACTGAGGTCAATTGGGGATTGCCGTATGCCAGGGGGCCAGCCGCTGCCAATCCCACATAAGAACCTGCTATTTTAATGAAATGCCTTCTATTCAGAATCTTATCTTCTATATTCACAGATCCCAATACAGCAAATAGCCACAAATGGCCCCGATGATCGCCCCTACAATCGCGCCGCCGACAGCGCCGATCGCCAATCCCATCAAACCAAAATACCATCCCCCCGCACCGCCTACCGCAATCGCTCCTATAATGGCCGCGCGAAGCGCCCATTTGAAGGTCGCCTTGGTATCGCTCGCAATTTGCTTTCCAACATCGCCCACGATTTCCTTTGCCAGCCCCCAAGCCTGTGACTCTTTGGGGGGACGCGGCACCTCTTCATTTTGCTGCTGATGATCACTCATAGAATAACTAAAGTATGCAAGTTAACTAATGCATTCCAGTTAAAAGAGTTGAGAAATTTTTGCCATAGGAAGCTTGGCGTGTCTCCATTGCTTGGTTGCGTCACGCATTGCGGGTGGTTTTCTGGAACTCTCTGCAAATGGCATCTCCGAATACTTGATCCCTTCACCTTCCAGATGCCCGTTATCACCCTGCTGTTTCATCCAGCTGCTGATCACCGTTTTTAATTCATCTATCTTCGACTGGTGCTCCGGCTTGTTCGCGAGGTCATTCAGCTCCCACGGATCTTTATCCAGATCGAACAGCTGGATTCTCGGATAATACCGGATCCGCCGCAGCAGGTCATCCACGTGAGCGTCCGACTTCGCGGCTTCAAGCCATGATCCATAGATTTTCGTGGGGCTACAGCCTCGATTCACATCGCCATAATCAAGCCCGTTGACATTTTTTGTGGCGTACATATTTCCAGGGGTGAGGTTCCAGATCAGCTTGTAGCGCCCATCGGTGGCTGCCCGCAGAGAAAAGAGCGGGTCTTTCAGGTGGTCATGTCTGTTGATATGACTGAAGTAAGCGTATTTGCGATGTTCAGCCGTCTTTCCTTGAATCAGGGGCAAAAGGCTCTTCCCATCCAATGAATCCGGCACAGCGCCGCCGGCGACCTCGATCAACGTCGGCAGGATGTCGCAATACTGGGCGATGGCATTGGTTGCGAAGTTGGCCTTGTACGATGCGGGCCACTTCATCACGCAGCCGGAACGAACGCCCCAGTCAAATGTCGACCACTTTCCCCCGGGCATCCCGGTACCGTTTTCGTCGAGCACGATCAGGACGGTATTTTCGTCCAGTCCGAGTTCCTTCAATAGTTGTTCGGCTTTGCCCACCTGATCATCGAACATCCTGACCTCGGCAAGAAATTCGCGATAGTGTCGCCGCGTCACCTCCGTATCGGCGAGGCTTGGCGGAAGCTTCAAACCCTCCAGGCTCCAGCGGGAACTGTCTCCGGCATCCCAAGGCGCGTGGGCATGGATCGAGCAGATGAAAAGGCAGAAAGGCTCTTTCGAATCCCGGCTCATAAATTGCCTGACGTGGGTCCAATCATCAGCGGGCGGCTTTTCCTGAGTGGCCTTCGAGCAGATCCCTTTGAGATATTCAAATGGGTAAACGCTGGCTGGGCTGTAATGTTTTTTTCCGGCAAGTCCTACACGGTAACCGAGATCGGCGAGGTAGTGAGCCACACTGCGCGTTCCTGAGATTGTGGGCAGGTGGTTCCTGAATACGCCGTTGCGCTCAGGAAACAACCCCGTGAAAAGCTCTGCTCGCACCGGAGCGCAGGTCGCTGACGTCACAAACATATTGTCGAAACGAACCCCCTCTATCGCCAACCGGTCGATATTCGGGCTCGTGCCGGGATTCGGTGCGCCGTAGCAGCCTAATTCAGATGCGCTGATATCATCGGCCAGCAGGATGAGAACGTTCGGCCGTTGTTGAGTTTCTGCAAGCGATGACTGCAACATTATTAAAATCAACATGAGAGCCACCCCTGCGCTCATTAGTTTTTTTGGGATGGATTTCGTTACGATGATCATTTTTTAATAAAAACTTCACAAGAAATAGCCAATCGCGCCTATACAAGTCGGCATTCCGGGTGGGGCTTGGGCATTATTTGAACAGCGCCACCGACTAAAAGTTTCACTTTTATTGGGCGCTCGAGAAATCGACCTGCTTGAAATCGACGAAGGGTTATAACGGAGGGCACGAGAACGTTGCCACTACGGCACGGTGGTCAGACGGATAAGGGGAAACGACGACGTCTGCGTTCTCTTCGTTTTCACCCACGATCTTTACATCGGTGACCTTGACGCCTTTGCCTTTAAAGTAAACGAAATCGATGCGGTCGTGGTGCGTCGTAGGGTCATCGGGTTCGTATGCAGGCGACCAAGTGAAGCCCGGCATCTTCATCTCATCTGGATAGACTCTTCGCCACGCATCGGTAAAGCCCGCATCGGTCATCGCCAAAGAGGTCGGAAATGCCACTTTAATCGGGTGGCGACCGGACTTGGCGGCGGCTTCCGTCCAGTCCAGGTGCGACGGTTCATTAAAATCTCCTACGACAAAAACCGGGGCGTCTTGATCGGGGAGATTTTTGATCTGCTGAAGCAGTGCGGCAATGGCAGCCCCGCGAGCCTTTTTTGCCCACTGAATCGCCTCGGCCTCGGTCTTGATGAATGTAATATTATTTGTGTGCTTATGCCATTTCGGGCGGATGTTTAGCAGCTGGTAAGGTTGATAGGGATGTGAGGGGAGATGGAGGTTAAAGAGGTAGGCTTCCTGGCCCGAATCCAGTTTGACTTTAACCCCATTTTTGAGTGATTCGATGATTTCGTATCGGGTCAGGATGTTCGATCCTTTGCCTCCGTCATGATTCCAGCCTAGCAACTTGGAAAGATCCTCCAAGGTGTCACCCTTGGGGGACCGGGTCTCTTGGATGCCGACAATGTCTGCCCCGGCAGCCTCGATTACCTTAGCGGTTTGCGACAATGGTTGCCCACGCATCTCACCGCCGCGATAAATATTGTAAGTCATGACCCTCAATCTGTGATCCGCTGTTTGTGCGTGGAGGGGGATGAGAAAAGCCCCGACAGCGAAAAGAATTCCGGTCGTTCTCATCGTGCGGATAGGTTTTTTATCATATTTTCTATTAGCGGCGCAACGCGTTTAGCCCTTATCTAATACGACAGACATCCCGTCATAGGCAGGAATAAGGCCCTCGGGGAGCAGGCGCTTCTCCAGCTCTTCATGGGACGGATGTAGTCCCTTTGCCAGATGGGTGAGAATGATTTTTGCATCCGGCTTCAGCACCTTTTGGCTCGCAAGGGTCTGGTTCATATGCCGAATCATCGTCAGGTCGTTGTGGCTGAAAATCCGAGGGTCCCCCTGCCCCTCGCCCATTGTGGCATCCCAGATGATGGCATCGAGTTGCTTCTTCCTCAGATAGATCGAGGTGCGTGTCAGCAACCAGGCGGCATCTGTCGCGTAAAGAACGCTCGTGGCACCAGACTCGATAAGGTAGATCAGACAGGTTTCGTTTGAGGCATCAACATGGTGGTTGGACGCGAGACCGGTGATTTTAAGTCCATCGATGTCGAAGGGGCGCTCGATCTCGACCGGCCGCTTCTCAATGCGATCTGAGTCTGGCACCTGCTTCAATGCTTCCGGGTCTCCCCAGAACCTCAGCGGCCCCAGACCGGCATCCCTTGAATTCGCAATGGCCAGAATGTTGTCCGCATGCAAGTGATCCGGGTGCGTGTGGGTCAACAGGATATCGGTAATGTCTGCAGTGTTCGCGTCATACCGCTTCATGACATCGAGCACGGTCGGGCCACAATCAATCAGGATATGCCCATTCACCAGCATCGACGACATGCCACGGACCTCCCCTCTGGAAAGTTTCTGATTCAACGGCGGGTATTTCTTTGGCCAATTCGCCGCACCCGTTCCCAGAAAGAGGAGCTCGACCTTCGTTCCCGCAGGATTGTTCGACGCGCTAGACTCCCCTTGCGACTTGCCTTCTTCTCCATGAGCGGATCGCAGGAGCCCCCCGGCGGCAAGTGACGCGAGGCCCATGGAGGTCACTTTCAGGAACTGCCTTCGGTCTGAATTATTCTCCATGTTTTTCATCAATAAACGTATCGCGCCGGGACTCGTCTACTCGGGACTCAGCGCCTTCTTAAGTTGTTAAGGGAATGATATCTCTGCCCAAATGGGCTTATGGTCAGACAATGGCTGCTCCAGTTCGATGATGCTTCCATCTGTAACCTTGGCTCCTGATGCTGTGTTGTACAGAATGTGATCGATCACCCCGTGGTTCTTTTGCGGATTTTGGGCGTTGTAGGTAAACAATTTGGATACATCGATTTTAAGATCCTTCCATGTGGGTCTGAAGCCCGCTCCCTCGATCGCGTTCATGGCCGCATCGCCGATCTTGTTGTTGTAATCTCCGACCACTATCACCCGCTCGGTCGTTTCGTTCGGTAAGATTTGTTTGGCCAACAGGTTGGCGTGACCGTCTTTCCCCTTCGAACCGCTGATATGCAGTGAGTAAAATGCGATTTGAACACCATGAATCTCTGTTTCGGCTCTCACAGCCGACGCAGGATTCCAGCCACGCTGAACCCGCAATTCATGCTCGGCTGTGCCTTCGAGTGGCGTCCGACTTAATATCGATTTGTATTTATCCTTGTGATTTGCCGATGAAATCTTGCCCACATAGCAGTAGTTCATCCCCAGCACCTTGCCCACTCGGGCCGTCCAGTCTCCGTCAGGAACTTCGTTAAACCCGATGATGTCCAACGCATATGGCTTCAGGAGAGCGCCAATCTGTTCTGGCGCCGCGCTTTTGCCGAACTCAACATTATAAGCCGCAACGCGCACGGCAATGGGCTTGGCGGGGACTTCAGCCGCGAAACAACGTGTCGCGACGCACATCCCGGTAACAACAAATAATACGATGGCTCTCATATGGTTTCTACATCATTAAAAAGGATGCGTCTCCGGTCACCGTGCTGCGGGTGTTTGGGATTAATGCAGTGCAGCTCAAGGTCAGCGGAGGTTT
>ERZ889217.144-NODE-144-length-45581-cov-16.042767_pt1 | contig 45581 bp, 37 predicted proteins | sample MGYA00521098_ERZ889217 | MGnify/ENA primary metagenome ERZ889217 (study PRJEB32303, sample SAMEA104408613) | aquatic metagenome | biome: Brackish water; feature: Pelagic; material: water | place: Baltic Sea | collected 2014-06-10T22:04:00 | depth 2,362 m ... | reverse complement strand
CTCCTTGGAAGATGCCTGTCCTTTTCCCTCTTTTTCTTTTCCCTCTTTTCCCTGCTTTCCGGAAACGCTGCCTCGGAAGGGGCTGCTCATGCTCCGAGAGCCGGCGTAGCTGACCAGCGGAGCCAGGGATGGCGGAGCGAAGTCAGCTCCGAGTGAGCGAAGGCCAGGATGGCCGCAGCGAACGTCCGGCGACGGGGCGTGGGCAGTCCCGACCCACTCAGGGCCCCTACTACTTCGCGTTAAACTTGTACGCGGAGTTCTTGGGGTCGAAATCCGCATCCGTGAAGCCGTTGTTGATCTTCACGTTCATGTAGGTGTATTCCTCCATGAGCACCGGTTGCCCCCCTTCTTCGTGCGGCCAATCGTAGGCCTCGTACCGGATCGGAATCAGGAGTTCGTCGTCGATGAATACCCGCGCCAGATGGAAGCGGAAGTTGCGGCGTGGTACAGGATGGACCACCTGCACGCAGGTGCAGATACGTCCATTCACCTTGGCGTTGGGATAGAAATTGACCTCACACTCGCCAAACTGCTTGTCGTGCTCGGCAACCTCGACCAGTCGCTTGGCCAGGTTTTCCACGCCGATCTCGGTGATCGCGTACCGATTGCCCTGCATCGCCAAAGATCCATTGGGCTTGAGCGACACCGTGCCCACCATTGCCCGCACGCCGCTGCCGGCATGAGCCAACATATTTCCATCGTTGGAGCCGTCGACGAAAATCACTTCTTGCCCCTTCACAGCCTCAGGAGCAAGAAAGTAGAGATAGACGCTGAAGGGTGCATGCCGGATCTTCGCGAAGATGTATTCATGCTCACCGAGTGTGCCATCGATCCGCTCCCGCTTGACGACCGTGCAGGAGTAATCTTTGATGGTCGTGCCAAGCTGGGCGAGGCCACGCTGGGCGAGTGCCAGGGCTGGCTCCAATGGATGAGCGCCTGCCGTGGCAGCCGTGGCATCGGGGGCACCAATATTGCCCTGGGCGATATCACCATGAGGCAACAGGCCCGGGCCTGGGGAATCCTGGCCGCTCACGCTACCGGCTGTGAGCAAGGCGAACGGAACGGCGGCGACAATCGCCAGCCGAACGATGGCCCACGCTTTGTGGGACACCCGAATCTTGAATCGCCGGGGTGCCGAACCAAACATCGATCCCTCCATGGATCCTTGCCTACCGCCTGTGTTGTCGTGGGCTCTCCGTAGCCACACGGTTTTTGTTATCGCCGCCCGCTCCCAAATATCATGAGCTCGGGAAGGCTTGCCTGGCACGGTCCGCACATTCGTGCGCACCGGCTGGAGAGCGGGGGGAGTCTAGCCAGGGTCTGGTTGGCCCCGCCAGCCCACTTGGCTCGGTTCAAATCCGGGAAAAACCCCGTTTTTCAATCTCTCAGATAGCATCCTTGCCGCCGCGACGGCTGCCGACCATGCTGCAGGGATTCTCTTCCCTGGGCTTTCCATGGCAGCCGCTCAGATCATTGCTTCGGCGACCGGTATCGAGGTGGCCCGGGTGGAGTCATTGCCGTTTGGGGAGCACTCGTATATCTGCCGTCGAACTGGGGCCGCAGACTGTTTCATCGTAGATCCTGGCTTTGAGCCTGAGGCGATCGTCGCCTGGATCGATGCCCAACGACTCGTCCCCAGTGCGATCCTGCTCACCCACGGCCATTCTGACCACATCGCCGGCAACGGGTTTCTCAAGGCTCGCTGGCCCGAACTCCCGATCGTGGTGGGTCGCGATGAGGCCGCAAAGCTTACCGACCCCGTCGCCAACCTCTCGGCCCCATTCGGCCTCGCGTTGACCAGCCCGCCAGCGGATCGGCTGGTGGTCCACGACGAGCGGTTCAGCGAAGCCGGCCTTGATCTCGAGGTGCGAGTCATCCCGGGCCACTCGTCTGGCCACGTCGTGTATCTCCTCAGGAGTACGACCCCACCGCTCGTGTTCGGTGGTGACGTTCTGTTTCGTGAGGGGATCGGCCGTACCGACTTCCCTGACGGTGACTTCGCCGCCCTGGCCAGCGGAATCCGCAGCCATCTCTACCCACTACCACCGGAGACCGTCGTCTTTCCGGGCCACGGGGATCCTACGACCGTTGCCCACGAACGCTGTCACAATCCTTTCGTGCCTGCGACCCCGGCCGATTGACCGTGTCACCAGCGACGATTGAAGGTGCCGTGATGCTCTCGCCTGCCGACATCCGCGACCGTCAGCCACCCGCGCCGATTCCCCGGCCTCGGTCAGCGGTGTGCCGTGCCGCAGGCCTGGGCCTGGCGGCGCTCGCTCGGCTCCTGGCCGGGGCCAGCGTCCGCTGGATCGCCAGTCAGCCCGACACCTGCCAGCGGGTCTACTTCGCCAACCATACGAGCCACCTCGACGCCCTGGTGATCTGGGCCTCACTGCCCCAGAGTGTTCGCGAAGTCACACGGCCAGTGGCCGCCAAGGACTACTGGTCCCGCGGCTTCGTTCGCCGCTGGCTGGCCCAGGAGGTCTTCGATGCAATTCTCATTGACCGCACCGACATCAAGGTCCACCAGAGTCCCGTCGACGTGATGCTCCGGGAGGCGGGTCCCAGCCACTCGTTGATCGTCTTTCCGGAGGGGAGTCGGAGCGTCACTGGTGAGATCGGTGAGTTTAAAAGTGGGCTCTACTACTTGGCCAAGAAGCGGCCAGAACTCGAATTGATCCCGGTGCACATCGACAACCTCAACCGGGTGCTGCCCCGCGGCGAGTTTCTGCCGGTTCCCCTTCTGTCCTGCATCAGTTTCGGTCCGCCCTTGTGGCTGGAGCGGGGCGAAGCCAAACTCGACTTTTTAGCTCGGGCCCGCCGCGCGGTGTTGGCCCTCAAGGAATAGGCCCGCGCACTGCCGGGCCCGGCCATGACCGACTACCGCACGATTGCCCTCGTCGCCGGCGTGCTCGCCCTGCTGACGGCAGCGACTGCGGTGGGGCAGTTTCTTCGCCGCCATCCCGACCGCGGACTCGACCCTGCAGCGATCAAAACCTTCAATCGGCGGCTGCGGGGTTGGTGGATTCTGTGCACCGTCTTGGCCGCCGCCTTCTGGTTCGGCACCACGGCGACTGTTGTGCTCTTCGGCCTGGTCTCGTTCTGGGCGCTGCGGGAGTTCATCACGCTCACCCCGACCCGCAAGGGCGACCACCGGGCCTTGTTCTGGGTGTTCTTCGCCTTCACCCCGCTCCACTACGTGCTCGTGGCCCTCAATCTCTACGACGCGTTCAGCGTGTTCCTGCCGGTCTATGCCACACTTTTCGTGCTCGCCCGCGTGGCCTTCGCCGGCGACTACAAGCGGTTCTTGGAGCGGACTGCGAAGATCCAGGCGGGGCTCGTTGTGTGCGTCTACTGCCTGTCTTTCGCCCCGGCTCTGCTTCAACTGCCGCTGCCCGGCAGCGAGGCCGGCCCAGGGAGCAACTTTCGACTGCTCTTCTTTTTGATCCTGCTCGTGCAATTCGCCGACTGCATGCAATATGTTTGGAGCCAGATGCTTGGCCAGCGGCTCGTGGCGGCGGCGGTCAGTTCGAACCGCACCTGGGAGGGCCTGCTTGGCAGCGCTGCCAGCACAGCGCTGTTAGCCGCAGCCTTGTGGTGGGCAGCACCGCCGTTTCAGCTCTGGCAGGCCACCCTGGCTGGGTTCCTGGTCGCAGTGATGGGATTCGCTGGCGGGATGACGATGTCGGCGATCAAGCGGGACCGCGGGGTGAAGGATTACGGCACGCTCGTGGTTGGCCACGGCGGAGTGCTCGACCGCATCGATTCGATGTGCTTTGCAGCACCCATTTTTTACCACATCACGCTGCTCGTCAGCGGTATCAAACCGTAGTCGCGCGGCCCGGGCTCGCCCCGGCGGGGAGGCCGTCTGCGCTGATCGGCTCACCAAACACCCCGCTCTCAGACGCGGCCGATGGACAGCGACGAACCACGCTTGTAGCCTCTGTGGGCGGTTCGATTTTGAACGGATCCCTGCCGAGGCCAGCCATGCCCATGTTCAGTGCCGTTTTCAAGTCCTGGGGGACTGCCGGTCGAGATCCGGTTTTCCCGCGAGCCATCCGGCTGCTTGCTGCCGCGGTGATCGCGGTTGGAGCCCTGCCGGCAGCGTCAATTCCGGCAGCCGAAACGCCCGGCTCCCCCGCCGATGTTGCGGCCATTCGCGCGGCTGCCGCAACCTATCGCGAAGCCCTCGCCGCGGGCGATGCAGCCGCCGTCCAGGCCGCCTGGACTGCCGATGGCGACATCGTCGATGGCTGGGGCAACCGGCTCAAAGCCCAAGACATGGCCAGGCTCGACGCAGCTGCTTCAGCCACGGGCGGGCCGCGGCCGGAGTTTCATTTGGGTGAGACCCACCTGCGATTCATTGCTGCTGACGTAGCCGTCGAGGATGGCGCGGTCGACGTGGTGCTCCCCGGGACGCAGACCCCGATTCAAGGCTGGTTCTCGGCTCTTTGGGTTCGCCAGGCCGGCGGCTGGAAGCTCGCCGGCCTGCGTGAATCGGAACGGCCGGTCGGAGCGGATGCCGACATGCTCGCCGACCTCGACTGGATGGTCGGGGATTGGGTGTTGCAAGTCGAGGGAGCCGAGCAGCAGTCCGCCGCGATGGAACTGAGCGTGCGATGGGATCCCGGCCGTGCCTTCCTGATCCGTGAAGCCCGCGTGCCTGTCACGCCGGCTGGCCCAGACATCCACGAGGTTCACCAGCGTATTGGCTGGGATCCGCTCGTGCGGCGGATTCGTTCCTGGAGTTTCTCGTCGGATGGCAGTCGCAGCGAGGCCACCTGGTTTCGCGACGGCGATTCCTGGATCGCAGAGCAGACCGCCGTGCTCCCCACGGGACGACAGGAGATGGCCGTGAACATCTATAGCTACGACGGTCAGGATCGCTGCATCTGGCGGACTCTGCCCGAGGCTTTGGAGTCGGACGAAGGTCGGCCGACACGAGCTATTTGGGTGCGTAAGCCGAAGGGGGTGGCCCAATGAACGCGTCAGGTTTCAATCGTCGGGATCTGGCTCGGCTGATAGCGTGCGGGCTCTGCGGGATCGTCGCTAGCCTGCCACACGACATCACCGGTCACGCTGCCGAGCCTGTGCAGGAACTCGCCAGCGATGACGATGGCGAATTCGCTCGAAAGGCCGACATCCTCCACAGCCCACGCTGGCAGCGGGCCATCTCTGAATTCGGCAGTTGGCTGGCCACACAGCCGATCTACACGCCGGCCGAGGTCCAGCGGATCAAGGTGCAGCTCAACGGCCGTGTCGCGACGATGTCATCGTTTGAACTCGAATACCTTCTCGACTCGATCTCGTCCAAGCTGCAGCTGCTCGAGACGCCCGAGGCCCGCGACGCCAAAGCCTGGCTCGGCGAATACCTCGCGGCGATGTCCGATGCCCGTCGGGCCCAAACCCTGCGAAACGTCCCTGGCATCCTCGATATGTCAGCCGCCCAACTCTGGCAGGAAATCCAGCGGATCGATTCCAAGCGGGGGGCTCTTCAGCAGCGGCAGCAAGGCATCGAGGCCCGGCAGTCTGCGATGGTCGATCGGGCCGCTGCCGGCAGACAGGCGACCTCGTCGGCTTCCCGCGAGGCTGCTGCGAGGATGCGAGCTGCCCCGGCCCATTCGCCGTATCGCGGTGGCGGTGGATCGCCCCCCTTCTCCGACGTGCCGCCCCGACGGTCCTCAATCGGGGTTGGACCGATGGGTGCCTTCATCACGCTCTGATTCTGATTCGCAGTCACGTCGGCTAGGGCTTGATGCCCAGTCGAGCGTAGATCGAAGTGCGGGCGGCACTGGTGGTGACCGGCCTGCCGTCGGCTGGAGTCCAGGCCACCGCCTGAGTGTCCGGGCTCTGGCCACGGGTCGTCGGGGTCCAGGCGTTGCCCGTCGGCGGAGTCGCCGCTGCCAGCGCGGCCGGGGGAGCCGGACATCCCTGCCGCACCCAGGCGAGCCAGACGTGCTGGAGCTGGGGCACATCCCCCACCCCGTAATGTTTTGCCAGTGAGCCCGACCAGTCGTCGCGGGCGAGCCCGTCTCGCACGAAGGCCACGTATTTGTGCCGGCCACCCCGTTCGATCAGGTACCGCGCCAGCGAGTAGCCCTGAGAGTAAAGCGGTAGCACATCGGCGGGGTACTCTCGCATGGCAAACATGTCCGGGAACGCGATGCCGCGGCCGGTTGTCAGAAACTCGATCAGCATCCGGTGCTGGCGGGCCCGTTCCACGGGGTGTTCGACGGTCGTGCAGGCTCCCTCATCGGCCCAGCGAGGTAGTGGCTGACGAAAATAGCTGGCGAAGATCGTGTGGGTGATCTCGTGTGGCAACACGGAATCGAGGATCCGCTCCTCGCTCCCCTGGATCGTCATGGTCCAGTTGAAGACCTCTCCTTGATCAAACACAAAACTGGTGGCGCCGCCGGCCCCGAGGTGCGGGGCCACCTGCGCCGTGATCGGGCATGGGCGGCTCCAGCGCGGCAGTGCGGCACCGGTCCACTCAACTGCTAGCGTGTGCCGATACTGCTCGGCGGCATCGCCAAGCTTCCGGGCCAGGTCATCAGTGGGGGCTTCGATGACGAAATTCGCCGTTCGATACCCGGCTGCCGGGCAGGTGTGGCCGGCCAATCCGGCCGCGAGCGTCAGCAGCACACCGAGCCCTGCTCCGATCCAGGTGATACCGGCTCGCACCATCTGCGAATCCCATCCACGGTCGCGTCGCGGCAGCATGTCCCTGTCGAGCCTCCTTGCAGTGCGGCAGCCTGATCAGCCCGGAATCCTTCCGGACTTCTGCCCAGGGGAGTTGCCGGCTTGAAACCGGTGATCCTCAGGGGCAGCTGCCATCGAGCGGGACGGACGTTAGCGGCCGAATGATTCGCGAACCAGACCGTTTTGGCTCTTGCCTCGTTCACCTCGCTTGCCCGCCCGCCAGTCCTTCATCCGGGGTTTTGCTACCCCTCCGGGGTTGGCCTCTGGGGTGGGCTTCTGGGGTGGGCTTCAGCGGCGTTCGATCGCCACCCAGGCCCCGAATGCAAGCATGATCCAGCCTGGTAGCGCAGGTGAGAGCACGACGAGCCAGACCAGGCCGCAGGCCAACCACCACCATCTCGCTACCGCCTGCCAGCTGGCAGCGGAGACCTTGCGTCCTGCTGTCACAACGGCAATCGTGAGCCCGGCGATCGCGAGCGTGGCCAGCCCGCGGCCCGCCGCAGTCGAATCACGTACGGGCACTGGGCGTACCGTAATCACTCCTTCACGACCGGCGTCCAGCAGGGTCGGGCTGGCGGCATCCCTCTCGGCCCCGCTCCAGGCGTCGTACCAGACCTGCTCACCGGGTGGTGACAGGCCCCGCTGCCGCATTGCTGCGAAGGCCTCCAGACCGGCCCGATCGCGGGGATCAGTTGCTGTTACGGCGGCCTGAAAGGCCTCGCGGTACCAGCTCTTGCCACGATCATCTGCGCTGGCCCAGGCCCCAGGGTCGACCTGCCTGGCCGGCCCAGAACAACGAACCAGATAACCGGGAGGCAGCTCGAGAGACCAAAACACCGAGGCCACTGGCAGGCCGATCAGTCGGGGCGGCACGAGGAGAATCGGCTTGCCTTCGGACAGAGGGCCGCTGAGCGACCCGGCGAAGACGGCCACAAGCGTGCGGGGCCAGCTGACGTCGTGGAGCCGCACTTCCCAGGTGGAATGATCGCGCGGCATGGCCGTCACTTCGCGACCATCAACCCGGGCATCGAACAGCCGCAAACCCTCCGGCAATTTCAGGAGCAGCACTGGCTCCGGGGCGACGAGATCAAATCGGGCCAGCCCCCAGCTCCGACCACGATGGTCAATGGCCAGATTGATCGTGGTGAGGGCCACGCCCACATCCACCGCGACAGCCGGGCCGGCTTCGGTCGAGGCTGAAGCCAGGAGGTCCCCAGCCACCGAATCCTGTTTCTGGAACAGTGTGAAGGCCGGCCCTGGTTCACCCGGTGGAATCTGCAGCCTGTCATCGAGAGCCGTCACACCGAGCGGCTTCACCTCAGCCGGGAAGGAAATTCCCAGCCCGCGGGCCGTCCGCCAACTCACCGTCAGCGGCAGGCTTCCTCCCGATCCGGCCCGCACCACAGGCAGCCGCCCAGCCTCCGGCGGCGGCCCCGGAATTCGGGCGTCGAGTCGGAGATGGAACAGACCCGTATCGGGCCGCTGCACCACCGCGACCAGCCGTCCCGCGTCCGGTCGCGACCAGACGGTATCGATCTCGCCGGCGGGCTCGGCCGAGCCCACATCGCTCCGCCGCGTGATCGTAATCCGGTCGATCGTCGCCGACTCAGGCAGCTCAATCGGCACTTCAACCAGTGGGAGCGTCGCAGCGTCGAGTTCCACATCGAGCCGCAGATCAATCCTGTCTTCAGAAATGTCGACTTCGAGAGACTGGCTACCTCGGACGGGCAATGGCCGTCGGCGGACCGCGATCCGAGGCCGCGGCATGGCTTCGTCGATGGCCCGCGAACGGTCAGCCGTTGCCATCGGTACCTCACTCCGCCAGATTGCCGTAGCGTCTGAGCCGTCATCCGCCCACGCTCGGGCGAGCGTGGTGCCGAGTGGCAATTCCGGCGTTGCCTCGAGTCCAGGCTCAGGATGAAGTCGGACCGTTCGGACATCACCGCCGGCGTCTTCCAGCCAGACCCCCGGCAGCTCAAACAAACCGACGGGATCGGCCAAGTCCATCCGAAAGGAGACCGTGACGCTCCGCTGACCCGGCTGCGGCCGCGGCAGCTCGAAAAGGTAGCGACCGTCTCCGAGGGGAGTCATTGCGGCTGATCCGGGCGCTGCCGCCAGCCCGAGATCGGCCCGGAGCACGAGCCGGCGCACGATCTCCTCTGCGCTGCCGACTTGAAACGTCGCATCGATCCGGCACTCTTTCGCCCGCCAGGCGACGTCGTTGCTGCTCTCGGCGGTCCGCAGTTGGGAAACAAGTTGGTGAGCCGGGCTGACCGGCCGCACGACCCGCACCTGCGTCGCCCGCGAAATGTCAAAACCCGTCCGGTTCCTGGCTGCCGGCAGCCAGGGGCCGCCAGCGGTAGCCCGGTCGCATTGCCAGTCGGTCCCCGCCTCGACTGCTGGCTCGAGAATGAGTCCAGCCACGGCCGCCGGTGGCAAGGGAATCTCGGCGAATTCGACTGCTCCATCACGGACAAACAGGGGCTGAAAGGCAAGCTCAATCCGCGTTCTTCCCCCGACCGCTGAAAACAGCCGGACTCCGCCCGCTTCCGTCTCGTCGACCACGACGCTGCCGCCAGTTGGATCGGCTCTGGACCACAGCCCAGAACTCTCCTCGGATCGTGCCTCCAGCCGCAACGAACCACCGCGATCCGCATCGACATCCAGCCAGACCTGCCAGCAGCGATCGGGCCGGTCGCCAATGACCACCTCAGCCGCCAGCACCCGCAGCGAGGGGGAGTCCACCGCGGCTTCGGCAGTCGCCAGGCGGCGAAACAGTTGCTCGGGCACGAGGGCCATGCCCCCTTGCGGAGCGGGCGACACGATGACCCGTAGTGGCTGCGGATCATCGTCGACGGCGCGGGCTACCCCACTCCCGACAGGCACCACCACGCTTGCAACGATCGCGATTCTTCCCACCATCCCCCTGACTGCCGCCGCGGGCCATGGCATCCTCCAGGCGGCCGTCCACGTGCCCGCCAAACTGCCCCACCAGGCGGCCATCGCGATCAGGTCCCAAGGAGGGGTGGACCACAGCGCCGCGATGCCGGCCACGCAGCAGCCGACGGCCGCGACCAGCCCGTGGCAACGAAGAAGTCTCCAGGCGAGGCCAAAGGCCAAACCCCCGGCCAGAATCGCCAGCGACGCCAGCAACCGCCGACGCACCACGACGACAGTCGTGATCCCGCCGCGGGTCGCGGATGTGATGTCAAAGCTGTGGGCGTCATGCCGCCCCGCGGGGCTCGCCTCACCACGGCCGAGGCGAGCATTCCACAGCCTGGCCGCCCACTGGCTGCCGCCGCGGCCCGTCGCCAAGTCAAGTCCCGGCGGCAGGATGAGATGGGCCTCACGAGCAAGAATCGGCAGGTCAATTGCACAGGCGATCCCACCGACAGACCACCAGCCAAACCGTCCGTCTCGCCGGCCTGTGCCGCGAATCATCAACGTGAGGGGGCCCCGACTCGAGGGCAAAGGGATCACAAGCGTGCTGCCGGACTGGCCGAGGTCGGAGGCCGGGATCGGTACTCCTGCGACGCTTACTTGCTCCAGAAGGAGGCCCGCGGGAACCGTGAGATTCACGGAGCCGCGGCCCTGGTTTTCGAGATCGAGCAGGCTTTGCCATTCAATCGTGCCTGAATCATGACAGCGACAGGTCGTCACTTCCCGCCAGGCCCAGGCCCGTGTTCCCGATGCGGTTTCAGCCGGCAGAAGTTCCGCCGCCGGCTGTCCGCCGCCGGCCACGCTCTCCGGTGATCCGTAGGCGAGTTCCACCGTGGCCGGCTCGGCCATCAGGATTGGCGGCACCTCCCGCAGCCGCCGGTTGACCAGTTCGGGTCGCTGGCCTCCTGCGCCAGAGATCGATACCACACCGCCTGGGTGCTCGGCCGCCTCGACCCAGGCCAACGGCACAGCCACCGCAGCCTCGAGGGGCACCGTCCGCGACGCATTGATCCTGACAGTTGCCGAGGTGGCGGGTTGCACATCCACCAGCCAGGATTCGGCCACACCGTCTTCGGGCATCGAGGCTCCCACCGCGGCTTCCCCCGGATCAAGCCGGCGGGCGGCAAGCGAGCCGGTCGCTGGTTCGCCCAGCGACCACTCCAGGCCTGATCCGATCGGCTCGGAAAAATGCACGACGACGGTATCCAGCTCACCGGCGACCGGGCGGCAGGTGAAGGCAAAGGTTTCCGCCAGCCGCTCGTCTCGGGCGACAAGCCCCACTCGCACCTCGGCCTCAACGGGAGGCCGGCGGCGGACGAGCCGGGCTGCGAGGGCCGGTGCCCGTGCGCCGGCCCGAACCCGGGCCCGGGGTGCCGACTCCGCCGCCAAGGCCGCCAGCCGACCGGCAGCAGGCTCAACGGCGAGTGTTCCGACTTCTGGCTCGACCACGGCCATCGGTCCAACCCGCAACTCGAGCAGTGCGGCCTCGGGCGACTCCCCCGGCAGCCGCACCATGTCAAGTTCCGCAGTCGTGAATCGTCCCCCTAAAGGCACGCCCGACCGATGCCCGGTGATTCGCAATCCCAATCCCCGCGCTGGCGTGGCGGCTACCGCGAGTCCGATTCGCAACTCGTTGCGTTGGGGTCCGCGCACCACCCGCCAGTCGAGTCCTGGGGAGAAGTCGGATGTTCCTTCCCGTTGCGGCGACGGTAATCGCTGCCAATCGACCGCCTCGACCGAGTCGATCAACCAGCCGGGGGCGACCGCCGCGTTGAGGGCGAATACCTCCCCGGCAACCACCCGCACATCGCAGGCCGCCTGACCCAGGATCGTGCCCGGCGACAGATCGACCGACGTTACCCGCGCGGTGTCCAAGGCCGGAGCCCGAGGCCGGACCGCAATTCGGGCCACTGCGGTCGGCGCCTGGTGTTCCAAAAACATCTGGCAGCCTGGCGGCAGACCTGTTCCAACCTGGCCCGACACCACCGGCTTGGCCGGCGGTAAGGGCCAACTCGCCGCATCGACCGGGGCCACGGCCAGGCACTGCTCGAGATCGATCGAGTCGACGGCGAAGGCCGGGTCAGCGAGCAGTTCCGTGCCACAGCCTGCCCAACGGTTGACAGGCGGACGGAGGCCGGGCACGTGCTGGGGCCGCCCCTCGGCGATCGGCGCGATTCCGGATGCCACCAGCCCCACGTGGCTCCCAGCCAGCCGGTCTGGAATCCGAATCCAAAGGGTGTCATCGCCACGTGTCCAATCGACCTCACGGCCATCGTCGGTTCGCAGGCTGGTGACGACCAGTCCCGATTCGACCCGGATTTCCACATCAGCTGGTGACCATGCGGCGGCTGGCAGGATTCGAGCGGACACGTCGGCCTGTCGACCACGGATCGAGACCCGGTTCCAGCAGCTCACAGGAGGTGGCGACCGCCGCGCGTCCCACAGCGTCAGCGGAAGTTCAGTTCCGGCCGCGACCACGATCCGCCATCGATCGGTGGCTGTCTGTGGAGGCTCCACGATCGCCGATATCGCCGCCGGACCGAGCACGATTGGTCGCACCCCGGCCGGGAGCCCCAGCCTGATGGTCGTGACCAGGGCCGGCACGAGCGGGATCCGCACGAGGCGGCCCGCCACCAGATCGGGCAACCGAATCTCACAGGCGTAACTGCCGGGCCCGGCGGAATGCACGGCCACGCGCCCGTCGGTGAGTCCAAACACCGCGGCCTCTCCAGTTCCTGCCGCGGTCCGGAAGGTGCACCGGTCGGCAGCGACAGCCCCCAGCGGCAGCGTGGTCCGCAATGCACCTGCGGTGGGTCCCAGCTCAAAGACCAGGCTGCCGGCCAGACTCCCCTGACCGTCGCTCACAAGGTCATAGTCCGCCGCGTAGGCTGTGGGTCGGCGGCTTCGCCCCGAGCCCGCATCGACGGCGGCCACCGCAGCATCGAACTCAGCCAGCGGCATCGGCACGTAGCGGCCCTGGTCGAGCGGCAGGTCTGGCACGGCCGCGGCTGCCGCATGCACCCGCACAAACTCCAAGGGCAACACTGCTGCTGCCGACGCCCCAACGGGTTCCGTGGGGACGATTCGACCGACGCCGCTACCCCCCGCCGCCGCCGACAAAGGCCGGGGATCCTCGGCCAGCGCGGGACCGCCTGAGACCGCAAGGTAGGTCAGCAACGCGCTGCCGCAACTCAACAGCGCTGACTTCATCGCAGGCCCCTTTGCACTGTGGATCCGCTGTCGTTTGCGGCAGCAGGTGCAACAGCTGCCGGCGTCACGATCAACGACACCGTTGGCGCGGCCGTGCGGGTCAGTGAACTCGCCGAACCAACCATAGCCGCCGCTGTACGTTCGGCTGGCTGACGGTTTGCCAGCCTGTGCAGTCCAGCAGCAACGAGCGTGAGCAGAGCACCAGGCAGCCCGGCCTGGCCCACCAGCGGCGCGAACCCGGGTGCGGCCGCCGCGGCGAGCAAAAGGGTGGTCGTGAGGCCGAGAAACACACCCGGCCGCCGCCAGGCCGGCCGGGCGAGGGCCAGTAGGCCACACGCCAGCACGCTGCCGGAAGATACCAGCACGATTGCCCAGGTCGGTATCACCCAGAGAACGGCTCGGCCGGGAGCGCCGACACCGGAATAGACACACCGGCGACCCACGGTTCCGGGATCCGAGGCCAACAGGCGGGTGCCAACCCGGTCAGCCGGCAGATCGCTACGCACCCAATCGGCCAATTCCTGCGGCGAGACAATCGCCTCCTCCTGCCAGCCCCTCCCACTCCACACCCAACGCTGCTGGCGGGTCCATCGGGATGGTCCGCCGAGCAAGTGGTCGTCGGTGGCCGCCACCACCTCCCAGTTGAATCGCCGCTCCTGCACCGACTGCGGCAGCGCCGGAGGATCGAGGGGCAGCGGCCAGGGCATGCCCAGCCCGGCGGCAGTGCCTCCCCACGGAGCCGTGGTGCGGATTTCGACGAGCCGGAGTCCTTCCGCGTCGTCATCGAGATCGATCACGATGCGATCCGATCCCTGCGAATCCACCGCCACTGGCCGGCCGTCGACCCGCACATCGCAGGCCGAGGCCGGCGACTCCACGAGGGTTACGTCGATCGTCAGCGGACCTGTCGCTCCCGAGATCACGTAGGTTGCGATGTCTTCCCGAGTCTGGGGGTAGAGCCGAGTCTGCAGCCAGGTTGCCTCCACGATGGGAGCGCTGGTCGCATCGCGAACCCGTTCCGTCAGCACCAGCGGCAGGACAAACTGCGGCTTGGGGGCCGACCAAGAGCGAACTGCCCCCGTTCGGCCCGTCACATCTCGGCGCCAGGCCTCGCCGCGCACGCCCACCGTGAGACCGCCCCCATCAGTCAGTACGGCCGACTGCCGATTCAACCCCGTGGCGGCGGGCAGCGGCAACGGTAGGTCAAGAGCGACTGTTGCCTCCCGCGGGATCGTGGGCACAGGCATCCAGTACCGCACGCTCACCATGCCTTCGCCCAGCAACGGCACCGGGAGAAGAGCCCGCAGAAACACCAGCGGCAACCCAGACCCCTCCGCCTCGGGTAGCCGGTTCATTTCCACGGCATCGAGTAGTTCAGGCCCCTGCCGGATCTCAAAACTGCCCGTCGCGATCGCCGCCTCGGGCACGGTCAGTTCAAAAAACTCGAGCGGCGCGTGCATCACGTTGAGGCGAATCGATTCCTCGACGGCCACCCGCTGGTCGTCCACGACAACCCGGGCATCCACCGTGGCCTCGATTCGGCGCGGCAGGAAACGCCGCGCGGCGACGAATCGCCCCACGGCTGCATCAAGCCGATAGACCAATGCGATCCGTCCGGCATCGGTCAGCGGGACGCCCGAAGCCGTCTGCCGGACCAGCCCCAGACTCGCCTCACTGTCGGGCGAGAGCTCGATATTGGCATCGGCCGCAATCACAACCGCTGCCGGACCGACGAGGTCGGCCTTGGGCGTCGGGAACTCCCAGGCGATCGTCTCGGCATCGGGCTCGATTCGTCGCGCTGCCGTGATCTCCACAACCGCGTCTCCTGCCAGCGGTTGCAGAAAAGGAACGGTCATCCGCCCGCCTTCCACCAGCAGGGCCGAAGCATCGACGAGACCCGCTGGCCCCACGTCCTGAAGGCTCCAGGATGGATCGAGTTCCAGAGAAATGCCGTTGACTGGCGCCCCGCGGGCCGCCACCCTCAGCCGGGCGGTGAGCGTGATCCGGCTGGCCGTGATGTCGTACCGATATTCCGGCTCGATCACGACACGACTTCGCCGAGGTCGGATCCGGACCGAGAGCTCGGCGGGTTGGGCGTCGTAGGCGAAGGCCGCCACAAACCCGCGCTCCCGCTGGGCCAGCGGAGGATCAACCCGCCGCAGGCCGGGTGGGTCATCCCAATTTGCCTGCCACTCCTCGTCCACGATCAGACTCGTCCGGCCCCACTGTCGCCAGGACTCGATGCCCTCGACGGCGAAGCCGAGCGGTTCGAGCGGTGTCTGGCCGGTGGGATCAACCGGCCCCTCGCATCCCAGCGTGATCGCCGCCCGGCCATCGGCTGCCGCTGTCACGCCGAGATCAAGAAACCGGGTCTCGGCGGCTGCTCCCGCATCCACCAGAACCGCATCACCGGCCACGGTTCTGATCGTGATGCCGGGGGGAGGCGTGAGTCGCAGCCGTGATGTGCCTGGCGGGATGCCGGCCAGTTTCAGGTCGGCCTGAATCGTAGCGGTCCGACCCGCGATCCGAACCACGCTGTCGCATTCCACTTGAGCGGAGGCGGCGGGGCCGCCTTTGTCGACGGAATCGGTGATCCGGAATTGAACGTCGCCCGAGATGCCGGTCACCGTCACGAGCCCGCCGTCCTCGTCGGGAGTGATCTCGACGTGGCCGGCTGTCTGGGGAAGCAGGCTCACGGCCGGCGCGGGACGGGTGGTGAGCACCTCGAGCCGAGAGGCAACCGCGGGGGGCAGTCCCAGTTCGAACATGTCTTGGGCAACCGAGACATCGACAGCCACGCGGCCGGAGAGTTTCACGGTCTGTCGGATCTCGGCGGCTTCAGAGGCAGCGGTCGGCAGTTCAAACCAACACCGCAGTCCTCCTTCGGCATCGGTGTCGACGACCATCCGTCCCGGACCAGCATGGCTGGGCGGTTGATCGAGGATAAGCCCGCGGAGTCCCAGCGGCACCGCCACCCAGCCGCCCTGTGACTGCAGGATCGAGTACTCAACCGTGGCGGGCCAGGCCTCGTTGGTCGCGGCTTCGGCTCGGGCGTCGATCCGGACCACGACCCGCTCGAAGATCGCAGCCGGGGGCTGGGCCGGTCCGGCCAGCCCTTCGCGCAGGCGAAACAGTTCGACAAAGTCGCGGTATCGAAACCCGGGCACCGGCACGAGCCGGCCGCCGTCATCCCTCACATAGAAAAGTTCCGGGGCCGTTTCGCGAATGCTCTCCGGTGTCGACCGGCCGTTGCCCGAGTCAGCGGCCGGCGGGTCAGCGGCCGGGCTTGGCTGCAAGCCCGCCGTCGGAACCGCTGCCAAGGCAGCGGCGATGAGACCAGCGAAGAACGTGGCGGGCGAGCGATCCATGAAACCAGGAGTGGAGAGGGAGCCCCTGTTGGGAGCGCATCCCGGGTGGCTCTATCAGCGAATCGGCGGGCCGAGAAAACAGGGGGTGGGCGAATGCTCGCGGAACCGCGGGGCTGTTCTGTGCCCGGTGACGATCCGCTGGAGTCGTTTCTCCGACCTACCTCTGTCGCTCCCGGGCCAGGGTCACACCTGTCGCACATCAACTCTAGCCTACCCCGCAATCTTGCGCAGAGCCTCCACAAACCGCAGACGGCATGACCGGCATGACCGGCATGACCGGCATGACCGGCATGACCGGCACCGGCCTGAGCTGGCCGAGCCAGGATTCATCGCCGCAGCAGCGGCTTGACCGCGTCGAACAACTCGGGAGTACTCGTCACCAGAAATGCCGGATCTTCGAGCGGGACCGGCTCCTGGTCTGACTGAAAGCCGCGAAGTGTCGCCCCCGCTTCCTGGGCGATGAGAAAGCCGGCCGCTGCATCCCAGCAGGCGATCCGGCGGGCCCAGAACACATGCAGCCGACCACAGGCCAGCCAGGCCAGGTTGAGCGCGGTCGATCCGGTCCGACGGACGGAATGGACATGGGGCAGCACCGCGAGAAAGTCGGCGACCGCTGGCGTGTCGGCTTCGACACGCGGCGGAAAACTCACAGCCGCGATCGACTCACTCAGGTCGGTGACCGCCGGCACATGGATCGGCTCACCATTGAGAAACCCACCGCCCCCCTGCCGGGCCGTGAAGCATTCATTCCGCAACGGATCGTGGATGGTGGCGACCAGGAGCTCATCATCCCGCGCGAGCGCTACCGAGACGCACCAGGCGGGGAACCCATGGACATAGTTGGTGGTGCCGTCGAGTGGATCAACGATCCAACGGAGACCTGATCCAGCGTGGCCCGGTTCACCTGCCGGAGGCTGCCCTGCGGTTCCCTCCGCCTCCTCGCCCACGAACCCATGGTCGGGGAATGCCTCCAACACGATCCGGCGAATCTCCCGTTGGGACGCAAAGTCGGCCTCCGTGACCAGGTCGCGGGGCCCTTTTTGGTGGATCCGAAACCGGCCCATCCAATCCAGGAGCAACGCGCCCCCCGCGCGGGCTGCCTGCTCGCAGACCGCGAGTGGATCGGGTGATTGGTTGGCGGCGGGGGCGTTCATGCGGCGGCAGCTCGGGCGGTTCGAAGAGTGGGTGGAACGAACAAAGATCGGCTATCGTACGGTGGCGTCGGGTTCCCCGGGAACCACAGCAGCCTTTTGAAATCGGATACCGATGACGACGATCTTCTCGCCAGCCTGGACGATCGCGGGCCTGCAGGCCTTACGAGCCGAGGCTGCGCTCGACTTGGCAGCGCCAGAAACAGGCCTGCTGCTCGCTGCGACGGGAGATCGTCTGCTTGGCGTTGATCTGGCAGCCGTGGCAGGGCAGGCGGTCCCGCCCTGTGACCAGTGGACGCGGGGTGACGATCTCGTGGCGGTGTACGAGCCGGCCGATCCGCGGCAACTGCGCGCCACGGCGCTGTGGCGGCGGCTGGCCAGGCCGCATCCGGCCTGGGAGCTGGTGATTTCGGCCCAGACCTCACTGCTCGAGAGCGATTCAAGGCTGGCGGTTATCAGCGAACTGGCCATTGGCGAGATCGCCTGGGGCTGCTGGGCTGAGGGCCGAGTGGACTGGAAGCCACTCGCGGCAGGCAGCCCCTGTCCGGCCGCGGCCGAGTGCCTGCTGATCGAACGCAGTGATGATGCGGTCATGCTGGCCGTGCACCCAGCCGACGCCCGCCGGATCGAAATCACACCGCACAACAAGCGGCTGCGGATCGCGTGCTGGCTCTTTCCGGCCGAACTCGAAAAGGGGGTGTTGCTCCGCAGTCGGGCACGGGCGGCAGTCGGTCCGTGCGGCACCACCGGCTGGGCCTCCGAGATCGTGGCCTCCCTGGCCAGCGAACCTCCTCCGCTCACGACCTGAGCAACGTCGAGCCGGCTTTTTTGCCATGGCAACGGCCCGGCAAGGGACGGTACAGTATGCCCATCTCCCCCGGGTTGCCGCCGGGTTTGCGCCAAGGAGGGTGTTCACTGTGGCTGACATTGTCTTCGCGTTCGATCCGGCGATCGACCGCCCGCTTGCCCTGCCCAGTTCAGTTGGAGGAACTGTCGCCGAATGCGTTGGCCGGGCTGTGGCTGATTCTTTCGCCGAGGCGGTGGCAGTGGCCCGCCGTGGCAAGGCCTCGATCCTCGTGATCTGCGGACGCTGGCTCGATCCCATCCGGGCGAGCCCAGCTCAGGCCGCCGCGATCCGCACCGCCGTGCTTGAATCGGCCATGGCCGGCTGCAAGACCGTATTTATGGCCCCCGACGCGGCCGCCTGCCATGAACTCTCACGGATGCTCGGTGAGCCCCAGGGGCTGTTCTTCGCTACGCCGAGTGCGGCCCTCAATCTGGAGGTGCACGGGATCAGCGTTGAACTGGTGGCCGCCGGAGCCGAGGTGGTGGTGCCGGTTTTGCCGACGTTGGATGATGCCGCGCCGGCAGCCCGTCGGCGGATCGTGATCGGGTGGGATCCAGCCACGCATTTCTCAGGCGAAGACGATGATTGGCTCGGTGACCAGGATCCGGCCGCCCGATTCGTGAGCGCGGCCGCCTCGTCACCAGCCTGGACCCAGCCGGGCTCGTTTTGGATCTGGGCTTCCCGTCGCCGTCCCGCCTTGCCTCCGGGCATCCATCATCTGCCGCCACTCCAGCCCCGATCGCCGCACGAGCAGACCAGCGGCTCGTGCTGCACCCTCACGCTCATCGATCGCGAGGCGTCGCACGACGCAACGCCGCTGCTCGGCGACTGGCGGGCGAGTTGGCGGGATCTTCCCACTCAGCGGGTTGGTTGGCGAACGGTCCGCATCGAGTCGCCCAGCGGTGGGGCGGAGGAACTGGCAACCGCCTTGTGGTCTACGATCGAGCAGGTCGCGCCGGGAGAACAGGCTGCCTTAGAACTGGTGCGGTGCATCGTGGAGTGCGGTGCGAGCGTCGGCCGCCGAGTGCATGTGGCTGAAGTCGCCGGTGAGACCCTGGCCCGGCTACAGGGCCTCTTCGATCCCAAGTCGTTTCGCGCCTGGTGCACGCAACTCGTGGCCGATCCGGGCGAATCGCTCGCGCCGTTGGGCCATGCCCGCTCTGGTGGCCGGCCTGGCACCACCACATCGTTCACGTCGGCCCTCGCCGACATTGTGCAGGTGATCGAAAAGACTCCGTCCAGCCCCATCCGCCCGGCCGCGGCCCGCGAGGCGGGCTGGGTGGCCCTCGAACTGATCGAGTCCACCTGATTCAGGTCTGATTTCGTCCCGCATCCCAACACAAGCACCGCATCCAAGCCACTCACAGCCTCGGGAGAGGAGCAACGGCATGTTCATCCAACGCATCGACGTAGAACGCTTCGGGGCACTCGATCGAGTCGTGATCGACCGACTCGGCCCCGGCGTGCAGGTGCTCCATGGCACCAACGAAACCGGCAAGACCACGCTGCTGGAGTTCGTGCGGGCGGTCTTCTTTGGCTTTGAGGCGCCGTTCCGCCGCGGTGTGCTGGATCCCCGGCTGCCTTGCGCCGGTCGCCTGCTGGTGCGAATGCCTCCCGAGCAAACGGCGATCATGATTGAACGGCGGCACGAGGGCCCCCATCTCGCTGACCTTTCCCAGGAGGCTTATGCCGACGGCATCGTGGGCCTCGGCGGCGACCATGGTGACCTGATCGAGATTACTTCCACCGATCGGCAGTTGGCCGGTGGCGAGACAGGACCGCGGCCCCGCTACTACCTCCAGGATCTCGTCGGTGAGATCGACGAGACCACCTTTACCAATGTGATGGCCTTTGGACTCGACGAGCTCCACGAATTGCGAACGCTCGAGCCGGAGGGCTGTGGCAGTCGGCTCTATGAATTGGCAAGCGGCCTCGACCGCTCCCAGGTCAGCAAGGTGCTCAATCAGATCCGAACGGCCATCGAGCGACTGGATGCGACCGACCCCGAGGTCTCGCCCCTGACCGCCCTCAAGGCCCGCCGCGGCGAGTTGCTCGACCGGCTAGCCGCCGCAGGAAGCCCCGCGGTCACGACCGGCAGCCTCTGGACTGAGCTCACCCATCTCGATGCGGAGCTGGCCGCATTGACCGGCCGAATCGAGCGGGCCGAGCGGGCCGAGGCAGTCATCCGAGGCGTCATCGAAATCGAGCCGTTCTATGTCGACTGGCAGACCACCGCCGCGCGGCTGACGGCGCTGGAGTCGGTGCCGCTGGTGCACGCCGACCGCGACGCCTGGCGGTATGCCGCCCGAAAACTCAGGCGGGCGGAGCGTCTGGCCCGGGCTCGCAAAAAGACCCGCAGCCGCCTGGCTCGGCAGCTCCGGGACCTGCCGGCCGAATCGGTCGTGTGGTCGAAGCGGGCGGCCGTGAGCACGCTGGCCGAAGAGGAGCCCCGGCTCGAGCGGCTGGCCGCCGATGTGGCCCGCGCTGAGAGCCATGCTCGGCTGGCCGCTCGCCGATTCGGCGAGCAGGTCGGCATCGCCGGACTCTCGCGGCTTGTGCCGGTCACCCTCCCGACCGCCACTGAAATCGACGGCTTGCCCGACGTGCTCCTGCCGGAAGGCTTCGCCCTCTCCTTTGGACCGCTCCGCAGCCGGGCCCGGGCCTGGAGCCAGGCCAGCCGGGCGCGAGCTGCCGCCCACAAGCAACTCACAGCCGCGAAGCGGGCGTTGGCCGACGTCCGCGGATCGGTCGACGGCGACGGCCGAAGCCTCGGCGGCACCACCATTCAAGCGGCGCTCACGCAGGCGGCCGAGCGGTCGGCCGCGTTCCGCAAGCGGGTGACCACTGGTGAGCAATTCGCCGAGCTTGACCGCACCGTCGTGCGGCTCGAGCGGGACATGGCCGAACACATGGAAGCGCAGCTGATCCCGATCCCGTGGCTGGTAGGGCTCGGCGCGCTGTTTGTGATCGGTACAGGAATGCTCCTTTCAGGGTCGCTCCTGCCTCGGGAGGTGACCGGTGCCATGGCGTATGCGATGGCGGCGCTCGGGCTGGCCGGGGCTGGTGTGGCCTCGGTCACGACCTGGTCACTCGATCGCAATGCCTCCGCAAGCCTCGAAGCGGCCCGCCGACAGTGTGAGGCTGCCCGGACCCGCCGCGTCGAACTGGCGGCCGAGGTCGCCGCCCTCGACGCCCGGCTGGGTATTGACGCCACACTGAGCCTGGAACGACGGCTCGCGGCGGCCCAGGCGGAGGTCGATCGGCTCGAGGCGCTCGCGACTCGCGAGGGCTCGGTTCACGTGCTCACTGACCGGGTAGCCGAGGCCGAACGGGCTCTGGCCCGGGCCACTGAGGAGCGTTCCGCTGCCCGGGGACGGTGGCGGAAGGCGCTCGAGCATCGAGGCCTGCCCACCAACCTCTCCCCCCGCGAGGTCCAGCAGATCGCCTCGCATCGGCACACCCTCCTGACGCTCGACGACGACCGGCGGCGGCTCTCCGAAGAAGCCCGACACAAGCGGGAGGAGCTGGCGGCGGCTGGCCGGCGGATCGACGAACTGCTGGTGGAATGCGAACTCGTGCCCGAGTCGACGCCGCTGGAGCACCTGCGGCTCCTGCGCGAACGACTCGATGCCGATCGGGCCGTGGTCCGCCGCCGCGGTTCGCTCACCCGGCGATTGGAGAGTGCCCGCCGCCGGCATCGTTCAGCCCTACGGCAGGTGAAGGTGACGGAGCGGGCTGTGATCGAGTTTTACGCCCGCTGGAGCGTCAAGACCTCCGAGGAGTTTCTGGCAAAGGTCGATCGGCGGCCTGAGTACGAGGCGACCAAGACCAAGGCCGAGGTGGCCGAAGTCACCTGGCTCGACGCCCGGCGCCGCACGACGGATCCACCGGACCTCGATCAATGGCTGGCCGATACGGCTGCGGTTCCCCTGGCAGGGCGGCTGGCCGATGCTGCTACCCAGACAGCCCGCCACCGGGCAGCGCTGGCAGAGGCTCGCGCGCGACGGGAGTCAGCTGCTCGCCGGGTGGCAACTGCGGCGGCTGATCACTGCACCGAACCGCTTCAGGCCAAGCTGGCCTCGCTTGAACTCGAGATTGCCGACCAGCAGGCTCGACGTCGCGTGCTCGAACGGGCCCATGCCCTACTCCAGGAAACCCGGGCCGCGGTGGCCCGTGACCATCAGCCACCGGTGCTCCGCGAGGCCTCCCGCTGGCTGGCTCGGCTGACCGAAGGCCGGTATCACTCGATCACGACCGCGGTGGACGAGGCTCGGCTCGACGTACACGAACGGGACGGCTCGGTCTGGAACCCGGTGCGGCTCAGCCGCGGCACCCGCGAGCAGGTGTTTCTGGCTCTGCGGCTGGCGCTCGTCCGTGATCTCGGCCGGCATGATGTCACACTGCCGATCGTGATGGACGACGCCCTGGTCAACTTCGACGATGCCAGGGCCGGCTCCGCAGCCCGAGTGCTGGTCGAATTCATGGCCGAGCAGGGGTCAGACCGGCAGCTGCTCGTGCTCACCTGCCACGCCCATGTGGCCGCGATATTCCACGAAGCAGGCGGTCATGTCCGCTCGCTCAGCGATCCAGACGCCAGCTGGGTTCGCCGTCCGGCCCCACCGCCGAAGCCGGCCACACCCCAGCGGATTCCGCCGCCGCCGCGGGAGGTCGAACCGGTGGCGGTCGCTGCACCCCGGCCTGTGATCATCAAGGCTAGGCCGGTCTTGGTCGAAGCCGCGACGTCCGCCACCGACCTCTGGCCAGCCGAGGCCTTTTTCTTCGGCCCACACGCAGCCCGGCAGCCAGGGCCGGCTCATGACCAGCCGCGTCGCAGGGGTATCCCCAAGCAGCCCCGTCGACACGCCGCTCGGCCGCGTCGGCGGTAGCAGCAGCTGGATTCGCTCGGGCGGGGTCAGGCTCGCACGAGCACCTGCTGGACATCACGGAGATACCGCTGCCGCATGCTGCCCAGGAGCATCCCCAGATACGCATTCGCGCCGAGCGAGAGAAACAGGGCGATCAGACTGCCGATCAGCCAGCCCCAGGGCCGCTCGGCTCCGACCCCTGCCTGCTCGTTGGCTGGGTTTGCAACCGCGGCAAGTGACTGATCGCCAGGCCGCGCGGAAGCCACGGCCACCGGAGCCACCCGGCGGGGCCGCTTGGCCGCCTCGATCACCGACCGCTCGACAGCGGGCGGCCAGGCATCGGCCACGTAGATCTGAACGCGACGGACGTCTCGGGAGTCGGCCGGCACGTCGCTGGTGAAGTGATAGGGATTCCCTCCTTGAACGAGATCGGGCTCGACCCGTACGAGATAGTCGCCCCCACCGTCGTCGGTGGGCACATAGGCCGCTTCGATCCCGGTCAGGAGCAGGGCAGCGAGGGAGAGCAGGCATTCCACGATCATCGTTCGTCCTCTGAAAAGGTCTGGCTGCCGGAGTAGAAACGGTTCGAGACGGGGAGCCGCCGGCGCCCGATTTCAACCTCCCGGCCACCTCTCATGCAACTCCGGGCCTCGAGGGCGGGGTCGGGTCCCGTAGGGCCGCCGAATTGCCGGCCTGAATTGGCCCTTCCAGGCTGTCGAGTTCCGCGGCCAGCATCGTCAGGGCGGCCTGGAGAAAAGCCACAGCGATCGGGCCCACCAGAATCCCAATCGGGCCCAAGGCCGTCACCCCGCCGAGCACGCTGAGCAGAGCCAGCAGAGGATGGAGCTTGGATTGGCCGTGCAGAACGAGGGGCTTGATCACGTTGTCGATCGAGGAAACCACGAGCAGCCCCCAGGCGGCCAGCCCACCGGCGGCCCAGGTGTTCTGCTCGAAGAACAGCAGGTAAAGACTTGCCGCCCCCCAGACCGTCGCCGCGCCCGCAATCGGCACCATCGCCATAAAAAACGTCAGCAGAGTGAGCAAGAAGACATTGTCGAGGCCGACCACGGCGTAGCCGATCCCGCCCAGGATCGCCTGCACGATCGCAGCCAGGAGCGTGGCGGTCACCACCGCTCGGCTCACCTCCTCAAACTCCTGCAGCAGCTGCCACTGATAACGGGGATCGAGCGGGACAAGACGGGTGACCGCTGCGAGCATCCGCGGACCGTCGGCGAGAAAATAAAAGAAGCCGATCACAGTCACAATCAGCCCCAGCAAGATCCTGCCGAGCACGGCCGGTGCCCGGGCCGCGATCGGCCCGATCCACTCCTCCGCCAAATGCCGCAGTTCGGCATTCACTCCGTCAGCCGTGAGGTGGAGCCCAGTCGCCTCATTGGAGACCCTCACGAGCCGGTCGAGCACCGCCGGATCGAGCTGCACCCCGCCGGGACTGCGGAGCATTGCGATCGCGTCGCCGCCGGCCCGGGCCACGAGGAGTCCCAGTGGCACAAGCACGATCAAAAGCACGAGCAGCGTGGTCAGCCCGGCCGCCAGCCAGCTGGGCCCCCCCAGCCGGGCCTTGAAGCTCCGATGAAGCGGGCCAAACACAACCACGAGCATCGCCGCCAGCAGCAGCGGCAGCAGAAACGAAGCCATCACCCGCAGTGAGAGGAGGCCGAACAGCACGACGAGCCCGACCAGCATCGCAAACGACACCAGCCGTGTGAGCCTAGGCAAGGGGTCGGTGGGAGAAGCACTGGTCATTTGAGTGATTGTACTGCGGAGCGGCATGGCCGGCATGGCGGCTCGCCAGGGGCTCGGGGTATTCTCACAGACCTACTCCGACGATTCCTGCTCGCCGCCAGCCTCATGCACGCTCCCGATATCTCACTCGTTGTTCCGGTTCGTGACGAGGCGGGCAACATCGGACCGCTGGCCGCGGAGATCCGAGACCAGCTCGACAGGGCCGAACTCTCCTGGGAATTGCTGTTTGTCGATGACGGCTCGACGGATGCATCCTGGGCGGAAATCTCGACCGCGGCGGCTGAGGACGGGCGGGTGCAGGGAATTCGCCACGACCGTGGCCGCGGCAAGTCGGCGGCCCTGATGGCCGGCTTCGCCCGCTGCCGTGGGGAGGCCGTTGCAATGCTCGACGGCGATGGCCAGGACGATCCCGCCGAGATCCCCAGGATGCTCCAGCTCTTGAGCCCGGGGCCTGGAGGTGTAGCGCTCGTCAACGGCTGGAAGACGCCTCGGCTCGATCCCTGGCACAAAACCCTGCCGTCGCAGGTCTTCAATCGGCTCGTCGGCTGGGTGACGGGGCTGAAACTCCACGACCACAACTGCGGCCTCAAGGTGTTTCGCGGAGACACCGCACGGCAGCTGGTGCTCGAGCACGACATGCACCGCTTCATCCCCACGCTCGTGTCAATGGCCGGCCACCGTGTGATCGAGATGCCGGTGCACCATCGTCCTCGGCTCCGCGGCCAGTCGAAGTATGGACCGGCCCGGTTCGTTCGCGGACTGGCCGATCTGGGTCGAGTGGCCGCCCGCCTCGGTGACGTGCCGAGTCCGCGGGACGAGTCGCGCAGCCAGTTGCGACGCGGCATGTATTGGATCCTGGCTGCCGTTTCTCTGGGCGGGCTCTTGGGGCGGATCGGAGCCGTGACCAGTGTCGATCGGATCGTGCTGGAGAAGCGGCTGGCGAGTGAGCATGTGGCCGGGGTAATCGCGCGGGATCCCACAGCTGATCCCGACCTGGCTAGCCAGACGTTCCGGGCAAAACGCCGGCTGATGCGGCCGTTTCTCTCCGCCAACGACCGCAGCCGGTGGGCCACCGTGCGGGCGTTGGTCGAACGGGGCACGTTCGCGATCGAAGATATCGTGGTGGAGCCGGAGTGGGGCACAATCGATGCGGTCGTGCATCCCGGCCGCGACGGTCGGCTTCATCTCTACTCCAGCAAGCCACCGCTGTTGGCCGTGCTCTGCACCGGACCGTACTGGCTGGTCTCAAAGGCCACCGGCTGGACGCTCGGCGACCACCCCTTCGAACTAGGTCGCACACTCCTGGTGATCGTCAGCCTGCTCCCGTTCGCGGTTTTTCTCGCCTTTTCGTTTCGGCTTGTCGAAGCGGTTGGGGGCTCTGACTGGGGCCGGCTCTGGGGAGCGGCTCTGCTAGCCTGCGGAACGCTGCTGACAACGTTCGCAGTCGCGCTCAACAACCACCTGCCCGCGGCAGCCGCGGCGGCGGCCGCCGCCTGGTATGCCCACCGGATCACCTGTCGGGGCGACCGGTCGTGGGGCACGTTCGCAGCAGCGGGGTTTGCCGCGGCAGCCGCGGCGGCCTTTGAACTGCCAGCCCTGGCCTGGCTGGCCGCGGTCGTTCTGCTCTTGGCCCGGGCGGATTTCCGCCGCACGCTCCTGGCGGCGGTGCCCGGAGCGGCGATCGTGGCGATTACAGCCCTGGGCACCAACTGGCTGGCCCATGGCACGCTCGTGCCGGCCTATGCGTTTCGCGGTGATGACCCGCGGATCATGGCACCATCAACGCTGCCGGCCGGCCCAGACGCCGCGCAGCCGGGCGAAGTGATTGGAGAATGGAACCCAGCCAACTGGTACGACTATTCCGTCGTGCTCCCTGACGGCCGACTGAACACGAGCTATTGGCGGGATCCCCAGGGCGTTGATCGCGGGGAGTCCTCCTTGTTCGTGTACACCTGGCACGTGCTCGTCGGGCATCACGGCATCTTTTCGCTCACTCCCGCCTGGCTGCTCGTGATCCCCGGGCTCTGGCTGCTCGCGGCACGACGGCGGCTCGACGGCGGCGAGGCCCGGCTGGCGATCATGATCGCGGCAGTTTCGGTCGTTGTGATCGGGTTTTATCTGGGCCGGCCTGTCCAGGATCGCAACTACGGCGGGATGACGGCTGGCTTCCGCTGGGCCTTTTGGCTTGCCCCGCTCTGGGCCACGGCGGCCGTACCGGCCGCCGACCTGCTGGCTCGCAGCCGAACGGGCCGGGCCATCGGCCTTGTGCTGCTCGGATTGTCGGTCTTGTCGGTAGCCTTTCCGACTTGGAATCCCTGGACCTCGCCCTGGATCCAGCAGTGGCTCGACCCCACCGGTTGAACCCGGTCAGAGGTGGGTGGTGGGTCAGCCCGCTGCCGTGGCCGCAACCGCCGGCCAGAAGTCAGGCAACGGTGCGGTGATTTCAATTGGCACCCCGGAGTCGGGATCGAGGTAGGTGATCTTCCAGGCATGGAGCAGAATCGGCGCGGCTCGCAGGTCGGTGCAAGCGGCCAGGCCCGCAGGCAGCGGCGGGCCGCCGTAGAGCGAGTCACCCACAATTGGCATGCCCCGCGCCGCGGCCTGGAGGCGCAACTGATGCATCCGGCCTGTGAGCGGCTCGAGCCGGACGACTGCCCGGGATTCACCCCCCAACTCGATCTCAGCCACCTGCCGGACCAACGTGATCGCTTCGCGGCCTTCCTCGTCCACCCCGGCAATCCGGCCGCGCGGTTCGTCGGGCACCTTGACCACACGATCCTGCCATTCGGTCGCAGCTTCCAGAGCTGGCAGGCCGGCCGGCGAGACCGCCATCACTGCCAGGTAGGTTTTTCGGACCTGCCGCCGCTCGAATTGCCGGGACAGTTTGCGGGCGGCCCGCGGGGTCACTGCCAGCAGAAGCACGCCGGAAACGGCCCGGTCGAGCCGGTGCGGTATCCCGAGGTAGCCAGCGGCGGAGGTTACCTCGATCGCCCGGCGCGCCCAGGCCTCAACCGAGGGCACACCGGCCGCAGCCTGGGTTGCCAAGCCGGCCGGCTTGGCAACCGCCACAACGCCTGCGGCCCGGGAAAGAATCGTGACAAGATCCATTTATTTTTCTTTTTTGAGTGCCACAGGTTGACAATACCCCCCGCCAGAGGCCACGATTTTGGTTGATGCCGCCCCCAACTGTACTCATCGCCGACGACCACGACGTTGTTCGAAAAGGTCTGATCAGCCTGTTCGATGGATCGGGGGTGCGGGTCTGTGGTGAAGCCACAACACCGGAAGAAACGCTCAAGCAGGCCAAAAAGCTCAAGCCGGACGTGGTCATTCTAGACGTGCGATTTGGTGACACCGACGGGCTCGACGTGATCCGCGGAATCCGCGCTGCCGCTCCTCAGGCCCGCGTCGTGATGTTCACCGCCTTCGACAATCCCACGTACATCGCCCGAGCCATCGCGGCCGGCGCGCACGACTACCTGCTGAAAACGGCGGACCGGGCTGAAGTGCTCGATTCGGTCAACGGGGCGGCGGCGGGCGAGCCCCCTTCGCGGGTCGGCCACTTGCGTCGGATGGCTGGTCAGATGGCCCGCCGTGACACGCCACCAGATTTTGGCATCTCTCTGACCCCACGCGAGACCCAGGTGCTGCGGCTGATCACGATGGGGCTGTCGAACAAGGAGAGTGCCGATGCGCTCGAGATCAGTGTTGAGACGGTCAAGGAGCACGTGCAAAACCTGCTGCGAAAGCTCTCGGTCAATGATCGCACGCAGGCGGCAGTCTGGGCCCTGCGACACGGCCTAGGCTGAGCCGGCTGAGGGCGGGGAAGCTGCGGGAAACTATCCGCGGGATCATGACGGCATGCCCGGTGCGCGTCAGTGCCACCACGAACTGTAGCTGGCAGCCACAGGGACACGACCGATGCACGACCGGCCTGAGCCCGTAGCCAACACTCGGCCTTCAGCACTCGGCTCAGCGTCGACCGGCGATCCTCAGGGCGAGGAGACCTTTCCAACCGCCGCGGAACTCTCCCGCCAGTCCACCGACTTTGGTCTTGGCCCTGACCGTGATGCCGCCCAAACGGCAGCGCTCGTCGGCCGTGATCTGGGCGAGTTTCGGATTGAACGGCTGCTTGCCCAGGGTGGGATGGGCCGCGTGTATGTAGCCCGCCAGCGGTCACCCGATCGGTTGGTGGCGGTGAAGGTGATGCGGGCGACGGCTGCAACTGCCCTGGCCGGGCAGCGGTTTCAGCGGGAAGCCGAACTGCTCGGGCGGCTTCGCCATCCTGGGATCGCCCAGATCTACACCGCCGGCTCTTGCATGATCGCCGGTGAATTCACTCCCTACTTCGTGATGGAGTACGTGGTCGGAGGTGAGCCGCTGGTGCGGGCCTGCGACCAGCGTGGCTCCGACACGCGGCGGCGGCTCGAGCTCTTCGCCGAGGTCTGCGCGGCGGTGGGGCACGGCCATGCCGCTGGCATCGTTCACCGCGACCTCAAGCCAGCCAACATCCTGGTTGACGCCGAGGGCGGGGCGAAGGTGATCGACTTCGGTGTGGCTCGGATTGCCGAAGACGATGGGGGCGGCTTCACGGAGACCGGGGTCTTCGTGGGCACCCGCCAATACATGAGCCCCGAGCAATGCGACGGAGGCGGGATCGACCCACGCACCGATGTCTATGCCTTGGGGGTGATTCTCCACGAGCTTCTCTCCGGCCGTCTGCCCTATGACGTCACCGGCCGGTCACTGACCGAGACCGCCCGAATCGTGCGGGAACAGGCACCCCGCAGGCTTCAGCTGGCCGATCAACGCTACGGCCCTGGCGCTGAGGCGATCGCGGCGGAGTGCCTGGCGAAACAGCCGGCCGACCGATATCCCTCTGCCGTCGAACTGGCTGCCGACTTGCGCCGACTGCTCGCCGGCCAGCCGATCAGCGCCCGACGGCCTAGCCGACTCGCCCGCTACCGCAGCTGGGCCCAGCGGCACCGCGGGCTCTTGGCCACGGGCCTCTCGACGAGCCTGCTGGCCGCCGCCCTGACCTTGGTTCTCGTCAGCGATCGCTCCGAACAAGGCCGGTCGCTTACCGCCGCGGGACCGGGCCCCACGGCCAGCATCCCGAATATCGCCAGCACGCGTTCCACGCCCTTGCAATGGATTAGTGTCGATTTCTCGGAGCCGGTCCAGTCGGTGTCTGTGGCTGACTTCACGCTCACGCGGGACGGTCAGTCGCTTTCACTCGACGGAGCAACGGTCGTTGGCAGCCGCCAACGCTGGGAGGTTCGCGGTCTCGACACCGTGACAGCGGCCGAAGGGCGCTATGAACTCACACTGGTCGGCACGCCGACAACGCCGCTCGACCTGGCCGGCCGGCGGCTGGCTGCCCCAGTGCCGATCACCTGGCACATGCCACCCTACCGGGTCGTCAGCTTGAATCTGCTCTCAGAACAGTGGAAGCGCTACGTGGTCTCGATGACTGACGTGGAATGCTACACCGAGCGGAGCGCTGGCGCCGCGACATTCATCCGGCCCTCCAGACCGGGGCGGGAGGGATCGATCGTGATGCGGTTCACCGCCCCATTCGAGATTCGCTCAGCCAACCTCTCGGCTGGTGTCGCCGTTTGGACAACCGGAGACCCCTTTCCCTATGACCCGGGCGCTCGAGCCGCGCTCGATGTCTCGCCAGATGGCGAACACTGGACCAATCTCGTCACCCTTGAGGCACATCGCGGCGGGTTCGGCGGAGGCCCGTTTGAAATCGGTGAATTCGTAGCCGGCGGGCGGGAGATCTGGGTGCGGGCAAGGCTCATCGGCACCCGTGAATGGCCTGGAGACGGCCCGATCTATTCCCAGTTTCTCCGCTGCGAGCCGGATCATCCCGAGAATCAACTTCGGCTCTCGATGAGCGGTCCGAGCCCGGTCCCACCTCCACCCGACGGCACTCCTCCGGCCGACGGCTGAGGCCACGCTGGCCGATGCTCTGGCCGGGGGCTTCTTTCAAATACAAACCGGTACCCGGCCGCTCGGCTGCGGCGGTGGGCGTGCCGCTCACCAGAGGTCCGCCGCCAAGGCGAAAAGCACCCATCATGTTTGCCTCAAACACTGCGGCATCAGCGGCTGGGTGACACTCAATACCGTACGACGAGAGGATCGATCTCACGGGACCAGGCCTCAATGCCTCCTGCCATGCTCTGGGCAAATTCGAATCCTTTTCCGCGCAGGAATCGGGCCACCTGCAGGCTGCGGACGCCGTGGTGGCAATGCACGATGATCCGCCGGCTGAGCCCGGAATGTAATTCGGCAAGCCGCTCCGGAACCAGTTGCATCGGCATCAGGACGCTCCCCGTGATGCTGGTGATCGCAAACTCTTCAGGCTCGCGGCAATCGAGCAGGAGCAACGGCTCACCAGTGGTGCGGAGTCTCTGGCACTCATGAACACTGATCTCGATGGGAAACACAGCGGTTGACATGGGTACAGGCCAGGGCGGCCACCGATCGGGAGGAGGACCAAAGGTTCAAAACGCAGCAGTGGGAATCGAGAGAAATGAGCCCCAGGGACCAACGCCGACCACCGTCGGACTGTCGTAGCTATCAGAAAACGGGGCGTCGGTCGTGCTGCTACCGCGATAGGGCGAGAAGACGTCGGTTGCGGATCGACTCGCCTGCGCGGCTCGCATTTGCTCCTGCTGGCGACGAGTAGCCGCAACGAGGGCCGCCGTGGCGTCGCGGGTCTCGAGCGTGCGGCGATGCTGCTGCTCCACCGCAATCCGTTTTGCTTCGACGCGTCGGACTGCTGCGTCCAGTTCGCTGGATGACATGTCGAGAATGTTGGGGAGTTCGCCGAGCACCTCCCCCCGCGTCCGGTCAGACATCACGGCCAAATACCGGCCCAGCCAGCCGCGGGCCTCTTCCGCCTCGGGACTCTCGAGCACCGCCAACTTCGCCTCCAGCGTATCGAGCAAGTATTCAAGTTCAAACGATGACATCGAGGCCACCCGAGCAACCAGGTCGGTCTTGATCTTCCGCACCTGGGCAGGCGTGTAGACCGGCTGGCGTGCCAGCCACTGGTCGAACTCAAAGGTCGCCCGCCGCCACCGTTCACCGGTGAGGAGATCCTGCTTGCGGACCGTGTCGGCCGCGGTCAGCTCCGATTCAGTTGCCGCTGCGGCAGGGACCTGCGCCTGGGAGGCGGTCGGGGCAGTCGGCTGGGCCATCGCGAAGGCGCAGGCCGAGAGCACGACTCCGGCGAGCCCGGGAAGAGCTGACCGGGACTGCATTACGAGTCGTGGCGGAACCGGTCGGAGGCGTCGCTGGCGCGGGCAAGACACGATCGTGTTTCTCGGGGGGGGAAAGCGAACCCTGGGAATTGCATCTTACGTTTCCCGCACGATCAAGGGAGATACCGCAGGCCGAGGCGTGTTTTCCCGGACACTCGCCGCATATAATTTGTGAAGCGAGCCGGCGGAGTTGAAATCCTCACACGGAGGCGAACATGGCCAAGCGGCGGCGGAAGCGGGATCCGATCAGCCGGCCAGCGTTGGACCAAGAGGCGACCTACGTCTGCGATTCCTGTGGCGAGGAAATCATCGTGCCGATCGACATTTCCGCCGGCGCTCATCAAGATTACGTGGAAGACTGCCCAGTCTGCTGCCACCCGATGCGGTTGCAGATCGACGTTGATGGCGACGGTGAGGCCCACGTGCGCGGCAAACACGAGTAGGCCAAAGCCGGAAGAAATACAGTGCCCCGTCTAGGACTCGAACCTAGAACCCTCTGATTAAGAGTCAGATGCTCTGACCAATTGAGCTAACGGGGCTGGAGGATTACTCCTTGAACAGTTTTCTACCCCCCGCCGCGAGCGGCGGCAAGGGTCCCGGCTCCAACTGTCGCGATCAGCCTCGCTCCGACTGACAGTATTTCTGAACCGGGTATGGCTGGAATCGTGCCGCACACTGTACCGCGTTGAGGGATTTCGGTGGAATCGCTACAGTTCGCCGATTCCACCCGGTTTTGACGGCGCTCACCCGCGGCCAGAGCCTCAATCCCTCGCGAAGGAGCGGAACTGATGGGCAGGTTCGAAGGACTCAAAGGGCTCGTGCTTGGCGTGGCCAACGACCACTCGATCGCCTGGGCGATCGCCAAAGAGGTGATGGCCGAGGGGGGAGCAATCGGGTTTTCACACCTGCCCGATCGCCCCGACGACGAACGGCAGCGAAACCGCCGGCGCGTAGCCCAACTTACCGACCCCGAGCCCAATGCCAAATTTCTCGTGCCGATGGACGTCTCGGATGACGCCCAAATTGCCACCGTGGTTGACCGCGCGCGGCAGGAGTTTGGCAGGCTCGACTTCGTGGTTCACTCGATCGCCTTTGCCCCCCTCGAGGACCTCAAGGGAGAGACCACCAACTGCAGCCGCGAAGGCTTCCGGGTAGCGATGGAAACGAGTGCCTACAGTCTGCTCGCTGTCGGCCGGCTGGTCCGCGGCATCCTCTCACCGACGGCTTCAATCCTTACTCTCACCTACTTTGGCGGCGAAAAAGTGGTGCCCGGTTACAACATCATGGGCGTTTGTAAGGCGACGCTTGATGCTTGTGTGAAATACATGGCCTACGACCTCGGCCCCGCCGGGGTGCGTGTCAACGCTGTCAGCGCCGGTCCGCTGCGGACACTCGCCGGACGGGGAGCCGGCGTGGATGAAATGCTGGGTCTCTACCAACACATGTCACCGATGGGCCGCAACATCACCCACGAGGAAGTCGGCAAGGCAGGAGCCTGGCTGCTGTCACGGGAGTCGCTGGGGATCACTGGCGAGATTCTTCACGTCGATGCCGGATACAACATCATGGGTTCGCCCGGTCGGCTGCTCGAGCTCGTACCCAAGGTCGAGTAAGGCTGGCCTTCAGGGTGGGTCGTACCCGCCAGAACGCCAAGGATGACAGCGGCAGATGCGGGCGAGTCCCTTGAGGCCGCCGCGAACGGGCCCGTATTTTTCCACGGCCTGACGAAAATACGCACTGCAGCTGGGGCTGTAACGGCAGTGGCGGCCCAGCAGCGGACTGACCGCTGCCTGGTAGACGATCACCAACGCGATCAAAACTGCCGCCAACCCCCGTTCGCAACAGCCGAATGCGGCTTTGACTGCGGGTGGGAGAAATATTTTCTCAGCTTTTTTCCCCCGGTCGACCCCAGGCCGCGCCGAGGGTTCTCTGGAGCGGCAATCGATGCATCCGGCGGTGGCAGACCTGTGCCACAGTCCGACAAGCCAGGTGCCGACCGTTCGCAGGACGGCCCTCATCGACCCCGCCTCCGTCGCGCGGAAGCCACCTCTCGAGCTGCCGGCGCCGCCGGGTAGCCGACGCGGCCCGTCACCCGCGCTGCCAGTGATACCAGGCTCGCTTCCGCCGCCCGATGGGCCTCTACGCCTGTTCCGGGTTCGCCAGACCTCACCACGATCACGTAGTCGGTGCCCGGCGGCAACTGCAGCCGCATGGCTCGAAAGGCCTCCCGCAGCCGCCGCTTCCAGCGGTTGCGCAGCACAGCCTTGCCGATTCGACGGGAGACGGAGAGCCCAACCCGCGACTCCGCGTTGGCATCCTCCCGCGGCGCTGCATACAGCACGATTGGTCCTGCGGCCGCGCTGCATCGTCGCTCGTAGACACGAACGAAGTCAGCCGGCCGGAGGATCCGCATCGTGCGCGGAAACCACTGAGGGCCTGGCGTCACCACCGCAGGGCCGTTCGCGGGTCTGAACTCCCCGCCTGGATCGCCTGGGCTATCTCGAGCAGTTGCTCGACCGCCGGACCCTCGGCCCTATCTGGCAGCACGATCTGCACCTCGGCAATCAGATCCCCGTTGGCACCATTGGCATGTCTCACCCCCATGCCCCCCGCGCGAAGCTTCCGCCCACTCGAGGTTTGAGGGGGGATCCGCAGTGCGATCGTGCCCCAGGGAGTGGGCAGGTCGACCTTGGCTCCCGCAATGGCCTCCGCCAACGTGACGGGGAGGTTCACCTCGAGCGTGTCGCCGTCGCGGCGAAAGACGGCATGCGGCTGAATCCGGACTTCGAGAAGAAGATCGCCTGCCGGACCACCGCCGCTGCCCGGCAGCCCCTGGCCACGCAGCCGCATTCGGGCACCGTCGGGAATCCCCTGGGGGATCGTGACGCTGATGGTTTCGGTTTTGCCTCCGCCACGTTCCACCCGCATCTCGGTTTTGCCGCCGTCAATCGCCAGCCGGAAGGTGATCTCGATCCTGGCCTGAATGTCTTGTCCCGGCCGCGCCTGGGAACGCCGGCGACCACTCCTGCCGCCGCCCGTCGCCCGGCCCAGAAGCTCCTCGAAGCCCCCGCCGGCACCACCGAACAAGCTCTCGAGATCGATCTCTCCGCCACCGCCAAAACCACCTCCCGAACCAGCCCCTGGAAACGGACCGCTCCGGCCTCCCTGCGGCCCGCCCGAGCCCACGCCTTCGAACCCGGGGCCATAGCGGTCGTACATCTCCCGCTTACTGGCATCATTCAGCACATCGAAGGCGTTTTGGACCTGTTTGAACTTCTTCTTGGCTCCTTCGTCATCAGGATGGAGGTCCGGGTGATACTTACGGGCAAGATCGCGATAAGCCTTGCGGATGTCTTCCGCCGACGCCGTGCGGGGCACGCCAAGTGTGTCGTAATGATCCTCCGCCATCGGGTCGATCCAGGTACAGCTGCCAGACGTGAAACCGGTCGGATACGAGGCCAGTTTCGAGCTTGGATTCTAGGCCGAGGCCGGCGGAGACGAAAGTGGACCCGCCCGCCGGGGCTCAGGAGGTGCTCGCGGCTGCCTCGCGCGGCTCCCCGGCGACCGCATCGGGCCGGAGGGCGAGAAATTCATGCTGGCAGCGGCGGGCCGGTTCACCGGCAGCTGGGTGGAGCAGATGAAAGTGTCCTTCCGGGTCGAGCATTCGGGCCCGGGTATTGTCGGCTAGATAGACGGGAATGATTTCTGTGAGGATTCGACCGGCGAGCGCTGGATCGAGCACAGGAAACATCACCTCGACACGGCGGAAGAAATTCCTCGGCATCCAGTCGGCACTCGAGAGAAACACCTCCGCTTCTTCATCGGGTCCGAATACATAGATCCGGCTGTGCTCCAGGAACCGATCCACCACACTGCGGACCCGGATCGTGTCGCTCAGGCCGGGCACACCCGGCCTGAGCCCGCAGATGCCACGAGGCACGATGTCGACCGGCACCCCAGCCCGGCTGGCCCGGTACAGTGCTTCGATCACATGATGGTCCACCAGCGAGTTCAGTTTGGCGAAGATTCGCGCGGGCCGGCCTGCCTGGGCCCGCCTTGTCTGCTCCTCGATCAATTCCAGGGTGCGGGAGTGGAGGTGATCCGGGGCGACGATCAGCCGCCGCCAGGCATGGCCCTGGGAGTAGCCGGTCAGAAGATTGAAGAGGGCGGAGGCGTCCTCTGCGATTTCCTCATTCGCGGTGAACAGCCCGAGGTCGGTGTAGAGCAGTGCCGTGGTGGGGTTGTAGTTGCCCGTGCCGAGATGAACGTACCGCCGTAGTCCCGTTCCCTCCTGTCGCACCACGAGTGACACCTTGCAGTGGGTCTTGAGATCGAGAAAGCCGAACACCACGTGCACGCCGGCCCGCTCCATCTGCCGGGCCCAACTCACGTTGTTCGCTTCATCGAATCGGGCTTTCAGCTCCACCAACGCCGTGACATGCTTACCCGACTCAGCCGCCGAGATGAGGGCCCGCGAAATCGGCGAGTCGCCACTCGTGCGATAGAGCGTTTGCTTGATGGCGAGCACCCGCGGGTCGCTGGCTGCCTTGGTCACGAAATCAACGACCGGATCGAACGACTCGTAGGGATGATGAAGCAGGATGTCTCGCTGGGCGATGACCTTGAAGATGTCGTCGGCCTGCCGTTCCAGGCCCCGGGGAGGCCGTGGTGTGAAGGGCTTGTCATGGAGCCGCTCGAAGCTCGGCAGTCGATGCAGTTCCCAAAGCGCCGTGAGGTCGAGCGGGCCGTCGATCCGGTAGATCTCGCTGTAGCCATCGGCGGCTCCTTCAGCCGACTGGAGTCCTTCCTCATCGATGATCAACGCCGCCAGTCGTTCGTCGGCCTTCGATGCAATCTCCAGGCGAACGGCCTGCCCCCGCTGCCGAGCCTTGAGCCGGTCCTCGATCAGCTTGAGCATGTCGTCCGACTCCTGCTCCAGCAGTTCAAGGTCGCTATCGCGTGTGATCCGGAACGTTGTCCACGAATCGACGGCAAAGCCACCGAACAGGTCGGGCAGCCGGGCGGAGATCACGTCTTCGAGCAACACAAACGGAATCCGGCCCGGCTCGCCACCCGCGAGCATCACGACGCGAGGCAGGACTTGGGGCACCTGCACCACGGCAAAAAGCTGCTTCGGGCCGAGCCCCGCGGCTCGGTGCAGCATGACCCCCAGATACAGGCCGCGGTTGTGGTAGCGGGGCGAGGGATGGGCCGGGTCGACGGCCATGGGAGTGAGGATCGGCAGGGCGCGCTGATGGAAGAACCGGTCGACCTGGGCCCGCTGCTCCCCTACGAGCGATGCGTAGCGCAGCAACTGAAAGCCCTCGGACTCCATGCCCGGACCGACGCACTCCCGCAGGCAGCGATACTGCCGAGCGACGAGTTCCTGGGTGCGGACCGCGATTGCCTTGACCTGAGCCAACGCCGTCATCCCGTCGGGCGCCTCATCCTGCGGGGCGCTCTCGCCGAAGGCCTGTTCACGCAGCCCGGCCACACGAACCATGAAAAACTCATCGAGGTTCGAGCTGAAGATCGCCAAAAACTTCAGCCGCTCCATCAGCGGGTTTTCGGGGTTCTCGGCCTCCTCCAACACGCGGAGATTGAACTCCAGCCAGCTCAACTCGCGGTTGATGAAACACTCCGGCCCGAACGTAATCTCCTCGGCCATGCCGGTCGTCTCTCCTCGCGGTAGTTTCAAAGCCGGTCGGCGACCCGATCCAGCCCTGTTGATCGCAGTGTAATCTCCACCAGAGGCTATCCTCCGGTCGCTCACGAGACTCACAGAATCCTCGCACGATGCCCGTTCACGACGCATTTTTTGCCCACTGCCGGTCGGCCCTGGCCGGGATTCCGCCTTGGCCTCCCTGGAGCAGGGGCTGGTGCGCTGCCGTCGCAGGGATTCTCGAGGCTGCGGCCGCGAAGCCGGGAAACGTGCATCCTGGCCGCTCGTTTCCCGACCTGACATGTGCGGATCTTTCGGCGGCAGCGATCGCCTCGGCGGGCGTGCTGGCACATGCCGACCGGAACGCACTGGGTGAAACAATCCTCGCAGCCGTCCGCGCTTCCCGGCGGGCTTCGCCGTCGAATGCCAATCTCGGGATCGTGCTGCTGATCACTCCGCTGGCGGCCGCACCCACGGCCTCCCTCACCGCCGCGGTGGTCGACGGTCTGCTTGCGGGCCTCGGCCCCGCCGATGCTGCAGCCATTTGGGAAGCAATCGCGTTGGCCCGGCCCGGCGGCCTGGGCCGCAGCGACCGCTGGGATGTCGCCGGGCCGCCACCCTCCGACATTGTGGCTGCGATGCGGCACGCAGCGAGTCGCGATACCATCGCCCGACTCTGGTCACACGGCTATGCAGACCTCTTCGCCGGCCCGGTAGCCGACCTCGCCCAGGCCGCCGCCGCGGGCATGCCGCTGGAGGAGGCCATCGTCCGTACCCACCTCCTGCAGCTCGCCCGGGAGCCGGATTCCCTGATCGCCCGCCGCCACGGCACCGCCGTGGCCCATGACGTCAGCCGCCGGGCTGTCGCTCTGATCAGCCGGGTCGGACATGGCACCTGGCCGGCGGAACTGGTGGCATTCGACTCCTTTCTTCGGCACCCGCGCCGGCTCAATCCTGGCACCACGGCCGATCTGGTTGCCGCCGCCCTTTATATTGTGCTTCGAGACGGTCGCCTGCGACCCGCGCTACCGTTTACCACTCCCCCCTTCCCCGAGTTCGCAATCCCATGACCGATCGCTTTCAGGTCAGGCTCCGCAAGGCGGTTCATGTGTTCTCGGCCGGCCACTTCATCACGCTCAACGACGAACTGTGTGAGCCCGTCCACGGCCACAACTGGACGGTCGGCGTGGATGTCGGCGGCGAGCCCGATCCGCACGGCATGGTCATCGACTTTATCGCCCTGCGGGATGTGATGACGACCATCGTAAACCGCCTCGACCATCGGATGCTCTTGCCCACAGCCAATCCTCGGCTCGATGTCGAGACGGCTCCCGGGCCGCTCGGCCAGGATGAGGTCACGGTTCGGTTCATCGATCGCCGCTGGGTATTTCCAGCGGCCGAGTGCCTGCTCCTGCCAGTTGTCAACACCACCGCCGAGTGGATCGCCGCCTGGATCGGTGCCGAACTTATGGCCGGTCTCGAGGGCCGGGGGCTCGAGCGGATCACAACGCTTCGGGTCGAGGTAGACGAGTGTCTGGGCCAATCGGCCGGCTGGGAACGGGCCGCCGGCTGAACAGAGCGATCGTCGCGCTGACGGCGGCAAGGGGTGAATCCAGTCTCGCGATCGCGCCGGCGACAGCTCAGCCTGGAACCACGACAAGCTTGCGGGCGGCGTCGATTGACAGTAACAACTCGCGGCTTTCCACCCGAATCTGGATCAGCCCGGCTCCGTTGGGATTGCCATCGACCGCACCTTCCGTGCCGAGGGCCAAGCCGCAGTCGGTGAGGTAGCGGAGAAACTCCGGAGATTGATCGATCACTCGGGCCAGCCGAAAAGACTGGCCCGGCCTGCACTCGGCCAGCGACCTGAGGGCAGCTTCATCACCATCAAAGAGGGAGTGGGCATCGGCAGCCGGGATCGGATCGCCGTGTGGATCGACCTCCGGCCGGCCAAGAAAAGCATCGATCCGCTCGACGAGCAAATCACTCACGGCGTGCTCCATGTGCTCGGCCTCGTCGTGTACCTCGTCCCAGGTCATGTCGAGCGTCCGCAGCAGAAACAGTTCGATCAACCGGTGACGGCGGATCACTCGCAGGGCGAGCATCCGTCCGGCCCGGGTCAGGGCCACCCCCTCGTACCGCCGGTGGGTTGCCAGCCGGGCCCCGTCGAGCGTCTTCAGCATGCTCGTGACCGTACCCGGGGAGACGCCAAGCGTTGCGGCGATCTGCCCGGTCGTCGCGGGCCGTCCATCCTGGCTCGCCGTGATCTGATAGATCGTCTTGGCGTAGTTCTCGACAGTCAGGCTGGCCACGGTGGTGGTTCTCGAAAACGGGGAAATGGGCGGCGCCGGGAGCGGATTGTTGAAAGAGGAAGAGCAGCAACGCATTATGGCTTGCGATGAAAGGCACCGCATGCACCTCAACGAACAAGCGTTCACAATTGCCGAGCGGCTTCTGCGTCAGGCAGCGGCCCTTGGCGGCACGGTCCATGAAACCGGCGGCGTATGGGTGCTCGACTGCGGGGTGCAGAGCCCCGGGAGCGATGCCGCCGGGCTGGGCTTAACGCGGGCAGCGTTGGCGGGGGCCGGCGAGGTCAGGCTTCTTGCCCCCGGCTCCCCTCAGTCGGCCTGGCCCGAATGCCCGTGGCCGTGCGTGCACGTGGCGAGCCATGAGCCCGTCGCCGCCTGCCTGGCAGCCCAGTATGCGGGCTGGCGAATCGCCAGCGAGGGATTTTTTGCGATGGCCAGCGGCCCGATGCGGGCGGCCATCGGCCGAGAGGAGCTGTTTGACACGATCGGGCTGCGGGAGCGGCCGGATGTGGCCGTGGGGATTCTCGAAACAGCCGCATTGCCTCCGGAGGCCGTCTGCCAAGACCTGGCGGCTGCCGCGGGAGTGAATCCCGACCGCCTGATCCTGCTGGTGGCCCGCACGGCCAGCCGGGCCGGCACGCTCCAAGTCGTGGCCCGGTCGCTGGAATCGGCCCTCCACAAACTGCACGCGGTGGGCTTTGATCTGGCCCGGATCCGGGGCGGCAGCGGCGTCGCCCCGCTCCCCCCCGTGGCCGCGAACGACTTAGCCGCCATCGGCTGCACAAACGACGCCATCCTCTATGGGGGCAGCGTGACCCTGGAAGTGGTTGGTGACGATCCCAGCCTCGCCGCGATCGGACCGCTGGGGGTGAGCACCAACTCGCCTTCCTTCGGCGAATCGTTCCTTCACATCTTCGATGCCGCTGGCCGCGACTTCTACCGCGTCGACCCCGCCCTCTTCGCTCCGGCGCAGCTTGATCTCATCAATCTCGATACTGGCACCAGGCACCGTTTCGGCGGACTGCGGCCCGACCTCGTGGCCAGTTCGTTTGCCACCGCGGAAATCAGGGCCTGAACCTCGATCCCTGTGAAGCTGGGCAATGTATCCGGCTTGACTGGGATTTTTCCCGGCGTTGCGAGCAGGACAATTGGTATTTGCAAGCCACGCCCACTGCCTCGTTCTTAGGCAGCCAGGCGACTGCCTTTCGGTCGGGCAGTGATGCTGCATCGCGAGGCAGGCTTGCCCTGTTCGTCGGAAGTCCTTGCGCAGCAAGCACTTCATGCTGTCACTTGACCGCTGGCACATGGTTGCATGTTCGGTCACGTGGTGTGGCCGGGATGAGTCTCAAAACTGGATTCGTGCCGGCAGGCAGCGAACACGAAAGAACAGGTTTTTCCATGACAACGTTCCCGATCACGGTCGCCACCGCGCACCAGCCCGAGATTGTCCAGGCTGCCACTGTTCTCCAGATTGCCGAGCGGCTTTACGCGATGGATCCCGAGTGGGTGGTCTTCTTTCGGGAAGTGCTCGGCGTCGACGGGGTCGTCCGGCGGACGTTCGACGAGCCCGAATCACTGATCCGATTCGAATGCTCCCCGCAATATGCCCGGATTCGCGAGATGCTTGATGCACTTCGCAGCCGCCAGCAAGAAAAGTCACCTGAGCGGGAGTCTCAGCGGGTCGTGACCGTGCGAATGCCCCGCTCCCTTCACGAAACCCTAAAAAACGAGGCCGGACTGCTTCGTGTGAGCGTCAACACCCTGTGTATCTCAAAACTGATGAAACTCCTCGATGAGCAGGGCCGGCGGAATCTGGGCGGAACTACGGATGAAGCAGCGGAGCATGAGGAGACTGGAGCGGACCTGTAAGCCGGGTTTTGTCCCCGGGGCCTCGCGGCTGCCGGGGGGTGACCATTTCTCTAGGACCCAACGGTTGCCCGGGGTCTCGAGCAGCCGACCCGGAAGTGGGTGCGGGACGGGCCGCCCCGCGGCGTTCCCGAAGGAACGAACTTCTTCCTGCTTGGCCTTGCTCCGGGTGGGGTTTGCAGAGCCAGACCGGTCACCCGGCCTGCTGGTGAGCTCTTACCTCACCGTTTCACCCTTACCACCGGAGAAATCCCCGGTGGCGGTCTGCTTTCTGTTGCACTATCCCTGACCTCACGGCCGGTGGGCGTTACCCACCACCCTGCCCTACGGAGCCCGGACTTTCCTCCCGCGACGAACCTTTCGGCCCGCCGCCGGCGATCACCCGGTCCGCTCCAGTCTCGCTACTGCTTGGAACTCGACCCCTCTAGTATAGGACCGATGGGGCCAAAACGCCTGACCAGGAAATCAGCCGGCAACTTGACCCTCCGTCCAGCACTGCATACCTTCCTCTGGGACGTATTTCGGGTTCAGAGTCCCGGGCGCAGGACAGCCAGCCTATGAATGCCCCCTCACGCACGCCCCTCACTTCGACAGGCTGCGACGAAATTGGTTTTGGAAAAACTCCGATGTACGGCGAACTACTTCCTCTCGGTGGCGGCGACCCGATTCCGCTCCTCAAAACGGACTTGATCGTAGGACGGCGGGAAGGTGCCGACATCGTGCTCCGCTTTCCCAACGTGTCTGGGCACCACTGCGAACTCGCCTTGGGCGATGGCTACTGGACAATCAAAGATCTCCGCAGCAGCAACGGCATCAAAGTAAACGGCACACGGGTCAGCGAGCAGCGACTCGAGCCGGGAGACAAACTGTCGATCGCGAACCACGAATACGAGATCGCTTTCGACCCGCTCCGGCTGGGCGCTGCGGGGCGGCCGGAGGAAAAGATCCGCGAGGAGAGTATCTTCAGTCGGTCGTTGCTCGAGACGGCCGGTCTCGAGGGCCGCCGTGGCTCGGATGGCCGATCTCCCCCTGACCGCTCCCGCCGGCCCGCTTCCTGAATCCTCACACCGTCCTTCATGCCGCAACCCCGCAAGTTCCGTATCGAGTTTCGCAAGAATCGATCGGGGCGGCGGCGCGATGGTGATCTGACGCGGGCTGTCGATGTCGATCCCGACGCCGTAGCCGATCGGGCCTCTGGCGAGCGGCTCTCAGGCAAGGGTGAGTTGACCCGCAAGCGAACGGTCGTCTTGGAAACGGAGCCCGGCGGCCAGGTCGATGGTCTGTCCGTCGCCCCATACACCAGCGGCTGCTGGCGGGGCCAGGTGCTCCATGTCCACGGCCTCGAGAGTTTTGTGCGGAGAACCGACGGCCTTGTCCTCCGCTGCACGCTCCGCCGAGTGCTCCGAACGCTCGCCACCGATCAGCGGCACCCACTCGTGGCCGGCGACTGGGTGCAGGTGTTGGAAGCCGGCGGCGAAGGCACGATCGAGTCGATCGAGCCACGTCGAACGTCGCTCTCGCGGGACAGCCGCAGACGCAGGCATGTGATCGTGGCCAACATTGATCAGTTGATGATCATCGGCAGCGCGGCCCTGCCCGATCTCAAGCCCGGACTCATCGATCGGCTGCTGGTGGCAGCTGAGTTGGCCGGCATCCGCCCGCTGATCTGCATCAACAAGGTCGATCTGGTGCCACCGGCATCGCTGGTGCCCCTGGCGGGCGTGTTTGCCAGGATGGGTTATCCCGTGGTGCTTTGCTCAGCTGTCAGTGGCCTGGGCCTCAAACGGTTGGCTGCCGAACTCTGTGGCACGGTGACGGCCGTGGTGGGGCAAAGTGGTGTGGGCAAGTCGTCGCTGCTCAACTCGCTCGACCCGATGCTCGACCTGGCTGTAGGTGAAGTGAGCCAGGAAAACGAGAAGGGACGGCACACGACCACCACCGCTCGGCTCCTCCCGCACCGGTTCGATGGCTGCTTTGTCGACACGCCTGGTTTGCGGCAATTTCAGCCCTGGGAGCTCGTGCCGGCAGAGGTACCCGCCGCGTTTCGCGACCTCCGGTCACTCGCCAACCTCTGCCGGTTTCCCGACTGCACCCACAGCCACGAGGCGGGCTGTGCTGTAAAAGATGCCGTCGCAGACGGCCTGCTCGACACCCGCCGCTGGGAAAGCTGCTGCCAGTTGGCCGGCGGTGAGACCCGCGAAATTCCGGACGCATGAGAGAACCAACCCGACTCGACCGGTCCGAACCCGAACGGGCGATCCTCGTGGGGGTGTTGCTCGCCCCCCCGGTTGATTCTGCGCAACCGCTCGACGAACTGGCCGGACTGGCTGCAACCGCGGGCACGCAGGTCGTAGCCGAACTCATCCAACGGCGGGAGCATCCCGACCAGACCACGTACCTCGGCAAGGGCAAGGTCAAGGAACTCGAGGGGCTGGGCGAACGGCACGACGCCGATGTGGTGATCTTCGACAATGATCTCTCTCCTGCCCAGACCCGCAACCTCGAGCAGGCGCTCGCCGTCAAGGTGATCGATCGTTCGGAACTGATTCTCGACATCTTTGCGGCCAGAGCCCGCACCCACGAGGCCCGTCTGGCCGTCGAATTAGCCCAGCTCGAATACTCGCTGCCACGGCTCAAGCGGATGTGGACCCACCTCTCACGACTCAAGATGGGCGTCGGCATGCGTGGCCCGGGGGAGAAGCAACTAGAGGTCGACCGCCGGCTCGTCGAAAAACGGATTCACGACCTGAAGGGGGAACTGGCCACGGTCCATGGCCGGCGGGAACGGGAGGTGGCCGCTCGCCGCGGGCACATGACAGTCTCGCTCGTGGGCTACACCAACGCCGGCAAAAGCACCCTACTCAACACCCTGACCGGCTCCGACGAACTTGCGGCCGACAAGCTCTTCGCCACACTCGACACCCGGACCCGCCGCTGGCGGCTGCCGGGCTGGGGCCCCGTTCTCCTGAGCGACACCGTTGGCTTCATCCGTGATCTGCCCCACCGGCTGATTGCGAGCTTCAAAGCCACGCTCGAAGAGACCCGCCAGGCCGACCTCCTGATCCATGTGGCAGATGCCTCGAGCGGGCTCGTGGATGCGCAAATCACCGCCGTTCGCGGCGTGCTCGAGGAGTTGGGCGTCGGCGACAAAGACACATTGCTGGTGCTCAACAAAATCGATCGGCTGCCCGATCAGGCTGCCCGTGACCGGTTGTTGGAACGGTATCCACACGCAATCGGCATCTCGGCCCGGGCTGGCGACGGCTTGGCCGCGCTCGCCCGCGCGGCCAGCGAATCACTGGGACGCAGCTTCCGCGATTTGGATATCGAGACCGATCCGGGGAACGGCCGGCTGCTGGCCTGGCTGGGCCGCCACGGCGAGGTGCTCTCGCGGCACTTCACAGCCGATCGGGTCACGGTGCACTGCCGGATTCCTTCCGCCCTCGTCGGTCGCATCAATGCCGCCGAGGCGAGCGTGGCACCCCACACCCGCACGACCATGGATGATTCAACCTTTCGGCCGGAGCAGCCGCCTGCCGCGGCGCAGGGCTAGGGCGCATCTAAGATAGCTGTGGCGACGATTGGGCACACTGTGCAGGGGAGGCGAGGGGGTCGGCAAACGCTCG